>ERZ1023183.35-NODE-35-length-61373-cov-10.638980_pt1 | contig 61373 bp, 60 predicted proteins | sample MGYA00521095_ERZ1023183 | MGnify/ENA primary metagenome ERZ1023183 (study PRJEB32759, sample SAMN07749889) | skin metagenome | biome: transportation; feature: city; material: polyester macromolecule | host: Homo sapiens | place: Hong Kong:TW line | collected... | reverse complement strand
TCCGGGGGATCGTCACGGGCGAGCGCTCGCAGCTCGTCCTCGTCGACACCCCGGGTCTGCACAAGCCCCGCACCCTCCTGGGGCGACGGCTCAACGACCTCGTCCGGGAGACCCTGCTGGGCGTCGACGTCATCGGCTTCTGCCTGCCCGCCGACCAGCGCGTCGGACCTGGCGACACCTTCATCGCGGCGGAGCTGGACGAGCTGGTCAAGGCCAAGCGCGTCCCGGTCATCGCGATCGTCACCAAGACCGATGCCGTCGACCGGGACCGGCTCGTCGAGCACCTCGTCGCGGTCGACCGGCTGGGGGACTGGGCCGGGATCGTCCCCTGCTCCGCCCGCCGCGGCGACCAGGTCGAGGTCGTGCGCGACGTGCTCGTCGAGCACCTGCCGCCGAGCCCCGGTCCCCTCTACCCGCAGGACGTCTTCACCGACGAGCCGACCGAGACGATGATCGCCGAGCTCGTCCGCGAGGCCGCGCTCGAAGGGGTTCGTGACGAGCTGCCGCACTCGATCGCCGTCGTCGTCGAGGAGATCCTTCCTCGTCCGGACCGGTCGCCGGACGACCAGCTCCTCGACGTCCGGGTCAACGTCTTCGTCGAGCGGGACAGCCAGAAGGCGATCATCATCGGGCGCGGCGGATCTCGCTTGCGCGAGGTCGGTTCGACCGCCCGCGCAGGCATCGAGAAGGTGCTCGGATCGCGGGTCTTCCTCGACCTGCACGTGAAGGTCGCCAAGGACTGGCAGGGCGATCCGAAGCAGCTGCAACGACTGGGTTTCTGACCCGCGGCTTTTGCGGGCGGCGGGGCACCTCGACATGCTGGGGCCCATGAACACCACGGATACCGTCGCGCCGGGGGGCCATCCCTCCCCGCCCGACACGCCCAGACGACACCCCGCCCTCGACCTCGGCGAGCACCGCGCGCCCGCGTCGGGCTCGCTCGACGCGGTGGTCTTCGGGGTCACGGCGGTCCTGTCCTTGGCGTTCATCGCGTGGGGTCTGATCGACACCGCCTCGCTCGCCGGGAGCTCCAAGGCCGGCCTCGGCTGGGTCGTGACGAACACCGGGTGGTTCTTCGCCCTCGTCGCGACATCGTTCGTCGTCTTCGTCATCTGGCTGGCCGCCGGGCCGTTCGGATCGATCCCGCTGGGGAACGACGGGGAGGCGCCCGAGTTCCGCATGGCGTCGTGGGTCGCGATGATGTTCTCGGCCGGCATGGGGATCGGCCTGATGTTCTACGGCGCGTACGAGCCGCTGCTGCACTTCGTCACGCCCCCTCCGGGAGCCCGCGGCGGTGAGGCCCAGGCCGTCGAGACCGCGATGGCGACGACCCTCTTCCACTGGGGACTGCACCCGTGGGCGATCTACGCGGTCCTCGGGCTGGCCATCGCCTACAGCACCTTCCGCCGCGGGCGTCGACTCACCGTGAGCGCGGTGCTCACGCCGCTCCTCGGGCGACGCCAGGCCGACGGCCCGGTCGGGAAGGTCGTCGACATCCTCGCGATCTTCGCCACCCTGTTCGGCTCGGCGACGTCCCTGGGACTCGGAGCCCTTCAGATCGCCTCCGGCATGACGATCGTCGGGTGGGTGGGCACGACCGGCAACGCCCTGCTCGTCGGCATCATCGTGGTCCTGACGATCGCGTTCATCCTCTCGGCCGTCTCCGGGGTGGCCAAGGGCATCCAGCTGCTGTCGAACACGAACATGGTGCTCGCGCTCGTCCTCGCCCTCTTCGTCTTCGTCGTCGGGCCGACGATCTTCATCCTCAACCTCCTGCCGACGACGCTCGGGGCGTACGCCCAGGACCTCTTCATGATGTCCGGGCGCACCGCGGTCGAGAACAAGACGACCGCCGACTGGCTCGCCGGATGGACGATCTTCTACTGGGCGTGGTGGGTCTCGTGGACCCCGTTCGTCGGGATGTTCATCGCCCGTATCTCCCGCGGCCGGACCATCCGGGAGTTCGTCACCGGCGTCCTCCTCGTGCCGACCGTCGTCAGCCTCGTGTGGTTCGCGATCTTCGGCGGCGCCGGCATCAAGGCGCAGCAGAACGGGGCCGATCTCGCGGGTGCGGCCTCGGCCGAGGCCTCGCTCTTCGCCCTGCTCGACACGATGCCGTGGGCGACGGTCACGTCGATCCTCGTCATGGTCCTCGTCGCGATCTTCTTCGTCTCCGGTGCGGACGCCGCGTCCGTGGTCATGGGCTCGCTCTCGCAGCGCGGGGACATCGAGCCCAAGCGCTGGGTGGTCGTGTTCTGGGGTGCCGCGACCGGTGCGGTGGCCGTGATCATGCTGCTCGTCGGCGGGGCCGACGCCCTCACGGGGCTCCAGCAGATCACCATCGTCGCGGCCCTGCCGTTCCTCGTCGTCATGGTCGCGCTCGCGGTCGCGCTGAGCAAGGACCTCATGACCGACCCACTCGTCATCCGTCGTCGCTACGGGGCGGACGCGGTCGAGCGGGCCGTCGTCGAGGGCGTGAGCGAGCACGGTGACGACTTCGGCCTGTCCGTCGAGAAGCGAGACCACGCCGACGACGCGGCCGCTCCGGGGCCCGGCGCCACCGTCTAGGGTGTCCGGCATGCGAGTCGGAGTCTTCGGTGCCACCGGTCAGGTGGGGCAGGTCATGCGTGACCTGCTCCTCGAGCGTTCCTTCCCCCTCGACGACCTGCGCTTCTTCGCGTCGGCGCGGTCGGCGGGCAGCGCGCTCGACTGGGACGGGCGGGACATCCTCGTCGAGGACACCTCGACCGCCGACTTCGACGGGATCGACATCGCGCTCTTCTCCAACGGTGGTTCGACGTCGCGCGAGTGGGCGCCCCGGGTGGCCGCGGCGGGTGCGACCGTCATCGACAACTCGAGTGCGTGGCGCAAGGACCCCGCGGTGCCGCTCGTCGTCGCCGAGGTGAACCCCGAGGACCTCGACAGCATCCCCAAGGGCATCGTCGCCAACCCCAACTGCACGACGATGGCGGCGATGCCGGTGCTCAAGCCGCTCCACGACGAGGCGGGTCTCATCCGGCTGCGGGTGGCGAGCTACCAGGCCGTCTCCGGCTCGGGCGGGGCCGGGCTCGCCGAGCTTGACAGCCAGCTGCGCGCGGGGTACGCCTCGGGCGATCCCAAGGACCTGGCCCGCGACGGGCAGGCCCTCACGCTCCCGTCGCCCGCGGTGTACCAGGCGCCCATCGCGTTCAACGTCGTGCCCGTCGCCGGGTCGATCGTCGACGACGGCTCGCTGGAGACCGACGAGGAGCAGAAGCTGCGCAACGAGTCGCGCCGCATCCTGCACATCCCGGGCCTTCCGGTGTCGGGCACGTGCGTGCGGGTCCCGGTGTTCACCGGCCACAGCCTCGCGGTCCACGCCGAGTTCGAGCGGGACGTCTCCCCGGAGCGCGCCCTGGAGCTGCTCGGGGACGCCGCCGGTGTCGTCGTCACCGATGTCCCGCACCCGCTTCAGGCCGCTGGCCGGGACGAGGTCTTCGTCGGGCGCGTCCGGGTCGACCAGGCCGCCCCTGAGGGCAAGGGCCTGAGCCTCTTCGTCGTCGGGGACAACCTCCGCAAGGGCGCGGCCCTCAACGCCGTGCAGATCGCGGAGCTGCTCGCTCGGCGGTGAGGCGGTCCGGGCGGCCCTGTCAGGGGGTGCGCGTCGGGTGCTGCCCGAGGTCCGTCAGCGGCTCCGTACCCACCCAGGCCACGACCCGGGCGGCGGGGAAGCCCAGGCCTCCGGCGAAGTCCATCTGGGCGGCGGGGCGGCCACGCTCCGGGCGGGGACTCGACCACCCCTCGTCCGTCCGCTCGCGGAGCAGCACGCCGAACGACGACGCCGGGGCGTTCTCGTTCTTCCGATGGTCGTCGTCCTGGGGGATGGTCCACTGGATGCGCATCGACGTCCCGTGTCCCCGCTGCTCCAGCCGGTAGGCGACGGCAGGCGACAGCTCGACGAAGCCCTGGACGCCGGGCGCGACGATGTTGACGTGCTGACCGGGGGTGGCGTCCGCGGCCACCGCGTCCGCGGTCGTGCGGCTGAATGCCTCTACCTGAGGGTTGGCGCCGGTGTTCCGGTCGCCCACCGCCTGCTGCACCGCCCCGACGAGGCACACGGCCATTCCCGCGACGGAGAGCGCGCCCAGGACCAGCCCGACCCGCCAGCGTCGTGGCAGTCGCGAGAGCTGCGTGGTGACCGTCGCGACGACCACCGCGAAGACGAACCACGGCACGGGCACGAACAGCGATCCGTACAGCAGGTCGCGGTCGGCCTCGAGTCGGGCGACCGACCAGGCCGCGACGACCGTCGCGACCAGAGCCACCGGGATGCCGGAGAGAACCGCCCGCGAGGCCGGGTTCGTCGTGCGCCGGGCCAGGGCGACCATGGCGACCACCACGCACGCACCGAGAGCCCCGTAGAGGACGAACCCGGCGGCGCGGGGCCCGTTGTCCGGGGAGACGAGGAACGGGGTGGCGAGCGGGCTGGCCGCCTGCACCGCGAGGTACTGGACGGCCTCGCCCCAGCCCCGGCGCGCGGCGGTCGAGCCCTGGGTCAAGTACCGCCACAGCTCGGAGACGTTGCTCGGTCGGAACAGCAGGGGCTCGATCGCGACCGGCAACCACACCAGGACGGCCACGATCGCGGACCAGAGGGCGGTCCGGTCCCGGGCCGACCGGCGCCCGAGGGCGCGGTCGCGCAGCCAACGACGGGCACCGGCCCACCACGCACGGGCCCGCAGGACGACGAGCAGGGCGGCGAGGAGCACGACGAGGGGGAGCAGGCCGATGTGGGTCTGCGCACACCAGCTCGCCACGAAGACCCACAGGGGGGTCCACCGGCGCCCCCCGGCGAGCAGCACCCAGGTGAGGACCAGGAGGGCCAGGAGCGGCAGCGCCGTCGCCGTGAGGTTGTACGGACGCACGAGCTGCGCGGCACCCCATCGCCACGTGATCGCGAGCGCTCCGACGACGGTCATCGCCATCGCGACGCGGCCGAGGTGACGACGGGCGGCGACAGCGGCGGCGGCGCACGTGCCTGCGCCGACGAGCACCCCGCCCAGGAGCAGGCCGACGGGGTAGAAGTTCGTCAGCCCACCCGTGAGGCCGAGGACGTAGTACTGGAGGGGACCCGGGTGGTGCACCGCGATGCCAGCCGTCGTGTACAGGCTGGTCGTGCGCTGCCCCATGAGCGGCGGGTGGGCCGACCACACGTCCGTCGCGCGCAGCGCGATGAGTGCATCGTCACCGGAGGGCCACCACCCGTCGAGGATCAGCCGCACGGCCGCGACGACGAGCGGCACGAAGACCGCAACGGGCCAGACGAGATCCTGCCACCGGGGGAGAGTCGGCATCGCGCGCCGGGAGCGGAGCGTCGTGCGCGAGGAGCGGGACGCGGCGCGCTGGCGGGCGTCCCCCGGTCCCCCTCGCACCATGCGTCATCCTCCTCAGACCGGGCTGGCCCGCGCGGCGATTGACGATAGCATCGCGCCCATGCGTCAACACGACCCCGTCGACGACGACCTCGAGTCGGTCCGGATGACCCTCGCCCCGGGCACCCGGTGGGCCATCCTTCTCACGCTCCCGCTCGTGGGGTTGGCGCTCTACTACGCATTCACGCCATGGATGCTGCCGTCCCAGAACGGGTACATCGACTGCGGCACGGCGTTCAACCAACCGACGGTGGAGTTCAACCAGAACGTCTGCAACGGGGTGGGCGCCGTCAACCGCGTGAGGGTTCTCGCGCTGCTGGGTACCGCGCTGGCGGTCCTCGTCGGGGCCTTCGCGCTGTTCGGTCTGACGCCGGCGGGGCGCGCGCCTCGCGGCGTGGAGCGCGGCGGTCCTCAGGTCCGTCGAGACCGCGACCTGGACGATCGGGCCGAGGGTCGCGTGCTGGTGGACGACCGGTTCGATGACGACCTGGACGAGACCGGGGCGGAGTCGGGATCGCACTCGTGGATCGAGTCGGGGCCCGAGGCCAGGGCGCGGTCGCACCGACGTCTGCCGTGGCGGCGCGAGGAGGACATCGACCTGTCCGTCGACGCCGATGCGGATGATGACCTGGACGACCCGGCCGACGGCCGTCGGGGCCGACGGTCCGCCCGCGGCGCGGAGACCGACCGCCGCCGCGTCGATGACGACTGGACCGTCTGATCGTCGTCGGCACGGGTCGGCTACCGTGGTGGGCGTGACGTCGGTCCACCGGGCGGGTGCCCGGACCCTTCTCCTTCGCCGCCGCGACGAGGCCTGACCCGGCCCCCTCGTCGCGGAGCGCGACGTGCCCGGCCGGGAAACCCCAGCCCGCACGACCCGAAGGACGAGACCGTGATCCACCCCCAGCAGCCCAGCGGCATGCCCGCGCACAAGTACGTGCCCTTCGACCAGCAAATCCGCGTCGAGCTGCCCGACCGCACCTGGCCCGACAGGGTGGCGACGAGCGCGCCCCGGTGGTGCGCCGTCGACCTGCGCGACGGCAACCAGGCCCTCATCGACCCGATGGATCCCGCGCGCAAGCTGCGGATGTTCCAGCTGCTCGTGAAGATGGGCTACAAGGAGATCGAGGTCGGCTTCCCCTCGGCGAGCCAGACCGACTACGACTTCTGCCGGATGCTCATCGAGGACGGGCACATCCCCGACGACGTGACGATCCAGGTCCTCACCCAGTGCCGCGACCACCTCGTCGAGCGGACCTTCGACGCCATCGCCGGGGCTCGCACCGCGATCGTCCACTTCTACAACTCGACCTCCGTCCTGCAGCGCCGCGTCGTCTTCGGTCTGGAGAAGGAGGGAATCATCGACATCGCCCTCCAGGGGGCGCGGCTGTGCCGGAAGCTCGAGGAGACGATCCCCGACACGACCGTCTTCTACGAGTACAGCCCCGAGTCCTACACCGGGACCGAGCTGGAGTTCGCGGTCGAGGTGTGCAACGCGGTCATCGAGGTCATCGACCCGACGCCGGAGCACAAGATGATCGTCAACCTCCCGGCGACGGTCGAGATGGCCACGCCGAACGTCTATGCCGACTCCATCGAGTGGATGATCCGCCACCTCGACCGGCGCGACAGCCTCGTCGTCTCCCTCCACCCGCACAACGACCGGGGGGAGGGCGTCGCGGCGGCCGAGCTCGGCTACCTCGCCGGGGCCGACCGCATCGAGGGCTGCCTGTTCGGCAACGGCGAGCGCACGGGCAACGTCTGCCTGGTCACGCTCGCGATGAACCTCTTCAGCCAGGGCATCGACCCCCAGGTCGACCTGTCCGACATGGACGAGGTGCGCCGCACGGTCGAGCACTGCACGCAGCTGCCGGTCCACCCGCGTCACCCGTGGGGCGGCGAGCTCGTCTACACCGCGTTCTCCGGCTCCCACCAGGACGCGATCAAGAAGGGCTTCGAGTGGATGGAGCGCGACGCGAAGGGCGCCGGTGTCGCCTCGACCGACGACATCCCCTGGGCGGTGCCGTACCTGCCGATCGATCCGCACGACATCGGCCGCAGCTACGAGGCGGTCGTGCGCGTCAACAGCCAGTCGGGCAAGGGCGGGGTGGCCTACCTCCTCAAGAGCGAGCACGGGCTCGACCTGCCGCGGCGGCTCCAGGTCGAGTTCTCCAAGGTCGTCCAGCAGCGGACCGACGCCGAGGGCGGCGAGCTGGGCGCCGACGAGCTGTGGCGCACCTTCGCGGACGAGTACCTCCACGACGAGATCGACGGCGAGGGATGGGGCCGGTTCCACCCGGTCCGGTCGGTGCTCACCGGCGGTGACGAGGGGCGCGACCACATCGTCACGACGATCCTCGACGCGGGCCGGGAGGTGACCGTCGAGGGGACCGGCAACGGGCCGATCGCCGCCTTCATCGACGCTCTCTCGCAGGTCGGCGTCGACGTGCGGGTGCTCGACTACAGCGAGCACGCCCTCTCTGCCGGTGGGGACGCGCGGGCGGCAGCCTACGTCGAGTGCGCGGTCGGCGACCGGGTCCTGTGGGGCGTGGGGCTGCACGAGTCGATCGTGCGCGCGTCCTTCCGGGCGGTCCTGTCGGCCGTCAACCGGGCGCAGCGGGACTGAACGCACGAGCGGGGGCCGGTGACCCCCTCGCGTCACCGGCACCCGCTCGTATCGCCATCGTGGCACCCGCACCTCACCCGGCACCTGAGCATCGGTACTCAGGTCCGGTGCACCGGGTACTCGGGTCGCAGGCAGCGGGTCCTCAGGCGGGGTGCCGGCGGGCGGCGGCCGCGTGGTGGACCGGCCCGGGACCTCGTCCGATGGCGAGCTCGTCTGCGTGGGACAACGCGGTCGTCAGGTAGTCCTTCGCCCCGGAGACGGCCTCCGCCCAGGACCGGCTGACCGGCCGCAGGGCCGCGATGGCGCTCGAGAGGGTGCAGCCGGTGCCGTGGGAGTTCCGGGTCGCGATCCGCGGTCCGCGCAGGAGCTGTTCCCCCTCGGGTCCGACGAGGACGTCGATCGCCTCTGGCCCGTCGCCGTGGCCGCCCTTGACCAGGGCGCGGGGGATCCCCGCGGCGACGAGGGCGGCGGCCTGCTCGCGCTGCTCGTCGACGTCCCGCGCGACGTCCGCCCCGAGCAGCACGGCGGTCTCGTGGAGGTTGGGGGTGATGAGATCGCACGCGGGCGCGAGGCGGGTCATCGAGGAGATGGCGTCGGCGTCGAGGAGGCGGGACCCCGCGGTCGAGATCATCACCGGATCGAGGACGACCGGGCAGTCGATCACGTCGACGACGAGCCGGTGGACCTCGTCCACGATGTCCGCGCTGGCGAGCATGCCGATCTTGACGGCGTCGATCGAGACGTCCGCGACGAGGGTCTCCACCTGCTCGCGGACGAACCCGGCCGGCACGGCGTGCACCCCGGTGACGCCGGTCGTCGCCTGCGCCGTCAGCGCGGTGAGGACCGCGCAGCCGTACGCGTCGAGGGCGGCGAACGTCTTGAGGTCGGCCTGGATCCCGGCGCCCCCGGACGGGTCGCTCCCGGCGATCGTCAGGACGACGGGTGGATGCCCGGCCGGTCGTCGCGGAATGGTTCTGCTCACCTCTCGCAACCTAACGGATCCGGTCAATAGGGTGTCGGGCATGTCGAGCGTCAGCGATGTCGGTAGCTCCGGTGACCCCGGGCCGCACCGGCCGGGCGCGGGGCGTCCGAGCCTGGCGCCGGCGTTCGCCATCGCCGCCCTCATCCTCGCGCTGTCGTTCACCCGACCCTGGTGGCAGGAGCTGTTCGCCACCCGGCAGGGCGTCGCGGCGTGGTTCACCGTGTTCGTCTCCCTGTCCCTGCAGGCCCTGCCGTTCCTCGTCCTCGGGACGGTCCTGTCGTCGGCGATCGCCGTGCTCGTCCCGGCCGACGCCCTCAGCCGGCTGCTGCCTCGGCGGTCGGCGGCGGCCGTCCCCGTGGCCGGTCTCGCCGGCGTCGTGCTCCCCGGGTGCGAGTGCGCCTCCGTCCCCATCGCCGGCTCCCTCGTCGACCGGGGCCTCAAGCCGGCCGTCGCCTTCGCCTTCCTCCTTGCCGCGCCGGCCATCAACCCGATCGTCCTCGTGTCGACGGCGGTCGCGTTCAACGGCGACCTCCGGGTCGTCCTCGCCCGGTTCGTCGCGAGCCTCCTCATCTCCGTCATCGTCGGTTGGATCTGGCTCAGGCTGGGGAGGGACGACCTCATCCGCATGCCGCGACGGCACGTGCACGGCGGGTCGCGACTGGCGCAGCTCGTCGCCGCCGCGCGCCACGACTTCCTCCATGCCGGGGGCTACCTCGTGCTCGGGGCCGCGATCGCGGCAACGGTCAACGTCGCCCTCCCGACGTCCTGGCTCACCGCTCTCGGCTCGAACCTCGTCGTCGCGGTCCTCGTCCTCGCGGTCTTCGCCGTCGTCGTCGCCGTGTGCTCCGAGGCAGACGCGTTCGTCGCCGCGAGCCTCAACGCCTTCCCGGCCACCGCGCAGCTGGTGTTCATGTGCGTCGGCCCGGCCGTCGACGTCAAGCTGTTCTCCATGCAGGTCGGCACGTTCGGGCGTCGCTTTGCGGTGGTATTCGCCCCCCTCACCCTCGGCGTCGCGATCGTCGTCGCCTCGATCGTCGGAACGGTGCTGCTGTGAACCGGATCATCGAATCGAGCATCCTCGCCGCCGTCGGCTCGGTCGCCGTGACGGCGGCCGTCACCGGCCTCGCGGTCCGTTTCGTCAAGCCCGGGCTCACGTGGTACCTCGTCGCTGCCGGGGCGGTCCTCCTCCTCATGGCCGTCCACGGCATCCTCGGCGAGGCGCTCAGCGCCCCAGCACCCTCCGACGACCGGACCGCGGACGGGCACCACGGGCTCGGCGGGGAGACCGTCGACGCCGAGGAGGGGCATGCCCATGACCACGTCTCCCGGGTCGGCTGGCTCATGCTCGTGCCGTTCCTGCTCATCGGGTTCGTCGTCCCGCCGCCGCTGGGGGCGTACTCGGCCGGCCGCAGCGGGGGAGAGGTGCGCAAGACGTCCTCGGCGTTCGCGCCGCTGCCGTCCGGCGACCCGGTCGAGCTGACCCTCACCGACTACTCCCAGCGCGTCCTCTACGACGACAGCGGCTCCCTCGAGGGCCGACGCGTCCGGCTCGTCGGGTTCGCGAGCCCCGGCCGGGACGGGGGCTGGGTGCTCACCCGGATGGCGATGTCGTGCTGCGCCGCCGACGCCGCCGCCATCAAGGTCGTCCCCGACGGCGCGCAGTCCGTGCCGGCCGACACCTGGGTCGCGCTCGAGGGGACGCCCCTGCCGGCCCCGGAGCAGCAGGGGAACGCACCCCGGCTCGCGCACCTGAAGGTGGAACAGCTGACACGGGTCTCGGTCCCCACCAACCCGTACGACCTCTGAGCCTCGCCTCAGAGCACGCCGGCGACCCGGAACTGGATGGAGATCCGCGGCCCCACCGGGCTGCGCGTCTTCGGCACGGCGTGCTCGAAGGTTCGCTGGCACGACCCGCCCATGACGGCGAGGTCGCCGTGGCCGAGGTCGAACCGGGCAACCGTCGGTCCGCCGCCGCGCTGCCGCAGCGCGAGCGTGCGCGGGCTGCCCAAGGAGAGGATGGCGATCATGGTGTCGTCGGTGCGCGAGCGCCCGATGCGGTCGCCGTGCCACGCGACCGAGTCGGCCCCGTCGCGGTACAGGCAGAACCCGGAGGTGACGAACCGCTCTCCGAGCTCGGCCTCGTAGTGCTCGGACAGGGTCTCGCGCGCCTGTTCGACGACAGGGTCGGGGAGCGGGTCGGAGCGGCCGTAGAAGCGCACCAGGCGGGGGACGGTCACGACCGTCCCGTACATCTCCCGCTCCTGCTCCTGCCAGGGGACCGCCTCGATCAGGCGGTCGAGGAGGACCGCGGCACCGTCGAGCCACCCCGGCCGGTGGTCGACCCAGGCACCCCGTCCGAGATCCGTGCGGCGGATGCCTGTGAGATTGCCGAGGAGTGGCTCGTCGGCGTCCCACAACGAGGTCTGCAGGAGAGCGCTCACGCCCTCACCCTACCGCATCATCGAACGTGCGTTCGATTCCTGCGCGGCGGGTCGTCAGGGCCGGCGCACGGCGTCGGGTGACAATGTCCTGTGCCCCTCTACCGTGACCAAGGCGTGGTCCTTCGCACCCAGAAGCTGGGTGAGGCCGACCGGATCATCACGCTGCTCACGCGCGAGCGCGGCAAGGTCCGGGTCGCGGCCAAGGGGGTCCGTCGGACGAAGAGCCGGTTCGGCGCCCGCCTCGAGCCCGCCATGCATGTCGACCTCCAGTGCTACGAGGGGCGCTCGCTCGATTCCGTGACGCAGGCCGAGACGCTCGCGCCGTGGGGCGACCAGCTGGCGCGCCGGTACGAGAGCTGGACGAGCGCGTGCGCCGTTCTCGAGACGGCCGACCGGCTGACCGAGGAGCGCGAGACCGCCGTGCAGCAGTACCACCTGCTGTGCGGCGCGCTCCGCTCGCTCGCGGCGCAGGCCCACGACCCCGCGCTCGTCCTCGACGCCTATCTCGTCCGGGCGCTCGCCGTCGCCGGGTGGGCCGCGAGCTTCCACGACTGCGCCCGGTGCGGCCAGCCCGGGCCGCACCGCGGGTTCCACGTGCCCTCGGGCGGTGTCGTCTGCCCGGCGTGCCGGCCACCTGGCTCGAGCGCTCCTGCCCCCGAGACCCTGGCCCTGCTCGCCGCCCTGCTCGCCGGCGACTGGGACGTCGCCGACGCGAGCGAGCAGCGTCACCGCCGCGAGGGGGCAGGCATCGTCGCGGCGTACCTTCAGTGGCACCTCGAGCGCGGCGTCCGGTCGCTGCGCCTCGTCGACCGTTCGACCGTCGTCCGCCCGACCGTCCAGACCGGAGGTCTGCCCGCGTGAGCGCCCATGTCCGCCCGTTCCCGCACCCGTCGGGTGCGACCCCGCCGCCGCTGCCGAGGGAGGCGCTGCCCCGGCACGTCGCCGTCGTCATGGACGGCAACGGGCGGTGGGCCAACCAGCGGGGGCTGCCCCGGACGAAGGGGCACGAGGCGGGGGAGGGCGCGCTGCTCGACGTCGTCGCCGGTGCGATCGAGCTCGGCATCGAGCACCTGTCGGTCTACGCCTTCTCCACGGAGAACTGGCGCCGCTCGCCGGAGGAGGTGCGCTTCCTCATGGGCTTCAACCGCGAGGTGATGCGCCGCCGTCGGGCCCAGCTCGACGAGTGGGGGGTGCGGATGCGCTGGGTCGGGCGCCGTCCCCGCCTGTGGCCCTCGGTCGTCAAGGAGCTCGAGACCGCCGAGCGGTTGACGCAGGACAACACGGGGCTGACCCTGTGGTTCTGCGTCAACCACGGCGGGCGCGCGGACATCGTCGATGCGATGCGGGCCGTGGCCAACGACGCCCGGGAGGGCCGGCTCAAGGGCTCGGGGATCACCGAGGCCACCGTGCGCCGGTACCTCTCGGCGCCCGACATGCCGGACGTCGACCTCTTCGTCCGCAGCTCGGGCGAGCAGCGCACGAGCAACTTCCTCATGTGGCAGGCGGCCTACGCCGAGCTCGTCTTCCAGGACCGGTTGTGGCCCGACTACGACCGCCGGGACCTGTGGGAGGCGGTCGAGACCTACGCCCGGCGCGAGCGTCGCTACGGCGGTGCGGTCGACGCGGTCGCCGAGACCTCCTGAGCCCGGGTCATCCGGCGTCGGCGCAGGCCTCGCAGATGCCGATGATCTCGACCGTGTGGTCGACGTCGCGGAAGCCGTGCTGGCGGGAGACCCGCTCGGTCCACGCCTCGACCTCGGCGGCCTCGATCTCCACCGCGGTCCCGCACTCCCGGCACAGCAGGTGGTGGTGGTGGCCGTCGCTGCAGCGGCGGTACAGCGCCTCGCCCTCGTCGGTGCGCAGCACGTCCACCGCGCCGTCCTGCGCCATCCCCTGCAGGGTGCGGTAGACGGTCGCGAGGCCGACCTTGTCGCCCGCGTCCCGCAGCGCTGCGTGGATGTCCTGGGCCGAACGGAACTCCATGCTCGAGCGCAGGAGGTCGGCCACGGCGGTGCGCTGGCGGGTCGTCCGGCGGTGCTGCTGGCTCATGATCGCGTCATCATCCCAGATCAGCCGTGATGGCCGTGCTCGTCCCAGTGCGCCCCGTGGGCGGCGTGCCGGTGGCCGTCGTGGAGGTAGTCGACGTGGTCGTCGTGGAGCACCGCCTCGTGACCGCACTCGTCCCAGTGCTCGTGGTGGTGCTCCTCCGCGCGGTGGTGCCGGCGAACCGCCCCGTGGACGGCGGAGGCCAGCGCAGCGACGAGGAAGACCCCCACCGCCAGGAGCACGATCGTGCCGCCGGAGGGGGTGTCGGCCTGGAAGGAGACGATGACGCCGCCGACGCTCGTGAGGAGCCCGGTCGCGACGGCGATCCCGAGGGTGGAGCGGAACGACCGCCCGAGCACCTGCCCCGTCGCGTTCGGCAGGATCATCAGGGCGCTGATGAGCAGCAACCCGATAACCCGCATCGACAGGACGACGGTGACGGCGACGAGCACGGTGAGCAGGACGTTCGTCGCGAGCACCGGCATGCCGGTGGCGCGGGCGTACTCCTCGTCCTGCGCGACGGCGAAGAACCGGCTGCGCATGACGACGACGGTGAGCACGACGAGGGCCGCGAGCCACGCGAAGGCCGTGAGGTCGGCGTGCGTCACCGTGTTGATCGCCCCGAAGAGGTACGACGCGAGGCTCGCTGATCCGCCGCCCGGCGCCTTGGCGAGGATGACGACGCCGGCGGCGATGCCCCCGTAGAACATCACCGCGAGGGCCAGGTCGCCCCCGGTGCGGCCCGTCCGACGCAGCAGCTCGATGATGACGGCGGCCACGACGGTGGCCAGCAGGGCGGTCCACACGGGGGAGGTCCGTGTGAGAACGCCGATCCCGACGCCCGCGAGGGCCACGTGGCCCATGCCGTCACCGATGAGCGACATCGAGCGCTGGACGAGGAAGATCCCGACCAGCGGCGCCGTGATCCCCACGAGCAGGGCGGCGATGAGGGAGTTGCGGACGAAGTCGAGGGCGAGCAGATCGATGACGTCGATCATCGGACCTCCCGGAGACGGTGGTCGCCGACGATCCGGCCGGCCTCGACCTCGACGACCCGGGTCGTCAGGTCCGTGAAGGCCGCGAGCTCGTGGGTCACGACGACAAGGGTGGCGCCCCGCTCGACGAGACGGGCGAGGACCGCGACGAGGACCGCCTGGTTCGCGGTGTCCACCCCGGCGGTCGGTTCGTCGAGAAGGAAGAGCTCGGGCTCGCAGGCGAGGGCGCGCGCGATGAGGACGCGGCGCTGCTGACCCCCGGACAGCTGTCCCACCTGGGCGTCGGCCCGGTCGCTGAGGCCGACGACTCGGATCGCCTCGGTCACCGCGGTGCGCTCGCCCGCGGTGAACGGGCGCCACGGCGCCCACCACGGGGTCCGCGTGAGGCGTCCGGTCGCGACGACCTCCCGGACGGTCGAGGGGATCGCGGTCGCGACGCTCTGCCGCTGCGGGACGTACCCCACCCGGTGGTGCTCGGTGAACGACCGGCGCGGGGCGCCGAGGATCTCGCACACCCCGCCGGTCTGGTCGGCGAGGCCGAGGATCCCCTTGACGAGGGTCGACTTGCCCGAGCCGTTGGGCCCCGTGACGACGAGGACCTCGCCGCGGGGCACGGCGAGGTCGACGTCGCGCAGGGTCGTCCGGTCGCGGTAGCCGAAGGAGGCCTCACGCAGGACGAGGACCGGTTCACCCGCTGGGGCTGCGGTCACGAGCAGGACTGCCCCTTCACGAGGGTCTTGAGGTTGGAGCGCATGACCGAAACGTAGTCGTCGCCGGCCGACTCGTCCGTCAGCCCCTCGAGCGGGTCGAGGACCGCGACCGTCGCGCCGGTCTCCGCCGCGATCGTCTCGGCCGTCTTCCTCGGGACGAGGGTCTCGGCGTAGACCGTTTTCACCCCGTGCTCCTTGACGTGCTCGACGACCTCCGCCATGTCCTTGGCGCTCGGCTCGGCCTCCGGGTCGAGGGTGATCGACTCCTGCTCGAGCCCGTAGGCATCGGCGAGGTAGCCGAACGCGGCGTGACCCGTGACGAGCTCCTTGCTCCGACAGGTCCTCAGGCCGTCCTCGAACTCCGTGTCGAGGGTGGTGAGCTCCTTGCGGTAGCGCGTGGCGTTGGCGCGGTAGTCGTCCGCGTGCTCGGGGTCGACCTCGGCGAGCCGGGTCGCGACCGCGTCGACGACGGCCGCGTACTTCATCGGGTCGAGCCAGAAGTGCGGGTCCTTGCCGCCCTCCTCGCCGTGCTCGTGGTCGTGACCGTCCTCGGTGGCCGCGAGGTCGAGGTGGGCTGCAGGGGTGACGTCGAACGCCGTGTCGCGCGCCTGCTTCGCCGCGTCGTCGACCGCCGGCTGGAAACCACTCTGGTAGACGACGAGGTCCGCCTTCGCCACGGCGACGGTGTCCCTGGGGGAGAGCTCGAGGTCATGGGGCTCGGCGCCCGGCTTCGTCAGGTTGGTCACCGCGACGTGGTCGCCACCGACCTGCTCCACCGCGTGCTGCAGCGGGTAGAAGGAGGCCATCACGCTCACCTTGGGCGTGCCGTCGGCGGACGTGGTTCCGTCGTCGCTGCCGCACGCGGTGAGCGGCGTAGCGGTGAGGCAGAGGGCGGCGGCGGTCGCGAGAACGGGTCGGAGGCGCATGACGACCACCCTCATAAAAATGAGAGTGATTGTCAAAAGCAGGTGGTGGCCTTCAGCGCGGCACGGCCCGGACGGCGCAGATCGCGACGAGGAGGAAGATCACCGACACCTGCATCAGGCGCTCGGACGGTGACCGCCGACTCCACCCGAGGGCCAGCACCCAGGCGAGGACGACGATGACCGGGACGATGAGCAGCCACCCGGGGGGCGGGAGGAAGGAGCCGGCGAGGACGAGCGCGACGACGATCGCCATGAGGACGAGCGGGTGGATGCTCGTGAGCGCGCGCGCCAGCGGGCCGCTGGCCCGTTCGAAGGAGCTCGGGCCGCCGTGCGGGCACGGCGCGTCGGGGTCGACGGGGGCAGGCGCGTCGTGGGGCTCGGACATCATCCGGCAAGGCTAGCCGCGGCGGTTAGCCTTGCCCGCATGGCCAAGCAGACCTCCACCGTGGACACCGTCGTCAGCCTCTGCAAGCGACGGGGGTTCGTGTACCCCTGCGGAGAGATCTACGGCGGCACCCGCTCCGCGTGGGACTACGGGCCCCTCGGCGTCGAGCTCAAGGAGAACATCAAGCGGCAGTGGTGGAAGTCGATGGTGCACGGCCGTGACGACGTCGTCGGCCTCGACTCTTCGATCATCCTTCCGCGCGAGACCTGGGTCGCCTCGGGCCACGTCGGCACGTTCACCGACCCGCTCGTCGAGTGCCTGCACTGCCACCGGCGGCGCCGTCAGGACCACCTGCAGGAAGCGTACGCCGAGAAGGCAGCGAAGAAGGGTCGAGAGATCGACCCCGACTCCGTCCCGATGGAGGAGATCGTCTGCCCCGACTGCGGGACCAAGGGCCGGTGGACCGAGCCGCGCGACTTCCAGATGATGCTCAAGACCTACCTCGGGGTCATCGAGGACGAGAGCGGGCTGCACTACCTCCGCCCGGAGACGGCCCAGGGCATCTTCCTCAACTTCCTCAACGTCCTGGGCACCTCGCGCCGCAAGCCGCCGTTCGGCATCGCGCAGACGGGCAAGAGCTTCCGCAACGAGATCACCCCGGGGAACTTCATCTTCCGGACCCGGGAGTTCGAGCAGATGGAGATGGAGTTCTTCGTCAAGCCCGGCGAGGACGAGGAGTGGCACCAGTACTGGATCGACGAGCGCACCCGCTGGTACACCGACCTCGGCATCGACCCGGACAACCTTCGCCACTACGAGCACGCGAAGGAGAAGCTGTCGCACTACTCCAAGCGCACCGTGGACATCGAGTACCGCTTCAACTTCGCCAGCAGCGAGTGGGGCGAGCTCGAGGGCATCGCGAACCGCACCGACTTCGACCTCTCGACCCACTCGAAGCACTCGGGCACGGACCTCGTGTACTTCGACCAGACGACGGGGGAGAAGTACACCCCCTACGTCATCGAGCCTGCGGCCGGGCTGTCCCGCTCGCTCATGACGTTCCTCATCGACGCCTATGCCGAGGACGAGGCCCCGAACGCCAAGGGCGGGGTCGACACCCGCACGGTGCTGCGCCTGGACCACCGGCTCGCGCCGGTCAAGGCAGCGGTCCTGCCGCTGTCGCGCAACGCCGACCTCTCGCCGAAGGCCCGCGAGCTGGCCGCCCAGCTGCGCAAGAGCTGGAACGTCGACTTCGACGACGCCCAGGCGATCGGCAAGCGGTACCGCCGGCAGGACGAGATCGGCACGCCGTACTGCATCACCGTCGACTTCGACACCCTCGAGGACCACGCGGTGACGATCCGCGAGCGCGACACGATGACCCAGGAGCGGATCGCCCTCGACCAGGTCGAGGGGTGGCTCGCTCAGCGGCTCGTCGGCTGCTGATGACGATCGTCGCCGAGCGGGACGGCGGATCCGCTCCTGCGCCGCTCCTGCCACCCCTACGGATCGGCAGGCACGAGATCGGGTCGCCGGTCGTGCTCGCGCCGATGGCGGGGATCACCAACCGCGCGTTCCGCCGGCTGTGCCGGCAGTACGGGAACGACGGCCTCGCCGCGGGGGGCGCCGGCGGGGCGAGCAGCCTGTACGTGAGCGAGATGGTGACCTCCCGGGCGCTCGTCGAGCGCAGCCCCGAGACGATGCGGCTCATCGAGCACGACGGCGACGAGCACCCGCGCAGCGTGCAGCTGTACAGCGTGGACCCGGCGACGACCGCCGCGGCGGTGCGGATGCTCGTCACCGAGGACCGCGCCGACCACATCGATCTCAACTTCGGCTGCCCGGTCCCGAAGGTGACCCGCAAGGGCGGCGGGTCGGCCCTGCCGTGGAAGCGTGACCTGTTCCGCGCGATCGTCGGTGCTGCCGTGACGGAGGCCGCCCGGCGTGACGTGCCGGTCACGGTGAAGATGCGCAAGGGCATCGACGACGAGCACCTCACGTTCCTCGACGCCGCCCAGGCCGCCGTGGAGGAGGGCGTCGCGGCCGTCGCGCTCCACGGCCGCACGGCCGCGCAGTCCTACTCGGGGCAGGCCGACTGGTTGGCGATCCGCCAGCTCAAGGAGGCCGTCACGAGCGTCCCCGTCCTCGGCAACGGGGACATCTGGTCGGCCGAGGACGCGCTGCGGATGGTCGCGGAGACCGGGTGCGACGGGGTCGTCGTCGGCCGGGGGTGCCTTGGGCGCCCGTGGCTCTTCACCGACCTCGCGGCGGCCTTCGCCGGGACGACGGCCCGGGTGCGCCCGACGCTCGGGGAGGTCACCGACACCCTGCGCCGGCACGCCGAGTACCTCACCGAGTTCTACGACGGGGACGAGCTGCGCGCCTGCCGGGACATCCGCAAGCACATCGCGTGGTACCTCAAGGGGTTCCCCGCCGGGTCGGAGGTGCGCAACCGGCTCGCGCTCGTCGACTCGCTCGCCGCGCTCGACGAGCTCATCGCGACGACGGACCCGGACATCCCCTGGCCCGGCGAGCCCGCCGAAGGGCCGCGCGGGCGCGCCGGGTCCCCGCGGACCGTCGCCCTGCCGGAGAACTGGCTGGCCAGCCGCGAGCTCGACGAGACGCAGCGCGCGACGGTCGCCCAGGCCGAGCTGTCCGTCTCCGGGGGCTGAGGGACGGCGATGGGGTACGAGCCGCGCGACCGGGAACGCTGGGTGGCCGAGGACCCCGTTCACAAGCGCGCGGACCGGGACGATTTCGCCCGGGACCGCGGGCGGCTCATCCACTCCGCGGCACTGCGTCGGCTGTCGGCGAAGACGCAGGTCCTCCAGCCCGGCAGCGACGACTTCGTCCGGACCCGGCTGACCCATTCGCTGGAGGTCGCCCAGATCGGCCGGGAGTTCGGCAGCGCCCTCGGGTGCGACGGTGACGTCGTCGAGGTCGCCTGCCTGGCCCACGACATCGGCCACCCGCCGTTCGGTCACAACGGGGAGACGGCCCTCGCAGCCGTCGCGGCGGGCATCGGCGGGTTCGAGGGGAACGCGCAGACCCTGCGGGTGCTCACGCGGCTGGAGGCGAAACGCTTCCACGCCGACGGCCGATCGGCCGGGCTCAACCTCACCCGGGCCAGCCTCGACGCCGCGACGAAGTACCCGTGGACGGCGGCCGACGCCCCCGACGGAACCGTGAAGTTCGGGGCGTACGACGACGACCTCCCGGTGTTCGCGTGGCTGCGGGAGGGGGCGCCGCACCGGCGGCGGTGCGTCGAGGCCGAGGTCATGGACTGGAGCGACGACGTCGCCTACTCGGTCCACGACGTCGAGGACGCCGTGGCGTCGGGGATGCTCGACCTGCGCGCGCTGCGCGATCCCGCTGACGTCGATGCCGTCCTCGGGGTCGCGGGGGAGGCCTACGCCCCGGACCTGGGCAGCGACGCGCTCGGCGCGGGGCTGGAGCGGGTGCTGGCGACGGGGTCCGTTCCCACCTCCTTCGACGGGTCGCGGCGTGACCTCGCGGCGCTCAAGGACATGACGAGCCGGCTCGTCGGACGGTTCGTCCAGGCCGTCGAGGAGGCGACGGTGGCCGTGCACGGCACCGCGCCCCTGCGCCGCTTCGAGGCGGACCTGGTCGTCCCCGCCACGGCCCGGGCCGAGGTCGCCGTCCTCAAGGCGGTCGCCGCCCACTTCGTCATGCGGGCCGACGCCCGGGCCGAGGTGTACGTGCGCCAGCGCGAGATCGTCCGCGACCTGGCGTCATGGTTCGCGCAGGACCCGGAGGGGCGGCTCGATGCCGACCTCCTGCCCGACCTGGCCGCGGCCAGCGACGACGCCGGGCGTCTGCGGGTCGTCGTCGACCAGGTCGCCTCCCTCACCGACACCCGGGCCCTCGAGCTCCACCGGCTCTTGGGCTGAGGGGAGCGCTCCCCACGGACCTGACGCCTGGGATGGACCCGCAGCGGGTGAGGTCGATCTCGACCGGGTTGATGCGACTGGGGCGCTCCTTGGGGGAGGTCGGCGCGGAGGGAACCTCGTGTATCGGTGAGCTGCAGCAGGTGTGGGCCGGGCCGGACCTGGAGAGCTTCGTGACAACTTGGCACGCCTCCGCGAGGTCCATCGACGACGCGAGCGTCTCGATGTGTCGTTTCGCCGACATCCTGGTCGCCCAGGCCGGGCAGCAGGAGGACACGAGTGCTGGTGCGGGCGGCGAACCCGGTGGCGGGGCGCGCGGCGGTCGTAACGGGGGTCCACGAGGCGGAAACCCGGACATTACGGACGGCCAGAAGAACGGCTCTCAGTACGAGAAGATCAATGGGCCGATCGACGACGGCGACATCACGGCGGACGACGTGTCCCAAGGAGCGTTGGGGGACTGCTGGTTCATCTCGTCGATGATGGGCGTTGCGAACGCCAACCCGGAGCTCCTACGCGACAACATCAAGGACAACGGGGACGGGACCTATGACGTCACCCTGTACGACGACGGCAAGCCGGTCGTCGTGAGGGTGAGCGGAGACTTCCCTGCAAACCAGGGCGACCCGACCTACGCAGACAACAACGGCGGAAACCGCGAGCTGTGGCCCCTGCTGTTCGAGAAGGCGGCCGCGCAGCACTTCGGCGGCAGCTACGCGGACCTCGATGGCGATTGGCCCTCGAAGGCTATCGAGGCCATCACGGGCCAAGAGGTCGAGACCTACGACGACAATCCCTTGATTCCGTTCGAGGGCAAGGACCTACCGCCTTCCAACGAGCTGCGTCAGCGCCTTCAGGACGGCGGCGTCATCGTCGCGTCCACCAACGGGGACGGGGAAAAGTCCTCGGAAGGCGAGCCCGTGTCGAACCACGCCTACGTGGTGACGGACATCGCTGAAGACGGTACGGTCACGGTTCAGAACCCGTGGGGCAGCTCGCAGTATCCGCCGATCACGATGTCCTACGAGGAGTTCGAGTCCAGGTTTGCCCGTTTCGACGTGGGGAAGACGCGATGACGAGCCAGATCGACGAGCTTCGCCTGGTGCAGAACATCCCAACCCCCGTTGAGGGAGGTCGCCTCGTCGCCATCAATGTCGGGGGCGGCAAGGCCCAGCTCATGATCGAGTCGTCCACTCCACCGGCACGCAGGATCGATGTCACTGCAGGTGATGAGATCGTCCTGCCTGTCGGGCGAGCACGAGTCGCCGAGATCACGGGTGGTGGTCACGACGGCCCGCCCGGCCGGGCTGACGGGATGGTCGTGCTTGCCGTGCTGGAGGCCTGATGCGCTCCGCTGTGCTCGCGGCGGTCGCGGTCGCGGTCGCGGCGCTGGGCGGCTGCTCGGGGGGAGACGCCGCACCGGAGGAGACGCCGGACGGGGCGGTCGTCCTGACCCAGAACGTGCCGCAGGACGTCGCGAACGCCTCGATCGTCGCGACGAACGTCGACGGGGACGACGTCACCCTGCAGGTGAGCGTGGACGGCGGGACGGCGAAACCCCAGGGCACCTCCGAGGGGTCGACCGTGACGATCGACGGTAACGAGTGGAGGGTCGAGGCAGTCTGGTCCGAGGGGCGGTCAGGGGACCAGCCCGGGGCCGCGGCCGGTCGCGTCATGCTCGTGCCCGGCGACTGAGTCACGTCCGCGTCGTCGCATCCCCCGCCTACACTCGGCGGGTCGAGCGGCGAGGAGGTGCGCGTGGCTGAACGGAACGGTCGGATCCGGTCCGAGGACGTCGAGGCCGTCAAGGAGCGCGTCTCCATCACCGACGTCGTCCGCGAGCACGTGACGCTCCGGCCTGCCGGGCCGGGGTCGATGAAGGGCCTGTGCCCCTTCCACGACGAGAAGACCCCGAGCTTCACGGTCCGCGAGACGGTCGGGGCGTACCACTGCTTCGGCTGCGGCGAGGGCGGGGACGTCATCTCGTTCGTCCGCGCCGTCGACCACCTGAGCTTCACCGAGGCCGTCGAGCACCTGGCGAGCAAGATCGGCATGGAGCTGCGGTACGAGGAGGGCGCCGGCCCGCGGCGCGAGGGACTCGGCCTGGGGCGGCGTGCCCGGCTCGTCGAGGCGCACCGGGCCGCCGAGCAGTTCTACGCCGGGGCGCTCGTCGCCGGCGGCGAGGCGCGCATCGGCCGGGACTTCCTGCGCGGCCGCGGCTTCGACCGTGCCGCTGCGGAGCGCTTCGGGGTCGGGTACGCGCCTCGCGGCGGCGACGAGCTGGCTCGGCATCTGCTCGAGCGCGGCTTCACCGAGGACGAGGTGACGACGGCCGGGCTGTGCGGGCGCTCGCAACGGGGCCTCTACGACCGCTTCCGGGGCCGGCTCGTCTGGCCCATCCGGGACATCACCGGTGACACGGTCGGGTTCGGCGCCCGGCGCCTGCACGACGACGACCGCATCGCCGCGAAGTACCTCAACACGTCCGAGACCCCGATCTACAAGAAGTCCCACGTGCTCTACGGGCTCGACCTGGCGAAGAAGGAGATGTCCCGCAGCCGCCGGGCCGTCGTCGTCGAGGGGTACACCGACGTCATGGCGGCGCACCTGGCCGGGGTCGGGGAGGCCGTCGCGACGTGCGGCACCGCCTTCGGTGTCGACCACGTGAAGATCATCCGGCGGATCCTGCGCGACGAGGCCGACCTCGCGCCGGCCCGGGTCGTCTTCACCTTCGACGGCGACGAGGCGGGCCAGAAGGCGGCGATGAAGGCGTTCGGCGAGGACCAGCGGTGGGCCAGCCAGTCCTACGTCGCGGTCGCCGAGGCGGGCATGGACCCGTGCGACCTCCGCCAGGCCAAGGGCGATGCGGCCGTGCGCTCGCTCGTCGAGCACGCCGTGCCCATGTTCGAGTTCGCGGTCCGCACGACCTTGGCGCGCTTCGACCTCGCCTCGGCCGAGGGGCGGGTCGCCGCCGTGCGGGCGGTCGCGCCGATCGTCAACGGCATCCGCGACACGGGGCAGCGGACGGAGTACGTGCGCACCGTCGCGGGCTGGGTCGGGGTCGAGCCGGAGCAGGTGCGGGGCGAGCTCGCCCGGGCCGCCCGGCAGGCGCAGACGGGCCAAGACCGGACCGGCCAGCCGCGACCCGGGCAGCTGCGCCCGGGGTCGACCGCCGCCCCGATCGAGCCGGCGGCGCTGCCCCGGCCGGACCTGCGGGACCCGGTCGTCAACGCCGAGCGGCAGCTGCTGCAGGCACTCCTGCAGTTCCCGGCGCAGTTCGAGCCGGCCGCCCTTGACGCGATCGACCCGGCGGGGTTCCACGCCCCGGCGCACCGTGCCGTCTTCGGTGCGATCCGCGCGGTCGGCCCGATCGACCGCGGCACGAGCCACGCCGGGTGGGCCGCGGCGGTCAGCGAGGCCGCGGCCGTGCCGGTGCGCCCGCTGCTCGCGGAGCTCGCCGTCGCCCCGCTGCCCGTCCGCTTCGACGTCTCGAGCGGCCTGCCCCCACGTCGCTACCTCGATTCCCTCGTCAACCGGGTCCGTGAGGTCGGCCTGACGATGCGGATCGGCGACGCGATGTCCACGCTGCGGCGCTTGGACTCCGACCCCTCCGCGGACCGGGCCGAGGCCCGCGCCGCGTCGACCCGGCTCATGGAGCTGCAGCAGCAGCTCGCCCGACTCCGTGCGGAGGTCACCGAATGAGGAACCCGTTCCGTCGCCGCAGCCGGATCGACGGTGCTGCCCGCGAGGCCCTGCGCAGCGCGGGCGCCGGTCGCGTCGTCGCGTGGGCGACCGACGGCTCCGGCGGGGTGGTCGTCGCGACCGTCGCCGAGCTCGCGGTCGTCGACGCCGGCGGCGCGATCTCGCTCACGCCGTGGCACGAGGTGCTCTCGGGGCGGTGGGTGGCTGACGAGGACGCACTCGTCGTGACGACCGTCGACGGGCAGCAGCGGATGCTCGCCGTCGACGAGGACTCGGGTCTGCTCGAGGCGTTGCGGGAGCGGGTCCAGACGTCGGTCGTGACGAGCGAGTCGCTCGCCCGGGGACGCACGTTCGTCGCGATCCGCCAGGACCTCACGACGCGGGCGCTGCTGGAGCAGGTCGTCCGATCCGGCCGGCTCGTGCCTGAGGATCGCAGGAGCCCGGAGGAGCAGGAGATGCTCGCCACCCTCCGGGAGCGCATCGGGGCCCCTGCCTGACCGGCGCACCGGATTCGGCGCCGCGTCCCCCCTTTGCTATCGTTGCCCAGCGCTCGTCGCGATCCCCTGTAGCTCAATTGGCAGAGCAGCCGACTGTTAATCGGCAGGTTGTTGGTTCGAGTCCAACCGGGGGAGCTTCCGTCGACCAAGGCCCCCGCAGCACGACGCCAGCGGGGGCCTTCGTCGTCGGCACGGGGCGGTAGCTCAGTCGGTCAGAGCAGCGGACTCATAATCCGTCGGTCCTCGGTTCAAGCCCGAGTCGCCCCACCGAGCAGGCGTTGCCCGTGTGACGGGTGGTGCGGGTGTGCGCTCTCGTGCACAATGGGGCCCACAACCGCACACGCTGGTGCTGCAGGCACCGAGCCGCCTCGGGTGGATGGCCGTGGGGAAGACGTCCACCACACCCTGAGGAGCATCGGATGTCCGCACGAAGCACGCAGCACCTGACCCGCGGGGTGGTGTTCGTCCACTCGACCGCGAGCGCGCTCTGCCCTCACATCACGTGGGCGCTGGAGTCGATTCTCGGTACCCGCGTGACGCTCGACTGGTCCCCGCAGCCTGCTGGCCGGGGTCTGGTCCGCACGGAGTTCTCGTGGACCGGGCCGGTTGGCTCCGGCGCGAAGATCGCCAGCGCCCTCCGGGGCTGGGACGACGTCCGGTACGAGGTGACCGAGGAGCCGAGCCCCGGCGTCGACGGCTCGCGCTGGCAGCACACCCCCTCCCTCGGCATCCACCACTCCTGGATCTCCGCCAGCGGCGACGCGGTCGTCAACGAGGACCGCCTCAAGGAGGTCCTCCTCCTGGCCCAGGGGTCGTCCGAGGCGATCGAGGACATGCTCGGTGAGCTCCTGGGCACTGACTGGGACGCCGAGCTCGAGCCCTTCCGCCACGCCGGCGAGGGTGCCCCCGTCCGCTGGCTGCACAAGGTCGGCTGACCCGGCCTCGCGGTCCCCGAACGCTTCCGCACCGGCTCAGGGACGGTGCGGAGGCGTTCCGTGCTCAGCGTCCCCGCCTGCTCGATCGGCCGGCGTCGCGGTGTCCTGCTGGGCCCGGCGCACCGCCGATACGAGATCGCCCACCGTGCGCGCGCCGTGGATCTCGGCGTCCGTCAGCTCGACGTCGAAGGTCTGCTCGGTGAGCATCGCCAGCGTGAGCAGCCCGAGGTCGTCGAACCCCACGCTCGTGAGGTCGACGTCGTCGCCGAGCTCGTCGGCACCGACCGTGCACTCCCGCTCCGCGGCGCAGAGGGCGCGGATGCGGGCTGCCGGGTCACCTTCGCCGCCGTCCGACGCCGCGGTCTCGTCGGTCGCCGGATCCTCGGACCCGGTGAGGCCGAGGGCGCGCAGCGACTCCGCAAGCGATTCCGACACGTCAGCGAGCCGCCGCGGTCAGTCGGTCCCCGACTCGATCGCGGCCGCGTCGAGCCACTGCTCGCCCTCGGACTCGCTCGCGCCGCCGGTGATCGCGCCCGCACGGCCCGGCTCGAGCTCGCCGATGAGCTGCGCGTGGTTGGCCAGCAGCTGTCCGCGCGACGCGTACGTCTCGAGCTTGCTCCGGCTGTCCGCGATGTCGAGGTTGCGCATCGTCAGCTGGCCGATCCGGTCGAGCGGGCCGAAGGCGGCGTCCGTCGTGCGCTCCATCGACAGCTTGTCCGGGTGGTAGCTGAAGCCCTCACCACGGGTGTCGACGATCGAGTAGTCCTCGCCGCGCCGCAGCCGGAGGGTGACCTCGCCGGAGACGACGGAGGCGACCCAGCGCTGGATCGACTCGCGCGCCATGAGGGCCTGCGGGTCGAACCACCGGCCCTCGTACATCAGCCGCCCGAGGCGACGGCCGTCGGCGTGGTAGCTGGCGATCGTGTCCTCGTTGTGGATGGCGTTGAGCAGCCGCTCGTAGGTGATGTGGAGCAGGGCCATGCCGGGCGCCTCGTAGATGCCGCGGCTCTTGGCCTCGATGACCCGGTTCTCGATCTGGTCCGACATCCCCAGGCCGTGACGCCCGCCGATGCGGTTGGCCGCGTCGACGAGCGCGACCGGGTCCCCGCCGAAGTCGTCGCCGTCGATCGCGACCGGCCGGCCCTGCTCGAAGCGAACCGTGACGTCCTCGGTCTCGATCTGCACCGCCGGGTCCCAGAAGCGGACGCCCATGATCGGCTCGACGAGCTCGACGCTCGTGTCGAGGTGCTCCAGGCGCTTGGCCTCGTGCGTCGCGCCCCAGAGGTTGGCGTCGGTCGAGTACGCCTTCTCCTTGCTCGCCCGGTACGGCAGGTCCCGCTCGGCGAGCCACTGGCTCATCTCGTCGCGACCGCCGAGCTCGGTGACGAATGCCTCGTCGAGCCACGGCTTGTAGATCCGCAGGTCCGGGTTGGCCATGAGGCCGTAGCGGTAGAACCGCTCGATGTCGTTGCCCTTGTACGTCGACCCGTCGCCCCAGATGGAGACCCCGTCCTCGGCCATGGCGCGCACGAGCAGCGTCCCGGTGACGGCCCGACCGAGCGGCGTGGTGTTGAAGTACGTGCGCCCGCCGGAGCGGATGTGGAACGCACCGCAGGCGATCGCCGCGAGGCCCTCCTCGACGAGCGCCGCGCGGCAGTCGACGAGCCGGGCGACCTCGGCGCCGTACTCCGTCGCCCGGTCCGGGACGGAGGCGATGTCGGGCTCGTCGTACTGGCCGAGGTCGGCCGTGTACGTGCACGGCACCGACCCCTTCTCGCGCATCCACGCGACCGCGACCGAGGTGTCGAGACCGCCGGAGAAGGCGATGCCGACACGTTCACCGACAGGGAGGGAAGTGAGGACCTTGGACACGAGGGTCAGCCTAGGGCCAGAGCCGCGTCAGCCGTCGGCCGGCTCAGACGTCCTCGCCGCCCTCGTTGCCCGACTCCCCGGCGGTGACGTCGAGCAGGCGGTAGCGCTGCGCGGCCCGGGCCGGGACGTCGGCGTCGATCCACCCGCGCGCGGCGAGCATCTGCAGCGCTCGGACGGTGATCGAGGGACCGTCGACGTGGAAGAACCGGCGTGCCGCGGGCCGGGTGTCGGAGAACCCGAAGCCGTCGGTCCCCAGCGCGGAGAACTCCTCCGGGACCCACGGACGGATCTGGTCCGGCACGGCCTTCATGTAGTCGGTCACCGCGACGACCGGACCGTGGGTGTCCTGCAGCTGGCGGGTGACGAACGGGGTCCGCCGCGGCCGGTCGGGGTGGAGGAAGGCGTCCTCGTCGCACGCCATCGCCTCGCGCCGCAGCTCGGCCCAGCTCGTCACCGACCACACGTCGGCGACGACGCCCCAGTCGTCGCGCAGCAGTCGCTGGGCCTCCAGCGCCCACGGCATCGCGACACCGCTGGCGAGCAGCTGGGCGCGCGGGGGAGTGCCCTCGAGGCCGGCGTCGTCGCCGGGCGCGTAGCGGTACAGGCCCGCCAGCAGGGCGTCGACGTCGAGACCCTCGGGCTCCGCGGGCTGGTGGACGGGCTCGTTGTAGAGCGTGAGGTAGTACATGACGTTGCGCTCGGTCGCGCGCGCCTCGTCGTCCTGCGCGGGGTCGCCGCCGTACATCCGCTCGATGCCCGCCCGCATGATGTGGGCGATCTCGAAGGCCCATGCCGGGTCGTACGAGACGACGGCCGGGTTCGTCGAGGCGAGCAGCGGGGAGTGCCCGTCTGCGTGCTGCAGGCCCTCGCCGGTGAGCGTCGTCCGACCGGCGGTCGCGCCGAGGACGAACCCGCGGGCCATCTGGTCCCCGGCCGCCCACAGGCCGTCGCCGGTCCGCTGGAAACCGAACATCGAGTAGAAGATGTAGACCGGTACGAGGGGTTGCGCGTGCGTCGCGTAGGCCGTGCCGAGTGCGGTGAACGCCGCGACCGACCCCGCCTCGTTGATGCCCGTGTGGACCAGCCGCCCCTCCTCGGACTCCTTGTAGGCGAGCATGAGGTCGGCGTCGACCGAGGTGTAGCGCTGGCCGTGCGGGTTGTAGATCTTCGCCGTCGAGAACATCGCGTCGAGCCCGAAGGTGCGGGCCTCGTCGGGGATGATCGGGGCGATCCGCTCGCCCAGGCCGGGGGTGCGCATGAGGTCCTTGAGGAGGCGCACCCACGCCATCGTCGTCGCCACCTCCTGCTTGCCGGACCCCTTGGCCAGGCCGCGGTAGTCCTTCTCGGCGGGCAGCTCCGGGACCGAGTAGAGGACCCGGCGCTGCGGGACCGCGCCGCCGAGCTTCCGGCGCCGCTCGAGCATGTACTCGATCGTCTCGTCGCCCTCCGGCGGCCGGTGGTACGGCGGGAGGTAGGGATCCTTCTCAAGGGTGGCGTCGTCGATGGGGATGGACAGGCTGTCCCGCAGGCCCTTGAGGTCGGTCAGCGTCAGCTTCTTCATCTGGTGCGTCGCGTTGCGGCCGGCGAACTGCGAGCCGAGCCCGTACCCCTTGATCGTCTTGGCGAGGATGACCGTCGGCTGGCCCGTGTGGCGCACCGCCGCCCGGTACGCCGCGTAGACCTTGCGGTAGTCGTGACCACCGCGCTTGAGCTTCCACCAGATGTCGTCGTCGGACCAGTCCGCGACCATCCGCCGGGTGCGCGGGTCGCGGTCGAAGAAGTGCTCGCGGACGTAGGCGCCGTCGTTGGCGCGGAAGGTCTGGTAGTCACCGTCCGGCGTCTGATTCATGAGGTTGACCAGCGCGCCGTCGGAGTCGGCGGCGAGCAGCGGGTCCCACCCGCGGCCCCAGACGACCTTGATGACGTTCCAGCCGGCGCCCCGGAAGAAGGACTCGAGCTCCTGGATGATCTTGCCGTTGCCCCGGACCGGCCCGTCGAGCCGCTGCAGGTTGCAGTTGACGACGAAGGTGAGGTTGTCGAGCTCCTCGTTCGCGGCCACCTGCAGCAGGCCGCGGCTCTCCGGCTCGTCCATCTCGCCGTCGCCGAGGAACGCCCACACGTGCTGGTCGCTCGTGTCCTTGATGCCCCGGTTGTGCAGGTACCGGTTGGCCTGGGCCTGGTAGATGGCGTTCATCGGACCGAGTCCCATCGACACGGTCGGGAACTCCCAGAAGTCGGGCATGCCGCGCGGGTGCGGGTAGCTGGGCAGACCCCGGCCGGCGCCGGAGGCGGGGTGGCTCTTCTCCTGCCGGAAGCCGTCGAGGTCCGCCTCCGAGAGCCGGCCCTCGAGGAAGGCGCGGGCGTACATGCCGGGGGAGGCGTGGCCCTGGAAGAAGATCTGGTCGCCCCCGCCCGGGTGGTCCTTGCCGCGCCAGAAGTGGTTCATCCCCACCTCGTAGAGCGTGGCCGCCGACGCATAGGTGGAGATGTGCCCCCCGACGCTCACCCCCGGCCGCTGCGCGCGGTGGACGAGGACGGCCGCGTTCCAACGGAGGAAGGCGCGGTAGCGGCGCTCGATGTCCTCGTCGCCGGGGAACCACGGCTCGTGCTCGACCGGGATCGTGTTGACGTAGTCCGTGGTCGTCAGCGACGGGACCCCGACGTTGAGCTCGCGCGCGCGCTCCAGGAGCCGGAGCATGACGTATCGCGCCCGCGCGCGCCCGCTGTCGTCGATGAGCCCCGTGAGGGACTCGAGCCACTCGTTCGTCTCGTCGGGGTCGATGTCCGGCAGGTGGGTCGGGATCCCGTTGAGGATCGGCCCCCAGTCGTCGCGGCGGTCGGGCACGTCGTCGTCCTCTCGATCGTCGATCCGCGGCCGGTGGGCCCGCGGCTGACGACGACCATCCTCGCACCCGACGTGTCGCCGGTCACATCGGCCCGGGTGGGCCGCGGGTCGCGCCGGGGCGGGAGACTGAGCCCATGGACGGCATCACGCTCGACGAGGCCGGCGGGGCCGTGCCCTGGCGCCGGGTGCATCCCCGGCTCGCCACGGGCCGCCGGATCGCGGTCCTCCTCGGGCTGGCGCCGGTGCTGCTCGGCGCCGGGGTGCTGGCGTGGGTCCACCCCGCGTGGGGCCTGCCCGTGCTCGCGGGCATCATCGTCGTCCTCGCGTGGGTGTGGTGGCTCGTCGGGCGACAGGTCGCCGCCATCTCGTACGTCGAGCTCGAGGACGACCTCGTCGTGCGCACCGGCCGGGTGTGGCGCACGCTGTCGTCGATCCCGTACGGCCGCATCCAGTACGTCGACCTCTCCGCCGGGCCGATCGCCCGCCGGCTGGGCTATGCGCGCCTCGAGGTCCACACCGCCTCGCCGTCGACGAGCGGGGTCCTCCCCGGGCTGCCGACCGCCGAGGCCGAGCGCCTGCGCGCGCGGCTGTCCGACCGGGGCGAGGCCCTCCGGGCCGGGCTGTGACCGCCCTCGGCGCCGACGACCGCTGGCGTCGGTTCCACCCGCTGTCGACGCTCATGCGCGGCGGCCTCGTGCTCTTCGGCGTGCTGGCGTGGGTCGTGGGGACGCTCACGGACGACGTCGTCGGCAGCGCCTCCGCAGGCGAGTGGGACCTCGTCCGGGGGCACCTCGGCCCCGCGGTCGGGGCGCTCGCCCTCGTGCTCCTCGGGGCGATCGGCGTCGGGTCGATCGGCTGGCTCACATCCGCCTACCGGGTCGGCTCCGCCGAGCTCGAGCTGCGCACGGGCATCCTCACCCGCACCGTCCGCCGGGTGCCCTACGACCGGGTCCAGTCCGTCGACCTCGTGCGCCCCGTCCTCGCCCGGCTCATCGGTCTCGTCGAGCTGCGGGTGGAGTCGGCGGGCGGGGCGGACTCGCACGTCAGCCTGGCCTACCTCTCGCGCCGGGACGCCGACGCGCTCCGGGCCGAGATCCTCGGCCGCGCCGGGGACGAGGCCCCGCCGTCCGCGCCGGGGCGCCCGGCTGCTGGGCCCGAGGGCGACGTCCTCGAGCGCGACGTCCTCAACCGCGCCCCCGCCGCGCGGGTCCTCGCATCGGAGCTGCTCGACCCGTGGAGCCTGCTCGTCGTCGCGGGCGGCGCGCTCGCCCTCGGGTCGGCGGCCGCGGGACGGCCCGAGGCGCTGCCGGCGCTCGTCCCGCTCGTCGTCGGCGTGGGCCCGGCGAAGGTCCGGGCGTTCCTGCACCGGTGCGGTTTCTCCGCCCGGAGGGGACCCGGGTGGGTGCGGACCTCCTCCGGTCTCACCGACACCCGGACCGCGACGGTCCCGCTGCACCGGGTCCAGGCGGTCGGCGTGGTGCAGCACGCGCTGTGGCGGCCAGCGGGCTGGTGGCGGGTCGAGGCGAACGTCGCGGGAACGGTCGCTCGCGACGACGAGGGGATCGCCGCCTCGATGCTCGCCCCCGTCGCCTCCGGGGCCGAGGCACGACGGACGATCGCGGCCGTCCTCGACGCCGAGACGGCGGGCGCCGTCGACGGCCTCCTCGCCGGTGTCGCGGCGCGCACGGTCGCCACCCCGCGGCGTGCCCGATGGCTCGCGCCCATCACCTGGCGGACCCGTGGCGCCGTCCTGACCCGCTCGGCCGTCGTCGTCCGCACCGGACGCTGGCGCCGCACCGTGGCGGTGGTGCCGTACGCGCGCATCCAGTCCCTCGCCGTCACCGACGGCCCGGTCGGTCGGCGCCTGCGGCTGGCCACCGTGCAGGTCGCGACGACGAGCGGCCCGGTCGCCTGCCGGATCCCGGACATCGACACCGGGGACGCCGCGCGGCTGGAGCGCGCGCTGTCGACCCGCGCGGCGGACGCCCGAGACGCGATGCGCTTGCGCCGGGGGCGGCGAAGGGGTGAACTTGACCCGATGACTTCTCACACGGAGGGAACAGGGGCCGTGCCGGCCGAGGAGACGAACGCGATCACGGACCGTCTCGGCTTCCGGCTCGGTCAGGTCGTGCAGGAGTACGGCTGGGACGACGACGTCGACGAGGGGCTGCGCGAGCAGATCGAGGACGTCGTCGGTGAGCCGTTGGAGGACGAGGACTACACCGGTGCCGTCGACGCGGCGATCCTGTGGTGGCGCGACGGCGACGGCGACCTGACGGACGCGCTCGTCGACGTCCTCGGCACGCTGGACGAGGCCGGGGCGGTCACCCTGCTCACGCCGCGGTCGGGCACCGACGGCGAGGTCGACCCGAGCGAGATCGAGGACGCCGCGAAGACCTCGGGCCTGCGGGTGTCGAGCACGATCAAGGCCGGTGCCGAGTGGACGGCGACCCGGCTCGTCGCGCCGAAGCGCTGACGCTGGCAGGATGGCGGGCATGAGCGACAACGCTGCCCCCGCCGTCGGCCAGGACGCCCCCGACTTCACGCTGAAGAACCAGAAGGGCGAGGAGGTCACGCTCTCCTCGTTCCGCGGCGAGAAGAACGTCGTCGTCGTCTTCTACCCGTTCGCCTTCTCCGGCATCTGCACCGGTGAGCTGTGCGAGATCCGCGACGACCTCGGCGCCTTCGAGTCCGACGACGTCCAGGTGCTCGCCGTCTCCTGCGACCCGATGTTCTCCCTGCGCGCCTTCGCCGACCAGGAGGGCTACTTCTTCCCCCTGCTGTCCGACTTCTGGCCGCACGGCGAGGTCGCCAAGGCCTACGGCGTCTTCAACGAGGACGCGGGCATGGCGATCCGCGGCACCTTCCTCGTCGACCGCGACGGCAAGATCGCGTGGTCCCTCGTCAACGCCCCGGGTGAGCGCCGCGACTTCGCCGGGTACCGCGAGGCGCTCGAGGGCCTGTCCTCCTGAGCGAGTGGGGGCCGGCCCGCCTGTGGTGGGCCCGGCACCGGCTCCTCGGGGCGAGCCAGTCGAGGCGGTACCGCCTCGCGCTGACCTACGAGCTCGCGCGGCGACGCGCGTACGCGCGCGGGGTCGTCCTCGGGGAGCCGTTGCAGATGCTGCGCGACGGCCGGTTGGAGGTCGGGCGCGACGTCCTGCTCGAGCCGTGGGTGTGGCTGACCGGCGGTGAGTCCGGCCGGATCACGATCGGCCGGGGCACCTTCCTCAACCTCGGCGTCATGATCGCCGCGCTCGAGAAGGTGTCGATCGGGCAGGACTGCATGATCGCCAACCACTGCTTCGTCGGCGACAGCGATCACCGCTTCGACGACCCGACCCGGCCGTTCACGGCCCAAGGATTCGTCTCGAAAGGCCCGACGAGGATCGGCGACTCCTGCTGGCTCGGGGTCGGGGCCGTCGTGACGAGCGGGGTGAGCATCGGGGACCGCTGCGTCATCGGGGCGAACGCGGTCGTCACCCGCGACGTCCCCGCCGGAAGCATCGCCGTCGGGGCCCCCGCGCGGGTCGTCGGACGCACCGACGGCACGGTGGACCACCGGCCGACCTGAACGGGGCGACCGCGGTCCGGCCGCGCCTGCCACAATGGGCGCCCACCCTGGGGCCTGTAGCTCAGCTGGTAGAGCACCGCGTTTACACCGCGGGTGTCGTCGGTTCGACCCCGGCCGGGCCCACATGAGCCTCACCCTCGGTGACGTCGTCGCCGTCCTCGACAGGCACCACCCACCCGAGACCGCCCAGTCGTGGGACCGCGTCGGACTCGTCACCGGGGATCCCACCCACCCCGTCCGCCGGATCCACGCCGCGGTCGACCCGACCCTGGCCGTCGTCGACGAGGCCCGGCGGCTCCGGGCCGACCTGCTCGTCACCCACCACCCCCTGCTGCTGCGCGGCGTCCACTCGGTGGCGACGACGAACGCCAAGGGGCGGACCGTGACCGACCTCATCAGCAGCGGGGTGGCGCTCTACGTCGCGCACACCAACGCCGACGTCGCCGACCCGGGGGTGAACACCGCGCTCGCCGACGCGCTCGGTCTGCAGCACGTCGAGCCGCTCGTCGTCGAGGAGGGCCAGCCGCTCGGACGGGTCGGGGAGCTGCCCGCGGGGGAGACCCTGGCGGCGTTCGCCGAGCGGCTCGACACCGTCCTGCCGTCCGCGCCGGGCGGGATCCGGGTCGCTGGCGACCCGGGCGCCGTGGTCCGTCGGGTCGCGGTCCTCGGCGGAGCGGGCGACTCGGCCTTCGACGCCGTCCGGGCGAGCGGGGCCGACGTCTACGTCACGGCAGACCTGCGGCACCACCCGGTCCTCGAGGCGCGGGAGGAGGCGGCAGGCGGACCGCCGTACCTCGTCGACGCCGGCCACTGGGCCACCGAGTCCCTCTGGCTGCGCACCGCGCTCGACCGGCTCGTCGCCGCCCTCGTCGCGGACGGGCATGACGCGGCTACCGTGGAGACCCACGTCAGCGAGGTCCGGACCGACCCGTGGACGTTCACCGTCGGCGCCACCGGGCCCGGCGTGCCGACGACAGGAGAGCACCGATGAAGGCCGACCCGTTCCACCAGGCCCGGCTGCTCGACCTCCAGCGCCTCGACACCCGGCTGGACCAGATCGCCCACGCCCGCACGCGACTGCCCGTCCTCGCCGACCTCGAGAAGGCGACCGCAGCTCATGCCTCGGCCCACGACGACCTCGTGCGCGCCCAGACGGCCCTCGGCGACCTCGAGCGCGAGCAGGCCCGGGCGGACGCCGACGTCCAGCTCGTCCGGGACCGCGCGGAGCGGGACCGCTCGCGCCTGGCCGCAGGGACGGGGACGGCCAAGGACCTCCAGGCCATCCAGCACGAGCTGGACAGCCTCGCCCGGCGCCAGTCCGAGCTCGAGGACGTCGAGATCGAGGTCATGGAGCGGGTCGAGGCGGCCCGGGATCGTGCCGACCGCCTGCGTGCCGTCGCCGACGAGCTCGCCGCGAAGGTCTCCGAGCTGACCCAGGTCCGCGACGCCGAGATCGCCCGGCTCGACGCCGAGCTCGAGGAGGTCGCCGCCCCCCGCGAGGAGCTCCGGGCCGGCATCGACGACGGGCTCGTGGGCCTGTACGAGTCGCTGCGGTCGAGGACGGGAGGGGTCGTCGCCGCCCCGCTCGAGGGCCGGTCGTGCGGCGGCTGCCGGATCCAGCTCAACCCCGTGGACCTGCGCCGCATCGCCGACGCCCCCTCGAACGAGGTGCTCCGCTGCGACGAGTGCGACCGGATCCTCGTCCGCGTGCCGGAGGGCGCGTGATCCCGGGCGCGCCCCGTCTCGACCGCGACGAGGTCCCCGCGACGAGGCCGCACCGGGGCCGTCGCACCCGGGTCCTCCTCGTCCGGCACGGCGTGACGCCGTTCACCGAGCAGTCCCGGCTCGACGGCCGTGGGGGAGCGGACCCGTCGCTGTCGCCGACCGGCCGTGCCCAGGCGCTGCGGGCCGCCGAGATCGTGACGCAGCTCCTGCGGACCGGCGAGGGTCGTGGGACGGCCCCGGCTCGGCTCGTCACCTCGGACCTGGCCCGCGCACGCCAGACGGGTGCGGTGCTCGCCGAGCACGTGGGCGTCGCCCCGGAGGTCGATCGGCGGTTCGACGAGCAGAGCTTCGGGGACTGGGACGGGGTGTCGATCGGGGAGATCCTCGACGGGCCGGACGCGGCGGCCCTGGCGACGATGCGCGTCGACAGCGGGTACGCCCGCCCCGGCGGGGAGACCCACGCCGAGATGACGGCGCGCGTCCTCGAGGCGTACACCGAGGCCGTGGCACCGGGTGGGACCGTCGTCGTCGTGTGCCACCGGAAGCCGATCATGGCGATGCTCGGTCATGTCCTCGGTCTGCCGCTCGAGGCGCAGTGGCGGCTGGCCGCGGACCCCGGGTCCGTCAACGGCATCGACGCATGGAGCGACGGGACGTCGGTGGTCGCCTTCACGAACCGGACCTGACGTGCCGGACTGGGTGCTCCACTGGGGTCTGCTCGGTCTCGTCGTGTACGGCGTGATCTCCGCGTACGTCCCGGTGTTCAACGCCGAGGGCGTCGCCATCGTCCTGGGCCTCACCACCCCCGCGTGGGTCGGGCTCGAGCGTGCGTTCACCACGCCGAGCTGGGTGATGGGGGTGGCCGCGCTGACGACCGGGATCGTCGCCGGGAAGGGGTCGCAGTTCGTCGCCGTGCGGCACGGGGCGCGCTGGGCCTCCGGCTGGCGCAAGGACCGTCCGCAGCGGCAGCGCAGGGAGCCGGGCCGGGTGCGGGCCTGGGCGACCCGCTGGACGGAACGCTCCCTCGCCGTCCTCGACCACCCCGCCCGGGGATCGGGCGTCATCCTCATCAGCTCGGCTGTCGGCTTCCCGCCCGCGGCCGTCGTCGCGGTCGCGGCCGCCACCAGGCGGGTCCCGCTTGCCGGCTTCCTCGGGTGGAGCTGGCTCGGGTACGCGATCCGGCTCGGGGCGTCGGCCGCCCTCGTCGCGATGGCGCGCTGACGCCCGTTCGACACCTGTAGTTCACCGCCCGGACCGTCCCGTGTGGGTCCATGGGGCGGTACGCGAACGTGCGATGACGGGACCACCCATGTGCGACGACCACACCCATGACCACGACCACCGCACCCACCCCGCGCCCACGCCGGGCCTGCGCGCCGAGCTGACCCGGCGCGGCATCCTCAGCGCCGCCGGTTCGGGCCTGCTCATGGCCTCGCTCGGCGGGCCCGCCCTGGGAGCGGTGAGCACGGGAGCGGCGCTCGCAACCGGCGCGTCCCGGACCTCGCGGCTGACCCGCGGCACGACCCTGCTGCACGCAGACCTGCACAACCACTCGCTGATGTCCGACGGCGACGGCGATCCCGCCGCCGCCTTCGGCTCGATGCGCGCGGCCGGCCTCGACGTGGCCGCCCTCACCGACCACTCGACGATCTCCGGCAACGACCTGGCCGACGCGATCGCGGCCGGGCTGCCGCCGGAGGTGGCGAAGGTCGGCGGACTCACCCCGACCGCCTGGCGTCGCACGAAGGCGCTCGCCGACGCCGCGGACGAGGCGGGCGCGTTCACGGCGCTGCGCGGTTTCGAGTGGTCCAGCCCCCTGCTCGGGCACGTCAACGTGTGGTTCACCGAGGACTACGTCGACCTGCTCGAGGCGCCGACGATGCTCACCCTGTGGGGGTGGCTCCAGCGCTCCCCGTCGTCGTGGCTGGGCGGCGGAGGGGACGGGATCGCCGGCTTCAACCACCCCGGTCGCGAGCCGCTGCGGTTCGCCGAGTTCATCATGGACCGCCGCGTGCGCGAGCAGGTCGTGTCGATGGAGATCTTCAACCGGGGCCGAGACTTCCTCTTCCACAACTGGTCCAAGGGCGCGTCGTCGCCGCTCGTCGCCTGCCTCAACAAGGGCTGGCGGACCGGTCTGCTCGGGGTCACCGACGAGCACGGCACGGACTGGGGCTTCCCCGAGGGCAAGGGCCGGACGGGCCTGTGGGTCACCCGTCACGACCGCGCGGGTGTCCGGGAGGCGATGCAGGCCCGTCGGTTCTTCGCGACCCGCACCTCGGGCCTGCGGCTCGATGCGACCGCGACCCTCGACGGCAGCACCGCCCGCATGGGCGGGGGTCTGCTCGGGCGTGGGGGCGACGTCCGGATCGACCTCGATCTCGAGCGGGACGCCGAGTGGCGCGACAAGACGCTGCACGCCCAGGTGCTCCGCCCGGGCCCGCGTGTGCCCGAGGTCGTCCACGTCGAGCCGTTCCGTCCGGGCCGGCGGGTGTCCTTCACCGTCCCCATGGACGTCGAGGACGGTCGATGGTTCGTCGTGCGGGTGAGCGACCCGACGGGGGTCAACGCCTCGCCCGGCCCCGCCGGCCACCCGTGCAACGACCTCGGGGTCGCCTACACGAGCCCGTGGTGGATCACGCCCGTCTGAGCGACGAGGCCGTGAGCGCCCCGCCCCCGCCGCCCGCACCGGGCCGGCGGGGGCGGGCCGTTGTGGGAGGGTGACGGCATGTCCCGTGCGACCCCGCTGCGCTCCACCCCCGAGACGATCGAGGCGGCCGCCCAGGTCGGGCTGCCGGCCATCTTCGACGCGATCCGGCGACGGTTCGAGGTCCCCGAGGCCTTCCCGCCGGAGGTGCTCGCAGCGGCCGAGCGGGTCGCCGCCGACCCGCTGGACCTGCCGACCGACGACCTGACCGACGTCCCGTTCCTCACCATCGACCCCCCGGGCTCGATGGACCTGGACCAAGCGATGCACCTCGAGCGCGACGGCGACGGCTACCGCGTGCGCTACGCGATCGCGCACCTCCCGTCGTTCGTCGAGCCCGGCGGCCCGATCGACCTCGAGGCCCGCCGACGCGGGCAGACCGTCTACGCCCCGGACATCCGCACCCCGCTGCACCCGCCGGTCTTCAGCGAGGGCCGCGCCAGCCTGCTGCCCGGGCAGATCACCCCGGCGTACGTCTGGGACCTGCGGCTGGACGGCAACGGCGAGGGGGTGGCGACGTCCGTCCGCCGCAGCCTGATCCGCAGCGTCGACCGCCTCGACTACGCCGGGGTCCAGGCGAGCCTCGACGCGGGCGCCGCCGACGAGCGCCTGCAGCTGCTCGCCGAGGTCGGGCCCCTGCGGCTGGCGCTGGAGCGGGCGCGCGGGGGCGCGGCGCTGCCGATGCCCGAGCAGGAGATCGAGCGGACCGACGAGGGCTTCGAGCTTCGCTTCCGTCCCCAGCTGCCGGTCGAGGACTGGAACGCCCAGATCTCCCTCATGACCGGCATGGCGGCCGCCGAGCTGATGATCGAGGCGGGCGTCGGCATCCTGCGCACGATGCCGCCACCGACGGAGGAGGCGCTCGCCCGGGTGCGCCGTCAGGCGGCCGCCCTGGGCGTGGCGTGGCCCGAGGGGCTCGGCCACGGGGAGTTCCTCCTGACCCTCGACCGCCGGGACCCCCGGCACCTGGCCGTCATCGACGCGGCGGCCGTCCTCTTCCGAAGGGCGGGGTACACCGCCTTCGACGGGCAGGCCCCGGCCGAGCGCACCCATTCCGGCGTCGCCGCCCCGTACGCCCACGTCACGGCCCCCCTGCGGCGGCTCGTCGACCGTTTCGGCCTCGTCGTCGCCGAGGCGGTCTCGAACGGCCGCGAGGTGCCGGGCTGGGCCCGGGAGGCGCTGCCGACGCTGCCGGAGATCATGGCGGCGTCCGACAAGCGGGCCAAGGGGGTCCAACGGGCCTGCACCGACGCGGTCGAGGCCGCGGTCCTGGCGCACCGGGTCGGGCAGACCTTCGAGGCCAGCGTCGTCGACCGGTCGGAGAAGGGCCCCAGCGCGGTCGTCCAGATTCTCGACCCGGCCGTCGTCGCCACCGCCGAGGGCGACGCGCGTCCCGGCGAGCACGTCACGGTCCGCCTCGCGTCCGTCGACCCGGCGAACGGCCGGATCGAGCTCGTCATCGTCTGAGCGCACCGCGCGGGTGCACCGGGCCCGTACACTTCGGCGGAGGATGAGTCGGCCGGACGGTCGCGTCGGGGTCCGCCCCGCCGAGGAAAGTCCGGGCTCCGAAGGGCAGGGTGGTGGCCAACAGCCACCCGGGGTGACCCGCGGGACAGTGCCACAGAGAACAGACCGCCGACGGACCACCGGGTGACCGGCAGGCGTCGGCAAGGGTGAAACGGTGGTGCAAGAGACCACCAGCGGCCTGGGTGACCAGGTCGGCTCGGCAAACCCCACCCGGAGCAAGCTCAGACAGTGTGCGTCCGAGGGCGGCCCGCCCGAGCACACGGGTAGAGCGCTGGAGGCAGTCGGCAACGGCTGCCCGAGATGGATGGCCGTCACCGCGACGTCGGCAACGACCCGCGGGACAGAACCCGGCTTACAGGCCGACTCATCCCACCCGTCGGCGGAGCCACCACGCCGCGGCGGCGGCCGCGAGGACGGCCAGCCCGGCGACGACGGACGCCAGTGGCAGGACCGCGGCGACGACGAGGCAGCCGAGCAGGCCGATCGCCGGCAGAGCGCGGTCCGTGGGGGAGGCGGACAGCGTCCACGCGCTCGCGTTGGCGATCGCGTAGTAGACGAGCACGCAGAAGCTGGAGAAGCCGATCGCCCCCCGCACGTCCCCGGCGACCGTGATGACGGCGACGACGAGGGCGACCGCGAGCGTCGCCCGGTGCGGGACGCCGTGGGTGCTGTGGACCGCGCTCAGGCCGCGGGGGAGGTGCCCGTCGCGGGCCATCGCGAGCACGGTGCGAGACACGCCGAGGAGGAGCCCGAGGAGGGCCCCTCCGGCGGCAGCGACGGCGGCGATCCGCACGACCGGGGCGAGCCACGGCCATCCCGTCACCGCGGCGGCGTCCGCGAGCGGCGCAGAGCGTCCCGAGAGCCACTCGGGACCGAGCGCCGTCAGCAGCGCGGCTGCGACAGCGAGGTACACCAGGAGCACGATCGAGAGGGCGACGACCACGGCTCGCGGGATGGTCCGCTCGGGGTCGCGCACCTCCTCGCCCAAGGTCGCGATCCGGGCGTACCCGGCGAAGGCGAAGAAGAGGAAGCCCGCGCCCTGGAGGACGCCGAGTGGCGCGACGGCCTCCCCGAGCGAGGGATCGACGAAGCGGCCCGGCGGGCTGATCAGGAGCGCCGCCACGAGCGCGGCGAGGACCACGAGCACGAGGGCGACGACGAGGCGGGTCACCGCCGCCGACCGCTGGACGCCCAGGTAGTCGATCGCCGCCACGACCATCACCACGAGCGCTCCGACGAATCCCCCGTGGCCGGGCCAGACCGCCTCGCCGACGACGAGCGCCATCGCCGAGCAGCTCGCGGTCTTGCCGGCGACGAAGGCGCTGCCCGCGAGGTACCCCCAGTACGGGCCGAGACGTTCGCGTCCGTAGACGTAGGTCCCGCCGGACTCGGGGTAGCGGGCGGCGAGCCGCGCCGAGGACAGGGCGTTCGCGGCCGCGATCACCGCCGCGATCGCGAGGGCGAGCAGGAGGAGATGGCCCGCCGCCTCGGCGGCCGGGGCGAACGCGACGAAGACCCCCGCGCCGAGCATGGACCCGAGGCCGACGAGGACCGCATCGTGCAGCCCGAGCCGGCGCTGCAGGCGATCACCGGCCGTCGGCCTCGTCATCGTGGTGCTCAGTCCCCGGCGGCGACCGTCGCGGCCCCGATGATCCCGGCGCGGTTCCGGCGTGCGGCGGGGACGATCGGGGTACGCAGGTCGAGCAGCGGGAGGTACTTGTCGGCGTGCTTGCTGACGCCGCCGCCGACGACGAAGAGGTCGGGGGTGAAGAGCCGCTCGACGTGCGCGTAGTACCGCTGCAGCCGGGCCGCCCACTCCGACCACGACAGGCCCTCCGCCTCGCGCACGGAGGCGGCCGCGCGGGACTCCGCGACGGCCCCGTCGATCTCGAGGTGGCCGAGCTCGCTGTTCGGCACGAGGACCCCGTCGTGGAGGAACGCCGACCCGATGCCGGTGCCGAGGGTCGTGAGGATGACGAGGCCGTCGACGCCCTTCGCGGCACCGTGGCGCAGCTCGGCGACCCCGGCGGCGTCGGCGTCGTTGAGGAGGGCGACCCGCGTCCCGAGCCGCTCGCCGAACAGGGTGGCCGCGTCCGTCCCGACCCACGAGGGATCGATGTTGGCCGCGGACAGGACCGTCCCGCGCACGACGACGCCCGGGACCGTGACACCGACGGGCAGGCCCGCGGGGACCTGCGGAGCGGCCCGGCGCACCGCGTCGACGACCTCCGCGACGGTGTCGGCGATCGCCTCGGGCGTCGAGGGCCGCGGGGTGGGGATCCGGACCCGGTCCCCGGCGAGCTCGCCGGCCGTGAGGTCGACGAGGGCGCCCTTGACGCCGCTGCCGCCGATGTCGACGCCGATCGCGTGGGTGGTCATGCGGCCTCCTCGTCGAGGGTGAGGATCTCGGCACCGTCGTCGGTGACGAGGATGGTGTGCTCGAACTGCGCCGACCGGCGGCGGTCCTTCGTCACGATCGTCCAGCCGTCGTCCCACTGCTCCCACTCCGGGGTGCCCAGGTTGAGCATCGGCTCGATCGTGAAGGTCATGCCGGGTTCGATGACCGTGTCGTACCCGGGTGCGGCGTCGAAGTGCGGGATGACCAGACCCGAGTGGAACGCCTCCCCGATCCCGTGGCCCGTGTAGTCGCGCACGACCCCGTAGCCGAACCGGGCCGCGAACTTCTCGATGACGCGTCCGATGACGTTGATCTGGCGGCCGGGGCGGACGGCCTTGATCCCCCGCTCCATCGCCTCCCGCGTGCGCTCGACGAGCAGCCGGGACTCCTCGTCGACCTCGCCGACGAGGTACGTCGCGTCCGTGTCGCCGTGGACGCCGCCGACGAACGCGGTGATGTCGATGTTGACGATGTCACCGTCGCGCAGCGGTCGGTCGTCCGGGATGCCGTGGCAGACGACCTCGTTGACGGAGGTGCACACGCTCTTGGGGAATCCGCGGTAGCCGAGGGTCGAGGGGTAGGCGCCGTGGTCGAGGAGGAACTCGTGGGCGACCCGGTCGATCTCGTCGGTGGTCACGCCGGGGGCGATGGCTTCGGACGCGGTCCGCAGCGCCCGGGCCGCGAGGCGTCCGGCGACCCGCATCCGCTCGATCGTCTCGGCGTCCTTGACCTCGCCGCCGCGCCACGGGGCGGGGGCGGGCCGGTCGACGTACTCCGGGCGGGGGATCGAGGCGGGGACGGGTCGGCGCGGGGAGACCGTGCCGGGGCGCAGGGGCTCGGTGGACGGGGGCATACGGTGAGTCTTGCAGAGCGTCCGGCAGCGCCGGGCGGACCCGAGGAGACGAGCGAGGACACCGTGAACTTCTGGTACGACATCAACACCGGCACCGTCGAGACGGATGACACGAAGGGGCCCTCGGACGACCTCATGGGCCCGTACGGCAGCGAGGCGGAGGCCCGCAACGCCCTCGCCACCGCCCGGGCGCGCACCGAGAAGTGGGACGAGGAGGACCGCGCCTGGCGCGGCGACACCGACGAGGAGACGCCGGCCTGAGGTCCGCCAGGACCGGTTCCCGCAGGGCCGTCAGCCCAGGCTGGCGGCCCTGCGGTGCGTCATCACCACGTAGCCGGCGGTGGGCGACCACGGGTGCCGGTCCCAGGTCGCCCAGCGGTCGGCAGCGGTGAACCCCGCCGCGTGGGCGAGCCGGTCGTAGTCCTCGGGTCGCACACGTGCGGCACCGCGGGGGATCTCCGCGCCCTCGACGCCCCAGCCCGCGACGAGGTGGCCGCCGGGACGCAGGTGCGCCGCGAGCCGCTTGAGCACGGCGTGCAGGGTGCCGTCGGCGAGGTAGGGGACGACGTTGCCCGCGAGCAGCACGAGATCGAAGGCCTGCCCGGGCAGCTCGAGCGTGCTCAGGTCGGCGACGACGTGGGTGGTGGCCGGGTCGGTCTCGTCGGCGACCCCGATCATGTGCGGGTCCGCGTCGACGCCGACGACGTCGCAGCCCGCACGCGTCAGGGTGGCGGCGATCCGGCCCGTGCCGCAGCCGGCGTCGAGGACCCGGGAGGGTGGGGGCGCGAGCTCGAGGACGACCCGTGCCTCGGCGTCGAGGTCGGCCCCGCCGGCGATCATCGCCGCGACCCGCGCGTGGTAGGCGCGGGCGCTCGCCGACGAGGTGCCGAGGGCGGCCCAGCGGGTGTGTGCGTCCATGGGTCCGAGCGTAGGAGCGGGCGCGCCGCGACGCACGAAGGCCACCGCGTCGTCGTTGACGGCGGTGGCCCGGGGCGGCGTCGGATCGACGCGGGGGCGGAGCTCAGGCGGCGCGGCGCGCGGGGCGGCTGGTCCGGGCGGTCCGGCGGCGGGTCGGGCGCGCCTGCGCGAGGGAGCGCCAGCCGTGGCTGCGCATCCGCTGCTCGGTGAGCGGGCGGCCGGAGTCGAGGTCTGCGAGGACGAGGGCGTAGGTGTTCATGCCTCCACGGTGCACCGCCCGACCGTGAAGCACAAGGCGATGATGCTGCACGACACATCAGCGCCGCTGAAGTGTCGATACCCTCCACGCATGATCGACGTCCACCGCCTCCGCATCTTCCGGTCCGTCGTCGCCAACGGGTCGATCCAGGCGGCGGCGGACATCCTCGGCTACACGCCGTCGGCCGTGAGCCAGCACGTCTCGGCGCTCCAGCGGGAGACCGGGATCACCCTCGTCGAGCGGTCCGGGCGCGGGATCCGCGTGACCGCGGCGGGGGAGACCCTCGCGGCGGCCGGCACGGACGTCATGCGTGATCTGGCGCGGCTGGAGGGGGTCGTCGACGACCTGCGCCTCGGTCGGACCTCCCGCCTGACGATCGGCTACTTCTCGAGCGCAGGGCGGGCCTGGATGCCGGGCATCGTCGCGCGGCTGCGTGCGGAGTTCCCCGACGTCCTCCTCGAGCTCGAGCTCAACGAGGTCCCCGGGGAGCAGACGGCACCGGACATCGACGTGACGATCGAGGTCGCGGGCGTCGACGAGCGCGAGGGGTACGAGCGCACCCACCTCGTGACCGACCCGTACGTCGTCGTCGTCCACAAGAGCCATCGGCTCGCGCGACGACGCTCCGTGCTGCTGGGGGAGCTGGCCACCGAGCGGCTCGTCGACAACGACTACGAGGACACCCCGTGGCACCACGTGCTCGACCGCGCGTGCGAGGCCGCAGGGTTCACGCCGCGGTACGTCGTCCAGTCGCAGGACCACCACACGGCGCTCGCGTTCGTCGCCGCCGGGGTCGGTATCACCGTCCTGCCCCGACTGGCCGCGCTCGAGCTGCCCCGCGACACCCGCGTCATCCGGCTGACGCGGCCGCAACCCGTGCGGGAGATCGTCGTGCTGACCCGCGCCACGGTGGCCCATCGGCCGGTCGTCCGGCGGGCCGTGGAGCTGCTGCTGCAGCGGACCCCGCACGACTGAGGCTCACTCGGGGAAGGAGTGCTCCTCGCCCGGGAAGCTCCCGTCGGCGACGTCCCGCGCGTACTGCCGGGCCGCGTCGGTCAGGGTCGTGCGCAGGTCGGCGTACTGCTTGACGAAGCGCGGCATCCGCCCGCCTCGCAGACCCGCGAAGTCCGTCCACACGAGCACCTGCGCGTCGCACCCCGGGCCGGCGCCGATGCCGACCGTCGGCACCCGCAGCGCGTCGCTCACGGCCTGGGCGGCCGGTGCCGGCACCATCTCGAGGACGACCGCGAAGCACCCGGCCTCCTCCAGCGCCCGGGCGTCGGCCACGAGCCGCTGCGCGGCCTCGCCGCGGCCCTGGACGCGGTACCCGCCCAAGGTGTGCTCGCTCTGCGGGGTGAACCCGACGTGACCCATGACGGGGATCCCGGCGCGCACGAGCGTCTCGACCTGGGGGACGACCTCGGTCCCGCCCTCGAGCTTGACCGCGTGGGCCAGGCCCTCCTTCATGAGGCGGGTCGCGCTCGCGAGAGCCTGCTCCGGGCCGGCCTCGTACGTGCCGAAGGGAAGGTCCGCGACGACGAGGGCCCGACGGACCGCGCCGGAGACCGCACGCACGAGCGGCACCATGTGCTCGAGGGTCACCGGGACGGTCGTCTCGAAGCCGTACACGTTGTTGCCGGCGGAGTCGCCGACGAGCAGGACGGGGATCCCGGCCTCGTCGAAGATCGCCGCGGTCGCCATGTCGTAGCTGGTGAGCATCGCCCAGCGCTCGCCGCGGTCGGTCATCGCCTGGAGATGGGGGATCCGGATCCGCTTGGGCCCACCGGCCGGCGGAGGCCCTGCGCCGTAGGGCGCGGTCGACTCGGGCGCGGGGCTCGTCGCGGGGTCCTGGCTCATGCCCGCCACCCTAGGGGCGAGCGTCGTGTCGCGGGGCGCACGGTCGGGGCCCGTCGGGGTCGTGCGGCAGGATGAGGGTCATGAACCGACAGCAGGAGTTCGTCCTCCGCACGATCGAGGAGCGGGACGTCCGGTTCGTCCGGCTCTGGTTCACCGACGTCCTCGGGATGCTCAAGTCGGTGGCGATCGCGCCGGCGGAGCTCGAGAGCGCCTTCTCCGAGGGGATCGGCTTCGACGGCTCGGCGATCGAGGGGTTCGCCCGGATCTACGAGGCGGACATGCTGGCCAAGCCGGACCCGTCGACCTTCCAGGTGCTCCCGTGGCGGGGCGAGCGTCCCGGCACGGCGCGGATGTTCTGCGACATCACCCTCCCCGACGGCTCCCCGAGCCGGTCCGACGCCCGGCACGTGCTGCGGAGGGCCCTCGACCACGCCTCGGACCTGGGGTTCAGCTTCTACACGCACCCGGAGATCGAGTTCTTCCTCCTCCGCCGAGGGGAGCTCGGCGGCCAGCCGGAGCCCATCGACCAGGCGGGCTACTTCGACCACGTCCCCAACGGCACGGGCCACGACTTCCGACGTGCGGCGATCACCATGCTCGAGTCGGTCGGCATCTCCGTCGAGTTCAGCCACCACGAGGGCGCGCCGGGCCAGAACGAGATCGACCTCCGCTTCGCCGACGCCCTCTCGACGGCGGACAACATCATGACCTTCCGCACGGTCGTCAAGGAGGTCGCGCTCGAGCAGGGCATCTATGCGACCTTCATGCCGAAGGTGTTCGCCCAGCACCCCGGATCCGGGATGCACACCCACATGTCCCTCTTCGAGGGGGACCGCAACGCTTTCTACGAGGCCGGCGCGCCCTACCAGCTGAGCAGGACCGGACGGCAGTTCATCGCCGGGCTCCTGCGCCACGGCCGCGAGATCACCGCCGTGACGAACCAGTGGGTCAACTCGTACAAGCGCCTGTGGGGCGGGGGAGAGGCGCCGGCGCACCTGACCTGGGGCCACAACAACAGCTCGGCGATGGTGCGGGTGCCGATGTACAAGCCGAACAAGGACCAGAGCAGTCGCGTCGAGCTGCGCACCATCGACCCGGCGTGCAACCCCTACCTCGCCTTCTCCGTCGTCCTCGCCGCGGGTCTGAAGGGCATCGAGGAGGGCTACGAGCTGCCGCTGGAGACCGAGGACGACGTGTGGAGCCTCACCGAGCGGGAGAGGCGCGCCGCGGGGATCGAGGCCCTGCCCGCGAGCCTCGCCGAGGCGATCTCCGCGATGGAGGACAGCGAGCTGGTCGCGCAGACCCTCGGCGAGCACGTCTTCGAGTTCTTCCTCCGCAACAAGCGCGCGGAGTGGGAGGCGTACCGCCACCAGGTGACCCAGTACGAGCTCGACCGGCTCCTGCCCCAGCTGTGACCGGTGGCAGGCCCGGCGGCCGGAGGAACGACTCGGCCCAGCGCCGCCTGATCCGGCTCGGGTTCACCGACCCGGGCAGGGCCGCGACGCTGCTGGGGGACCCCTCGCTCGAGGGTCTGGGGATCGCGGACACGGGGACGCCGGACCCGGTGACGGACGCGCTCGCCACGGTCGCCGGCCCGGACCAGGCGCTGCTCGGCCTCGTCCGTCTCGTCGAAGCCGCCCGGGCGGCCGGGGACGACGTCGGCCCACCCCTGGTCGAGGCGCTGCGGGACGACGCGACGGCCCGGGCCCGGCTCCTGGCCGTCCTCGGGTCCTCGACGGCGCTCGTCGACCACCTCGTGGCGCACCCCCGCCAGTGGCGGGAGGCGGTGACGGCCTCGCACCGACCGGCCGAGTCCCGCGTGACCGAGCTCGTCGACCTCGTCACCGATCCCGGGTCCCTCGACGGGGAGCCGGCGGACCTCTCGCCGCTCGACGCGCTGCGGATCGGCTACCGCCGTCAGCTCCTGGGGATCGCGGCGATCGACGTCGCCTCCGACGACCCGGTGGCGCTCCTGCCGGACACCGCGGCCGCGCTCGCCGACCTCGCCGGGGCCGCCCTCGAGGCCGCACTGCGCATCGCCCGTGCCGAGGTCGAGGGATCCGACGCGTGCCGGCTGGCGGTCATCGGCATGGGCAAGGCCGGCGGTCGCGAGCTCAACTACGTCTCCGACGTCGACGTCATCTTCGTGGCCGAGCCCGCGGACGGCGTCGAGGAGGACGATGCGCTCGCCGCCGCGACGAAGGTGGCGACCCGCCTCATGCACGCGTGCTCCGCCTCCACCGGCCACGGCACCTTGTGGCCGGTGGACGCCGCGCTGCGTCCCGAGGGCAAGCAGGGGCCGCTCGTGCGGACCGTCGCCAGCCACCGGGCCTACTACGAGCGGTGGGCCAAGACATGGGAGTTCCAGGCGCTGCTCAAGGCCCGACCGATGGCCGGCGACCCGGAGGTCGGGGCGGCCTACCTCGAGGCCGTCACCCCGCTGGTGTGGGAGGCCGCCTCTCGTGAGAACTTCGTCGAGGACGTCCAGGCGATGCGGCGCCGCGTCGAGGAGCACGTCCCGGCGGCCGAGGCATCCCGGCAGATCAAGCTCGGCCCCGGGGGGCTGCGGGACGTCGAGTTCAGCGTCCAGCTCCTCCAGCTCGTCCACGGTCGCTGCGACGAGTCCCTTCGTTCCCGGACGACGCTCGACGGGCTCGCCTCGCTCGGGCGCGGCGGCTACGTCGGTCGGGAGGACGCGCGGACCCTCGACGAGGCCTACCGCTTCCTGCGCACGATCGAGCACCGGGTCCAGCTCCACCGGCTGCGGCGGACCCACCTCATGCCGACGACGGACGACGACCTGCGCCGGCTGGGCCGTTCGCTCGGGCTTCGGGAGGCCCCGGCGGACTCGATCGTCCGCCGTCGCCGGGAGGTCTCGCTGCAGGTCCGCGAGGTCCACCAGCAGATCTTCTACCGCCCTCTCCTGGCCGCGGCCGCGCGGCTGTCGGCCGACGAGGCCAGGCTCTCGCCCGACGCGGCGCTCGAGCGACTGCGGGCCCTGGGGTTCCGTGACCCGAAGGGGTCGATGCGCCACCTCGAGCGGCTCACGGGTGGGGTCTCGCGCACCGCGGCGATCCAGCGCCAGCTCCTGCCGGTCATGCTCGGGTGGTTCGCGGAGGAGGCCGACCCCGACGCCGGCCTGCTCGCCTTCCGGAAGGTGAGCGACGCGCTCGGGTCGACCCCGTGGTACCTGAAGATGCTGCGCGACGAGGGCCGCGCCGCCGAGATCCTCGCCCACACCCTGGGACGCAGCCGGTTCACCGGCGAGATGCTGCTCACCGCGCCGGACGCCGTCCGCATGCTCGGGGAGCCCGACGGGCTGGTCCCGCGCGGCCGGGCCGAGCTGCTGGCGCAGATGCAGACGGCGGCAGGGCGACAGGGGAGCTCCGAGGACGCGATGGACGCCGCCCGGGCCATCCGGCGCCGGGAGCTGTTCCGCATCGCCGTGGCCGACCTCGAGGGGGAGATCGGCATCGACGAGGTGGGCACCGCGCTCACCGATCTGACCTCGGCGCTCGTCGACGTCGCGCTCGACCTCGCGTGCGCGGCCGTGGCGACCGAGCTCGGGCTGGACGGCGGACTCGGCGTCGACGTCCTCGTCGTCGGGATGGGACGCTTCGGTGGCCGGGAGCTCGGGTACGCCTCGGACACCGACGTCGTCTTCGTCCACCGCGCCCACGAGGGCACGGACGAGGGGACGGCGGCCGAGCGGGCGCTCGCGGTCGTGACCCGGCTGCGCCGGCTCACCGAACGCCCGGGGCCCGACCCCGCGATCCAGCTCGACGCCGACCTCCGGCCAGAAGGCCGCAACGGGCCGATGACCCGCTCGCTCGAGGCCTTCCGGCAGTACTACGAGCGCTGGTCGCTGACGTGGGAGGCCCAGGCCCTCGTCCGGGCCACGCCCATGGCCGGGCCCCAGGCGCTCGCCGACGCGCTCGTGGCCCTCATCGACCCGCTCCGGTGGCCGGCGCACGGGCTCAAGCCCGAGCAGGTCCGGGACATCCGGCGTCTCAAGGCCCGCATGGAGGCCGAGCGGCTGCCCCGGGGCGCCGACCGCAAGACCCACTTCAAGCTCGGTGCGGGTGGCCTGTCCGACGTCGAGTGGACGGTGCAGCTGCTCCAGATGGAGCACGCCCACGAGCACCCCGAGCTGCGGACCACGTCGACCACGGCGGCGCTCGACGGCCTCGTCGCGACCGGGCTGCTCTCCGAGGCGGACGCGGGCGTCCTGCGCGAGTCGTGGTGCCTGGCGTCGCGGCTGCGCAACGCCGGGGTGCTCTTCCGTGGCCGCCCGGTCGACGCCGTCCCCTCCAACCTGCTCGACATCGACGGGATGGGGCGGATCATCGGTCTGCAACCGCAGGCGGGCGAGGAGCTGGGGGACCGCTACCGACGCGCGGCTCGGCACGCGCGGGCCGTCGTCGACCGGATCTTCTACGGCGAGACCTGAGCGCTCGCGTCCACGGACGGGACGGCCGCGGTCACCCGGCGCCGCCCTCCCTAGACTCCCGCCCATGCTGAGCACGACCGACCTTCGTGGCACCACGCTGTCGACCGCGGCCCTGCGCGCCGCGATGCCGCGCGGCGGTCATGACGTCGAGTCGGTCCTCGACGTCGTCCGGCCCATCTGCGACGACGTGCGGGACCGCGGTGCGGACGCCCTCCTCGAGCTCGGCGAGCGCTTCGACGGTGTCCGCCCGCAGCGGTTGCGGGTGCCCGCGAAGGTCCTCACGCTCGCCCTCGAGCGGCTGGACCCGGCGGTCCGTGCGGCCCTCGAGATCTCGATCGAGCGCGCCCGGAAGGTGCACGCCGACCAGCGGCGCACCGACACGACGACCGAGGTCGTGCCGGGCGGCCGGGTGACCGAGCGCTGGGTGCCCGTGGAGCGCGTCGGCCTCTACGTCCCCGGCGGCCGCGCGGTGTACCCCTCGTCCGTCGTGATGAACGTCGTCCCGGCGCAGGCGGCGGGCGTCGGGTCCCTCGTCGTCGTCAGCCCGCCGCAGACGAACGCGGACGCCGCGCTCCACGGGTACCCCCACCCGACGATCCTCGCGGCCTGCGCCCTCCTGGGTGTCGACGAGGTGTACGCGGTCGGTGGGGCGCAGGCGGTCGCAGCCCTGGCCTACGGCTTCACCGACAGCACCGCCGACGACCCGGCGACCGAGGTCCCGCCGGTGGCGCTGGTCACCGGCCCCGGCAACATCTACGTCACCGCGGCGAAGCGACTCCTGCGCGGGGTCGTCGGCATCGACGCCGAGGCCGGCCCGACCGAGATCGCCGTCCTCGCCGATGACACTGCCGACCCCGCCCACGTGGCCGCGGACCTCGTGAGCCAGGCCGAGCACGACCCCGACGCGGCGTCGGTGCTCGTCACCCCGAGCGAGGCGCTCGCCGAGGCCGTGCGCGCCGAGACCGCCCGCCGCGCCGCCGCCACGAAGCACTCCGAGCGAGTGACCACGGCGCTGTCCGGAGCGCAGTCGGGCATCGTCCTCGTCGACGACCTCGACGCCGGCGTCCGGGTCGTCGACGCCTACGCCGCCGAGCACCTCGAGGTCATCACGGCCGACGCGGCCGCGGTCGCGGCGCGGGTCCGCAACGCGGGCGCGATCTTCGTCGGTGCCCACTCGCCCGTGAGCCTGGGCGACTACGCCGCCGGGTCGAACCACGTGCTCCCGACCGCCGGCTCGGCCCGGTTCGCGAGCGGGTTGTCGGTCCAGTCGTTCCTGCGCGGGATCCACGTCGTCGAGTACGACGCCGCGGCGCTCGCGGAGGTCGCCCCGCACGTCGTCGCCCTCGCCGACTCCGAGGACCTGCCCGCCCACGGCGAGGCCGTCCGCGCCCGGACGGGGGAGGACGGGTGAGCGCCGCCGCGGAGATCGGGCGGCTGCTGCGCGAGGACCTGCGCGGCCGCACCGCGTACGGCGCCCCGCAGCTGGAGGTCCCCGTCCGGCTCAACACGAACGAGAGCAGCTATCCGGTCCCGGACGAGGTGGTCGAGGCGATCGTCACCGCGGTCCGCGACATCGCCCGGGATCTCAACCGATACCCGGACCGGGACTTCGTCGCGCTGCGCGACGATCTCGCCGCCTACCTGTCGGCCGAGGGGACGCCGGTGCGCGCCGACCAGGTGTGGGCGGGCAACGGCTCGAACGAGGTCCTCCTCCACCTCCTCCAGGCGTTCGGCGGGCCGGGCCGGGTGGCGCTCGGGTTCACGCCCGCGTACTCGATGCACCCGATCATCACGACGACGACGGGCACGACGTGGGTCGACGGGATGCGCGGGGTCACCAGCGACGGTTCGCCGACCGAGACCCCCTTCGACCTCACCGCCGAGGCCGCCGTCGAGCAGGTCCGGCGCCACCGGCCCTCGGTCGTCTTCCTCTGCTCACCGAACAACCCGACGGGCACGGCGCTGGAGCCCGACGTCATCGAGGCCGTCCACGACGCCGCCCCCGACGCCGTGGTCGTCGTCGACGAGGCCTACGCGGAGTTCCGACGACCCGGTCGGCCCAGCGCGCTCGAGCTCCTCCAGGGACGGCCCCGGCTCGTCGTCACGCGGACGATGAGCAAGGCCTTCGCGCTCGCCGGCGCACGCCTGGGGTACCTCGCCGCCGACCCGGCGCTGGTCGAGGCGCTGCTCCTGGTCCGCATGCCGTACCACCTCTCGTCGCCGACCCAGGCGGTCGCCCGCGCCGCGCTCGCGCACGCCCCGCGGATGCTCGCGACCGTCGAAGCGATCAAGGCCGAGCGGGACCGGATCCTGCAGTCCCTGCCGGGCCTGGGGTTCGCACCCGTTCCGAGCGACGCCAACTTCGTCCTCTTCGGCGGCGTCCGTGACGCGGCCGCGACGTGGCAGGCTCTCCTCGACGCGGGTGTGCTCGTCCGGGACGTGGGCATCGCCCACCACCTCCGGGTGACGGCGGGCACCCCCGCCGAGACGACGCGGTTCCTCGACGCGCTCGCCGCCCTCCCCGCCGACCACCGCGGCGGACCGACCCGAACGGAGCTCCCGTCATGACCGCCAGCCCGGGCAGCCGCACGGCGACCGTCACCCGCACCACGTCCGAGAGCTCCGTGGAGGTCCGCGTCGACCTCGACGGCACCGGCCATGGGGAGGTCTCGACCGGCATCCCGTTCTACGACCACATGCTCCTGTCGCTGGCGAAGCACTCGCTCATCGACCTCGTCGTCCGGGCCGACGGGGACACCCACGTCGACGCGCACCACACGGTCGAGGACGTCGCGATCGTCCTCGGCCAGGCCGTCCGGCAGGCCCTCGGCAGCAAGGCGGGGATCCGTCGCTTCGGCGATGCGACCGTCCCGCTCGACGAGGCGCTCTGCCTCGCCGTCGTCGACGTCGCCGGCCGTCCGTACGTCGTCCACGAGGGCGAGCCCGCGGGCCAGGAGCACGTCATCGTTGGCGGGAGCTTCGTCGGCTCGCTCACCCGTCACGTGCTCGAGTCGTTCGCGTTCAACGCGCAGATCGCGCTGCACGTGCGGGTCCTCGCCGGCCGCGACCCGCACCACGTCATCGAGGCCCAGTTCAAGGCGCTCGCCCGTGCCCTGCGTGCGGCGATCGAGCCCGATCCGCGGGTCGAGGGCATCCCGAGCGCCAAGGGAGCGCTCTGAGATGACGGCGTCCCCCCACGGCATGCTCCTCGTCCGGGGGGCTCCCGACGCCGCGACGGCGTGGGCCCGTCGCGGTCTGTCGGCGACCCGGGTCGAGCGGCTCGGCGACTGGTGCGGCCTCGTCCCGGCGGAGGCCTCGACCCGCACCGAGCCGCCGTACGACGACCCCATGGTCGCCCTCGTCTCCCGGCCGCTGGCGGCCGACCTGCGCCCGGGCCTGGGGTTCTTCGCCACCGGCGACCGGTCGGTCGTCACGCTCCGCGCGGGCGGGCTGCACCCCGGCGCGCGCTGGCTGGTGCGGGTGGTCGGTGCCGGCCTCGTGCAGACACCTCGCCTCCGGCGGCTCCGCCCGGGGGACCTCCTCGCGCACGCCACGGGCGACAGCGCGCCCGTCCTCGCCGCGCTGCGGGACGAGGACGCCTCGCCGCTGGCCTGGCTCGCGGGGCTCGTCGGCGCGCTCGGCCTGCCGGGCGCCGAGCTCCTCACCGCCGGGGCTGGCCCGGCCGCCGTCCACGTCGAGCCCGAGCCCGGTCGCGCGTCACGCTTCACCACCGCGATCGCCGGAGCCGTCGAGCGCCGGACGGGGGCCGGGGCTCGTGCCTGACGTCGTCGTCCTCGACCACGGCAGCGGCAACGTCCGCTCGGCCGTCCGCGCCCTCGAGCACGTCGGGGCGCGCGTCGAGCTCACCGCCGACCGGGACGCCGTCCTGCGGTGCGACGGTCTCCTCGTGCCCGGCGTCGGGAACTTCCACGCGTGCGCCGCGGGGCTCGCTGCCGTCGACGGTCCGCGCCTCATCGACCGGCGACTCCTCACCGCCGCGCCGGTCCTGGGGATCTGCGTCGGGATGCAGGTGATGTTCGAGGACTCCGACGAGCCCGCTGCGACACCGGAGGCCGGGACCGGGCAGTGGCCGGGGCGGGTGCGCCGCCTCGCCGCCGACGTCGTCCCGCACATGGGGTGGAGCCATGTCCGCGTCCCCGACGGCAGCGTCCTCTTCGACGGGGTCGCCGACGAGCGGTTCTACTTCGTCCACTCCTATGCGGCGACGTCGTGGGACCTGGCCCCGCCGAGCGGCGCGATGGCCGCACGGGCGCCGCGGGTGACGTGGGCGCACCACGGGGGAGACTTCGTCGCCGCCGTCGAGAACGGTCCGCTGTCCGCCACGCAGTTCCACCCCGAGAAGTCGGGCGAGGCCGGGCTGCGCCTGCTGGAGAACTGGGTGAGGTCCCTGTGAGCACCGACGTCCTCGAGCTGCTGCCCGCGGTCGACATCGTCGACGGTCGGGCGGTCCAGCTCGTCCAAGGGGTCTCCGGCAGCGGCGGGGAGTTCGGCGACCCGGTCGAGGCCGCCCTGCGCTGGCAGGAGCAGGGGGCGCGGTGGCTGCACCTCGTCGACCTCGACGCCGCGTTCGGCCGGGGCAGCAACGCGCAGGTCGTCGCCGAGATCGTCGGGCGGCTCGACCTCGCCGTCGAGCTCACCGGGGGCATCCGTGACGACGCGAGCCTCGAGCGCGCGCTCGGCACCGGGTGTGCCCGCGTGAACATCGGGACCGCGGCGATCGAGCACCCGGAGTGGACCACCCGGGCGATCGCCGAGCACGGTGACCGGATCGCCGTCGCCCTCGACGTGCGGGGCCGGTCCCTGGCCGCGCGCGGCTGGACCGAGGACGCCGGCGACCTCGATGCGGTGCTCGACCGACTCGAGGCCGCGGGCTGCCCGCGCTACGTCGTCACGGACGTCCGCAAGGACGGGATGCTGCAGGGCCCGAACCTCGACCTGCTGCGCGAGCTGTGCGGCCGGACCGACGCCCCGGTCGTCGCCTCCGGCGGGGTGTCGAGCCTGGCCGACCTCGCGGCCCTGCGCGAGCTCGTCCCGCTCGGGGTCGAGGGCGCGATCATCGGCTCCGCGCTCTACCGCGAGGCGTTCACGCTGACCGAGGCGCTCGAGACCGCCGGACGGCCATGACCGGGCGTGACTCCGGTGGCGTGCCGTGGGCGGGGCGCGAGCTGCCGGGCAGCGGGCTCGAGCACGACACCGGGGCGGCCGATCCAGCCGTCCGCGGGGCGCTCGCGGCCGGGGACGTCGACGCGCTCGCGGCGGTCCTGCCGGGCGCGCGTCTGCTCGTCCCGGTCGTCGCGGCGGCGGCCGAGGTCGACGAGAACGGCGCGGACAAGGTGAGCGAGATGGCAGCCGTGACCCTCGTCGCGCCCGACGGGCGGCGCGCTCTGCCCGCCTTCACCGGCACCGACGCCCTCGCCGCGTGGGACCCCTCGGCCCGGCCCGTCCCCGTCACCGCGCAGCGGGCGGCGCAGGCGGCGCTCGGTGAGGGCTGCGAGCTCCTCGTCCTCGACCCGGCGGGGCCGACGGCCCGGGAGCTGCCCGGCTCCCTCGTGTGGGCGCTCGCCGACGGCCGGGAGTGGATGGACCCCGCCGTCGACGAGCACGTCCGCACCACCGTCGCGGCCTGCCTCGCGGACGTCCCGCAGGTCCGGACCCACCACCTGGAGCCGACGGGGTCCGGCACGCTCCGGCTGGTCCTCGAGCTGGTCCCGGGGCTCGACGCCGACACCGTGTCACGGATCGTCGGCGACGCGGGGGAGCAGATCGCCGCGGACGACGGGGTGCGCCGTCGCGTGGACGGGATCGCGGTCGCGCTGCGCTGACGGGTGGCCCGGGGACCCCGGTGTCGATCCGCCGACGACGTGCCCCACGATGGCCTGATGGACCTGCGCCCGTACCGCGACGTGCTCGCCATCCCGCGCGTCCGGCAGGCGCTCCTGCTCGGTGTGCTCGTCCGGACGCCGATCGCCGCGAGCTTCATCGTCCTCACCCTCCACGTCGTCACGGCCCTGCACCGCACCTACGGCGAGGCGGGGGTCGTCACGGCGGCGTCGACGATCGCCGTCGCGGTCGCCGGGCCGTGGCGCGGACGGATCGTCGATCGTCGCGGCCTCCGGCGGGCGTTCGTGCCCTCGCTCGTCGTCACCGCCCTCGTGTGGGCGGTCGCCCCGTTCCTGGGCTTCCTCCCGCTCATCGCGCTCGTCGTCCTGGCGGGCCTGTTCCAGATCCCCGTGTGGGGTGTGATCCGCCAGATGATCCTCCATGCGGCGCCCGCCGAGCGTCATCGTTCGGCGCTCTCGCTGGACAGCGTCGCGACGGAGATCGCCTTCATGGTCGGGCCGGCCGTCGGCGTCCTCGCCGCGACCAGATGGGACACACGGGTCGTGCTGCTCGTCGTCATGGGTCTCGTCGTGCTCGGCGGGGCGATCATCGCGCTCGTCGACCCGCCGCTGGCGCACGAGGACGAGGAGGGCGCGCAGGTGGCCACCCGCGAATGGCTCGGACCCGCCGCGGCGGCGGTCCTGGCGATGACCATCGGGACGACCCTCATCCTCTCGGGCACCGACGTCTCGGTCGTCGCCCTGATGAAGGACGCGATCGGCGACCCGGACGGCACGGCCCTGGTCATGGCGCTGTGGGCTGGCGGATCGCTCGTCGGTGGGCTGTTGTACGGGGCGATCAACCGTCCCGCGCCGGCGGCGGCCGTCCTCGCGGGCCTGGGCCTGCTCACCCTCCCCGTCGGTCTGGCGAGGACGACCACCCAGGCGGCGTGGCTCGTCATCGGTTGCGGGCTGCTCTGCGCACCGATGCTGACGATCACCGCCGAGAAGCTCGCCGAGATCGTCCCCGCCCGGGCGCGAGGCGAGGCGATGGGGTGGCACGGCTCCGCCATCACCTCGGGCAGCGCGGTCGGAGCACCCCTCGCTGGCGTCGCGATCGACCACGTCGCCCCGGCCGCCGGGTTCGTCGCCGTGGGAGCCTCGGGGGTGCTCGTCGCGCTCCTCGCCTCGGCCGCGATGAGGGCCGGGCGTCGCCGGGCGGTGTGATTTCCGCGGGGGGAGGCGCGGCTGGTACGGTGGCGCAACCGGCCGGACCATGCAGTCCCGCTCGGACGCCCCGACGGGGTGCCCCGGGGGTCCGGTGCCAAGCGAGACGTCACCGTCTCCACCCGCGTCGATCACGATCGCCGGGTCCCAGGTCCGATGTCGGGCATCCCGTGCTCGATATCTCGTCCGTGTCTGGTGACGGTCTCTCGTGGCATCGAGAGGCCGTTTTTCAGTTCTCGGACGAAGGAGCATCACATCAGCGAGCCACGGATCAACGACCGCATCCGGGTCCCCGAGGTGCGGTTGGTCGGCCCCAACGGCGAGCAGGTCGGCATCGTGCGCGTCGAGGACGCCCTGCGCCTGGCGGCGGAGGCGGATCTCGACCTCGTCGAGGTCGCCCCGATGGCCAAGCCTCCCGTCGCCAAGCTCATGGACTTCGGGAAGTTCAAGTACGAGGCCGCGATGAAGGCCCGCGAGTCCCGGAAGAACCAGGTCAACACGGTCATCAAGGAGATCAAGCTCCGACCGAAGATCGACACGCACGACTACGAGACGAAGAAGGGCCACGTCGTCCGCTTCCTCAGCGCCGGCGACAAGGTGAAGGTCACGATCATGTTCCGGGGACGCGAGCAGTCCCGGCCCGAGCTTGGTTTCCGCCTCCTGCAGAAGCTCGCCGAGGACGTCGCGGAGCTCGGCTTCGTCGAGTCCCAGCCGAAGCAGGACGGCCGGAACATGGTGATGGTCCTCGGCCCGACGAAGAAGAAGTCCGAGGCCCGCGCCGACAAGCGCCGCGCGGACAAGGCGTCGGCGGAGACCGCGGCCGAGGCCGCACCGCAGGAGCCGGCGCAGGGCTGATCCCGCGCCACCCGACCACTGCACGATCCCAGAGAAGGAGTTCGGCCATGCCGAAGAACAAGACGCACAGCGGCGCCAAGAAGCGCTTCCGCATCACCGGCAGCGGCAAGATCATGCGCCAGCGCGCCAACCACGTCCACAAGTTCCACGAGAAGACGCCGCAGCACGCCCGTCGCCTCGCGAACGACGTCGAGCTCGCCCCGGCCGACGTCAAGAAGGTCAAGAAGCTTCTCGGCAAGTGATTGCCCGGCCCGGCGCCTGCCGCCGGGCCCCCACGAACCCCACGACACACAAGGAGAACTCACGTGGCACGCGTGAAGCGGGCAGTCAACGCCCAGAAGAAGCGCCGGGTCGTCCTGGAGCAGGCCAGCGGGTACCGCGGCCAGCGCAGTCGGCTCTACCGCAAGGCCAAGGAGCAGGTCACCCACTCCCTCGGGTACGCCTACCGTGACCGCCGCGCCCGCAAGGGAGACTTCCGCAAGCTGTGGATCCAGCGGATCAACGCCGGCGCCCGGGCGAACGGCATGACCTACAACCGGTTCATCCAGGGCCTCAAGGCCGCCGAGATCGAGGTCGACCGCCGGATGCTCGCCGAGCTCGCGGTCAACGACGAGGCCGCGTTCGCAGCGCTCGTCGAGATCGCCCGCGCGAACGTGCCTGCCCAGGCGCCGACCGCCGACGACGCCGCCTGATCATCGCTTGCCGACGACGCCGGGAGAGCCCGTGCTGACCAATCCCCGAGCCGATCGGGTGCGGTCCGTGCGTGGGCTCTCCCGGCGTCAGTCGCGTGAGCGGTCCGGGTTGTTCGTCGCCGACGGCCCGCAGTCGGTCCGCGAGGCGGTGCGCCACGCACCTGGGGCCGTGCGTGACCTCTACGTCACCCCGGCCGCGCGCGAGCGGCACGCCGACATCGTCACGGCGGCGCGGGCTGCGGACATCGAGCTCCGAGAGTGCAGCGAGGAGGTTCTCGCTGCGATGTCGGGGACCGATGCGCCGCAGGGCCTGCTCGCGGTGTGCGCCGTCGATCGCCCTCGGCTGGCGGACGTGCTCGCGCGACGCCCTCGCCTGCTCGTCGTCCTCGTCCACGTCCGCGATCCGGGGAACGCCGGAACCGTCATCCGCGCCGCGGACGCCGCCGGCGCCGATGCGGTGCTGGTCACGACCGAGTCGGTCGACGTGCACGCCCCGAAGGTGGTCCGGTCGACGGCGGGCTCGAGCTTTCACCTGCCGATCGTCACGGGACTCGAGCCGGCCGCGCTGCTCGCCGAGCTGGCGGCGGCCGGGGTCCGCACGTACGCCGCGGACGGGCGCGGGGAGGTGACCGTCGACGAGGTCGACCTGACCGTCCCGCATGCGTGGGTCATGGGGAACGAGGCGTGGGGACTGACGGACCGGGTGCGGGAGGCGTGCGACGAGGTCGTCCGGGTGCCGATCCACGGGCTCGCGGAATCGCTCAACCTCGCGATGGCGGCGACGGTGTGCCTGTACTCGTCGGCGCGGGTGGAACGCCCCACGGGGCAGTCATGACCGGTCCCGACGGGGTCGAGGTCCGGCCCAACGCGCCCGACCTCACCATGGACGAGGCCGAGCGCGCGGCGGCATCGCTGCCGGACGGGCTCCTCGTCGTGCAGCGGGGCGGGCGGACCGTCAGCGTCAACGCCCGTGCGGCTGACGTCCTCCGCCGCCGACCCGAGGACCTCGTCGGGCGCCTGGTGCTCGACGTGCTCGACCTGCGGACCGCAGAGGGCACCTCCTACTGGTCGTCCCCGGACCCGTGGTCGGTCGTGCGCTCGGTCACCGGCCACCGGGAGCGGCTGCTCGTGCTGGGGACGACCCAGGTCCTCGTCACGGCACGGTATGTCCGCCGGCCGGGGGAGACGGAGGTCGCCACCGTGCTCCTGGGCTTGCGCGACGCCCACGAGCGGCTCCGGGTCGAACGGGAACGCGCGTTCCTGCTCGCCGCGACCGCGCACGAGCTGCGGACCCCGCTGGCGAGCGTGCGCGGCTTCAGCGGCCATCTGGTCCAGCACTGGGACGAGCTGGGGGAGGATGAGCGGATCGCGCTGCTGCGCACGATCGAGGCAGAGGCCGACCACGTCTCCCGCCTGGTCGAGGATCTGCTCCACGCGTCGGCGTCCGGCGCGGCCGCCCTGCCGGCGCGGCCGAGGGACGTACCCCTGTCCGCCATCCTCCCCTGTCATCGGGACTCCCTGCGCACCCGCGCGCGCCTCGGCGCGCACGACGTCGTCCTCGCGGATCCCGGCGACCTCGCCGTCCGGGCCGATCCGGACCGGCTCAACCAGATCCTCACCAACGTCCTGTCGAACGCCGTACGGCACGGTGCGCCACCGATCCACGTGACCGCGTGGGCCGATGGCGACGAGGTGGTCATCGAGGTCCGCGACCACGGCCCGGGGATCACGCCGGAGCACGCCCGGCTGGCGTTCGTACGACAGTGGCGCGCGGGGCCGTACGCGGGCGCCGGCATCGGGTTGCACCTCACCCAGGCGCTCGTCGCGGCCCACGGGGGCAGCGTGGAGTTCGTCCCGGTCGACGGCCCCGGCGCTGCCGTGCAGGTTCGCCTGCCGAGGTCCTGAGAGACCAGGGGGCGGGGTTCCGTCGTCCACAGGCCGTCCTGCGAGGGGTGGGTTGTCCACAGGTGGGGTTGGGTGGCGGAGTGCTGTCGGCGGTCGAACGTATGTTCGTCTCATGGCGATCGCACCGGTGACTGGTCACGCGCAGGGGGTTCCTGCGGGTGGGTTGTGTGGTGCGGTGCACGCGGGCCTGGACGAGCTGGAGCGGGCGTTGGACGCGCTGGCGGGCGTGCCGGGGGTGGGTGCGGGTGAGCTGGCCGCGGTGATGCGGGAGCTGACGCGGCTGGTGAACCGGGCGCAGGCGTTGCACGACA
>ERZ1023183.34-NODE-34-length-62287-cov-10.380319_pt1 | contig 62287 bp, 53 predicted proteins | sample MGYA00521095_ERZ1023183 | MGnify/ENA primary metagenome ERZ1023183 (study PRJEB32759, sample SAMN07749889) | skin metagenome | biome: transportation; feature: city; material: polyester macromolecule | host: Homo sapiens | place: Hong Kong:TW line | collected... | reverse complement strand
AATTTGGCAACACGGACCTCAAGCTGGTCGTTTTCACGATCGATGAGACCCTTTACTCGCGCGAAATCGCTCCCTTGGGCGGGTGGTATCGCAGCCTCTATATCGGTGTGCCGTGGTGGTTTATTGACGCACCCGAGTCGGTGATGAGATTCAAGCACGCCGTTACTGAGATGGCCGGGTTCAGCAAGGTAAGCGGCATGATTGACGACACCCGGGCTTTCTGCTCAATTCCGGCACGTCACGATATGAGTCGGCGTCTTGATGCCGCCCACCTCGCCGAGCTGGTGGTTTTGGGCAGGCTTGATCTAGATGAGGCGGTCGAGATCGCCCACCGGCTTGTTGTAGAGCAGCCCACCCAGGTGTTTGATCTGTGATGATCCGGAAGGACGACATGAAACTTGATCTCGACGCACTAGGCGGCTGCGCGTTGGCGGACGCCGGGATATCCTTGCCGACCTTCGACATTGACGAGATGCGTAGTCAGGCCCATGATCGGCCGCGATGGATGCATATCGGACCAGGGAATCTGTTCCGTGTCCATATCGCTCGGCTGGCCCAGGACATCATGAACTCCGGGGCTGAACAGTGCGGCATTGCCGCTATCGCGCCCCGCAATCCGCTACGCCTCGATCGCGGCCTCGGAGGCCACGACCTGCTGACCCTTGGTGTGACCTCTCATGCCGATGGTCACACTGACTTCGGGGTTATAGCGTCGATCAGCGAGGGGTTGGCATACCACCGTGCTGACGATTTTCATCGCATCATCGAGATTGCCTGCGCCGAGTCTCTGCAGCTGATTACTCTGACGATCACTGAGAAGGGGTACCAGCTCAACGGATCTGACGGTTCGTTCCAGGATGCCGTTGTCGAGGATCTCGGTTGCGATCCCATGACCGACCCCATGTCGTCGACAATGGCCCTGGTTGCTGCCCTGCTCGTACGACGCTTCCACGCTGGGGCGACGCCGGTGGCCCTCGTTTCTTGTGACAATTTTTCCCACAACGGTGACAAGTTGCGCTCTTCAGTGCTGACGATCACCGCAGAATGGGAGAAACGAGGCACCATCGGCCACGAGGTCGTCGAGTGGATCACGGAAAAGGTCGCCTTTCCGATCTCGGTCATCGACAAGATCACCCCGGTCCCCTCGCAGAAGGTTGCTGACCAGTTGGCCTCGATGGGATTCGACGACATGACCATCGACCCCGACGCTGAAGTGGCGGGATACGCCAACACCGAACCGACCGAGTACCTCGTTATCGAAGATCGCTTCCCGAATGGGCGTCCGGAATTAGAGAAGGCCGGAGTCTGTTTTACAGACCGTGAGACCTGCGACCGGTTTGAGCGGATGAAGGTGACGACCTGCCTCAACCCGCTCCACACTGCTCTGGCAGTTACCGGGGTATTATTGCGCAAACCCACTATTGACGAGGCCATGAGGGACCCAAATTTAGCAGGGTTGGTGCACCGATTAGGGTGGCAAGAAGGACTCCCTGTCGTCAGTAATCCGGGGATTGTAGACCCGAAAGAATTCCTGCGTGAGGTCGAGGAGGAGCGTTTTCCAAACCCATTCCTCGGCGATACTCCTAGTCGTATTGCTACTGACACGTCGCAGAAGATTCCGATCCGCTTCGGAGAGACTATTAAGTCGTATCTTGCCGATGATTCCTTCGATGTCGCATCACTGCGGGCGATTCCCTTCGTTTTCGCCGCTTGGTGCCGGTATCTCATGGGCATTGCTGATGATGGTGAGCCAGTCGAGCTGTCCCCTGATCCGCTGCTTGCTGACCTGAAGTCCGTTGTATCAGAGGTCCGCTTTGGCGACGATGATCCAAAGGTTATCGCCGCCATTCTTAGTCGCGCCGATATTTTTGGAGTGGATTTGACGAAGACGTCGTTAGCTGAAGTCGTGGAACGATTCTTTATCCGCTTGACGGCCGGCCCTGGCGCCGTGAGGTCGGTTCTGAACAAGGAGTTTGCGCATTCATGAAGATGACGTTTCGATGGTACGGTCCGGAAACTGATCCCATCACATTGGAGAACATCCGTCAGATTCCCGGAACCAGTGGAATCATGGGTGCAATGGACTGGATACCGGTAGGCCAGGTGTGGTCTGATGAGGAGATTTCTTCCTATGTCAAGAAAGTCAATGATGCTGGCCTGGAATGCGAAGTCATCGAGTCGGTGAACGTCCACGAGGACATCAAGCTCGGTAAACCGTCCCGCGACACTTACATTACGAACTATTGTAAAACATTGGAGACTCTTGCTTCCCATGGAATTAAAGTCGTTGTCTACAATTTCATGCCGGTCTTTGACTGGTTGCGTACCGAGCTTTTCCACCGTAACGAGGACGACTCTACCTGCCTTTACTATGACCACGAGGAATTAGAGGGCCTAACTCCGCAAGACATCGTCAAGACCACCCTGAACTCGTCGGCGTTCCCGCTTCCGGGGTGGGAACCTGAGCGACTTGCCGACCTCGACGAGGTCATGGCTCAGTACACAGACATGACGCCGGACCAGCTACGCGACAACTATCGCTACTTCCTTGAAGGCGTTGTCCCGACCTGTGAGAAGATCGGTATTCGCATGGCCGTCCATCCTGATGACCCAGCGTGGGATATTTTCGGGATTCCTCGTATCGTGCACAGTGATTCTGACCTTCAGAAGGTTGTGGATCTGGTAGATTCTCCCGCGAACTCCCTGTGCGTGTGTGCTGGATCCTTGGGATCTAATCCCGACAATAATGTTCCCGTCATTTTCACAAAGTACGGCAATATGGGACGAGTTGCCGCGGCTCATGTCCGAAATGTGAAGTTTTTGGGGCACAAGAAGTTCAAGGAATCCGCGCATCTTTCTAGCGACGGATCCCTGGACATGTATGGCATCATGAAGGCTATCCACGATCATTGCCCAAACGTTTACATCCGACCGGATCACGGCCGGATGATTTGGGGCGAGATGGGTCGTCCGGGTTACCCGTTGTACGACCGAGCTCTGGGTATCACCTACCTTAATGGCTTGTGGGAGGCTATCGACAAGGCGTCCACTGCGCTGAGCAGATCACACAGACAAGCGGGTCTGTCCTTGCCAGACCCGTGGCAGGGAGGCCGTTGACGCGGTATCCTTGCCGCTGGTATCGAAAAATCCCGGCTGAGGAACGATCCAGGCGCCTCAGTGAAGTGACCTGAGGTGGGGCGGGATTTTTCGACCGAGTAATGCGAAGGGCATGGTGGAAAGACGTAGCGGGTGAGATAGCGGAAGCGGAAAGCCCGGTGGACACCAAGAGGGGTAGAGGGATTGGGTCAGTGGGGTCGTCGAGTGCACTTTTACCCTGATGTCATAATCAGCTGGGCGAGCGATGAGGCACGGTAGTGCCCCAGCCTCCACCCGCTCGGCAAAAATGTCACGCGGTGATGACCTGCGTTTTCCGGGGGGAGGGTCCGGGCCGAAGAGGTACTCGGGATGGCTTAGGTGCGCCAGGCCCTGGTTCCACCCCACCACCTCGGACCCGGCGACATTGCGATCGCTTCCGACGCCGTTCGGCCCTGAGGTTACGGCGCGTGGATTCTCGTCGCAGGAGCCGAAAAAGGTCGGTTGGCACAGTAGAAGCCCGTTGCACAGCTAGGATTCTTGCGAGTTCACGATGACGGGAGACGGTAGAGTCATGGCTGACGGAGCGACCACGACCTTCAAGAGTCAAGACGGCCCAAGAGCGCGTCAGCTTGCGATCGCCGAGGCTGTCGTCCGGGCAGGGTCGGTCAGTGTTGAGGACCTCGTCGAGGCTACGGGCGTCTCCGCTATGACGATTTATCGCGACTTGGCGTCTCTTGAGGCCAGCGGGGTGCTTCAGCGCCATCGCGGCCGAGTCGTTGCGGTTGCCAATGGTCTGCACGAGGCCGACGCCACCTTCCGCCTGGAGCAGAGCTCGACCGATAAACAAGCGGTAGCCGAGCTCGCTGGTGAACTCATCGCCCCGGGAAGTTCGATCATGCTCGATGACTCGACGTCGGGGGTGTGGTTGCTGCGATCTTTGGGAGACCACTCCCCGCTCACGATTGTCACGAATTCGTTGCTGGTGGCCGACGAGGTTATCTCCAGCGGATCGGACAAGCTTGTGGTGTCAGGCGGGGAATACCAGTCTTGGGCGAAGTCACTAATGGGCCCTGCCGCGGTCCGAATGATCCGCTCGATGCACGCCGATCTGTGCTTTCTGTCGGCCTCGGGGATTTTCGAGGCGGGGTGCTACCACCCTTACCAGGGGGTCGTTGAGGTGAAGCGGGCCATGCTCGAGTCCGCTGAGAAAAGGGTCCTCTTGTTAGATCACACCAAGTTTGGACGACGTGCACTGTTCAAGTTCGCAGATCTCACGGAGTTTGACCACGTTGTCGTTGATGCCCACATCCCCCGTGGAATCCTCGATCAGCTGCGTGATCTTGGGGTTCACCTCATGGTCGTCGGGGAGGATGCGAACGACTCCTGAGGGCTCCGGATCGTACGGGCATCGTTGTGATGAGGTTACTCACAGATGATGTGTGAATTCGGAGTCACACGCACACTCGTGGAACGGTACGACGCTGAGTTGCCTCCCTGCTTGCCTGCTCTCCCGTGCACTCGGGATCTACGTGTGGCGAAATCCACACCATAAACCCTTACTTTTCACATAAAAAGTGTTAATGTTCCCACTATGGGTCGTTGCTTCTCGCATTTGCGAATGAGACTCTCAACACAGGGCAACGAAGCATGGAGGGATCATGGGACTGAGAATTGTCGTCGCCGCAGACCCGGCGGCAGTGCAGTACAAGGACGTCATCAAGGCCGACCTCGAGTCTGATTCGCGAGTCGACGAGGTGATCGACGTCGGCGTTCAGGTTGGTGACGACACCTTGTACCCGCACATCGGCGTCAAGGGAGCCCACGTCATCAAGGACGGAAAGGCTGATCGAGGAATTTTCTTCTGCGGCACCGGGATGGGCATGGCCATCACGGCCAACAAGGTGCCCGGTATCCGCGCCTGCACCGCCCACGACTCCTTTTCTGTAGAGCGGCTCATTATGTCTAATGATGCTCACGTGCTGTGCCTCGGCCAGCGTGTCATCGGTTGTGAACTTGCTCGTCGTCTAGCCCACGAGTTCATCGGGTACACCTTCGACCCGAGTTCCCACTCCAAGGTCAATGTCGACCTCATTAACGCCTATGAATCAGGTACCGGAGAAACTACCCCTGGCAGCTGCTGATACCGATTGGCGCGGGTGCCGAAGCTCGCGCCATGCTCCAGCACGTTTGAGCCACCCCATCTCTGGGCTGGCGTCCAGAGATGCCCAGAAATACCGCACTCGTCGTTGCGTGTGGATCACCGATCGCGGGAACACCCCGCCCTCATAAAGGAACACTGATGTTCACCACCTCAATCGGAGTTTTCTTCTTTGGGCTCCTCGCTGCCATCGCCGGCGGCGCTGTCGGAGCCGCCATCGGCGGCAACTACGCCTTCGTTCTCACCGGTTTCTGCGTGCTGGCCTCCTGGGGAGTCTTTGCCGCGACCGGAAGCACCTTTGGCCTGGACTACTTGGCCTTCGGGCCCTTCATGGGCCCGCATATTGCCTTTGCTAGCGGCGTCGCGGCAGCCATCTATGCCCGTTACCGCGGTCGACTTGATGACGGCAAGGACGTCAACACCCCGCTAGCCGGTATTGGCCATCCCGACATTCTGATTGTCGGTGCCCTCTTCGGTATTTTTGGTTACCTGTGTCAGATCGGCGTCTCGAACATCCCGTGGTTCGGCAAGCATACCGACCCAGTCGCCCTGACGGTGCTGCTGTCCGGGCTGCTTGCCCGCCTCATCTTTGGTGGGGCACCTGGCAAGGGGCTGTTCCACGGTTCCCTACACAATCCGGAACGCTTTAACGACAACGCCACCAACTTCCCAGCCAAGATCAAGCCAGGCCCCAACGGGCGGTGGATGGAGTGGCAGGAGAAGCCCAGCCAGCTCCTGACGATCGGCTCCCTTTTCGGTATGTTCGCTGGCGGTGCCTCGCTGTTCCTGGCCGCTAATGTCGGAGCTTATCTGACCAAGCAGGGAGTTGGTAACAACCTGGCCGCCCTCAACGCCAACAGCTTCTGCTTCGGTGTATCGGCCGTCATCATTCTGTTCCTCATCACGAACCGCAATATGCCGGTTCAGCACCACGTGACGAACATTGCTGGTCTCGCCGCCGTGCAGTTTTTCCCGATTCTCATGGGTAAGGACATCTTCACCTACACCTGGACTTCCACCTCAACGTGGGACTCCCATACGTGGGCGATGGCCGCTCTGGCCCTCGTTGTCGCGGCGCTCTTTGGCATCTTTGCCGCCGGTCTTGGCGAGTTCTGCGCCCGGCTTTGGTACAACCGCGGCACCAGCCACATTGACCCGCCTGCTGCTGCGATCTGGTTGAGCAACACGGTGGTCGTCAGCTTGGCTTCCCTGATCGCGTGATCTAGTTGAAGGAAGGTAGCAACCATGCATGACGTCATCGACGTACCAACTGAATTCGCAAGGGCCTATGTCTTTGACATGGACGGCACCATTTACCTCGGTGAGCACCTGCTGCCGGGTGCTCGTCGGATGGTCGAGGAGCTGCGTCGTCGCGAGATCCCGGTGAGGTTTCTGTCGAACAATCCGACGAAGAATCCGAGTCAGTACGTCGAGAAGCTTACGAAGTTGGGTCTGCCGACCGCTACCGAGGACATCTCCAACACCGTCGTGACGACGACGCGCTGGTTGGTGAATAACCATCCTGACGCCAAAGTTTTCGCGATCGCCGAGGAGCCCCTCAAGCGGAGTCTGCAAGAGGCTGGAATCGAACTGTGTGAGGACCCCGAGAAGATTGACATCGTCATCGCTTCGTATGACCGCGCATTCGACTACCGCAAGCTGCAGATCGCCTTTGACGCCATCTGGTACTACCAGCGCGCCTTCCTCATTCAGACCAATCCGGACCGGTTCTGCCCCTTCCCAGGCGGTCGTGGCGAGCCCGACTGCGCTGCCATCACTGCAGCTATCGAGGCATGCACCGGGAAACAGTGCAAGGTTAGCTTGGGTAAACCTTCCCCGGTGATGCTCACGGAGGCACTGTCCGGCCTCGACGTTGACCCGGCAGACTGCGTCATGGTCGGTGACCGGCTCCAGACCGACATCCAGATGGCTCTCGACACCGGTATGAAGTCGGCCTGTGTGCTGACCGGCGAGGCCACTGCCGACGATGTCGCAGCCCTTGATGCAGAGCACCGTCCCACCTGGACTTTGGACCGCATCGACCGGTTAATCCCAGCTTCGGTATGGCAAGAACTCGGTTGGGCCGAAAACAACGACTGATAAGACGAGTGAGCTGCGCGCACCGCTGCCGCAGGACTCAAGATATATTTACAGGAGACAACGATGTTGAACAATGGCCCCTACCTCTTGGGCATCGATTATGGCACCGAGTCGTGCCGAGTCGCGATCTTCGACCTTGAGGGGCGTCCGCTTACCTTCGCGGCAACCCCGTACAAGACCACCCATCCTCATCCCGGCTGGGCCGAGCAAGATCCCGAAGAGTGGTGGAAGGCACTGCAGGCATCCTGCCACCGCGCCATTGCGGCCGCTGGAATTTCCCCGGCAGCTATCGCTGGTATCTCGTATGACGCTACGACGCTCACCATGGTTGCCATGGACGAGCGCGGCAACGAGCTGCGTCCAGCCATCATGTGGATGGATGTCCGCCCCACTGAACAGGCGGCCCGCGCTGAGGGATCCGACTCGGTTGCTCGCCTCTACAACGGTGCCGGCACTTCTCCGGCCACTGCCGAGTGGTACCCCTTTAAAGCGGCATGGCTGCGCGAGCATGAGCCGGAGACCTACCGCAAGGCTGCTCACCTCGTCGACGCTCCGGACTGGGTGACCTACAAGCTCACCGGCGAGTGGACGACCAACATCAACTCGGCGGCTATCCGGATGTACTACAACCGTGATAAAGGCGGTTGGCCGGAGGACTTCTACCAGACCATCGGCTGCGGTGACGTCTTCGACAAAATCCCCGAACGGGTTCTCGATCTCGGCACTCCGGTTGGTATCCTTGGCACGATCCCGGCCCAGTTGCTGGGTTTGCGTCCGGGAATCCCGGTTGCGCAGGGGCTGGGAGACGCCTGGGCCGGGCAAATTGGCCTGGGGTCCTCGGACCCGGGTCGATGGCCCTTATTACCGGTTCCTCTCACGTCCTCACTGGCCAGTCGACCACCGAGATCCACGGCCAGGGTTTCTTCGGTGCCTATACCGACGCCGTCATGCCCGGCCAATATACGGTCGAGGGGTCGGGGGTGTCGACCGGTTCGGTGCTCAAGTGGTTTAAGGACAACTTCGCCGTTGACGTTACCAGCGCTGCCGAGAGAGTCGGGCTCAACCCCTACGACGTTCTCAACGAGCAGTCCAAGAACATCCGCCCCGGATCCGACGGGCTCATTATCAACGAGTACTTTCAGGGTAACCGCACCCCGTACACCGACTCGAAGGCCCGCGGCATCATCTGGGGTCTGTCCCTCATGCATACTCCGGCGCACTTCTACCACGCTATTCAGGAGTCAGTCTGCTATGGCACGGCCCACAACCTGCGCGCCATGAACGCTGCTGGATTCGAAGTTGACCGCATGGTCGCCTGTGGGGGCGCCACCAAGAGCCGCGACTGGATGCAGATGCACGCCGATGTAACTGGTGTGCCGATCGCCCTCACCGAGGTTGGAGATGCTGTGGTGCTCGGAACGTGCATGGTGGCCGCTGTCGGCGCTGGCCTGTTCAAGGTGGCCGCTGTCGGCGCTGGCCTGTTCAAGGATCTCCCCGAGGCTGCCGCACAGATGGTCCATGAGATCGACCTCATCGAGCCGGACCAGGAGCGTCACGAGGAATACCGATACTACGTAGACAAGTACTGCGACACATATCCACGCTTGCGCCCCATGATTCATGACATGGTCGATCACGAGGCCGCCAAAAACTGACGATCACACTGATCAGAGGAGAAGTAATGTCCGAATTGATTGATAAGGCGTTGGCTGATTGCGACGACACTGACGTCGTGATTATGGGTCACAATGTGCTCGGCGAGACCGGCCGCGTGTTCAAGAAGCTATTCGGTGACGCGAAGGCCATCATTATCGCCGATGAGAACACGTGGGCGGTCGCTGGTGAGCAGACCAAGGCGTCTTTCAAGGCTAACGGGGTCGAGACCGTCGAACCGATGATCTTCCCGGGACGCCCCACGGTCTACGCCTGCTACGAGAACATCGAGAAGATCCGTGACCACATCCGTGACCTCGACGGGGTGATCGCCTGTTCGATCGATTCGGGCACCCTTAACGACATCACCAAACGAGCCAGCGACGAGCTAGGTCGGCGCTACATGAACGTGTGCACCGCTGCCTCGATGGATGGATACGCCGCCTTTGGCGCCTCCGTCACCGAGAACGACTTCAAGCACACCATGAGCTGCCGCGCCCCGCAGGCCCTCGTCGCTGACCTTCCGACGATGGCTGGTGCGCCCCAGCGATGCACCGCCACCGGTCTGGGAGACCTCATCGAAAAGGTCCCGGCCGGAGCCGACTGGATCATTGCTGACGAACTGGGCATCGAGCCGATTGACGGGGAGTCGTGGAGTCTCGCTCAGGACGCTCTGCCCACCGCCATCAGTGATCCAGAGGGTTTGGCCAACGGTAACCCGGAGTCCTTCGTTGGCCTCGTTGAGGGCTTAGTGTTGTCGGGCTTGGCGATGCAGAAGTACCGCATGTCCTCGCGTCCGGCCTCAGGTGCGGGCCACCAGTTCTCCCATCTGTGGGAGATGGAACACCTCGGCATGAATCAAGACCCGCCGTTGACCCACGGGTTCAAGGTGGGCCTCGGCACGATCTCGGTGCTGGCGCTGTGGGAGAAGGTGTTGGAACACGACTTCGCCACCCTGGACGTCGATGCCGCTGTTGCCGAGTGGCCGTCAGCTGAGGAGATGGAAGCTAAGGTTCGCGCCAACTTCACCGGGGATATGCTTGAGCCAGCCGTCAAGCAGACCATGGATAAGTATCTTGACGCGGACGCCCTGCGTGAACGCCTGGAGCTTGTGAAGTCGAAGTGGCCGACCATCCAAGAACGCTGTCGTGCCCAAGTGATGCCCGCGACCCGCGTCGAGGACATCATTAAGGCTGTGGGGGGTATTTACCACCCGGCCCAGATCGGTCTGACTCGGGAGCGCTTCCACGACACCTATTACCGGTGTCAGATGATCAGGTCGCGTTACACCCTACTCGACCTCTTGATTGAGACCGGGACCATCAGCGATTTCGTTGAGCCGCTATTCGAATCTGACGGATTTTGGGGGCAGCGTCCCTGGCCGCAGGACTGATACCAGGACTATGCCGGGTAGGGACGGTCACTCGTCCCGGTCCCACTCGGCCTCCTCGTGAGGAGGGCACTATGAACAACAGCTATTTGATGGGACTGGATTTCGGTACGTTGTCCGGACGCGCTGTCATTGTGCGGGCCAGCGATGGTGCCGAGATGGGGACTGCCGTGCATGAGTACCCCCACGGGGTCATGGACCGCACCCTGAGTGCTGCCGACGGCCGTAAATTGCCGCCAGACTTCGCTCTCCAGGACCCCGCTGATTATTTGGGAACTCTTGAGGTGATCGTCCACAAGGCCGTGGAGGACGCCGGGGTCGATCCCGGCCGGGGTTTGGACGTCACTTCTGCCACCGTCGTCGCTGCGACGAGGAATGGCACCCCACTCTGCCAACTTCCCGAATTCCGGAACGAACCCCATGCTTGGGTCAAGCTTTGGAAACACCACGGCGCCCAGGACCAAGCTGACCGTATCGTCAAGCTGGCCCAGGAGCGTCGGGAACCATGGCTGGCACGGTATGGGGGAATCCTGTCTTCTGAGATGCTCATGCCCAAGGTATTGGAGACCTTGGAACGGGCCCCGCAGGTGTACCGGGCCACTGATGTGTTCTGTAACGCATTGGACTGGCTGACGTGGAGGCTGACCGGGGTACTGACGTTCTCCGCGGGCGATTCGGGGTACTGACGTTCTCCGCGGGCGATTCGGGGTACAAACGCATGTACCAGGACGGGAAGTATCCGTCCCGCGACTACTTGATGAACCTAAACCGGGAGTTCGCCGACGTTTTCGCCGAGAAGATGAACGCTCCAGTGCTTTCTCTAGGAGCCCGGGTCGGTGGCCTGACCCCGGAGTTCGCCGAGCGTCTGGGATTGCCTGCCGGGATCGCGGTGGCCAGCGGCAACATCGATGCCCACGTTACCGCGGCGGCCGTGCAGGCAGTGGAGAACGGTCAGATGACCGCGATCATGGGTACTTCGGCTTGCTACGTCGTCCCCGGGCCTCAGCTCAAAGAGGTTCCCGGAATGTTTGGTGTCGTTGACGGGGGGATCGTGAACGGCTCGTGGGGATTCGAGGCCGGACAGACGGCGGTGGGCGACATCTTTGCGTGGTTCATCGATAACTGCGTTCCGGGCTCGTATTTCGGTGAGGCCGAGCGCAGGGGCATCAGCATCCACGATCTGCTCACCGAGAAATGTGCGGGACAGGAGGTTGGTGCTCACGGCCTCATTGCTCTGGATTGGCACAACGGCAACCGGTCGGTGCTCGCGGACGCGAATTTGTCGGGAATTATCTTGGGTCAGACTCTTACCACTACCCCCGAGGACCAGTATCGCGCCCTGCTGGAGGCGACGGCTTTCGGGGCGCGCACCATCATCGAGTCGTTCCGGAAGTCCAATGTTGAGATCAACGAGTTGGTGATGGCTGGGGGACTGACGAGGAACACCTTCTTTATGCAGCTGTTCTGTGACATCTGCCGGGTTCCTTTGAGCGTCGGGACTGTCAAGCAACCAGGCTCGCACGGATCCGCGGTGTTTGCGGCCGTCGCCGCCGGCCTGTACCCCGACGTTAAGGCTGCCTCTGCTGCGATGGGGGCGAAGGAAGAGGGGATTTACCAGGTCAATGAGGAGCGGGCCGCGCAATACGACACCTTGTACGCCGAATACGCTCGACTCCACGATTACTTCGGCCGTGGCGGTAATCAGGTGATGCACCGCCTCAAGGAGATTCGACGGCAGGCCCTTTTGCGGGCACGGGAGTCGACGAGTGCGGTGAATGGCGGCAGCGGTGCACACTTGTGACAACAGTAACGGCACAAGTGCATGGCCACCGAGGTGTGAATAAGGTTGTTGTGATGATCTGCCCCCACCCATCGCCGTGACGAGCGAAAACACATCACACAGATCAGGCCTATAAGCCAAGACGAGAGGAATATCGTGGCAACCGAACTGACGTGGACCGACACCGACAAGCTCGCTGTCGACACTGCTCGAGTGCTGGCGGCCGATGCCGTTGAAAAGACCGGTAACGGCCACCCGGGCACCGCTATTTCCCTAGCCCCGCTGGGCTACCTGCTTTACCACAAGGTCATGTCCATCGATCCGGCTGACCCGAACTGGCTTGGACGCGATCGCTTCATCATGTCGGCAGGACATTCCTCGCTGACCCAATACACCCAGCTGTACCTGGCCGGGCTAGGGCTCGAGCTATCCGACCTGGAGTCCTTACGTACATGGGGGTCCCTGACCCCTGGACACCCCGAATACGGCTTGACGAAGTTCGTCGAAACCACCACTGGCCCGCTCGGCGCTGGTGTCGCTAATGCTGTCGGTATGGCTATGGCAGCTCGTCGTGAGCGCGGTCTACTCGACCCTGACGCTGCTCCCGGTACGAGCCCCTTCGACCACTACATCTACACCATTGTCGGTGACGGGTGCATGCAGGAAGGTATTGCCTCGGAGGCTTCGTCTTTGGCGGGGACCCAGGAGCTGGGCAACCTCATCATGTTCTACGACGACAATCGGATCACCATTGAAGGTGACACCGCTATCGCCTTCTCGGAGGACGTCGAGGCCCGCTACGAGGCCTACGGTTGGCATGTCCAGCACGTTGACTTCACCAATGGCGGCACTACCTACGAAGAGAATGTTGTGGCTCTGATGGAGGCTATCGACAACGCCAAGGCCGTCACCGACAAGCCGTCCTTCATCCGTCTCACCACCGTCATCGGTTGGCCGATTCCGGTGCTCGCCGGTCTGGCTCAGGTTCACGGTGCGAAGATTGGCACCGAGGGGGTCAGTGCCCTGAAGGAGAAGCTCGGTTTTGAGGACAAGCCCTTCGCCATCGACCTTGAGATGGTGCAGAAGGTTCGCGCCGCTTTCACCGAGCGCAGCAAGGGTCTGCGCGAGGCTTGGGACGAAAAGTTTGCCGCCTGGCACAATGCCAACCCCAACGGTGCCGCTCTGCTCGAGCGGATGCTTGCCCACAAATTGCCTGAGGACCTCGACATTCCCACCTTTGAGCCCGGCAAGATGAGCACCCGCAAAGCGTCGGGAGCTGTCCTTAGCGCACTGGGCCCGCAGCTTCCCGAGCTGTGGGGTGGATCGGCCGACCTCGCCGGATCAAATAACACGACTATGAAGGGGGCCGACTCCTTCCTGCCCGAGGATCGTTGCTCCGAGAAGGATCCAGGTGGTCCGTACGGACGTACCATCCACTTCGGTGTTCGCGAGCACGCCATGGGTGGCATCCTCAACGGCATTACCCTGTCTGGCCTGACCCGCTGCTACGGCGGAACCTTCTTTGTCTTCTCCGACTACATGCGTCCGTCGGTACGTCTTGCGGCTCTGATGAAGGTCCCATCGATCTTTGTGTGGACCCACGACTCCATCGGTGTCGGTGAAGATGGACCCACCCACCAGCCGATCGAGCACCTGGCCTCTTACCGAGCCATCCCGGGCCTCGACATCGTGCGTCCCGCTGATGCCAACGAGACCGCGGTGGCATGGCGCACCATTCTGGAGCATACCGACCATCCCGCCGGCCTGGTGCTGTCGCGTCAGGGCCTGCCGACGATCGACCGCAGCGAGTACGCACCTGCCGAGGGTGTCGCCAAGGGTGCTTACGTAGTTTCCGAGGCCAGCGCCGATCCCAAGGTCATCCTCATCGGTACCGGGTCTGAGCTGTCGGTGGCCTTGGAAGCACGCAAGAAGCTCGAAGGCGAGGGGGTCCCGACTCGCGTCGTCTCGATGCCATGCCAGGAGTGGTTCGACGAGCAGGACGAGGAGTACCGCGAGTCGGTCTTGCCCAGCTCGGTGACTGCCCGGGTGAGTGTTGAGGCCGGTATAGCTTTGGGGTGGACGAAGTACGTCGGCTGCAAGGGCGCCTCGGTGTCTCTGGAGCACTTCGGCGCTTCGGCCGCCGGGTCGCTGTTGTTCGAGAAGTTCGGATTCACCGCAGACCACGTCGCAGAGGTCGCTCATACCGTGCTGTGATACGGAGTGGACCATAGCGATGTCGAACCGACGCCGGGCAAGCCAAGACGAGGAGATGCTCCATATCGCGGAGATGTACTACTTCGAACAGATAACCCATGCCGCTATCGCCCAGCGGCTCTCCATGAGCCGTTGGACTGTCGGCAGGATCCTCGAGGAGGCTCGTCGCACGGGGATGGTCAAAATCACCATTGATCATCCCCTCGCCCGGTATCACCGGCTCGAAACCGAGTTGGTTGACACTTTCGGGTTGCAATCAGCCGCCGTCGTGCCCATCCAGGCTAGTGACGAACTGACTATGGAGTTCGTCACTCGGATGGCAGCGCAGCGGTTATCCGAGTGGCGGCCACGACCAAGGGTGGTCGCAGTGAGTTGGGGACGAACGACCGCCCATGTGGCCCAACACTTGGGGTCGGGTTGGAACCCTGACGTTGTCGTCGCCCAGACCAATGGCGGGGTTGCCGTCACCAGGAATGATCTGGTGGGACGTTCCGTTGTGAGGATGGCTGAACTCGGCCCAGGTCGGTCCCTCACCTTGCAGGCCCCGACGGTTGTGGAATCAGCGGATCTCGGGGACATGCTGCGTCAGGACATGTCTGTTTCGCGCCCTCTGGAGGCTGCTCGGGAGGCGGATCTCGTAGTGTATTCGCCCGGAGCGGTGAGCGCTGACTCGATTCTGGTAACGGCTGGCTATGTGACGACCGACGGTATTGAGCAACTGCGCAGCAAAGGGGCTAGTGCAGACATCATGAGCCACTATGTTGACGTTCATGGCCATGTTGTCGATGAAGAATTGGATTCTCGCACGATCTCAGTAGATCTGGATTGCGTGAAAGTCAGGGACGGCAAGGGTCACAGCCGCCCGCGGGCTCGGAGGGTGCTGGTCATCGCATCTGGGGCCGAGAAAGCTGAGGCGTTGGGGGCAGCCCTGCGCGGTGGTTTGTGTACCGACCTGGTTGTTGACGCCAGTGTCGCGGAGCGCGCCCTTCGGTGAAGGAGAGGGTCGGGGCCGTAATGCACGGAAGTGCAGGGTTTTGACGAAAGTGGGAATCGCGTGTCGCCCAACGTTAGCGTGAATTGTGTCGGGTCCACAGTCAGGCCACAACCCAGCTTCGGAGGTACGAAGATGCTCAGGATTGCAGTGCTCGGTGCAGGTGTCATGGCCACCGCATTGACCTTCCCCGCCATCGAGAACGGTAACGAAGTCCGCCTCATTGGCACCCAACTTGATGACGAGATCATCGATTCCATTCAGGTCACCCGGGAACACCCGGTCCTTGAACTCAAAGTCGACGAGCGCGTCAAGGCCTATCATTTTGTTGATGCTGCCGAGGCCATTGAGGGCGCTGACGTCATCATGAGCGGCGTTAACTCATTCGGGGTCGATTGGGCGGGAGAGCAGCTGACAAGGCTAGCCAAGGCCGGGCAGATCATCCTGTGTGTAACCAAGGGTATGCAGGCCGATGAGGACGGCACCCTCCACATCTTGCCGGAGGTGTTGAAGAAGCATATGGGGGATCTTGCCGACAAGGTCCACTGGGCAGCCATTGTTGGACCGTCGATCGCCGGTGAGCTGGCGGTGCATCGCGACACCTGCGTCGTATTCTGCGGCGAGGAGCAGGAAGTCCTCAACCGTCTGGCGGCGGCATACCGCACCGACTACTACCACGTTTGGACATCTACCGATTTCATCGGCCACGAGGTCAGCGCGTGCATGAAGAACATCTTTGCCTTCGGTGGCGGCTTTGCCGCCGGCATGCTAGAAAAAGCCGAGCAGGCCAACGCCAAGTACGCCATGTACGACTACACCGCGGCGCTGTTTAGCGAAGGTGCCCGCGAGCTCAAACAGATGGTTGCCTTCATGGGCGGTGATCCGGAGGTAGCGACTGGTCTGGGAGGAGTTGGCGATATGTTCGTTACCACGATGGGCGGGCGCAATGTGCGTGCCGGAACCTACGTCGGTGCTGGGGTGCCGTTCTCGCAGATCCGCAATGTCAAGATGAAAGGCATCACCCTGGAAGGGGTCGCCGCCATTGGCGTAGTTGGCGAGGCGATCGGAAAGTTAACGGAGCGCGGGGTTATCGCTGAGACCGACTACCCGTTGGTGCGGGCCCTCTATGACATCGTCTCCCACGATGCTCCCCTCGAGCTGCCCTGGGAGAAGTTCTTCGGCGGAGAAAAGTGACGTTGGTCCGCTAGGGGTACGTTTCTGCCGAGGCGATAGTAACTCAGATCTCCCCAGCGAGGTGGGTGCGAAAAATACCGGCCTAGGTGAGGTTTGGGCACTGTGCTGCCCGATGCCGCCTTGTGTCGGGATTTTTCGCACCAGGTGGTGGCTGCGGTTCAGGGTTTTCATGCGGCAGCCCGAGAATCCGCTCGGTCATCGTGAACTTGAGGTGCCCTTCAAGCTGCCACGATTTAGACTCGTCTAGTCGTCTTAGAAAGGCTGTCATGAACAACGTCATCGAGGTCACCGACGCGACCTTCGCATCCGAGGTTCTCGGCGCTTCCAAGCCGGTCCTCGTTGACTACTGGGCTGACTGGTGCGCCCCGTGCAAGCAGCTCTCCCCGATTGTCGAGGAGCTTTCCGGGGCTTATGGCGATCGGATGGTTTTTGCTAAGGTCGACACCAACGCCAACACTCGGATCGCCGCGGAGCAGGAGATCATGTCCCTGCCCACCATCCAGGTTTGGCAAGGTGGCCAGCTCGTCAAGTCGCTGCAGGGCGGCAAGACAAAGAAGGCGCTGGTCAAAGTTATCGAAGAATTTGTCGCCTGAGGAGGGATCATGCCGTCTGCCACGAAGAAGATTTCTCTGGTCCGTCGTAGTGAGGGCCACTACACCGCCACCAATGCGCGTGGCGGGCAGATTCGGTTTGGGTCAGGGCAGGACGCGGAGTTCACCCCCGTGGAGCTGCTGCTGGCGGCTATCGGTGGGTGCTCGTCCATTGATGTCGACACCGTGACAAGCCGTCGCGGCGAGCCCACCCAGTTCACCGTCTCCGTGTCGGGTACCAAACGCAGCGACGAGGAGGGGCGGGCATCCCTGGGCGACGTTGCCGTCGATTTCCAGTTGAGTTTCCCAGACACTGAGGAGGGTCGCGAGGCCGCCGGGCTAGTGAACCGGGTCGTCACAATGTCGCGCGACAAAAATTGCACCGTCTCACGGACCGTTGAGGCCGAGACCCCGGTGGCTTTCAGCATCGCCGGTGAGCCACTGGACTGAGGTTTCTTGACGGGGCATTCTCGCACCGTGCCTTCACGTGGAGCACGTTCAACAGAGGTCTTCCACGGTGGCCGGACCCGGTGATGAAAAATCCCGGGCCCGGCCGTTTTACGTCATTAAGAGATGAGATCTCGCAACTAGGCGATGATTTTGTCTTCGGCCTTGACTTCAGTGGCAAGTGCTGCCAGTAGCTTGTTGCAGGCAACCCTGACCCTCGCTCACCCCAACTGTCCAATGAGCATCACTGCACCGAAGTGACCAGTGCCGGCGTACTGCTTGTACCGGGGCTGAGCGGCCTCTCGCGGGGTTGTTGACATGAGTTCGCTCCTTCGGAGGCACAGGTTGGACCGTTCTTCGCAAAAGCCTAGTAACACTAGGCTTTGTAGAACATGATCCTGCCGTGGTCGACATTTGGGGTGGCTCGGACACGGTAAAAGTCCAAAAATCCCGTTCCAGCAGGAGCTCAGGCACCGCTGTGACCTGGCGCTCCGTGAGCCGGGATTTTTGTTCACCGGATGGGAAAGGCGGGGAGGGGAGCGTGGCTGACCGTAGGCTGGCGTGGTGCCCCGGTCTCCCTTACCACAACGTCACGGTCTGGAATCGGCGTGGGTTCACACCCCCGATCATGGGCAGTGCCGTCGGTTGGCGAAGGAGCGCGGAGTCGATGGTTGGCCATGGCCGACGATGCGCGCTTACCTGGTTGAGAAGCTCCTGAGGGTGGGTGGGCCGCGCGTCGACGAGATGCTCGATGAGGGAAGGTTCGTTGATGATGCGGGGCGTGCTTTCCGGCAGGATTCCCCTTTCACCCCGCAGACCTTCGTCTTCTTCCACCGCGATCTGCCCACTGAGACTCCCGTCCCGGCCGGGATCGGCATCCTCTATTCCGATGAACGCATCCTCGTGGTCGACAAGCCACACTTCCTGTCCTCGATCCCGCGGGGACGCCATGTCCTCGAGTCGGTTGTCGTTCGACTGCGCACCCAGTTGGGTTTGCCAGAACTGACGATGGCCCATCGCCTCGATCGTGTGACCGCTGGGGTGCTGCTGCTGACCCGGGAGCGACAGTGGCGTCGACCATACCAAGAGCTATTCGAGCGTCGTGAGGTCGTCAAAAAGTATCGGCTCGTGGCACCAGCGGTGCACGATCCAGCTGGAGAGGGGGCTGTCGTGACGAACAACGGCTGGCAGGTGAGGTCTCGGATTGTTAAGGAGAGGGGGATTTTGCAAGCCCGTGAGGTTCCCGGGGAGCCGAATGCTGTCACCGATATCGTATTGGTCAGTGAGCACGGTGGGTTAGGGCTGTATGAGGCAAGCCCCCGAACTGGCCGCACCCACCAAATTCGCCTCCATATGCAACGTTTGGGCGCTCCAATCGTGAATGACCCGTTTTACCCGATAGTTCTCGGCACCCAGATTGACGACTTCACCCATCCGCTGCAGTTGCAGGCGTGGCAGATGGGATTCACCGACCCCGTCTCTGGCGACCCGAGAGCTTTCACCTCAAGATTAGAGTTGGCTTCCTGGGTGTGAGGGCAAGACTGGGGCCGATGGGGTGACAAACGGTCAGTCCAGATGAGGGGGCTCTGGTTGTGCTTCAGCCCTTTTGAGGGCTGCTTTCGCAGTTGTGTGCTTCTTATCGCCCATGTGCTTCCCCTGATTCTTCCCGGGTCGTACTCGTTCTGGTCCCGCCTGGTTTGGGTAAACTGCCCCCGCTTGGCCTGGGCGAACTATCACCTCGCGGTGATTTTTACCGGTACGACGGGAGTGGGGCCATTGTGGTGCTCGGAACCTTCCGGGGCTGACAAAAATCGTCACATGAAGGCATTGTTCAGTATTGCCCGTCCCCGGCGCAGACTGATGAAAAAGCCTGAGGGGTCAGGCAGCGGGGAGAAATCTGCACCGCATGCTGCGTACCGACACTGTGATCGCATCCATGGGCCTCAAGCAGCATTTCGCTGCACCATTTCGTGTGCGGGTGATGCGGTGAATGTCGAGTACCTCAGTGACCGAGCTCAGCCAGGAACCTCTCGGCATCCAGGGCAGCACGGCACCCGGACCCGGCTGCGGTGACGGCCTGCTGGTAATGGGAGTCGACCAAGTCGCCGCAGGCAAAAACCCCCGGCAGGTTGGTGCGGGTGGACGGCTCGGCGCACACGACGTAGCCAGCCTCGTCTAGATCGACTTGGCCACGAACCAGTTCGGAACGCGGATCGTGGCCAATGGCCTCGAAGACTCCGGCGACTTCGAGCTGGCGCTCCTCGCCGGTCTTGGTGTCGCGTAAAGTCACCGACTCGAGTTTCGAGTCACCTTGCATGGCGACGATCTCGCTATCCCATGCGAAGGTGATCTTGGGATCGGCAGTCGCACGGTCGGCCATGATCTGTGAAGCACGCAACTGGTTGCGGCGATGTACGAGAGTGACCGAATTGGCGAAGCGGGTGAGGAAGGTGGCCTCCTCCACAGCAGAGTCCCCTCCTCCGACGACGGCGATGTCTTTTCCGGTGAAGAAGAATCCGTCACAGGTGGCGCACCATGACACGCCTCGTCCCGACAGCCGGGCCTCGTCCTCAAGGCCGAGCTTGCGGTAAGCCGAACCCATGGCGAGGATGACGACACGGGCCTGATGGGTCTGACCGTCAGTGTCGGTTACCTTCTTGATCTTTCCGGTCAGGTTGACCCTGGCGACGTCATCGGCGATCAGCTCGGCACCGAACCTTTCCGCTTGGGCGCGCATTTGCGCCATGAGGTCCGGGCCCATGATCCCCTCGGAGAAGCCTGGGTAATTTTCGACCTCGGTGGTCTGCATGAGGGCGCCGCCGGCATCTACTGAGCCCTCGAATACCAGCGGCTTCAGCCCGGCGCGGGCGGTATAGACAGCGGCGGTATATCCGGCTGGCCCAGACCCGATGATGATGACGTCTCGCGGCTTGTCATCATCCCGAGTGTCGGCACCGATGGTCTCGGGGAAGGGCTGGGTGATGTCGGTTTCCGAGGAATCGGACAGCGAAATGTTGCCGAAGATGGTGCTGGGCGCAAGGGGCTGGGTGGTCATGGCGTCTCCTGGTCGGTGTCTGGTTCAGGGATCAACCTATCTAGCGCACGAAGCTGTCATGACATTCCCGTAAGGATTTAGCACTGGGTGCTGGGACCTCCGGTGCTTTCCCTGATGACGAGGTGCCACGGTACGAGGGTGCCGGTTCCCGGTTGTTCCAGTCCCGATTGTCCGATGTGTGGGGTGAAGATCTTCAGGGTGTCTTCGACAAGGGTGTCAAGGTCCGGGGCGATAATGGTTATGGTCGGGGTCGAGTAGGCCCCTTCCTTGGTGTTGTCAAAGCCTGTGATCGCTATGTCCTGGGGGCCCCTCACCCCAGCTTCGTGACAAGCGCGGAGGGCGCCGATGGCCATGGTGCCGTTGAAACATAAGACGGCGTCGGGCTTGTCCGTGAAGTCGAAGTATTGGCGCGGAATTCGGACCCCTGACCAACCTTCCTCCTGCCAGCCACCTGACCACGGTCGGATAGATCGGCTAGCTGCGTGCCACCACGGCGTCGTTCCCCTCCGCCGACAGCAAATCTCCCTGTGCGATCCGGCAAATGTTTGACGGCATCGTGGACACTGGAAACCATGAGTGAGTCGACAAATGGTCCCCGAGAGCCTCGTGACCCCAGTTCCTTCCGGCATTCCAGCACTGAGGGCGGATACTCCTCGCGCCCTGAGGATGCCCGCCAGAACTGGGCACAGGATTCTTATTGGTCGCGCAGTCACGATTCCTGGTTGAAATCGGAAGATTCAGCGTCTTCCCAACGACAGCCGTGGGAATCATCTGAACAGCTCACCGCCGCGGACCCGAACCTTGGTAACAAAAATGCCGACTCACCCCAGCCCTCGTCTCGATCGGACCGCAGGGGCTTCCGTGGTGGGACTATTGTTCTCGCTGCGTTGCTAGCCGCGGCCGTGGGCGGGGTCTCAGGAGGCCTAGTTGATCGTTCCCTGACAAAAAATGACACTCCTGTGGTTGCTTCGAGGTCTGCCGTTCCGAGCACCGTCACCAAGGTCGTTCAGGGCTCGTCCTCTGCCCCGGAGTGGACGGCCACCGCTTCCGCCATCTCGAACTCCGTGGTCTCCATCACCGTGACGACCGGTGACGGAGGTGACGAGGGGTCTGGCGTCGTGGTCGATTCCAACGGCAACATCGTTACCAACAACCACGTCGTCTCTGACGCCACCTCTGGCGGCCGACTGACGGTATCTATGGGTAACAAAACCTATGACGCCAAGGTGGTTGGCACTGACCCATCAACTGACCTGGCTGTCATCCGGGTGACGAATCCACCCGAGTCCATGAAGCCGATTGAGTTCGCTGACTCTAGCAAGTTGGCCGTCGGGGCCCCGGTCATGGCCGTGGGCAACCCACTAGGTCTATCTGGGTCGGTGACGACCGGCATCATTAGCGCCCTCAATCGCCCGGTCACGACCATGAACCGCGATGACTCGGATGGCCTGTTGGGGTCATATGACTCCTCATCGGGAGTCGTTGTCACCAATGCTATTCAGACCAGCGCTGCGATTAACCCAGGCAATTCCGGGGGCGCGCTGGTTAATGCCAATGGCGAGCTCGTCGGGATCAACTCCTCGATCGCTAGTCTGCCGTCGGCGGGTCGCTCTCAGTCGGGCAACATTGGCATCGGGTTCGCCATCCCATCGAACTTGGCCAAATCGATTGCTGACCAGATCATCCAGACCGGCAAGGCCACTCATGCCTTCCTAGGCATCTCGGTTCGTGACGCGGCTACAGGTAAGGCCGGCGTCAACATTCAGGGCGCTGGGATCGCGGCGGTCACGCCGAGCTCGGCCGCTGACAGGGCCGGCCTGCGTCGAGGTGACGTCATCACTAAGATTGACGACACTGAGGTCCCTTCGGGGGAGTCTTTGGTGGGTCTTATTCGATCGTTTAAAGCTGGGCAGAAAGCGACGATTAGCTATATACGTGGTTCCCAGGAGGCGACGGTTGACGTCACTATGGGTACGGCGAAGTCTTGAACTCGGCAGCGATACCTCCTGCGGCCGATGCGCTGCGGGAGTTTAGTACTGAATTCCTAGCCGCGTTTTCACATGAGGTCGAGGACAGCTCGGGCGGTAGCGTCATCAACGACGAGGTCCGTCGCGACTCTGGCTCGGAGGGCAGCTAGCAGCCCGACGGCTTTAGCCCGTCCCGCGACGACGCAGAGCCGACGCGGTATGCGCTGCAATTGGAAGGGAGCTAATCCAGTTGCCCTCTTATTGAACTCGACGTCGTAGGCACCGTCTGCCTTAAGGAAGACAGTGTTGACGTCACCGACGACTCCGGAATGTACCAGATTCGCCTTTTCTTCATCGGTGATGTAACCCGCCGAATAGACATGGGAGGGGACTGGGCTGTCAAGAGCTCCGACGCTGAAAACAGCAAGATCAAGTTCTCGATGTGCCTTGAGGACGGCCTGGACGGAACGCTCCTGCCACATTGTGGCCTTTGTCGATGCGCTGTCGAAGAAGGTTGGGACCGGGAAATGAATAACCTCACCACCAAATGCGGCAGCCATCCTTGACAGGATCGATCCGACATAGGGGATTCCCGAACTAGTGGGATTTGCCGACCCATTCATCTGGATGACGCTGACCCCTTTGACATCCTTAGGCACCACATAGTGGGTGACGGCGTCAAGAGTCGTGCCCCAGGCGATACCGACGGCGGAATTGTCCTCGACCATATCCGTCACCATTTGTCCTGCGATCCTGGCAACCTGATCGAGGCGGTGAATTTCGGTGGTCCCTGACTTCACAGGCACAACCGTGGTGTTTACCCCGAACATCCTCGTTAGGGTGGAGTCCAGCCCGCTTCGTAACCCTGTCGGCTCCGACAAGGTGATGCGCACAACCCCGGATTGACGTGCCTGCTTGAGAAGTCGAGACACGGTTGAGCGAGATGTACCGAGATGGCTGGCGATGGCATCCATTGTCTCGCCCTGCATGTAATACATGGACGCAGCTGTCCAGACGTCATTGGACAATTCGTTCATGCCTCCCCCCTTGCCATGCACATAAGTGCAGAATCGCGATTCCGTGGGGCCGTTGATGTTTGATTGAGTCATGTCCAGCCCCCACAGGGGCGGGACGACGGTCCCCGTTTCCCAAATTCTACGGGATCGGCCGCCACCGGCGAGTAAACCGGTGTCAACGGATGACACCACGACGAAGGAGTCCTCATGCTTCTCGAAACTGCGGTGCCCGCCGCAACGATCTTCGGGTCGGAGTTTTTGGGCACCTTGATCCTCATTCTCCTGGGTTGTGGCGTCGTCGCCAACAACCTCCTTCCCAAGAGCAAGGGCCACGCCAACGCTCCCGGTACCCTTCAGATCAACTGGGGATGGGGCTTTGGCGTGATGTTCGGTGTTTACGCGGCCTACAAGACCGGTGGACACCTGAACCCTGCTGTGACCGTCGGTCTGGCGGTCGCCGGCAAGGATCTGGCCCCCGGCATTCCGGCCACCGCTAGCAACATCACCATTTACATCCTCGCTCAGTTCGCCGGAGCTTTCGTCGGTGCTGTGCTGTGCTGGCTGGCCTACAAGCAGCATTATGACAAGGATTGCGACCCCGCCCTCAAGCTCGGCACCTTTGCCACCGGCCCGGAGATACGCAACCCGCTATGGAACACCGTCACTGAGGCCATCGGTACCTGGGTCCTCATGCTGTGGGTCATCATCTCTGGCTTCACCCAGCGTGTGACGATCGGCCCGCTGGCCGTCGGCCTGCTCATTGTCTCCATCGGCGCCTCCCTCGGCGGCCCCACCGGATACGCCATCAACCCGGCCCGTGACCTCGCTCCCCGCATCGCCCACGCCGTTCTACCTATTAAGGGCAAGGGTGGCAGCGATTGGGGGTATGCCTGGGTCCCGGTCGTGGGCCCGCTGGTCGGGGGCGTCCTGGCCGCTCTCACCTACATTGCGTTCTGGTGAGTGGGGGTATCTCTGGTGACACACTGATTGCGCATCAGCCGTAATCTTTCAGACACGTCAATGCAGACAAGAAAGGCAACCAACATGAGCGATGAGAAGTTTGTACTCGCCATTGACGAGGGCACTACTTCCGCCCGTGCCATCATCTTCAACCACGCCGGCCAGATCGTGGCCGTGGGTCAGCAGGAGTTTGAGCAGGTCTTCCCGCGTGCCGGATGGGTTGAGCACGACCCGATTGAGATCTGGGAGGCCGTTCGCGACGTTGTCGGGCTCGCTCTGACCAAGGCCAACATCAACCGCCACCAACTGGCGGCCGTTGGTATCACCAACCAACGTGAGACCGCAGTGGTCTGGGACAAGAACACCGGTGAGCCGGTGTACAACGCCATCGTGTGGCAAGACACCCGTACCCAGAAGATCTGTAACGAGCTGGCCGGTGACAAAGGTGCCGACCGCTACAAGGAGATCTGTGGTCTCGGCCTGTCAACGTACTTCTCCGGCCCGAAGGTCAAGTGGATTCTCGACAACGTCGAGGGAGCCCGCAAGAAGGCCGAGGCTGGCGATCTACTCTTCGGCAACATGGACACCTGGGTGCTGTGGAACCTGACTGGCGGTACTGCTGGCGGCATGCACATCACCGATCCGACCAACGCCTCCCGCACCATGCTCATGGACGTCCGGAAGCTGCAGTGGGATGACTCGATGTGCGAGGTCATGGGAATTCCGAAGTCCATGCTCCCTGAGATCAAGTCCTCCTCCGAAATCTACGGCTACGGTCGTAAGAACGGCCTGCTGATCGATACCCCGATTGCTGGCATCCTCGGCGACCAGCAGGCCGCCACCTTCGGCCAGGCCTGCTTCCAGAAGGGCATGGCGAAGAACACGTACGGCACCGGCTGCTTCATGCTTATGAACACCGGCGAGGAGGCCATCTTTTCCGAGAACGGCCTGCTGACCACTGTCTGCTACAAGATCGGTGACCGCCCCACCGTCTACGCTCTGGAGGGCTCGATCGCCGTTGCCGGATCGCTGGTCCAGTGGCTGCGCGATAACCTCAAGATGTTCGAAACTGCCCCGGAAATCGAGGCCCTCGCCAACACCGTCGAGGATAATGGTGGCGCTTACTTCGTGCCGGCCTTCTCCGGTCTGTTCGCCCCGTACTGGCGCCCAGATGCTCGTGGTGCCCTCGTGGGCCTGACCCGCTACGTCAACCGTGGCCATATTGCTCGTGCCGTGCTCGAGTCAACCGCCTTCCAGACCCGCGAGGTTCTTGAGGCCATGAACGCTGACTCCGGTGTGCCGCTCACTGAGCTGCGCGTCGACGGTGGCATGACCGCCAATGAGGCCCTCATGCAGTTCCAGGCTGACCAGGTCAACGTGCCGGTCGTTCGCCCCGTGGTTGCCGAAACTACTGCTCTGGGCGCTGCCTACGCCGCTGGTATCGCGGTTGGCTTCTGGCAAGGCGAGAATGATGTCATTGATAACTGGGCCGAGGACAAGCGTTGGGAACCCAAGATGGACGAGGACGAGCGCGAGCGTCTGTTCCGCAACTGGAAGAAGGCCGTCACCAAGACTTTTGACTGGGTGGACGACGACGTCAGGGAGTGATGCGCCCATCCTGGTGGATCGTTGATAGGTGGTGCCCCGTGCCTTTGAGTGCGGGGCACCACTGTGTTCAGGCCCCTGCCGGTGCAGGACACGCGAGGTTGCCTGACTGCATTCGGTTGCGTCAGGTCCATTGCGTCACTGGCCCGTTGAGTCGGGCCCCATCGTGTTGCGAGCCGAGCAGTTACTCGTGACGAAAAATGCCAGCTCGGGTAGAGGTCGGGAAATCCTGAGCTAGGAGTGTTCGTGAGGCGGGAATTTTTGCACGGGGCGGCGTCGTTGCTGCTAGGTTGCAGACTGATGCATGAACCGACACGGCCGTGGTCGAGTGGCGGCGCTGTGATGCGTCAGCCGGAGTCCAGCGTTTCAAGCCACATCAGGAGCCGGTAACCGAAATATCGGCGATCCCGCCCTGAAAGCGGGTGGCTGATTTGAGGGGAAGCTTGGTCAGATACACCAAAAGGTGTCTGGTCTTAGCCTTCGCCGACGGCTTCAATGTGACCGTTGTCCCAGCCCCCGATACTGCCGCGACGCGAGTCCAATCCTTGATTGTCATCATTGGCGGCTGACCCGAGGAAACATCATTCGTTGGCTCCCATAGCGAAATACCGGTGCCGGAACCCACCAGACGTACCTTTACCGAGATGACTTCCGTCATGCGGCCCAGATCGACGACAAGACCGACTCCGGGCTTGAGGTTTCCGAGCTTCGCCGAGTTGCGATAGACGACGGTGTGCCACGCTGTCAACGGGTTACCATCGACAGCAAGCTTTACCTGGTCGTGGTTCTCCTTGGCGTCGCCACCGTCCTCGGAGGGATCAAAATCCCGAACATGCGTCAGCTTAACAGGTGTCGGATCATTGGTCGTTTGGGCGCCGCTGCCGGAATGGCGCACCCTGACGGCAATGAGACACACAACCGTGGCGACAATCACTACAGCCACAAGGATCGGTGGCCAGCGCCGGCTATGGAGGCGGGTCGCGAGCACCGGCTCGTCTCCCATGTCGTCGTCTGGCCAGTCCTGAGGGGATAGCTGGGTGGTATGAGGGTCATTACTGCTGGACCACGGTGCAGGTCCGAGGCGGCCCCACTCGCCGGCAGCAGCCTCCGGAGACCAGTATCCCTCCTCATCAGGACCGTATTCCTCAATCCGCTTAGGCTCATCGAGATCCCGAAGCGCCACCGACGTCGAGGATTCGTCGGACCGCCACGGTTCTTCCCCGGTACGAGACTCCGGGCCCACTGGGAGACGGATGCGACGCTCCAAGTCAGCGGTGGCGTCGGCGGATCCTAGGGTCCGTTTCAAAGACTGCGCGATCTCGTTGGCGGTGCGCAACGGGACCTCGTCATAGTGAGGAACTTGCGAGAGGATTTGGTCGCAGAGGATGTCGAGGGCGGGGGAGACCCCGGCGCGCACCTCGCGTGGGGTGAGCCAGCCACGAGCATCTGTAGGTGCCGGCGGCAGGCCCCACGACGTCGTTGGCGCCGGCTTCACGGAAGGTCGGTGCCCCTGTCCGTTCGGCCATCGGGATACCAGGCAGGCATAGAGGACACGGCCAATATCCGTCACGTCAGCGGCCTCGCGGTCAGGCCAAGGACGGGAATTGTCCCCTGGCCGGGGATGCAGTGCGGCCTCAATGAGGAGACCACTGATCTTGAGGTTTCCTGTTGAGGTGACCAGGATGGTCCCAGGGCTGATGCGCTCGTGGAAGACCCCCTGAGCGTGCAACGGTGCCATAGCATCGGCGATCTCATGGGCGATCCATGCGGACTCCAGTGCTGAAAGCGGGCCGGTTTTTAGCAGCTCCTCGACTGACCTGCCGGGCGCGTACTCGCTGACGACCCACGAGGCCGGGTCTCCCGGCCCGGCGGCGACGGCGTCAAGGACCCGCAAGAAGCGAGAATCAGTAGCAACAGCGGAGCGTCTAGCAGCGTCGAGGACAGTAGGGGTATGACGACCATGTGGGGCGAGGGCGTGGATAAGGACGGGGCGGTGGAGCTTAGTGTCGAAGGCCCGCCACGTCAGTGAGGATTCCGAATGTGAGAGCTCCCGGTCGAGGCGGTAACGCCCTCCCAGAAGCGACCCCGGGGAGAGGTTAGGAAGATCGTCCATTTCATAGGAGCCCGAGTCACATGGATCGCGGTAGCGGTCGGTGGAGCCTTCGAAAGACACTGCCACCTCCTGCCCGATCGATCCGAATGTGCATCGACAACGATACCGATCCCTCCCCGGAACTCTGGGATTGTCACGCGGTGGGGTTGTCGGTGTCGGTGGGAGAACTCGATGCAGAATCATCGCTCGAGGCCACTTCCGGATCCGTTTGTGCGGGCATGGCTGGCGTGTCGTCAGATATGTCATCAAGTTTCGTAGCAGGTTGCTCAGCATCTGGCGCCGCAGTTTGGGCAGAGCGGCGGGAACTCGCCGTCACCTGTCGAATTCTTAGCACCGTCGCGATGATGAGCACCAATGCTGACACGACGATGATGATCCAGCCGACGTCATCCATCTGGGTAGCTTTAACGACGAATGTTGTCTGAGAACCCAGGAGCCGTCCCGACGGAGTCGACAGGTGAGCCTGCATCTCAACGACACCATTTGAACTCGCCTTCGGAGCGAACTTGATGGTTTGCGTCTCTTCGGGCTGTATCGAAACAACCTGGGTGTCAGGGATGTCGATGCGTTGCGGGTTTTCTGAAGTGACTACGACCTTGACACGAACCGTCTGTGCCAGCGAGTTCGTGATTGTGAGCGGGAAGTCGTTACGTGACGACGACATCACAAAGTGGGAAGCCGAGTGTAGGACCAGACCGTTACCGGCAATGACCTCCGATGCCGGGCGTGTAACGTCGGCAGCCCACGCCTCCCGATCCTTGAGTGACGCCGACAGCGATCTACTGACAAATTTCGCCGAGGTCAAAGAAGCCGTCTCTGGCGAGGCTCCGACCAAATCTGACCAGCCGTCAGCATCAATGCGTACATCGTGCTGAATCTGCCACCACGGATCTTTGAGGATCGTGTTTCCGGCATGACTTTCCGACAGATGCAGACCAGGCTTCGCCCCGTTGAGAATTGTCGACAAGTTCTGCAGGTGAAGCCAACTGACGGGGGCAGTCGCCTGGACGTCGTCCACAGTGGTCGCGAGGGTCACAGCGGGGATTGACTCATGAGTCATGAGCAAGGCCTGGGATAGCAGCATTCCGCGATGTTGAGGATCACTGTTCGACTGGGGACGGCCGCCGGTACGGACTGTGTCGGCCAAACCGATGATCTTCACCCCAGAGTCCTCACGAATCCCCTTACGAACTGATGCTGCGCAAGTCAGTACGACCGAGGGGGAGAGCTCTTTAGCCAAGGTTTTGAACGACGACTTGTCGAGTTCAGCGGCGGGGTCGATGATAGCCAAGGGCAAATGCGCCGCCGGGTTGGAAGGGTCGACGGCGTGCTTGACCGTCGCTAAAAGACTGGGGCGTCCCTGCCGTACTGCCCCGACGACGTCAGCATTTCCGTAGGGCAGGCGGTATGCCCGGCCTGACGATAAGAGAGGTTCGACGAGATTGAGCCACTCCTTGGCTCGCTCCTGGCCAGTCCCACCGACGGTACGTGAGCCCCTGCTAGCTACCAGATAGCCCGAGGCCATGGCACGAACCTCGTCGATAAGACTCGGATCGACGAGCACGGTGGCATTACGGGTATGTGCTGCTTCGGCAAGCGATTTCAACCGATGAGTGATGTCGTCAGATAGAGATTCGTCAGTGAAGGCGCCATCGATACGTCGCGATGGTGGGGCGGACAGCACGATAACGGGCGTCAGGTTCGCGCTGGTATGTGCGTCCGAGAGCACAGTCAACACCCGTGCCCGTCCGACAGTTCGCCGCGATTGATTCCCCGGAGACGCTTGTACGTGAACCCCGATTGCGTAGACGGCATTTGGTGACGTCAGACCCATCTGAGCGGGTGTACCGGTGACAGAGAACGACCCGGTGTCTTCCGGCTTAAAGGTCTGGCTGGCCTCCGGGTCCGTGATGTTAAAAATTGACGCTTCGTTCGGTTCTTGATACCAGCGCATCCCTACCGGCACGGTAGCTGGTGAAGCTAGGAGGTCAGAGAGGTCCCGAGTATCGTTGATCTCATCCTGGGAACGCCAAAAAGACACCTGTACCCACGTCATAGACACCGAGGACGTGTTCGTGACCGTCCCCTTGATAGTGATGGGAGTTTTGGGATCACCGGTCGGTGGTGTGACCGAGGTAATCGCCACCTTGACTAATTCAGAGGCAGCCCGCGCCTGAGCAGGAGATGGCCCCGCCATAACGGTCGCCAGGACCATCAACAGACCCAACAACCAGGCGGCTGGCCGGAGGCGGGAAGGAAAAGGCACGTGTGCCATGGTAGTGGGCCGACTTAGTTCAGCTGTGACCATCAGAGAGGTTTAGTGATCCTGCTGTGCCCACCAGGCCAGCAGTGCGCTCTTCGCCTCGTCGGGAGTGTGCGGGCCTTCATCCAGGCGAAGGTTGAGCAGGAATTTGTACGCCTTGCCAACCTCTGGTCCGGATTTGATGCCTAAGGTCGCCATGATCTGCTGACCGTCGAGGTCGGGTCGAATGGCGGCGAGTTCCTCCTTAGCGGTGAGATCGGCGATGCGCGCCTCCAAATCGTCGTAGGCGAATTCCAGTCGCTCAGCCTTGCGACGGTTTCGAGTCGTGCAGTCAGACCGGGTAAGGATGTGGAGGCGCTCCAACTGGTCGCCAGCGTCGCGGACATACCGACGAACCGCCGAGTCTGTCCAGCCCTGATCGCCGTACCCGTGGAAGCGCAGGTGCAATTCGACGAGCTTGGCGACGTCCTTGACGACCTGGCTGGGGTAGGCGAGGGCCTTAAGACGTTTTCGCGCCATTTTCGCCCCGACGACGTCATGGTGATGGAAGCTCACCTTGCCTCCGGGCTCGAACCTGCGCGTCGGGGGTTTGCCAATGTCATGCATCAGGGCCGCGAGACGACCCGTGAGGTCCGGGTTATGGCCGCGACGCTTCTCCAAGTCGATCGACTGATCCAAAACCGTCAAGGAGTGTTCGTACACGTCCTTGTGATGGTGGTGCTCATCTCGCTCGAGGCGTAGTGCTGGGAGTTCGGGCAGCACATAGTCAGCAATCCCTGTAGTCACGAGGAGGTCCAGCCCCTCACGGGGGTGGTCGGTGAGGAGGGTCTTGGAGAGCTCGTCGCGGACGCGCTCGGCCGAGATGATCTCGATACGAGAGGCCATGTCAGTCATGGCGGCACGTACGTCGCCAGTGACGGTGAAGCCTAGTTGAGAGGTGAAACGTGCCGCGCGCATCATCCGCAGCGGATCGTCGCTGAAAGACCTCTCCGGGGGAAAAGGTGTGCGTAAAACTCCCGCCACGATGTCGGCTAGGCCTGCATAAGGGTCTGAGAACGTTCGGGTAGCGGCGTGAAGAGCCATCGCATTGACGGTGAAGTCGCGGCGGATGAGGTCGTCCTCCAGAGTCTCGCCATAGACGATCTCGGGCTTGCGTGAATCCGGATGGTAAGCGTCAGCTCGATAGGTCGTGACCTCGACTACCCAATCGTTGATTTGGGCGCCTATTGTTCCGAAAGCCCGGCCGATGTCCCAGGTCGCGTGGGTGCGCTGACGGAGGATCGCCTCAGTGTCGTCGGGACGAGCGTCGGTCGTGAAGTCGAGGTCGTGTCCTAGACGGCCCATGAGGGCGTCACGAACAGATCCACCAACGAGATAAAGATCGTGACCAGTCTGTGCAAAAGCCTCACCCAGTTCGGCCACCAACGGAATATGTTCGAAAAGCACGTGGATGCGGTGTTCAAGCAGTTGCGGCACGGTCATCCCAGACTCGTCGGGGGCGGGACGCAGGGCGGCGGGCAGCATCGTGGTGCTCTTGACATTGTTCTCAGACATGGCGGCAAGTAGCCTACGCGATGTTGGCGGCGGAGCTGGTGGGCAGTAGAAGCATACGGAGTGTATTCGGGCAGGACTGAGAGTCGCAGGAGCCTGGTCAAGACAATTTGCGGCCGCTCGAACTGTGGACAGCGGTATTGCGAGACTTACCAATGCGTGCCAGGGTGCGCACGCGCGACCACTCGCAGAACAGCGAAAATAGCACGACGCATGCCAGCGTTATACCAGCTGCCCAGCCGGGTAAATGACGGTACGCGGCTATCCACAACACGAGGGCAAGAACGCTCAGGGACAGGTAGGCGCGATTCACCATGACCCCGAGTTTACGGGTTGTGACGAAAAGTATCGGCATCGTGTGTGTTGGGGCGAAGAAGTGATGGCCTCGGGCCGATGGCGGGAAAATGCTCTTCGAGTGGGGGAGCTGGTGACGGACCACGACCTGCTGGCATGCCATGGTGAGAACATGCGTCCTGATCCGAATGCGTCGGTGGTCGTAGCAGTTGACTCGTTTAAAGGCTCACTGAGCTCTGGGAAAGCCTGCAGAGCGGTTCAGCGGGGGTTTTTCGCGGCTGATCCGGACCGTGAGGTCATCACGATCCCGGTTGCTGATGGCGGTGAGGGGACTGTTGAGGCGGTTCTAGCAGCTGGCTTTCATGCTGTCACCGTCAAGTGTCATGGAGCGACGGGAGATCTTGCGGAAGTCGACTACGCCATGCGTGACCACCATGCCGTCATCGAAATGGCGACCTGCTGTGGTCTAGAGCGGGCGGATCGGGTATCCGGGCCTCCGACCTCCCGGCGCGGCCGGGTGGCATCCAGCCGCGGCCTTGGTGAGGTTATTGCGGCCGCCCTGCGTAAAGGGGCGACTGACATTACCGTCGGGGTCGGTGGATCAGCGTCCACTGATGGTGGTGCGGGAATGTTAGAAGCCCTAGGTGTGCGTCTGCTTGACAGAAACCTCGCGCCGATTTCTCCCGGCGCAGCGGGGTTAAGGGACCTCTCGCGCCTCGACCTGTCCGGACTCAATCGGAAATTGTCGGGGGTCAAGCTGACAGTTGCCTGTGACGTCACGTCTCCGCTGCTGGGACCGGAAGGTGCAGCCGCTGTGTTTGGCCCTCAGAAGGGCTTGGACGACGAAGGCGTCGCGGTCGCTGAGGCCGGTCTGACAAGGCTTGCCGACTTCATGGAATCCGCTATCGGCAGTGCTTACCGCGACGATCCGGGATCTGGCGCCGCCGGCGGAGTTGGTTGGGCGCTCCGATGCCTGGGAGCTAAGTATCGCCCGGGGGCAGCTGCCGTGCTCGGATGGGCCGAGGTAGTGTCAAAAATCTCTGAGGCCGGACTCGTCGTCACTGGCGAGGGCCGACTTGACAGGCAAACCTTGCTGGGCAAGCTTCCTGACACCATCCGCAGGATTGCTTTCGACGCCGGGGTGCCGGTGTGGGCAGTGTGCGGTAGATGCGATCTCCCCGAGGACAAGCGGGGGGCATTCCGGCGGATCATATGTTTGTCCGATATCGAGCCTGATCCACAGGTTTCGATGGCCCGTGCTGGGTTTTTGCTGAGCCAGGCGGTGGAGCAAGTGGTGCGGGAAGAGGTTGGTCGCTGACCCGGTGACCCCGCCGGAGGGGGCGCCCGAGGTCAGTGGCGTCGAAAACTGTCACATCGTAGGGGAGATGCGGTTTCTCTGCCCACGGGAGTTGCGTCGTGTCATTTTTCGGCGAGACCGCATCGTCGGATCAGAAAGCCCCGCGGATCCGTGCTGCGTCGAAGGCATCCTTGCATTCGCGGCGCAGGGCTCGCAGCACGCTGTGATGCTGGTTGGCAATGCACTTCGTCATCACCTGGAACGTCATCGTGTCGCCGGTGATATCGCCCACGCCCAGCACCAGCGGTTTATCGAGCAGAGTGCCCTCAAAGTCAGCCTCGAGGTCGTCGAGGACCTTGCGGATGACACGAATCACCTGGTTGGGGTCTTCCAAAGCATGCACCTTGATGTCGGTAAATGAGGTCGTCCAGCCTTGTGTGACATTGCCCACCTTGGTGATCTCACCGTTGCGTAGATACCAAGCCGCGCCATTCCAGTCCCGGATCCGGGTCACGCGCAGGCCGACATCCTCGACGAGCCCCTCCACGTCATTGATTTTCACCGCGTCACCGACGCCGTACTGATCCTCGAAGATGATGAATAGTCCCGCCAGGATGTCTTTGACGAGCGTCTGTGCGCCGAAGGCCAGCGCCACGCCAACAATTCCCGCAGAAGTGAGGATTGGAGTGATCTTGATACCAATAGTGCTGAACCCCGACAACAGGGCGACGATGATGATGATCGCCACACCAACATTCGACAGAAGCCCGCCAACTGTTGCGGTGCGCTGATTTTGTCGGTCAACACTAGCTCCAGTTGCCTCGGCGAGGATGCGGCGAGTGCGGCCCGGCATCGTCGCTTCGCGTTTCTCGGAGCGCGACACCATGAGATGAATTGTCCAATCAACGCCCTTGCGCAGCAGCCAGCGGGCGGCGATCGCCACAGCGATGATGATGACGATGTGGATGAGTGTGTCCCACGTCCACACGTCAGACTTCAGCGGAGTCATGGTCTCCCCTCGCGGTCGGGTTCAGATGGTGGATGTGCTCTCAGTAACACTTCCACCCTCCCACCTCGGGCAAGAAAAACCCGCCCTGGGCACGCCCGAGCCACCAACGTGACAGGATCGAGGTATGAGCGACGAAAACGTCTCCCCCGCAGCACGCCTTCCTGGCAGTGACGAGCTAACGGCTGAGCGACCGCTGGACCCACAAGACCTGCCCGAACATCTGGCCGAGCCAACGCAGATGCCCTCGACTGGCCCTCAGGTTGCCCAGGCGGTAGTCGAGGCGGTCGGTGGCACTCCCCGTGCAGATGGGATGGTTGACGCCGCCGAAGAGGTGCGTATTGATGTTCTGGCTTTTGCCGATGCGCCCGCGCCGGGCTGGTCGACCTGGTCAACGGTGAGTCTGCACGCAGAGCCCAATGCCGTCGCTCTCGTTGACGGCACCAGCAGTGACATTCGCGCCGAGCTTATGGTGGTGGGCGCTCCCGGTTCCGACGTCATGGGCAAGGTCCTGGGATCGTGCGCCTTTGCCGTGCTGCGTGACCACTGGTCAATGGCTCCCGGAATCGTTTTCGGTGATGTCGTGTCGATGTACGCGCCGAATTCCACTACCCCACACCTGATGTGGTGTCATCCCTTCACCACTCCCCAGCTCGATCGGGTGGAAATTGACGACATGAGGGTCCATTGGTTGCTTGGCGTACCGATCACTGAGGCCGAGCGTCAGTGGCTGGAGACCAATGGGTTCGATGCTTTTGTTGAACTCCTTGACGCCAAGGCCATCAACTACACCGACCTGCAACGCCCATCGGTGGTCTGACGGACGGTTTAGGCGGACTTTCTGGGTAGTACGAGGTGTCGCTGGAGGAGTTCCTGGCCGCGAATCTGTGCGACGACCATGTCTGCTAAGGCGACTCCTGTTGCCCTGGCGTCGCTGCGCACTGTCGACAGCGGGGGATCGCTGAGAGCCGCGATTGGTGCATCGTCGAATCCAACAATGCCAACGTTCTGTGGCACCTGCCGACCTGCTTCGTTGAGGGCTTGGATCGCCCCTGCGGCCAGCAGATCTGAGGCCGCGACGACTCCGTCGAGATCCGGGTGGCGCTCGAGGAGCTCCGTCATTGCCCGCTTGCCGGCGGTGAAGGTCCATTCATTGACTGTGGTGTGCCCTAGGGCGGCATTTTTCGCACCTTGGTGGAACCCGTCGAGACGCAGCTGGGTGACCGGAGCCCACGACGGCCCTCCGATCGCGACTAATTTCGACCGACCCGTGGCTAGGAGCCGCTCGGTGATAGCCCGGGAACCTCCGATGTTGTCGGTGTCGGCTGAGGGGATGTCAGATCTTGGAAATGGCGTGGATGCGGTTACGAGGGGAATATTCGTGGCCATGAGGCGCGGGACCAGTGGGTCGTCGTTGCTCATAGCGACCAAAATTGCCGCGTCGAAGGATCCCCCGGCAATCAGGGGCCCGACCCGGTTAGCGGAGCGGGGAGAATCGACGAGGGCTAGCAGCATTTGGTATCCGTGCTCAGAGAGGCGAAGGTTTGCCCCCGATGCCATCGGCGACAGCGTTGGCTCGCTGTAGAAGACGTCGACTTTTTCGCGGGCTACGAGTACCACAGTGTCGGTGAATTGGACTCGTAACGACCGTGCTGCCCGGTTAGGTACGTAACCAGTGGTCATGATTGCGTCGGCGACAGCTCGTGCGGTTGCGGGAGCAACATTGGTGTGGCCATTGAGGACCCGCGACACTGTGGCATGGGAGACGTCGGCGACTCGAGCCACGTCGTGCATAGTGGGTCTGCCTGTGTCCGCGCTCATCGACAATCCTCCTCATTATTCCGGTTCGTCATCGTTGACGCTTCGATTGTGTGACCCACTTGTCGAGGGTGGGCCGTGAGTCGTAATGTACACGTGTACACAACGCTGTGACGGAATCTAAGGCGGTATCCAATACACGCTGGTCGGCAGGATACGGGTCCACCTGTAGCCCGTTACTCAAGGAAGAGGGTTGACATGATCACACGCCGTACTCGCCTGATGGCTTCTATTGCTGCAATCGTCGCCGGAACACTTGTGCTCGGTGCCTGTAGCAATTCCTCTGGGGGATCCGGGTCGCCCAGCGAGGCCTCGTCGCAGTCTGCGACAGCCTCCGGCCCGGTCACGATCAAGTACTTGCACCGTTTGCCCGACGGGGAGGATATGACAAAGGTCGCTGACATCGTCAATAAGTGGAACTCGGAGCACCCGGACATCCAGGTTGAAACCACGAAATTCCCAGGCAAAGCCAGCGAACTCATGCCCAAGCTGGAGGCTGACGTCAAGGCTGGGACCGCACCCTGCTTGGTTCAGGCGGGATATTCCGAGATCCCAGACATGTACGTCAAGGGCTTGGTGCAGGACGTCACCAGCGAGGCCGAAAAGTATAAGGGCCACTTCTCGGGCGCCTACGGGCAGATGTCTGTCGGCGGCAAAATTGTTGGTCTGCCCCAAGACACTGGTCCATTGGTGTACGTCTACAACGAGGCCGAGTTTAAGAAGCTCGGCATTGAGGTTCCGAAGACCTCTCAAGAGTTGCTTGCCTCCGCTAAAAAGGCCGCTGCCAAGGGCAAGTACATCCTCGGATTTGAGCCCGACGAAGCCCAAAACTGGCTATCCGCCCAAGCTGGTGCTGCGGGCGCTGTCTGGTATTCCGCCGAAGGGGATAAATGGAAGGTCGATACCAATGGCGACAAGAGCAAGATTGTTGCTGACTTCTGGCAGAAAGCCCTCGACGACAAGAGCGCTGTCACTGCCGCCCGTTGGAGCGACGCGTATACGAAGAACCTTGTTAGCGGGAAACTTATCGGCAATATTGCCCCGGCCTGGGAGACTGGCTTCATGCTAGATGCCCTTGACAAGACCAGTTACCACGGTCAGTGGCATGTCGCTCAGCTGCCATCCTTTGGCGGATCAGACGTGACTGGACCTGACGGCGGCTCCGGTGTCGCCGTCGTCGAGGGCTGCAAGTACGCTGCGCAGGCGATGCAGTTCAACGACTGGTTCAACACCCAGGTCAACGATCTCGCTACCCAGGGTCTGGTCCCTGCTGCTAAAGGTCAGGTGACTACCCCTGAGAAGATGAAGAAGCAGTTTGGCGGCCAGGACGTCATGGCAGAGCTCGCTAAAGCTAACGAGAGACTCGCCCCGCAGTTCGGATATATCCCCGGCTTCGCTGTCGTGGGCACGAAGATGAACGAGAAGGGTGCCGAGGCCGCGTCCGGCAAGGCCAAGGTCGCTGACATCTTCCAGACTGCGCAGGACACCTCGGTCCAGGTTCTCAAGGACGCCGGGCTCCCCATTAACGGGTGATTCTGACGGGATCGGGGGCGAACTTTGGCCCGGGTTAGGCGGTGGTAACGACGTGCGCAATCTGGGCCGACCATTTTTACCGGTTCGGGGCTTCCTATGACCCAGGAGGGCCCGGCCCCACCCCAACTGACAGTTGTGATCCGTTATCGACGCAGTCCGTGGCGATCGTCATGGTCGCCGAACGGTGCGCGGAGATTCGCACCGTGACATTTATTTTCAGGAGACGGCATGTCCTCAGCCACGATGGCTAGTCGCAAGGCCACACACGATGCGTTAACTGGGTGGTTATTCGCGTTGCCATTCACCATCGCTTTCGGCATCGTATTCGTTGCTCCCATCATCGAGAGCATCCGAGCTGGCTTTCACAAGCAAGTTGCCGAGGATGGCGGCCTTTTCGGTGGAGGCCGGACAGTGGAGAAATTTGTTGGCCTGGAGAACTTCCAGGACGTATGCACGAATCCAGCCTTCTGGCACGGCATCGGTCGCGTCATGCTGTTCGGCGTCTTTCAAATCCCGATCATGATCCTTGCGGCGCTGTTCCTCGCTCTGGTTATCGACTCATACCTGGTGCGCCATCCCGGGTTCTGGCGTCTCTCATATTTCTTGCCCTACGCGATTCCAGGGCTTGTGGCTGCGATTATGTGGACCTATCTCTACGTGCCCGAGATCTCCCCTTTCGCGGGGCATTTGAGCTTCAGTCTGTTGAATTCCCACGTCATCCTCGCCTCAATGGCAAATATGACGACGTGGACCTTTACCGGATACAACATGCTGATCTTCCTTGCTGCCCTACAGGCGATTCCATCGGATCTGTATGAGGCCGCACGTATCGACGGTGCCTCCGGGTGGGAGATTATGACGAAAATAAAGATCCCAATGGTTCGAGGTGCGGCGGTGTTGGCAGTTCTGCTATCCATCATCGGCACGGTGCAGTTGTTCAACGAGCCGACGGTTTTGGCTACCGTCGCGACTTGGCTGCCGCGTGATTACACGCCCATGATGATGGCCTACAACACTATGAATGGAAATATCAGCCCGGGTGGTGCCGGTCCGGCCTCGGCGGTGTCCATCATGATGGCCTTGGTTGCCGGCGTACTCGCAATGATCTACGTCCTCGTCCAGAGGAAGGCGGACTGACATGGCATACGGTAAGACTGTCGTCACCAAGGATGGCATCCGTGCCCCTCACTAGCTGGCCTTCCTCCTCGATCGATTGCTCCCTCCAAGGCAGCCCGGACAATCACATTGGTGATCTTGGCCTTTGTAACTTGCTATTTTTTGCTGCCCATCGTCTGGCTTGTTATCGCATCTACCAAGAACAACACTGATCTGGTGAGCACTCCCGGGTTCGCCTTCGGCGAGCTCAACTGGGCCGCCAATTGGCGTTCCCTTATGGCCTGGACAAAGGGAATGTTTCCGAGGTGGGTGCTCAACTCATTGGTGTACTCGACGGTGGCAGGTGCCGTTGGGACGCTCTTTTCTGTCGCCTGTGGGTATGCAATAGCTAAATTTCAGTTCCCGGGGCGCCGGGTGCTGCTAGTCATCATTATGACGGGCCTGCTCATGCCGGTGGCATTGCTTACCGTTCCGTTGTACCTGCTGTTTGTCAAGATGCACCTGGTCAATACCGTGTGGGCGATGATCATCCCATCAATGGTCAGCCCGTTTGGGGTGTTTCTCGGCAATGTTTACGCTGATTCGTCAGTGCCGACAGAACTTCTCGAAGCCGCCCGCATTGACGGGGCGGGCGAATTCCGGATCTTTTCCACCATGGTGCTGCGTCTGCTGGCCCCTGCCATGGTGACGATCTTTCTGTTCATTTTCGTCGCAACGTGGAGCAACTTCTTGCTGCCGCTGATGATGATCACCGATGAAAGATTGCAGCCGGTGACCCAGGGACTGTACGGCATGATGGCCTATTTCGCCCCGGACAAGGGAGCTGTGATGCTCGCTTCCGTCATCGGAGTCGTCCCGCTGGTCATTTTGTTCCTCGTCCTCCAGCGTTACTGGCAGTCCGGGCTTGCTGCCGGGGCTGTCAAGGGGTGATGCACCACACGTCCGGTCTCTATGCAGGTCCTTATTAGGGTGGGTTTCCCACTCCCTGGGGTCGCGTTCAACTTACAATTTTGATGAATCTCCTTGTTTCCGAGGCAGCCAATTTCTGGAGTTCCCCTTTTTCACGCCCAGGCTCCCTGTGCACAAAAACGTCGGGCCGGTCACTGCATCAACAGTGGCCGGCCCGACGTGTCGCCGTGGCGACGAAAATCATTCAGCGGCGCTGGGATGGGTCATGTCAGCGGGGACGACCCATTTATCGAAGTCCTCCTCGCTCATGCCACCGACCGTCAGAGCGGACTCCCGCAGGCTGATGCCCTTATGGTGAGCGTTCTTAGCGATCTTCGAAGCCAGGTCGTAACCGATGTGACGGTTGAGGGCCGTGACCTGCATGAGGTTCTTGTCGAGGTTCTCCTTGATTTTGTCGGGGTTCGGCTCGATGCCATAGGCGCAATGCTTGTCGAAACTGATGCACGAATCAGCGATGAGGCGGATCGACTCCAGGCAGGCATGAGCCATGACGGGCTTGAACACGTTGAGCTGGAAATTGCCCTGGGAACCGGCAAAACCGACCGTTGCGTCGTTGCCGAAGACGCGGGTGGCGACCATTGTCATGGCCTCGCACTGAGTCGGATTGACCTTGCCAGGCATGATCGAAGACCCGGGCTCGTTCTCGGGGATAAGGAGCTCGCCGATACCGTTGCGGGGGCCGGATGCATACCAGCGGACATCATTAGCGATCTTCATGAGAGCGTCGGCAAGAACGCGCAGCGACCCCGAGACTTGCACTAGGACGTCGTGGGCGCTTAGTGCAGCGAAAAGGTTGTTGGCCTGCTTGAACTCGATGCCAGTCTCCTCGGTCGCGTGCTTGGCGACGGTCGGGCCGAAATCGGGGTGGGCGTTGAGACCGGTGCCGACGGCGGTGCCGCCGATGGCCAACTCACGGGCACGAGAGTCGGCGTACCGGATGCCATCAAGGGCGAAGTCGATTTGCGCGACCCAGCCGCTGATGACCTGGCCGAGGCGGATTGGTGTCGCGTCCTGCAGATGGGTGCGACCGACCATCACGACGTCGTCGTACTTCCTCGCCTTCTCGTCGAGGGTGTCGCGAAGCCGTTGGACGGCGGGATAGAGGCGCTCGTTGAGGGCGCACACGACCGCGATGTGCATGGCCGTGGGGAAGGTGTCGTTAGAGGATTGTCCACGGTTAACGTGGTCGTTGGGATGGACGGGCTTCTTCGATCCGCGCTCGCCACCGGCCAGCTCAATGGCGCGGTTGCTAATGACCTCGTTGGTGTTCATGTTGGATTGGGTGCCCGAACCGGTCTGGAAGACCACCAGCGGGAACTCGTCGTCAAGCTTTCCGGCGATAACCTCGTCGGCGGCCTGGACGATGAGGTCGGCAACGTCGCCCGGCAATTCCCCAAGTTCCTTATTGGCCAGTGCCGCGGATTTCTTGAGAGTTCCGAGAGCACGGATCATGTCTCGGCCCCAAACGAAGGTGTCACGGCCGATCTCGAAGTTGTGAAGGGAACGCTGGGTCTGGGCGCCCCAGTAGTGCTCCGCGGGTACTTCGACCTCGCTCATGCTGTCTTTCTCGATGCGCATCTCTGCCATGTTGTAAGCCTACTTTGCACGGGAATGACGGAGGTGACGGGGTGGCGGGATTTTTTGGTGAGAGACTGCGGCTACGTGGGGGTAGGGGCCGTTACCATTGAACCAGCCGGGCTTACCAAGGGAGGCCGCGAGCCTATAGGGGTAGAGGGTGTGGTCACGGACTCGGCCCGTTGGGGCATGGCTTTAGGCTTGCGAAATAACGGGTGGTGTCGCAGGGAGTCAAACCTGTGGACAACTCAATGGGTTCGGCGGCCGTTATCCACAGAGTCGAATTGGGTGACGAAAAACTGGGCTCGAAAACGACAACTGAAGGTATGGAGTTAGCTGACATTTTGGAGGCCAACGGCGGTGTGGCCAAGATCAGTTCAGTGGGACGAGTCGCTAGGCAGGCGCGGCGTGCGGCGCGAGAGGGCCATGTCATCCGACCCCTGCCCAGAATTGTCATGACTACTACCGCCGCCAGGTACCCAGAGGCGTGGATACGCGCCGTTAGTACGCGCCGTTAGGTTGTGGCGCCCAAGCGCGGTCTTCACCGGTAGAGCTGCGTTGTACCTGGCCGGAATGAGAGACCTCAAGGTGACCGAGATTGACGTCATCGTCCCACATTCAATGGCGCGGTGCTCGCGTCGACCATGGCTAAGGTTTCATCGCGGCACGAGTGAGCCCGTCATCGAGGATCGCTACGGTGTGCGTACCACCTGCGCCTACACGTGTTTTTGGTTGGCGCTGCGTGGGGAGTGGGAGGCAGCCACGGAATGCCTTCGGACAGGCTACGTGATTCCCGATGATCTTCGCGAGGTTCGCCGTAGGGTGGCGAGGAAGGCTCCATCCAGTGTTGTCAGACAGGTGTTGCGGCAGTTGTTGGACCGTCCGTGGTCTGTCGCTGAGCGAGAGATTCATGCTTTATTCCGCCGTCACCGGATCAGTGGGTGGAAGGCGAACGAGAGGTTATGGATCGACGGGGACGCCGTTTTTCCGGATCTCTGGTTTGAGAAGGAGAATGTGGTCGTCGAGGTCGACAGCTATGTCTTCCACGGGGGACCAGCAGACTACGAGGCGATGGCCAGGCGTCACGCGCTTTTGGTGGGAGCTGGATTGCGCGTCATTCGGATCACCCCGACCATGATTCGCGATAATCCGGAGCTGGTTCTCAACACCGTCAGGTCAGCACTCTGGGGCCGGCACAGGGGTGTGGTTGCAGCGGTATGAAGTGGTACCTCGGTGGACCAAGTGCATACTGCTTGCTGGAGGTTGTTCTCACGTTGGAATTCGCGTTCGTTGGAGTCCGCCTCACACGATTGCGAAAAACGTCGATACGGCGGGGACTCGGGCAGGATCGTACCCGACCTGCGGGCGACCAGGCGTAATTCGCGGCTCCTCGCGATGGGGGCCGCGAATGGGCGAGCCTCCGGTCACTGCTACACGAATTTAGTCACCGCTACGCGAAGAAGGACGACGTGGACAGGCACGAACCGTTGTCGCCGGGTACCTCGTGCAGCTTCGTCGTGGCCGACTCGCGAGTCAAGGAGATGGCTGCCGATCCGCTTTGGTAATCACCGAATCGGCTGTCACTGGCGATTTTTGCCGGGGCAGCGGTTGATGCGGTTTCCTGAGCGACAGCAGAAGCCACGGCCGTGGGTTTTGTGGCCTCGACCAGCGGCGCAGTGAAAGCCGGAACATCGGAGGCAGGTTTGGTCAGCGGCTCGATCCCGGGCAGAAGGTTCTTAGGCGGGAGGAACTCGAGACCCTCGAAATCCGCGGAACCCGGCGCCTGAGGGGACCCGGGGGCTTGAGGTGAGGGATGAGGTACATGACCTTGATGCTGCGAATACGCCAGTTCTGGGTGGCGTTGCTGAGGACGCGCGGATTCAAGGTGATTACTAGGCTCATCAAAACTGTCGGACAATGCATCGGTCAGAGCAGCGAAGGAGCCACCGAGCAGGCCCTTATCCGGCGGGTCGGAGAGCTTGTCCGCCCGGCCTGCTGGTGACCGAGGTCTGCGCTCAATAACATGCTTTTGCTTCGTGGTACTGCGGTTCACAATCCCCAGGTCCTGCTCGTTTGAGGCGGACTCGTGGTACCCGCCACTCTTGGATCGTGTGGCCTTGGCCCTCTGCCCCTGAACGACCCATATGACGATCGTCACGAGCAGCACTAAACTGAGGACCACGTCTAAGGCACTGCTCCGAGTAACGAAGATGAGGATGAGGAGGAAGACGATCGCCGAACTGTATGTACTCGCTGGCGATTTCTTGCTTGAAGCGCCCTTACTACCGGTGGCCATGCCGCCAGGATACGTGATTGATGTGTCCCACGGCCAACAGACAAAAATGGAAAAGGATCATCTGAAGTGACCGGATGTTGCTCTACCCGCGCGCGGACTCGAACCGATTCCTAGGATTGCCCACATGACACACGATCCCATGGCACAACCGGTTCCTCACAAGGTCGTCATCATGGCGCGTGGTCTGGGAACGCGGATGCGTAAATCTGCCGAGGGAGTCTCTCTTACAGCAGACCAGGCAGCCGCTGCCGCAGCGGGTGTCAAGGCGATGATCAGTCTTGGTGGCCGTCCATTTCTCGATTACGTCATCTCCGCGCTGGCCGACGCCGGCTTTGACGAATTTTGTCTGGTGATCGGCCCAGAGCACAACGTGATCAGGGACTACTACGATTCGTGCGAAAAATCGCGATTGTCGATCGTCTATGCGATCCAAGAGCGTCCTCTGGGTACTGCGGACGCCGTTGCAACCGCCGAGGATTTTGCCGGCGAAGATCGGGTACTGGTTGTGAACTCTGACAATTTTTATCCGGAAGATGCGGTTGCCAGACTTCGCGAGGTTCCCGCTTCGGGGACCCTAGGTTTCACAAAACGCGCCATGATCGCCCAGTCCAACATCGATCCTGAACGCATTCATGCCTTCGCCCTGCTGAATTCTGATGATTCTGGTCAACTCAGGGATATCATCGAAAAACCGGACCCCCATATCGTTGATGCTGTCGGCGAGACCGCACTGGTGTCTATGAACTGCTTTCTGCTCACCCCGACGATCTTCGAGGCGTGCCGCTCGATCGAGAAGTCAGAGCGTGGGGAGTACGAGATTGTTGATGCAGTGCGTTGGATGGTGGAGCACGGCGAGCGTTTTGATGTCGTTCCGGTCGAGTCGGGAGTTCTTGACATGTCGAACCGCGGCGACATTGCGTCTGTGGTGGAGGCTCTCAGCAGTCGTGAGGTGAAACTGTGACACGTTGGTTCGTTCCAGGACGTATTGAAGTCCTCGGCAAGCACACTGACTACGCCGGCGGGTCCACATTAGTGGCCGCTGTGGATCGTGGGGTGAGGATTTCAGTCGAGCCAGGTGACAGTGGGATAACGGTGTCGACGGACGCCGCTCCCGGTGAGCTCTCCTTAGGTGCGGGCCGTGATCCAAAATTGCCGGCTGGGCACTGGGGTAGATACGCACAGGCTGTTATCGACCGTCTGACGGCAAATTTCGGTGATTTGGCCCCCGCCAGGATTCGGTTAACGTCCGATTTGCCGCTAGCCAGTGGGATGAGCTCTTCCTCTGCGCTCGTCAGCGCGATCGTGTTGGGCCTGGCTGATTTCAATGGGCTGCCTGATACCTGCACGTGGCAGGACAACATCACTGACGATGTCGATCTGGCCGGATATCTGGCCTGCCACGAGAACGGTATGACCTTCAAGAGCCTCGCAGGTGCCGCAGGTGTGGGCACTTTTGGCGGCTCAGAGGACCACACAGCAATGGTGTGCAGTGAGGACGGGCAGCTCGGTCAATTTCGCTTTTGCCCGATTCGATTGCAACAGCGGGTCCCATTCCCTGCTGACATGTCTTTTGTCGTCATCGTTTCCGGAGTGGCGGCTGAGAAGACCGGAGCTGCTCGTGATCTCTATAACGCGGCATCGTTGGCGACGCGCGAGATCATCGAGCGGTGGAATTCGACCACAGGTCGTCAAGATGCTGTTCTCGGGGACGCTCTGGTGGTCGACCCCGATGCTGAGAAGCTGCGCGAGGTGGTGAGCGATCGTGAAGACCTCACTCGACGCCTCGATCATTTCCTTGCTGAGTCCGAAAGCATCATTCCGGAGGCGTCGAAGGCACTGGCGTGCGGTGATCTCGACGGATTCGGGCAAATCGCTGATGAGTCACAGCATGCGGCCGAAGACCTCCTTGGCAATCAAGTGCCACAGACATCGGCTCTCGCGCGCACCGCTCGCGCGCTTGGAGCGACTGGGTCCACCTCGTTCGGGGCAGGATTTGGTGGTTCGGTGTGGGCCCTTGTGCCTACCGCTGAGGCCTCGGAATTCGCCAGCGCATGGCTTGGTCAGCACCGCGATGAGTACCCGGAGGAAGCTGCACGGGCCATTACCGTGGTTACGCGACCAGGGCCTTCTGCACGGCGCCTGGACTGATTAGTTCGGCGGCGCGCTCATCGCATTTCTGCTATCGCGCAGAAGCGATGAGCGCAGCTGCTAGGAGGCTGGGGTTCGCAAACGGGTAAGGGTTTTTCGACCTAACCTGTGAACTATGGCGGACGAGATTGAATTTGGCACCGGCGGCTGGCGAGCTATCATCGCGGACACGTTCACTCGCTTCAATGTTGAGCGGGTCGCTCAGGCGCTTGCCGACCGTATACACGACGAAAACCAGCAACATCGCCCTGTCGTCATCGGGTATGACCAGCGCTTCCTCTCCCCAGAATTTGCCTGGTGGGCGGCGGAGATACTCGCCGGTAACGGCATCACTGTGCGAATCATCGACCGGCCTGCCCCGACCCCAATGATCATGTGGACTGTTCGGGACCTCGACTGTGCCTACGGTATGGCGGTGACAGCCTCGCACAACCCTGCCACCTACAACGGTCTCAAAGTGTTCACGGAAGGTGGCCGTGACGCCAAGGTCGAGATCACTGAACCAATTCAGTGCCGTGCCAATTCCATCAGCTCAAGAGACATTAGGCGCATAAACTGCGCCGATGCCCTTCATGACGGCGCAATTGAGGTGCAGACGTCAATGAACTGGTACATTGACGCGATCCTTGACCACGTCGACCTGGAGGCTATTCGCCACGCTCACCTCAAAGTCGTCCTTGACCCCATGTTCGGCGTTTCCCGCACGTGCCTCCAGACCATCCTTATGACGGCCCGCTGTGACGTCGACACCATTCACGAGCGTCACGACACTCTCTTTGGCGGACGCCTTCCTTCTCCGAATTCGCGAACCCTTCAGGCCCTGACCCAGGAGGTTGTCGAGCGTGGGGCTGATATCGGCATCGCAACCGATGGTGACGCTGATCGCCTCGGCATTATCGATGACCAGGGGAAGTTCTTGCACCCCAACCAGATTCTCGTGTTGCTGTACACCTATCTTCTTGAGGACAAGGGTTGGCAGGGACCTTGCGTGCGTAACCTCGCGACGACCCATCTGCTTGACCGTGTCGCCGAAGCTCACGGGCAGACCTGTTACGAGGTGCCGGTCGGATTCAAGTGGGTGTCGTCCAAGATGGCCGAGACCAGTGCCGTCATCGGTGGTGAATCTTCCGGCGGTTTAACCGTCAAGGGGCACATTGCAGGCAAGGATGGTATCTACGCCGGCACTCTACTGGTGGAAATGATCGCCAAGCGGGGGAAGAAGCTTTCGCGGATCTATGCCGACATCGAGGAGCGTTACGGTCGGCTTGAGATGGTGGAGGACGACTTCTCCTTCTCCCCCGAGGTCAAGAAATACCTCAAGAAGCGTATTTACCAAGACAAGGACCTGCCCGACTTCGGCTTAGAGGTCGATCACATCAGCGACATAGACGGGGTGAAAGTCTATTTCGCCAACGGTGGTTGGATCATTGTTCGGTTTTCTGGCACCGAGCCTCTCCTGAGGGTCTTTTGTGAGATGCCTGATGCGGAGACGGCTCGCGAATGCATTGACAAAGTCGTGAAGCATTACCACTTGGAGTGAGTAACCAGCACTGCTCTCCTTACATCCCTGTGCGGGTGGAGAGGGCGGTGACCCGATGACGATTTCTCCCGATTTGAACGTGGTTCCGGCCCTCACGTGACCGGACCTCTACCGAACCGGGGATTTTGACAATGCGAGGCAGGTGGTGGCGTTCGGTGGCTAGAAGAGCACTCTTCTCCAGCCACCGCACGATGGTTAGCTTTGACGCATCATTGTCCGACCCAGCGCCGATCTACGCGTTTGGAAATGGCGCAGGTGATCTCGTAGCTGATGGTCCCGAGAAGCTCGGCCATGTCATTAGCAGACAGAACTTCATCCCCTTGGGTCCCAATGAGCACCACCTCGTCTCCCACCGTGACGCTCGAATCAGGGCCAAGATCGACCATGAATTGGTCCATGCAGATCCGACCGACGATGGGACGAACCGACCCTCCAATGAGGACGTGTCCTTTATTTGATAAGCCTCGGGACAATCCGTCGGCGTAGCCGACGGGGATGGTGGCGATTTTTGTCGTTTCCCTTGCGGTCCACGTCCTGCCGTAGCCGACGGTATCCCCCGGATTGACAGTTTTAACGAAGGTGACGTGACTGATCCAGGATAGGACAGGGTGTAGGGCGGCACGATCGGCATGAAGGTCGGGGTCGTATCCGTATCCAACGATTCCGGCGCGCACCATGGAGGTTCTCCCCAGGTCGTGTCCGAGGATGGCGCCGGAATTCGCCAGGTGAACTAGGGGGAACGGTCCACGATCAGCTTCCACCTGAGAGACAGCATTCATGAAGGTGTCGATCTCATGGTGGGTGAACTCGTCTCCTTCCGGGACGTCGCTGATGGGCAGGTGGGTGAAGACGCCTTCAACTTCGATGCCTTCAGCACAGTCAGCGGCGGCCGTGAGTTCAGCGAGGCATTCGGGAGGCAGACCGATGCGTCCCATGCCGCTATCGACGGCGATATGAACTTTGGCAGTGACTCCTAGTTGTACAGCGGCTCTACTTACCGCGTCCAAGGTGTCGAAATCCACCACGGTGAGACGCATCCCGGATGTGATCGCAGTATTCGTGTCCCAAGGATCGGCGGGGGAGAGCTTGAGGATGGGCAGGGTAATGCCGGATTCAACCAGTTCCTGGCCTTCAGCGACCGTGGCGACGGCGAGCCAGTCGGCGTACCGATGTTTTTCGACATAGCGTGAGATCTCGACTGCCCCATGGCCGTAGGCGTCGGCCTTGACGGCAAAGAGGACCTTGCGGTCGCCTGCGCGCTTCCTCACCTCGGTGAGATTCGCAGCGATAGCAGACAGATCAATAATGGCGTGGGAAGGCGATGGACAACGTGGCATGTGTCATAACTCCTTTGAGCTGTCAGAAATGGCAATAGGTCGGGCTGACCTGGAGGTCCGGCAAACAAGTCCGGGTTGATCCGGGAGATGCTGAGCCGAGCGAAGCCAGATCCCCGGGAAACGCCGGGGAGGTTGGTTGATGGGGACGGATAGCGGACAGAAGGGCGAGGATTTAGGGTTGGTCATGGAGGGCCGCGGTGCGGGCACGGTGTTCAGGTGAAAACGCCGGGGCACCTGACGATTATCGTCACTTAGCTATCTCCCTTCGAATGGGCATCATCGGTGCCTACGTCGTCATGGGTGGCGTGGTGCCGGTCGAAGAACCAGCCGATTCCGAGGATGATGAACCATATTGGTGTGAAGGCCAGGGCTCGCGCAGTGTCGGCCTCTTGGGCTAGCAGCACGAGGATAAACACGAAGAACACCAATATGGCCCAGCACATACCGCGTCCCCCAGGCATGGGGTACTTTGATGCGGCATGGGCCGCAGGAACAACCTTGCGGTATTTCATGTAGCTGATGACGATCATGCTCCAGACGAAGATGAACAGTACCGACGAAATAGTCGTCACGAGGGTGAATGCTTCAACAAACGATTCTGAAGCGGCTAAGAGCAGTGCCGTGCTCAGGACCAGGACAGTGACGACGAGGCCCCAACGGGGGACCCCGTTCTTACTGAGCCGGCCGAACAACCTTGGCGCCATGTGCTTGTGGGCGAGTCCGAAAAGCATTCTTGAGATGGAGTAAATCCCAGAATTGGACGATGAGGCTGCCGATGTCAGGACGACGAAATTCATCACGCTAGCCGCACCAGCGAATCCAACCAGTCCAAGGACTTGCACGAATGGGGAGGAATCTGCCCGGACCTCGTCCCACGGGACGACGGTCATGATCGCGAGCAGGGCGCCGACGTAAAAGATGAGGATTCGGGCGGGGACGGCGCTGATGGCCCGGGGGAGGGTTTTCTCGGGATCCCGTGTCTCGGCGGCGGTGGTCCCGATGAGCTCAATTCCGACGAAGGCGAATGCTGCCATCTGGAAACCAGCGAAGAATCCACTCCAGCCGTTCGGCATGAAGCCACCACGGTTCCATAAGTTGGCGATGGATGCCGTGCTTCCAGAAGGAGACTGGAACTTTATGGCTACCAGCACGATGGCGAGGACGATGAGGGAAGTAATCGCGATGATCTTGATGAGCGCAAACCAGAATTCCAGCTCTCCAAACATTCTTACAGTGAGTAGGTTCAAGCAGAGTAGAAGAAATAATGTAACGGCTGCTAATAGGGTCGAGAGTCCTTCATTCTTAACCCAGAAATTCCAGTAGGTCGTAATTCCAATGAGCTCGGCCATACCAGTGACGATCCAACAAAGCCAATACGTCCACCCCAGAAAGAATCCGGCCCAGGGGCCGATAAGGTCAGCTGTGAAGTCCTGAAAACTCTTGTAGTTAAGGTTGTACATCAGCAGTTCGCCCATAGCTCTGACGACGAAGTAGAGCATGGTACCGATGATGAGGTACGACACAATAATGCTGGGGCCAGCTGCGCGGATGGCCTTGCCAGATCCTAAGAACAGGCCGGTCCCGATAGCCCCACCGATAGCGATGAGTTGGATGTGACGGTTGTTTAGGTTGCGATGTAGATGTGTTTCTGACGGATGGTCGGTCGGTGACGACTCAGCTGCTTGAACGATGAAGCTGTGGTGCTCGTTTGGTGCCGGTGCGTGCAGGCGCCCCTCCCCGTCTGGAATCTTGCTAGAACCAGTCATATCAGTCGCCTCCGTAAAAACGGTCGCCAGGATCAGGGGCGCGATGAGGTTTCATCGACGATGATTCAACCTGCCATAACGCAATTTAATTGCAGTGTAACACCGGTGGGTAAGTGTGCGGTGGAGTTGAATAGGGCCGGGACGAATAATTGCAATCTAAGAAGGTTTCACAGCTGTCCGACTGCACATATTCGTGAGTTTTTCGCGCGGGAGGAGGTCGATGTGTACCTGGGAGGACAGATGCGGCCGACCAAGCCTGTCGCATTACGCACCTCATCACCTTGGGTCGCGTGAAAAATCCCCGGGTCCCGGCCCGGCGAGCACTTGGTGTGCCTCCGGGGCCGGGTCGCTGGTAATCATTAGTGCAATGCTTCCTTACGCTGCTCACGGCGGCGGTACACCAAGTACATCGATCCGATGAATACGAACCAGATGGGGGTGATAAGCACTGCGATCCGAGTGGTCGGGTCCAAGGTAAGAATGACCAGGCTGATGACGAAGAAGGCCAGCACAACCCAGCATATCGGCACGCCACCAGGCATCTTGTAGACGGACTTTTCGTGGAGATGAGGACGCTTGCGACGGTACACGATATAGCAGACGACGATGAGCGACCAGGTGAAAAGGAACAGGAGGGCGGCAACCGTCGTTACCAGGGCAAAGGCCTGCATGATTGAGTCGGAGGTGTAGAGGAAGGTGATGCCGCATAGCAACAGCAGGCACGAGGCGACGAGGGCGTTGCGCGGCACGTTGTTTCTCGACAGTCTTCGGAAGAGGGAGGGAGCCTGACCGTCGAGGGCCAAGCCATACATCATCCGAGAGGTCGAATACAGGCCGGAGTTATCCGAGGAGGCCGCAGCAGTAAGCAGGACAAAGTTCATCACACTGGCAGCTGCACCGAAGCCCGCCAAGCCGAACAACGACACGAAAGGACTCACCCCGGGCACCACTTTGCGCCATGGAATGAGGTGGTGATGGCCAGCAGGGCTAGCACGTAGAAGAGGGCTAGCCGCACCGGGATGGCATTGATCGCCTTCGGGAGAGTGGTACATGGGTCCCTGGTTTCAGCCGCAGCAGTACCGACGAGCTCGATACCGACGAAAGCAAAGAACGCGATTTGGAAGCCACCAAGAAATCCCATCAGGCCGTTGGGGAAGAAACCGCCATCATTCCACAGGTTGACGATGGTGGCGGGGTCACCGTCAGGAGAGACGAAACGGCTTACCAACAGCGCGACGGCGACGATCACTAGTGCGACAACTGCGATGAGCTTGATGAGGGCGAACCAGAACTCGGCTTCACCAAAGAACTGCACAGCAATGATGTTGAGGGCGAGCAGGACGGCGGCCAGGGCGGTTGCGGGCAGCCACTTCGGGATATTTGGCCACCAATATTGGAAGTAGGCGGTAATAGCGGCCATGTCGCCCATGGCGGCCACGATCCATGAGAACCAATACGTCCACCCGGCGATAAAGCCACCGGCTGGGCCAAGTAAGTCCTCAGCGATGTCCCGGAAAGACTTGTAGTTGAGATTGGATAGCAGCATCTCGCCGAGGGCCCGCATCATGAAGTAGAGGAAGAACCCGATGAGGGCGTAGACGAGGGCACTTGACGGGCCAGCAAGGTGGATGGTGCTGCTGGATCCCATGAACATTCCCGTGCCGATGGCGCCGCCCAGTGCAATGAGCTGTAAATGACGGTTAGTCAGCCCGCGTTGTAGCTCGCGCTCCTCCGCGGGGCTTTCACGGAGAGTGGTTGATGGGTTCTTCACGGGTCTGGACAGGGCGCTGCGACGCGGTGCGTCGACGGGTTGCGTTTCTCGTGCTCTCACGGGAACTCCTTTGTTCGGTGAAGGTGATGACGGAGCCTCACAGGCGATGGGGAGTGGCCGCTGCCTTCCACACAGCAGAGGAGGTGGCGGTAGCAAATAAGCCGGCGTAGGTGGGCCAGAATCTCACTTCGGTGCCAATCTCGACGGATTCGGCAGAGTCGGTCACATCAACGATGAGGTGATCCGAACTGGCTCCTAGCACAATGTGGCCGGGGTCAACGGGCGTCAGATCGGACGGATTGACGTCCTGACGACCGAGATTACAGATAGCACGTAGTCGAATACCGCGATCAGTGAAGGTGACGTGTTGACCGAACGCATCTTCGCCGGTGCGCCCCAGCGGAATCGACGGTTTGCGCTCGAGTTCGATGATCTCGGCGACGACCTCGACGGCGTCCTGACGGGTCTGCGGCCACGGCGACCGATCCAGGGTATTGCGCCCTAGGATGATGGCCTCACCGATGCGCAAGTTGTTGATTTCGGACGGCATGGCGCCACTCATCATGAGGGGAAGATTTGCCGAGTTCCCGCCCGAGATGAGACCCAGCTCAAGGCCAGTGGCCGCGCGTGCCATGTCGCGTAGCTGCACCAGGCGAGTCATATTTTCGACGCTCGGTTGGACTCCGCCGTAGCAGGCAAGGTTGGTGCCGACACCTTTGACGTCGATGCCGCGCAGGGCTGCTGCCGAGGAGACGACATCGACGAGGTGATCGGGCCATACCCCTTCACGCAGGTCACCGACATCGACCATGACAATCACTCCATGGCGGGTCCCAGCTCGGACAGCAGCGTCCGATAAAGCAGTCATCGTCGTGAGGGAGGAGTTGAGAGAAATGTCAGCGAGCTGGACAGTGTCGTCAATGTCGTGACGTCCAGGGGCTCGCAATAACATAGTTGGCAGCGGGGTGCCACATGCGGCGATCTGGCGCAGGTTTTGAAGGCGAGAATCGGCGAGCATCGTGATGCCGGTGTCATCCAGGGCCCGGAGGAGCACTGGGTGGGCGTGTAACACTTTGGTGACGGCTGCAACCTGAACACCGTGTTCGGCGCATTGATTGACAATTGTCTGTGCATTGTCGTGGATACGGTCGGCGAAAATCTCCAACCGAGGAGTGGGGCCGTTCATGGTATGCCTCCCCTCCGGTGCGGGGTGTCGTTTTTTGTCATGTCGGGCGGGGCGGCGTCATCATTGACGCCTGCCCCCTCGTCGCTGGGTAGTTTTGTGCCGCTAGTGACGGATTCGATCCAGGCGGCGAAGGTACGACGGACCTCGTCGGGATAGCACTGGGCTACCGTCCCGAGGGCTGAGAATCGGTAGTCGCGGTCAATGATGATGGTGGCCTCAGGATTGGGTAATAGTTGAGAACCAGCTCCGGTGCAAATTCGACGAAGAATGTCCACACCGCCGGGCACCCGGGTTAGGGCGCCACCGGTTCCTACCACCCAGCGGACCGCGCTGAGGTCCTTGCCGCGTACCACCTGGGTTTTGCCAGTGGAGGTGAAGACTTCTGTCACGGTACCGGCATGACGGCCCATGCCAATGTCGACGGCCTCCCTGGTGAGCCACTGTGTAACCTCGGCCTCGCGCTCGTCGCCTGGAATGGCGCGCAGCCACTCCAGGCGCTTCTCGTCCTCACCTTCATCTGTCATGGCTGCGACCCGACGAGCGTTGACGAAAACTCCCAGGTCCCCTTCCACAGTCCTTTTGGTGCGAGGTTCGGGGTCGATGACCCGGGCGGTCCACTCCGACGACCCGTCGGTGACGCTGTGGACGTCAGTCGTGGCACCACCAACATCGACCACGACGGCATCCCCCACCGCGTCGGCGAAAAGCTCGGTGGCACGAAGTACCGCTCCTGGGGTGGGAAGGATCTCGTGGTCGGTGAGTTCCGCCAACCCGTGCATGCCAGGGGCAGCGGTGATGTGGTTGTTAAAAACGTCGTGGATGACGGCACGCACGGGTTCGACGCGTAGCACGTCGACGTCGGGAAAGACATTGTCGACGCATGTCAGCGGTTGGCCGGCGTCGGCAAAAATGTGCTCGACCCGCCTCCTCACGCGGGAATTTCCGGCGTAGATCACTGGGACTCCCAGCCGGGCGGATGCGATTACGTGGGCGTTCTCGACGACGATGCGTTTCTCCCCGTCGTCGACACCCCCGGCCAACAAAATGATGTTGGGGTTGTCCTCTTGAAGATCCTCCAAGTCGAACTCGTCCATCGCCCCGACGGTGGTCATAGTGACGATGGCCCCGGCACCCAGGGCCGCCTCACGGGCAGCCCTGGCCGTCATGGACCGAGTGAGACCATGGACGCTCATGCGCAGCCCGCCGGCCGCCGAGGAATTCACGAAGATCTCTCCAGCGTCAAGTGGCAAGCCGCAGTGCTCACGCATCTGGGCAATCGCGGCGTCCGCACCAATACGCACGTCGCCGGCGGTTACTGAGGTGGGGGCAAACCCCTGCCCAACGTGGTGCAACAGTCCGGACTCCAACTTGAAAACGTTGGCCTTGGTGATGGTGGAGCCGATTTCCAGAGTCGTGAGTACGGTCATGTCGATCAGGCTTCCTCGCGGGCCTGCATGGTACGGACGATGGCGTCGAGGACGTCAATACCCTTGGTGCCACGTCCGAAGGTGGCGTCGAGACCAGTCTCGGCGGCCATCTCTCGGCTCACCTGGGTACCACCGGCGATGAGGACGACTTTGTCGCGTATGCCCTTCTCGGTGGCCAGATCAGCCAGTTTGCGCATCATCGTGCGATGGATATCGTTGTGGCTGATGATGGTCGAGATGAGGATGGCGTCGACGCCGCTTTCGATGGCCGCATCGACCATCTTTTCTACCGGCACTGAGGTGCCGAGGTAGCGGTACTTGACGCCATACTTCTCGATGCCACCGTGCTTGATGTCGAGGATTTCACGCAGTCCGACGCTGTGCTCGTCCTCGCCGACGGTGCCGGCGACGACCGACAGTTCGTGGTCGGTAACGTACTGGCGCAGTTCATCGGGAGGAAGCAGCTCGATCTTTTCGGGAATCGTCAGTTTGGACGGGTCGACGTCGATGTGGGTCGCCTGGCCCTTGACCTCCACGAAACATCCTTCGGCGGGGTGCAGCACCTGCAGGTTGCACACCTGAGGGTCAGTGATGCCCATTTTGCGCGCCATCTCGACAGCTGCCTCGCGGGCGATGTCTTCAGAGGCGGGGATGTTCATCTGTATCAGGACGACGCCGTCGCCGGCCCACTCAGCCTCGGGTCGTAGCGCCGTTCCGTCGCGGAACGGGCGGGTGCGAGCCAGACGGGTGGCAGCCGAGTCGTTGGGGTCGAGCTCGTCGATGTAGACGATTTTCCCGGGCCTGCACAGGGTGCAGCCGTCGATGAGATCACATGGCTTGCTGAGGTCCTCGGGTAGGTTGTTGTTACCGAAATGGTCGCAGACCGGGGCGAGGTAGTCGGGGCCACGTTCGACGACGGTTCCCTCGGCGATCCCGCCTTGACCGTCACGGGCGATGCCGTCGTGGTTGCGCTCCGGGAATTCTGCCGAATCGACGAAGAAGCCGTCCTCGATGGCAGCGAAATAGCCACCGACGTGGAGCATCTCGGTAAGAAACCCAATGGCCCTTTCCTTGAGGTCGCGGGCCATATCGCCCAGCGGCCCCTCGCGGTTGATGGTCACCATTTTCTTGATGCCATCGAGGGCGGCCCAGGTCTGTTTGACCGTTTGGACGCCACGGACGGAGTTGTGGTGCCAGGGCAGGTTGCGGCCTTCGTCAGGGGCGATGGTGCTCTGAATGTCCGCGCTGGTCAGCATCGAAATGAGAGTGTCGATGGTGTGGGTGCGAATAGCTTCGGCGAGGTCGGACTCGATATACCGGGTGTTTTGCTGGGCGCGCATCTTGTACTCGCTGAATAGATCGCGCAAGGCCACCGCGTACGGCAGGTCGTACCAGAGTTTCGGAGCCGGGGGAGCGCTGGGCGGGACCGTCGACAGGCCGATGAGGTCCTTTGGCATTCCTACCAGCACCGAGAACATGCAGTTGAGACCGTGCTGGACCATGAGCTCAGGCATGACCTTCCAGCCGTGTCGGGCGGTGGCATTGGCGTTGTGGGCGCCGTCGATCTGGAAGATCTGTGCTCCCGCCATCACTTTCTTCGCCTCGCCGGCGTCAACATAGCTGCGGTAGGCGTTGATATTGCGATACAGCAGGTTATATTGCGGGTCTTGGTGAGCGCCATTGACCCCCTCCTCAGCGAAGAGCACGGCCACTTCGGGGCCGGCGACCCCAGAAACGTAGGAGTGGAAGTTGATGGGGCGTCCCACCTCGTCCTCAATGAGGTCGCAGGCCTTGCGGCTAGCGCGCAGCTGTTTTCGGGTGATCGGAACACCGCCGATACCCTCCGGGGTGCCCTCTAGCAGCCCGTCAATGTGGCTCTGCCCTGTGGTGCGGATGACCATGATGTGGTCAGCTCCGTGCCACGCTGCCATCCTCATGCGGCGCAAGTCGTCTTCGAAATGCCCGGAGGCGATCTCGGAGGTGACGACAGGTGCCGGCTGGGGACCAATGTTCTCGAAGTACTCCGCGGCGGGCAGGGCCACGCTCTGTTTCAGCGGGGTGGACATGTCCCGGTAGTGGAAGTCGCCCATGTCGACTCCCTCTTCAGGCACGTTCCTCCAAGTCCATCCTTTGCGACGAGGATGATAGTGCTCAAGGTCGGTGAGGATCTCCTTGATGTCGAGTTTGGTATTCGGGTCGGGGGAGTCCTGTTCGGCGCGTGGCTCAACAGGTTCCGAAGGCGTCACTAGCTCGTTGATGAGGTCGATCTGCTTGCACTCGTGAGCGTGCTTGTGGTGCAGACACCGGTCTTGGATAGTCATGCCGAGGCTCCTTCCTTGGCATCGGCGGTCACTGTCTTCGCAGGTGGCAGCGGACTGCCGTCGAATAGTCCGTCGAGGGCTTTGGGGTCTTCGGCTATGCGGGCAGCAGCCTCGCGTAGATTGATGCCGTCACGACGAGACAATCGCAGTACAGCGTGGCCAGCTCCTTTGCCGCCCAGGCCGGCGGCGAAGACGTTCTCAACGACGGCGTGGGTTGTCACTGAGTCGATGCCCATACGCAGTAGGACGGACCGTTCAATGGACGGGGTGGTGTGGCTGCGGGCAAGGTCAACGACCGGAGTCATGACCTCCTCGCACAGTTGCCAGAAGCGCTCCTTGAGGGCGGCGTCGTCGAGATCGGCGAGTTCGGCGCGCAGAGCGTCATAGCGCTTGACGCGTTCCTGATCCGGGTTGGACATCATGCTCCTTTCGGGTGCGTGGCCAGGTCAGTGCCGATTTGGCGGACGTCATCAGTGGTGGTGTTGGTCTCAGCCGCCAGGAACTCCAACTCGGCGTCTCCCCAGTGCATGGGTGCCACGATCTGACTCGCGTGGCGCAGGTAGCTGTGACGCAGCTTGTCGAGGTCGAGTGGGTGGACGCTTACCTGATCGAGGCGTTCGGGAATGACAATCGCCTTGCCCGGAACATTGCCGGCAGGATCGCCGCGGTGAACCTCAATACCGCGCGACCGCGCGAAGGACAGCTGGCTGTTGTGGTGCTTTCCAGCGCCGGTGTATTCGGTCTCTTGGACGACAACGATCTGGTCGCGATCCATCTGACGGGCCATGGCGACCGCGGCCGTCAGACTGGTGTTACCGGCCGGTCCGCGCTCTAGGCCCTCGATCTTGGTGAGCAGCTCGGTCATGTAGAAGACCTCGCCTTGGGACACCAACTGATAGCCGTCCATGTAACGCAGCGGACGTGCAGCATTGCGCGGAACGTCGACACGGTCGGGCCAGGTTGCAAAAGGCACACCGAAACCGGTGTGGCCGGTCGTAAACGACTTGTTGTTGAAGTCGTGGTCGGAGGCCATGTGCAGCCCAGTGAGATCTACCGATACGGCGATGACCTGGGTTTCGTCGCATCCCACCTTGCGCAGGCCGCGGGTGGTCCCGGTGATGTTGCCGCCACCAGCGTGAGTGACGACGACAGCGTCGGGCTGACGTCCGTAGCGTTGCTGCACTTCACGGCCGATCTCGGCGCCGAGAGTCTCAATGCCAGCGATGCCGTAGGGGGTGTAAAGGCTGGCGTTGAAATACCCGGTGTCCTCCAAGGTGCGCAACAACACGTAGAAAAGTTCCGGGCCGACCGTCAGTTTGATCACTTCTGCGCCGTAGGCTTCGCAGGCTCGGGATTTTTCGACAATCTCAGGCTGGCCGATGTGTTGGGAGTCGTAGATTTCCTGGATGACGATGCAGGCCAGCCCGCGCTGAGCGGCTTGAGAGGCGACGGCAGCGCCGTAGTTTCCACTGGTCGCCGTCACCATGCCGGCGAACCCTTTAACTTGGGCTTCATGGGCGCTCAGAGAGGCACGACGAGCCTTGAAGCTGGCGGCTTCGTCTTTGAGAAGAATCCGGGCTCCCTTTCCGGGGCCGGCGATTTGACGGACGGCCTCGGTGAGACGATGCAATTCGTATAGCGGGGTGTGGCCAACCTTGGTCTCGGCCTGGATGCGCGCAACGGCATCCAGGCCGTAACCAGTGGAAGACATCAGGGCGTCGTAGTCAAAAACCAGGTCACCGCGCTGAAAACTGTCGTAGTCCAGGGCGAGGGAGCGCCGCATAATGTCGCTGCGACGAGCCATGACGTCGTCGTATGAGTTACTCATAACCGGTCCTCCTGCCCGCGAGACGTGATGGGTTCGTGTGTGGTGCCGATGGTCAACAGCTCGGGCACAGTGTTGCCAAAACTGTGGCTGTAACTGGGATTGATGCAGTCGAGGACGCCGATATGACGTCGTCCGATAATTGAGGTAATGGTGACCTCATCGCCGATGCATGCTTTTTTGTCGAGGAATCTGCTAATCCACTGCACGAGAGGGGTGGCGGCGGTGTCTGCTGGTACCGCGGCGGCCCGCTCGGAGGGCTCCAGGATGGTGATACGAACCTCGACCCAGGTACCCTTCGGAATGAGGCTTCCCGCCAGTGGGGCGGTGCCAGGGAAATCTGTCATGATGACCTCGCTCAGCGGCGCTCGTAGGCCGACGGTCCCATGAGGGCACACGGCGAGGGCAGGTCGATGATGCGCTTGAGACCGGGGGTGGCAGCGAGGATGCGCGGGACAGTGTTGACGCAAATTCCCGCGGTGGCCTTGCCGCCAGCAATTTCTGGACCCGTCGACATCGAGATGTCGGGAACGCCAGTAATGGTGATGAAATCGCCGGTCTCCTGGCCTTCGGCCTCTGGGGCAACCTGTTGTGGGTGGATGAGCCGGATGACCTCCTCGCCTGCACGGCGGCCGACGGCGGAGTGGTTGCAGCCAGCGACCTGCCCTGGTTCGACGGTGCGGTCGCGGGCGGGGCGGGTGACTTTGGCGATGATGGGCTCGATGTGTTGCTCGATCGAGTCGACTCCCAGACCGAGGGCGTCGCTGATGAGTCGGATGGACTCGGGGAAGCCCACGTGGCCAACAATGGATCCGTCCGCGACTCCAGCCTTGAACTCCTCTGGAGTGGTGCCGACACCCTGGGTGCGTAGCACGGTCTGGCCATAGGGGGCGAGGTCGTTGACGCGGCGGGCTTCGATATGGGTAACTTCCTGGCTTCCGGAGCAGAGGGCGACGACGAGATGGTCTAGCACGAATCCAGGGTTGACGCCGACGCCTACGGCCGAGACGCCGTGCTTCTTGGCGAGTTCGTCAAGTTCCTTGGCTATGTCGGGGTTCTGGGCCTCGGGGCAAGACATCTCTTCGGCGATGCTCACGACGTTGATGCCAGCGGTGATGATGGTGCGCAGATCGGCGATCTGGTCGCGGATCCACGAGGTTGTGGCGATGGTGACGACGTCAACCTTGTTGGAATCGAGGATAGAGGCCGGGTCGGTGGTGACGTTGACCCCAAGCGGATCGGTGCCGAGGACCTCGCCAACATCCTTGCCGTCCAGAGCCGGATTGACGTCGATGGCTCCGACGAGATCGAGTCCGTCCTTGGCCGCGATGAGTTTGGCCATGCCTTGGCCCATCGCTCCCAGGCCCCACTGGACGACTCGGATGGGATTAGTGGCGGTCATTGCGGTTCCTCCTGACGACGGTGTTTGGTGCTGTAGCGAGCCGGCTTCCTTGCTGTGGCGTCACTGTCAGCTACAAGCGCTGTACTGGCAGCTTTTTACAGTCAAAGGAGCCTGCCCTGACCTGCGGCTATGCAGGTCGACGGTTCTTCGTTGATCCGTTCGGCTCCTACCTTGGCATTGGGAGTTCGTGCAGCGACCATTGCGACAGATGTGCGCACAATTGACAAGGTGGGTGCACGTTATTTCCAACTGAAGTGAGATACTTTTGAGGATCTTCCCAGCGTCGGCGAAGGAGCCACATGTACGAAGAGCTTGACCGACGACTCGTCAACGTTTTGCAGATCGACCCGCGTGCCAGCTGGGCCAAGGTGGGCAAAATTTTGGGTGTCTCACCGACAACCGTCGCCCACCGCTGGCAGCGTCTCGTCGATGACGGAATCGCTTGGATAACTGCTTGTCCGAATCTCAACCAGCAAATGCGGCCATCGTTGAGGTTGACTGTCATACCGAGAGTCTTCCCCAAGTCATCAAAACACTATGTGCGAACCCCATGATCGTTAGCGTTGACGAGACGACAGGGGACCGCGATCTCCTCTTGACAGTCGTTGCGCCTGATCTTCCCACCCTGTCAGACATGGTTATCGACTGGATCGGAGGGCTGCGTGGGGTTCATGGCTCGCACAGTGCTTTGGTGACATCAGTTGTTATCGACTCGGACTCCTGGCGCATCGATGCGCTGAGTAAAACGGAGAAAACCCTTGCCAGGGGCCCCGACCAGGAGAGTTGTGGATGCTACCTCCCGACGACCTGGACCGGGAGTTGGCTCGGTTGCTTGCTGTCGATGGACGTACTAGCGCCACCTCACTTGCTCGTACTCTCGACGTCCCCGCTAGCACTCTGCATCGCCGGCTGCAGAAGTTGCTGACCAACCGGCAGATCGAATTGCGGTGTGACGTCGCTCCAGAATTGGGTGGGTGGAATCTGGAGTGCACCTGGACTGCCACTATTCCTCTTAACCACAAGACGCGGGTACTGGAGCTGTTGCGCCACCAGCCGGCACTGCGCTCATGTATGTGGACCACGGGTAGTAACAACCTACGAGTCAACTTCCGAGTAGGGCATCAGAACGGAATCGGTATGATTGAATCCGCGGTTGCTGAGGCGATACCAGGTCTAGCCCCTGCGGAGACGATTGTCTACATGCGCAGCCACAAATCTATGGGGTGGATGTTGGACCGGAATGGCCGTGCCACCGGAGAATTTGTCTGCCCGCCGCTCATCGGGGAATCCGAGAGGGTTGATCACTAGCACTGCCGGTAGATGGATGGATCCCGAGGTTTGCGGGGCCAATTTGGAAAAGTCGAAAGTTCCCTTGCCATGCCGTGGTGCCGGGACTGCGGCGATGCTTATCCTCGTGGTGTTATCCGCGGCTCGTTGACGATGATGTCGACGAGCACACTGTCAAAGGAGCAGAAGGTATGCGTGTTGGTGTTCCTGCTGAGGTTAAGAATAATGAG
>ERZ1023183.33-NODE-33-length-62692-cov-7.418411_pt1 | contig 62692 bp, 52 predicted proteins | sample MGYA00521095_ERZ1023183 | MGnify/ENA primary metagenome ERZ1023183 (study PRJEB32759, sample SAMN07749889) | skin metagenome | biome: transportation; feature: city; material: polyester macromolecule | host: Homo sapiens | place: Hong Kong:TW line | collected... | reverse complement strand
CAGTCGAGTGAGGCCATTCAGTCGATGAGCCTCGAAGGCGCTCGCCGCGAGGATGTGCAGTCGGTCGAGTCCATCTGGCGCGCCGCCCAGGCGACGGCTCGTTTGGCGGACCAGACTGCGCGGCGGGCGGAGAATCTGTTCGCCGAAGGCGTGATTTCCGCCCAACGCCGTGACGAAGCCGTGGCCGCCCTCCACGCGGTTTCGCCACTGGCCCAACGGGCCGTCGGCGACCTGCTCGTCGGTCTGCTCGGCTTCGCCGTCACCGGCGGCGTCGGATTCTTCCGACACCAGGTGCCGCTCGCCCACGCCTGGGCCGAAGTCCACCCACAGCTTGATCGCGGGCTTGCGCGCCTCGGGGAACGGCTCGGCGCGCCGGATGGTGCCGGCGCGGATGTCCACGCGGGCAAAGTCGTCCCAGCCGATCTGCGGGGCGGGGGCGGGGTCGGGGCGGGGCGCGCGGGCGCCCGCGGCGCTCCCGACGGATCTCAGGTCCGGCCGACGAACCACCCGCGCAGGGTGCTCAGCCGCTTCTCCAGCTGCTCGCGGGAGGCCTGGGCCACGGCGGGGCCGCCGGAGATCTCCCGCAGGCGGTTGTGGATCACCCCGTGCGGCTGGCCGGAACGGGCCGCCCAGGCGGACACCGTCTTGGACAGCTCGGAGCGCAGCTCCTTCATCCGCCGGTGGTCCACGACGTCGGCGGGCTCGGCCGCCTGCGCACGCGGCCGGCGCTGGATCTGCTCGGCCTGCCGCTGCCGCAGCAGGGCGGAGACCTGCTCGGCGTCCAGCAGGCCCGGGATGCCGAGGAAGTCCTGCTCCTCCTCCGAGCCGACGGCGCCGCCGAGGCCGAACTCGCCGCCGTCGAAGAGCACCTTGTCGAAGCTCGCCCGGGACTCGAGGGCCTCGAACTTCTCCCGCGTCAGCGCGTCCGAGCCGCTCTCGGCCCGGTTGGCCTCCGCGATGAGGTCCTCCTCGGGGGCGTCCTCGAGGTCCTCGACCTCGACGGCGCCCTCCTTGCGGTCCAGCGCGTGGTCCCGCTCGAGCTCCATCTCGTTGGCCAGCAGCATGAGCGCGGGCACGGACGGCAGGAACACCGAGGCGGTCTCCCCACGCCGGCGGGAGCGCACGAAGCGGCCCACGGCCTGGGCGAAGAACAGGGGCGTGGACGTGGACGTGGCGTACACGCCCACGCACAGGCGGGGCACGTCCACGCCCTCGGACACCATGCGCACCGCCACCATCCACCGCTCGTCCGACGCGGCGAACTCCTCGATGCGATCCGAGGCGCCCTTGTCGTCCGAGAGGATCACGGCCGGCCGCTGGCCGGTCAGCGCCTCGAGCTGCGCGGCGTACGCGCGCGCGTCCTGGTGGTCCGTGGCGATCACGAGGCCGCCGGCGTCGGGCACGTTGCGGCGCACCTCGCTGAGCCGCCGGTCGGCCGCGCGCAGCACGGACGGGATCCACTCGCCCGCCGGGTCCAGCGCGGTGCGCCAGGCGGAGGCGGTGATGTCCTTCGTGGCGGCCTCGCCGAGCTGAGCCTCCATGACCTCGCCGGTGGAGGTCTTCCAGCGCATCTGCCCGGAGTAGGCCATGAAGATCACCGGGCGCACCACGTGGTCCCGCAGCGCCGGGCCGTAGCCGTACGTGTAGTCCGCCTTCGACCGCTCGATGCCGTCCGCACCGAGTTCGTAGCGGACGAAGGGGATGGAGGCGGTGTCCGAGCGGAACGGGGTGCCGGTCAGGGACAGACGCCGCGTGGCCGGCTCGAACGCCTCACGGATGCCCTCGCCCCAGCTCAGGGCGTCGCCGCCGTGGTGGATCTCGTCCAGGATCACCAGCGTCTTGGCGGCCTCGGTGCGGTTGCGGTGCAGGACGGGCTTGTTCGCCACCTGGGCGTACGTCAGCGCCACCCCGCGGTACTCGGCGCCGTGCCGCCCGTCCGCGTTCTTGAAGTTCGGGTCGATCGCGATGCCCACGCGCGCGGCGTTGTCCGCCCACTGGCGCTTGAGGTGGTCCGTGGGCGCGACGACGGTCAGCCGCTGCACGACGCCGGAGTCCATCAGGATCTTGGCCACGCGCAACGCGAACGTCGTCTTGCCCGCGCCGGGGGTCGCGACCGTCAGGAAGTCCTGCGGGGCGGTCTGGAGGTAGCGCTCCAGCGCCTCCTGCTGCCACTGGCGCAGCTTGGGGGCCGTCCCCCACGCCGCGCGCTCGGGCATGGCGGGGGGAAGGTCCTCGCCGATGTGGAACAGGTCGTGCTGGACGCTGCCGTCCGGGGTGCCGCTCGTCAGGGAGCGGCCGTCAGCCACGGCCGCGGCCTCCGAACCAGCCACCGCGCTTGCCGCCGCCGTCGCCGTCGCCGCCGTCCTGCGGCTCGCGCAGGCCCTCGTAGATCTCCTTGCACGTGGGGCACACGGGGAACTTGTTCGGGTCCCGGCCCGGCACCCACACCTTGCCGCACAGGGCGATCACGGGGGCACCGGTGACGGCGGACTCCGTGATCTTCTCCTTGCGGACGTAGTGGGCGAAGCGCTCGTGGTCGCCCGGCTCGATCTCCTGGCGCAGCTCCTCACGCTCGAGGACGGACGTGCCGCCGCCGGCGGGCGCGAAGGGGTCGTTCAGGTCGGGTTCGCCGGTCACACTCATGCGGGCCAGTCTAGCCGCGCCCCTCAGAAGGCGGCCACGGCCTGGTAGGTCTCGGCCTGCGCGCGGTCGTACCAGCGCGCCCCCAGGCGCACGCCCAGCCACAGCGCGACGGCGCCCCACACGAGCCCGAGGGCCACCGTCACCCAGCCCCACACGGCGGCCCCGGTGACGAGCCGGACGACGAAGGGCACCAGGAACGGCACCGCGAGCGCCAGGCTGACCAGCATCGCGGCGCCCTGGACGAGCATCGTGCGCATGGCCGCGCCCTGCGGCGTCGCGAACGGGCTGTCCCCCGGCTTCGGAACCGGGTAGACGAAGCGGGCGGAGACGAACGCGGACAGCCCGGCGGTCGTCCCGAACAGGCCGAGGGCCAGGCCCAGCATCGGCGCCAGCAGGGACCAGTCCCCCGCCGCCGCCACCGTCGCCGTCGTCACGAGCAGGATCATCGGCACGCCCCAGCCCGCCAGGCCCAGGACCCGGCCCCAGCGGTCGTCCACGCCCCGCACGCCCGAGACGACGTGCAGGTGGAACGCCGTGTGGTCGTAGGCGATGTCCGCGGAGATCGAGTAGGCCAGGGACCAGGCGGTGATCGGCCCGAGGACCAGCAGCAGGCCCAGTCCGGGACCCCCCTCCCCGGCCATGCCCCCGGTGAACCACAGCAGGACGGCCATGAGCGGGATGATGATGAGCCCGGCCGCGTACCGCGGGTCGGCCAGCCAGTAGCGCTGGGCGCGGGCCGCGATCGCGGTGCGCGGGCCCGTGGCCGGTCGGCCCAGCCAGCGCAGCGGCGTCGGGTCCGCTCCCGCGGCGACGCGGCGGGACCGACCGCCGCCCACGGCCACCGGCTCCACGGTGCGGCGCACGGCCAGGTGCCACAGGGCCAGGGCGGCCAGGCACCAGGCGGCCGCCACCGCGAGGTGGAGCGCGACGGCGGCGCCGCGGCCCTCGGCGGCCGCCCACGCCGCGGCGGGGCCCGCCCCGAACGGGGTCCACGCCGCGCCGCGGGCGATCTGGGGCGCGATCGCCAGGAAGTCCTCGAACGACGCGATGGCCCGCGAGAGGGCGAGGCCGCCGAGCATGAGCGGGATGAACAGCAGGACGGAGACGACGTCCCGCACCCGACGCCGGCTCGCGTAGGCGGCCAGGAGGCCGGCGAGGCCGGAGCCGATCGCCACGGCGGTCACCGCGGTGAGCGCGCCCCCGGCCAGGCCCGCCGCCAGCGCGGCCGGCCGGTCCCACCAGCTGGCCCCCAGGCCCACCAGCACGGCCAGCGTGGCGAGCCCGACCGGCGTCGTGAAGGCGCTCAGGACCAGCCCGGCGATGAGGGTGCGGGCCGGGACGGGGAAGAGCACGAAGCTGTGCGGGTCGAGCGTGGCGTCCACGCCCGTGACGAACGGCGGGATGACGAGCCAGGCGAGCACCACGACGGCGGCGGCCAGCACGGTCGTGGCGCCGCGGGCCTCGTCCGGCAGGGCGGGCAGGCCCGTGACGAGCAGCGTCACCGCCACGGCGGCCATGCCGAGCACGTACAGCGCGCCGAGCACGCTCATCACCAGGGTGAACGGGGACCGGCGCCACTGGTTCAGGGTCAGCGTCCAGCGCAGTCGGACGAGCGTCAGAGCCATGCCAGCCCCTCCGAGCCGTGGCGGCCGCCGACGAGGTCCACGAAGCGGTCCTCGAGGTCGCGCCCGTCCCGGACCTCCTCGAGCGTGCCGGCGGCCCGCAGCGTCCCGGCCGCGATCACGGCGACGTGGGTGCACATGCGCTGGACGAGGTCCATCACGTGGCTCGAGACGATCACGGTGCCGCCCCGCTCCACGTACGAGTGCAGGATGTCCCGGATGTTCGCGGCGGAGACCGGGTCCACGGCCTCGAACGGCTCGTCCAGGACGAGCAGGTCCGGGGCGTGGACCATGGCGGCCGCCAGGGACACCTTCTTGGTCATGCCGGCGGAGTAGTCGGCCACGAGCTTGCGGCCGGCGTCCTCCAGGTCCATCACCCGCAGCAGGTCCGCGGTCCGCTCGGCCACGGTGTCCGCGTCGAGCCCGTGCAGCAGCCCGGCGTAGGTCACGAGCTGCGCGCCCGTGAGGCGGTCGAAGGTGCGCACGCCGTCGGCGAGCACGCCGACCCGTCGCTTGGCCTCGAGGGGCTGCTCCCACACGTCGACGCCGTGGATCCAGGCGCGGCCGTGGTCCGGGCGCAGCAGCCCGGTGGCCATGGACAGGGCGGTGGTCTTGCCCGCCCCGTTGGGCCCGACCACCCCGAAGAACGATCCGGCCGGGACGTCCAGGTCCAGCGCGTCGAGCGCCAGCTTGTCCCCGAACCGCTGGGTCAGCCCGCGCGTGACGAGGGCGAGGTCCGGATCGGGGGCGTCGGCCGCACGCCGACGGGCGGCGGCCGCCAGGTGGGCGGGGGCAGGCTCGGGCGCATGCGGAGTCATGCCTGGGACGTTACCCACCGTCAGGCGGACACGGCGTCCTCCTCAGGGATGAACTGTGGGTCCCTCAGAACAGCGCTGCGGCCAGCCGACGCCGCGAGGCCTGCACACGGGGATCGTCCGTGCCCACCACGGTGTAGAGGTCCACGAGGTGGGCGCGCGCCGTCTCCCGGTCGTCGCCGGGGTGGAGGGCGATGAACCGCACGAGCCGGGCGAAGGCGTCCTCCACGTGGCCACCGAGCACGTCCAGGTCGGCGACGGCGAGCTGGGCGGCGACGTCGTCCGGGCCGTCCGCGGCGGCCGCGCGCACCGCCGCGGCGTCGGCGTCGCGGGTGCGCAGCATGAGGCGGGCCGCGGACAGGCCCTGCTGGGCCACGGCGTCCGCGGGGCTGTCGGCCAGCGCCGCCTCCCACGCCGAGACGGCCCCGGGCAGGTCGTCGGCGGCGAGGGCCTCATGGGCGGCCCGGTGCAGCGGCGGCACGGGCGGGGCCTCCGCGGCCGCGGCGCCGGCGTCCTGGCGCGCCGGAGCGACGGGGGGCACGGTGCCGGCGACGCCGTTCTGACGGGCCACCTCGAGGATCTCCCCCATGAGCTGGCGCAGCGTCTCCTCCGGCACCTCCTGATTGACCAGCGGCACCGGCTGCCCCGCCACCACGGCCATGACCGCGGGGCCGGCCCCCAGGCCCAGCGCCTGCAGCACGGCGGGCTCCTTCGCCACGTCCAGACGCGCGAGCACGAGCCGTCCCGCCTGGGCGTCGACCGCGTCCGCGAACTGCCGGTAGAGCGCCTCGCTCGCCGCGTCCCCGGGCACGTGCAGGTGCAGCAGCACCGGCACCTGGGCGGAGAGCTGGACCAGCTGCTGCAGCAGACCCTGGTCGGCGTCCGCGATCACCCACGAGCCGCCGCCGGCGCCGGCGTCGGCCCCCGGCGCGGTCCGCCCGGCCGGGGCCGGGGTGCCGAGCGAGGACAGGTCGACGGCGCCGCGCAGGTGGGACGGGGCGTCGGAGGGGGGCTGGGCGGTCACGTCGGTCACGATCCTTCCGGTCCGGGTCCGCCCCGTCGCCGGGGCGAGGGGCGTTGTCACTGGGCCCCACGGTAGCCTCCCGGGCGCGGCGCGGTCAGGCCGGGGCCCTGACGTACGCTGAGCGCGTGGAGGAGAAGGAGACCGCATCCGGCCCGGACGCCGCCGGCGTCGCCGACGTCCGCGCCCCGGCCGAGCCCGAGGGCACCGAGCAGCCGCCCGTGGCCGGCATCCCCGTGGAGCCGGTCGGGGTGGCCGCCGCGCCGCCGTCGCACGGGCCGACGCCCGCCGGGCGTCGTCGACTGCCCCGCCTGGGCTCCGTCCTGCGGCGGCGCCGACCCTTCCTCGAGGAGGACCGGGTGGACCCCGAGTCGGTCCCCGTCGACGGCGCCGAGGATCCGGCGGTCGCGGCCGTGGCCGTCGAGTCCCCCGTGCTGACCGGCTTCCTGCTCGCAGTCGGCGTGGCCCTGGCCATCGGCGTCGTCTCGGTGCTGCGCACGAACGGACAGCTCATCGTGTGGATCGCCGCGGCCCTGTTCATCGCCCTGGGCCTGGATCCGCTGGTGCGCCGGGTCGAGTCCTGGGGCGCGCCCCGCTGGGTCGGCGTGCTCACGGCCGCGCTCGGCCTGGCCGCCGTGGCCGGGGCGTTCGTCGCCCTCCTGGTCCCCACGGTGATCGAGCAGTCCACGCAGCTGGTCCAGGACCTGCCGGCCATCATCGACGGGGTGATGACCGCCGAGTGGTTCGTGCAGCTCGACGAGGAGTTCCACCTCCAGGAGGCCGTCCGCGCCCAGACCGAGCGCCTCGCCGCCGACGGCGTCGCCGTCACCGACCTGTTCGGCGGGCTCCTCGGCTTCGGCCAGACCGTGCTGAACGCCGTCTTCTCGGTGCTCGTGGTGGTCGTGCTGACGCTGTACTTCCTCTCCTCCCTGCCGCACATGAAGTACTGGGCCTACCGGCTCGCACCGCGCTCGCGCCGGCCCCGCATCGAGGCGCTGTCCGAGCAGATCACCTCCTCGGTCGGCCACTACGTGATGGGCCAGTCCTTCGTGGCCGCCCTCAACGGCGCGGTGGCGTTCACGGCGCTGGCCATCGCCGGCGCCCCCTTCGCCGTCCTGCTCGCCGCGATCGCCGCCTTCATGGCGTTCATCCCGCTGGTGGGCGCCGCGATCGGCGGCACGCTGCTGACCCTCGTGAGCCTGCTGACCTCGTGGCAGACCGCCGCCGTGTTCGCGGCCATCTACTTCGTCTACCTGCAGATCGAGGCCTACGTCATCTCGCCGCGCGTCATGGCGCGCGCGGTGTCCGTGCCGGCGGCCGTGGCCGTGATCGCGGTGATCGCCGGAGGCGCGCTGCTGGGCGTCCTCGGCGCCCTCATGGCGATCCCGCTCGCCGCCGCGCTGCTGCTGCTGGTCCGCGAGGTCTTCATCCCCCGCCAGGACGCCCGGTAGGCCCACGACGGCGGCGCGGCCCGGACCGTCGCGGTCAGCGGCCCGGTCGGGTGCGCCAGCACACCGGGTGCCAGTGCCGCCGGTCCGCCCCCGCGTCCTCGTCCCCCATGATCCAGTCGGCGCGCCAGGCCACGAGGTGCGCCTGGCCCTGCCGGATCACCCGGCCGCAGCCGGGGCACGTGTAGTCCTTCACCGCGCGCCACGCGGGGATCTGCCGGACGTGCCAGCCGCCGTCGGACCCGGACTGGCGCGAGTAGCCCGCGTCCAGGCCGAGGAGCTCCTCGAGCGGGTCGGACCGCCCCGGCGACGGCCGGGACCGCCGGGAGGCGCCGGAGGCCCCGCGCTCGCTCCGCCGAGGCGCGGACGAGCGGCGGGGGCGGTTCGAACGGGGCATGCCTCCATGCTGGCACACGAGCCGGTGGGCGCGGTCCGCCTAGGATGGACCGGTGCGACTCGTCATTGCCCGCTGCTCCGTGACCTATGAGGGCCGCCTGAACGCCCACCTGCCCACCGCCACCCGCCTGCTCATGGTGAAGGCGGACGGCTCGGTGCTGGTGCACTCCGACGGCGGCTCCTACAAGCCCCTCAACTGGATGTCGCCGCCCGCGACCCTGCACGTGGAGGAGCCCTCCCCCGACCAGGCCGACCAGGGAGTGACGCAGGTCTGGCGCGTGCAGGCCAAGAAGTCCGACGACCGGCTCATCGTGCTCATCGAGGAGGTCCTGGCGGACGACTCCCACGAGCTCGGCGTGGACCCCGGCCTCGTCAAGGACGGCGTGGAGGCGGATCTGCAGCGTCTGCTGGCCGAGCAGATCAGCCTGCTCGGCGACGGCCACACCCTCGTGCGCCGCGAGTACATGACGGCGATCGGCCCCGTGGACATCCTGGCCCGCGACGCCGACGGCGGCACCGTGGCGGTCGAGCTCAAGCGCCGCGGGGACATCGACGGGGTCGAGCAGCTCACCCGCTACCTCGAGCTGATGAACCGGGACCCGCTCCTGGCGCCCGTGCGCGGCGTGTTCGCGGCCCAGCAGATCAAGCCCCAGGCCCGCACCCTCGCCGAGGACCGCGGCATCCGCTGCGTCACCCTCGACTACGACGCGATGCGCGGCGTGGACGACGCCGAGTCCCGCCTGTTCTGAGGCGCCGGGCGGGCTCAGCGGCGCCAGAAGGACGACGCCGCGGACGGCCCCGCCTCGCTCCAGGCGCGCAGGGCGCCGGCGTCGTCGGGGTCGACGACGACGCGCACCGGACGTGTGCCGGCGCTCAGCTCCAGGACGGCCCGGCCGGCCTCGTCCGCCGGGAGGCGGTCGATCTGCAGGCGGCTCCGGTCCGCGCTCCAGCGCTCCCGCGAGAGGCGCCAGCCCCCGGTGAGGCGCAGGCGGGACTCGTCGTACACGCCGATCACACGCTCACGCCCCGGGCCCTCCCGCTCCAGGACCGCAGGGAAGGCGGCCGTGACACGGGCGAGGGCCCGGCGCCGCATCACCAGGGCGAGTGCCGACAGCACGATGACTGCCACCACGGTCGCCGAGGCGATGAGCACCGGGCCCTCCACCGTCAGGTCCTGCCGCGCCGCGTCAGGCCGCCGCGGCGTCGCCCAGCCGGGCGGACGTCGCGGCGATCACGACACGGTCGTGGTCCACGGAGAAGAAGCCGCCGCGGGCCTGCGCGGTGACGGTGCCGCCGTCCGTGGTCCGCACCACGACCTCGCCGTCGCCGAGGACGGCGAGCATCGGGGTGTGGCCCGGGAGGATGCCGATCTCACCGTTGACGGTGCGCGCCGACACGGCCGACGCGGCGCCCGACCAGATGGACCGCTCCTCGGAGACGATCTCGACGTTGAGCTCAGCCATGATCGATCAGCCCTCGGCCTGGATCTTGGCCCACTCGCGCTCGACGTCGTCCAGGCCGCCCACGTTGTAGAAGGCCTGCTCCGCGACGTGGTCCAGGTCGCCGTCGGCGATGGCCTTGAAGCCCTCGACGGTGTCCTTGACCGGCACGGTGGAGCCCTCGACGCCGGTGAACTGCTTGGCGGTGTAGGTGTTCTGCGAGAGGAACTGCTCGATCTTGCGGGCGCGGCCCACGGTGATCTTGTCCTCCTCGGAGAGCTCGTCCACACCGAGGATCGCGATGATGTCCTGCAGCTCCTTGTTCTTCTGCAGGATCTGCTTCACGCGGATGGCCACGTCGTAGTGGTCCTGGCCCACGTACTGCGGGTCGAGGATGCGCGAGGTCGAGGCCAGCGGGTCCACGGCCGGGTACAGGCCACGGGACGCGAGGTCACGGGTCAGGTTGGTGGTCGCGTCCAGGTGCGCGAACACGTTGGCCGGGGCCGGGTCGGTGTAGTCGTCCGCGGGGACGTACACGGCCTGCATCGAGGTGATGGAGTGGCCGCGGGTCGAGGTGATGCGCTCCTGGAGCACGCCCATCTCGTCCGCCAGGTTCGGCTGGTAGCCCACGGCGGAGGGCATGCGGCCCAGCAGCGTGGAGACCTCGGAACCGGCCTGCGAGAAGCGGAAGATGTTGTCGATGAACAGCAGCACGTCCTGGTTCTGCACATCGCGGAAGTACTCCGCCATGGTCAGCGCGGACAGGGCCACGCGCAGACGCGTGCCCGGCGGCTCGTCCATCTGGCCGAACACGAGGGCGGTGTCCTTCAGGACGTCCGCCTCGTCCATCTCGACCCAGAGGTCGTTGCCCTCACGGGTGCGCTCGCCGACGCCGGCGAACACGGAGGTGCCGCCGAAGTTGCGGGCCACACGGGTGATCATCTCCTGGATGAGCACGGTCTTGCCCACGCCGGCGCCGCCGAACAGGCCGATCTTGCCGCCCTTGATGTAGGGGGTCAGCAGGTCGATGACCTTGATGCCGGTCTCCAGCATCTCGGTGGAGCCCTCGAGGGACGCGAAGTTCGGGGCCGGGCGGTGGATCGGCCAGCGGTCCTCGGCCTGCAGCTGCGAGGTCGGCATGTCCAGGGTCTCGCCGAGCACGTTGAAGATGTGGCCCTTCACGGCGTCGCCGACCGGCACCGAGATGGGGGCGCCGGTGTCCACGACGTCGGTGCCGCGCACCAGGCCGTCGGTGGACTGCAGGGAGATGGCGCGGACCATGTTGTCGCCGAGGTGCTGGGCGACCTCGAAGGTGACCGTGCGGCGCTGGCCGTTGAGGTCGATCTCGGTGGTCAGCGCGTTGTAGATCTCCGGCATCGCGTTGGCCGGGAACTCGGCGTCGATCACGGGGCCGATGACGCGGGACACGCGTCCGGTGGCACCGCCGGTGGGGGTCCCGGTGCCCTGGTCAGTGATGGTGGCAGTCATCTCTCTCACTTCTATCGTGTGTGGATGGCGAGTCTGGTGAGTCCCGAACGGGCTCAGGAGTTGTTGAGCGCGTCCGCGCCCGCGATGAGCTCGGTGAGCTCCTGGGTGATCTCGGCCTGACGGGCGTTGTTCATCAGGAGGGTGTAGTCCTTGATGAGGCTCGTGGCGTTGTCGCCCGCCGACTTCATGGCGCGCTGACGGTTGGCGAGCTCCGAGGCCGCCGACTGCAGCATCGCGTTGAAGATGCGCGACTCGATGTACTTGGGCAGCAGCGCGTCGAGGACCTCCTCCGCGTCCGGCTCGTACTCGTAGAGCGGCAGCACGTCCTCGGCGGTGGCGGCCTCCTCCTCGACGACCTCGAGGGGCAGCAGGCGCACCACGTGGGGGTTCTGCTTCACGAGCGAGACGAACTCGGTGAACACGACGTGGATCTCGTCCACGCCGCCGTCCGCCGTGTCCGTGAGGAACGCGTCCACGAGCACCTCGCCGATCTCGGCGGCGCGCTCGGCGACGGGGGCGTCCGTCTGACCGGTCCACAGCTTCTTGTAGCCGCGGCCGCGGAAGTCGAAGTACGTCTGCGCCTTGCGGCCGACGACGTACACGTCCACGTCCTTGCCCTCCTCGCCGAGGCGGGTGAGGAGCTGCTCGGCCTTGCGCAGCACGTTCGCGGAGTACGCGCCGGCGAGGCCGCGGTCCGAGGACATGATGAGCACGGCCGCCCGGGTCGGGTTCTCGGGCTCCGTGGTGAGGACATGATCGATGTCGTGCTGGCTCGACACGGCCGAGACGGCGCGGGTGATCGCGTTCGCGTAGGGCAGCGACGCGCTGACGCGCTCACGTGCCTTGGTGATGCGAGACGTGGCGATCAGCTCCATCGCCTTGAAGATCTTCTTCATCGACGACGTCGACGCGATCTTCTGACGGTAGACCCGGATCTGGGCTCCCATGGTGGTCCTTTCCCTGGCGGGAGGGCGGCCCGGCGTCGTCCCCGTGGGGTCCGACGCCGGACCGCTCCCTCACCGACCGGCGGTCAGCGCTTCTGCTTGGTGATCTGCTCCTGCGCGACCTGGTCCTGCTCGATCGCGCGGTGCTCCTCGTGGCCGGCCTGCACGCCGCCGTCCTCGGAGGACTGGAAGCCCTTGGAGAACTCGGCGACGGCCGACTCGAGCGCGGACACGGTGCCGTCCTCGAGCTTGCCGGTGGAGGCGATGTCGGTCAGGACGGAGGTGTGGCGACGCAGGTGGTCGATGAACTCGCGCTCGAAGCGCAGCACGTCCTGCACCGGCACCTCGTCGAGGTGGCCCTTGGAGCCGGCCCAGATGGACACGACCTGCTCCTCGACCGGGTAGGGCGAGTACTGCGGCTGCTTGAGCAGCTCCATGAGGCGCTCACCGCGGGCGAGCTGGCGGCGGGTGGCCGGGTCCAGGTCCGAGGCGAACATGGAGAACGCCTGCTGGTCGCGGTACTGCGCCAGGTCCAGCTTCAGCGTGCCGGAGACCTTCTTCATGGCCTTGACCTGGGCGGCGCCGCCCACGCGGGACACCGAGATGCCCACGTCCACGGCGGGACGCTGGTTGGCGTTGAACAGGTCCGACTGCAGGAAGATCTGGCCGTCGGTGATGGAGATGACGTTGGTCGGGATGTAGGCCGACACGTCGTTCGCCTTGGTCTCGATGATCGGCAGGCCGGTCATCGAGCCCGCGCCCATCTCGTCCGAGAGCTTGGCGCAGCGCTCGAGGAGCCGGGAGTGCAGGTAGAAGACGTCGCCCGGGTAGGCCTCGCGGCCCGGCGGGCGGCGCAGCAGCAGGGAGACGGCGCGGTAGGCCTCGGCCTGCTTCGACAGGTCGTCGAAGATGATCAGCACGTGCTTGCCGCCGTACATCCAGTGCTGGCCGATGGCCGAGCCGGCGTAGGGGGCGAGGTACTTGAAGCCGGCCGGGTCGGACGCCGGGGAGGCCACGATGGTGGTGTACTCCAGGGCGCCGTGCTCCTCCAGCGTGGCGCGGACGCCGGCGATGGTGGAGGCCTTCTGGCCCACGGCCACGTAGACGCAGCGGACCTGCTTCTCGACGTCGCCCGACTCCCAGTTGGCCTTCTGGTTGAGGATCGTGTCGACGGCGATCGCGGTCTTGCCGGTCTGGCGGTCACCGATGATCAGCTGACGCTGGCCACGGCCGATCGGGATCATGGCGTCGATGGCCTTCATGCCGGTCTGCAGCGGCTCGTGGACCGACTTGCGCTCGGTCACGGTCGGCGCCTGCAGCTCGAGGGCACGGCGGCCCTCGGCCTCGATCGGGCCCAGGTCGTCGATGGGCTGGCCCAGCGGGTCCACCACGCGGCCCAGGAAGGCGTCGCCCACCGGGACGGAGAGGATCTCGCCGGTGCGCTGCACCTCCATGCCCTCGCGGATCTCCTGGAACTCGCCGAGGACGACGACACCGATCTCGCGGGTGTCGAGGTTCTGGGCCAGGCCCTGGATGCCGTTCTCGAAGCGCAGCAGCTCGTTCGCCATGACGGAGGGCAGACCCTCCACACGAGCGATGCCGTCCGCCGCGGAGATGACACGGCCGACCTCGGTGCGATCGGTGCCCGACGGTTCGTACGATGCCGCGAAATCGTTCAAGGCATTGCGGACATCGTCAGCGTTGATGGTCAATTCGGCCATCTGCAGTCCCTGCTCTCTGTGCTTGGTGATCATCGACGTGACGATGATGCTTACGTTCGTGGGTGTTCCGGATGCGGGCGGGAGCCGGCGTCAGCCGGCCATCCGCCGCTGGAGGTCGTGGAGGCGCGAGGCCATGGACCCGTCGACGACGTCGTCGCCGACCTGGACGCGGATGCCGCCCACCACGTGGGGGTCCACCGTCACGTCCATGACGAGATCGCGGCCGAAGGCGCGGCGCAGGCCCAGGGCCAGCCGCTCCTGCTGCTCGGCCTCGAGCGGCCGGGCCACGGTCACCTCGGCGATCCACTGGCGCTGCCGCTCGGCGACGACGTCCGCGGCCTTGCGGACGGCGGCGGACGGCTTCAGGCCGCGCGGGGCCGAGACGGCGCGCTCGACCAGCAGTCGGCCGGCCGGGCTGGCCGACTCGCCCAGGAGACGACCGGCCAGAGCGGCCCGCGCCTCGAGGGGTGCGTGCTGATCGGTGAGCGCCCGCTGCACCTCGTGCGAGTCCTCCACCGTGCGGTTGAAGGCCAGCAGCTCGCCCGAGAGGGCGGCCAGGCCCGCGTGTCCGCCGCGTGCGGCCTCCGCGGCGGCCGCGTGCGCGGCCACCGTCTCGAGGGCGTCCCCGAGATCGCGCTCCGCCGACCAGCGGCGGCCGGCCAGGTCCTTGAGGACCTGCAGTGCACCGGGGGTCACCCGGGCGCCGAACAGCGAGTCGACGAGGCCGTGACGGCGCTCGGTGGTCCAGGCGGGGTCGGTCAGGGCGCGGCGCAGGGCGCCGTGCTCGTCCACCACGTCCAGCGCGCCGAACAGCTCGCGTGCCAGGGCCACGCCGCCCTCGTCCAGCACCGGACCGACGGCCTCCAGGGAGGCGGCCAGGGAGTCCCTCGATGCGCCCGTCATCATTCGGCGACACCTGCGCTCTGGTGACGGTCCAGGTCAGCCAGGAAGCGGTCGACCACGCGCTGCGAGCGGGCGTCGTCCTCGAGGGACTCGCCCACGATCTTGCCGGCCAGGGTCGTGGCCAGCGAGCCGACCTCGCCCTTGAGCTGCGCGGCGGCCTGCTGACGCTCGGCGGCGATCTGCGCCTGCGCCTGCTCGGAGATGCGCGTCGCCTCGGCGGTCGCGCGCTCGCGCGCCTCGGCCACGATCTCGGCGGCCTCGGTGCGGGCATCCTCGCGGATGCGGTTCGCCTCGGTGCGGGCGTCCGCCAGCTGCGACTCGTAGTCCGCCATCATCGCGTTCGCCTCGGCCTGGGCCTTCTCAGCCTTGGCCAGACCGCCCTCGATCGCCTCGACACGGTCCTGGTAGGACTTCTCGAGGGTCGGGACGATGAACTTGATGACGATGAACATGAGCAGGGCGAAGCCCACCACGACGACGAGGATCTCCCACGGGTTGGGGATCAGGGGGTTGGCCCCCTCAGCCGCCGCGAGGATCAGTCCGTTGCTGATCATGTTTCAACCATCCTTCGGTCAAGAGTCCTGTGGAGAGGGAGCACCGACGGTCTCACCGTGCGGGCGCTCCGTGGACGCGGCGCGTCAGGCGCCGATGACGAAGGCGAAGACGAGGCCCAGGATGGCGAGGGCCTCGGCGAGCGCGAAGCCCAGGAGGGCGATCGGCTGCAGGATGCGCTGGGCCTCCGGCTGACGGGCGACGCCGTTGATGTAGGCGGCGAAGATCAGGCCCACGCCGATGGCGGAGCCGATGGCGGCGAGGCCGTAGCCGATCATGTTGAGCGAACCGTGCAGTTCCATGGTGTTCCTTTCACGAGGCCGAGGTGTCCGGCCGGGTTGTGGAGGGTCGGCCTCCCGGGTGGTCCTCCTGCGGAGGGCCGGGAAGACTGGTGGCGGGCTCTCCCGCCGTACCGCGGCCGCCTGGGTCGTGCCCGAGGCGGCCCCGGAAGATCAGTGGTCGTTCGCGTCGATCGCGCCCTGGATGTAGATCGCGGTCAGCAGCGTGAAGACGAAGGCCTGCAGGTACATGATCAGCAGCTCGAGGAAGTACAGGGCCACCGAGCCGAGGATGACCAGGATGCCGGTGCCCTGCAGGGCCAGGCTGCCGGTCTGCGTGATCAGGTAGGCGGCGCCGGCGCCGGCGAGCATCACGATCATGTGGCCGGAGAGCATGGTGGCCATCAGACGCAGGGAGTGGGTCAGCGGGCGCACGATGAAGTTGGAGATGATCTCCAGCGGCACGAGCAGCGGCAGGATCCAGCCGGGCACACCGGAGGGCACGACGGCCAGCTTCAGGTAGCGCACGCCGTGGCGCTTGATGCCGACGCCGATCCAGATCGCGTAGACGATGAGGGCCAGGCCGTAGGCGGCGCCCGCGTGGGAGAAGGTCGGCAGCTGCAGCACCGGGATGGCGCCGAACAGGTTGTTCAGCAGCACGAAGAAGAAGATGGAGAAGAGCAGCGGGACCCACTGCTTGAAGTTCTTCTCGCCCAGGATGTCCTTCGCGATGTCGTTCCGGACGAAGGAGTAGCCGGACTCGGCGAGCCACTGGGCCTTGCCGGGCACGAGCCGGGGACGGCGCATGGCCCACGCGAAGAAGGCGGTGATGAGCACCACGGAGAGCAGGACGAGCAGCATCTGCTTGCCGAAGCCGGTGCCGTACTCCGCACCCCAGGGGAAGATCTCCGGGAGGTGACCATCAGAGATGGTGGGGGGCACGAATGATGCGTTGGCCAGCACGAGGGTCAGCACGCGGTTCCTCTCCGAAGTGATGCAGTCGACGGGACCGCAGCCTCGTCCCCGGACCACAGGCGGGCGCCGCGACATTGCGGGGGTACCGGTGCGATGCGAGACACGGATGGCGGCAGATGGGCGCCGTCGAAGTGTTCGCCGCCAACGATACCAAACGGTGACCCGTGCTCCGTACCGCAGAAGGGGCCCACGACATGGCCCCCGGCTCGGTGTCTTCGCCCCTCGGGCGGGTCAGTCGGCGTAGATCCCGCGGCGGGTCCGGGCGAAGACGAGGACCTCCGCGGCCTGCCAGACGAGGATCGTCACGAGGGCGGCGATCGCCGCCGCGTCCGCCCGGACCCAGCCGGGGCGGGGCAGGACCCCCAGCAGCACCGCGAACACCGCGATCTTGAGCACGAACAGCCCCACGCTGACCGGCAGCGCCGCCTCGCGCGCCCGGTCCCAGACGAGTGCCGTCGTCACCCCGGTGAGCGCCGAGAGCGCGAGCACCGCGCCGCCGCCCAGCAGGGCGCTCCCGGCCGCCTCCCCGCCGACGGAGAGCAGCCACGCGGCGCACGTGATCGCCAGGGCAGCCCCCGCCGCGGCCAGGGACCACCCGAGGATCCCCCACCAGCCACGGCGGTTCTCCCAGCGGCGCCGGCGTCGGCGACCTCCCGCCCCGGTCACGCGTCCCCCCGCTCGTCCGGGTGGGCCGCGGCGTCGTTCCGGACCGCGCGACGGCGCTCCACGAGCGGATGCAGGGTGAGGTAGCCGGCTCCGGCCAGGGCCACGGCGAGCACGGGCAGGACGATCATGTGGTCCACGAAGTTCAGGGACACCGCGCCCCATGCCACGAGGAACGCCCAGAGCCAGAGCAGCGCGACGGCCTGCGCCTGGGTGTAGCCGCCGTCCACGAGCTTGTGGTGCAGGTGCCCGCGGTCCGCCGAGAAGGGGCTGGTGCCCTTGGCCGTCCGCCGCAGCACGGCCAGGGCGAGGTCCGCGAGCGGCAGTGCGAGGACGGCGACGGGCAGCAGGATCGGCATGTAGGCGGGGACGTTGCGGAAGCGCATCCCGTCCAGGGCGTTCACGTCCGCGGTCACGGCGACCGCGGCCGCGGCCATCAGCAGGCCGATGAGCATGGCCCCCACCTCGCCCATGAAGATGCGGGCCGGGGCCAGGTTCCACGGCAGGAAGCCCACGCACGCGCCGACGAGCAGGGCCATGAGCAGGGTGGCGAGGTTGGCGTAGTCGAACTGGTTGATGGTCCGCGTCAGCAGATACGAGTAGACGAAGAAGGCCGAGCCGCCGATCAGCGCGACGCCCGCCGCCAGGCCGTCCAGACCGTCCACGAAGTTGATCGCGTTCATCGTCAGCACCACGGCGAACACCGTGAGGATGACCTGCGTGGTCTCGTTCCCCACCGGGATCCAGCCCACCGGCATCGCCTCGATGCGGATCCCGCCCAGGGCCACCGCGAGTCCGGCCAGCACCTGGCCGGCCATCTTCACCCACCAGCGCAGGTCCCACATGTCGTCGGCGATGCCCACGACGAGCACGACGGCGACGGCGACCAGGAGCCCGCGCATCGCGGCGTCGTCCGCGTAGATCCCCTGGAGGAACGGCACGACTCCCCCGACGGCGAATCCCACCAGCACGGCCGCGGCCATGGCCACGCCGCCCAGCTTCGGCACGGGGTGCCGGTGCACGTCCCGCTGGCGCAGCGGGGTGAACACGCGCGCGCGCAGCCCCAGCCGGCGCATGAGGGGCGTCAGGGCCCCGCAGGCGACGGCCGTGACCACGACCAGGACGAGATACGCGCGCATGGGGGCCGGTCAGGCCTCCCGGTCGGCGGGGCGCGCCGCGGCGGCGTCGTCGGCGGCCGCGATCCGCTCGGCGGCGACCGGCGGCTCCTCGCCCTCGGCGAGCAGGTCCGGCACCACCGCGCGCAGCTCCTCCAGGGGCACGGAGCCCTGCCGGGCCACGCGGAACGGGGTGACGGTGCAGTCCACGATCGTCGAGGGATCCCGGCTCTCGCGGGGGCCGGCGTCGAGGTAGAGGGCCACGGACTCCCCCAGCATCGAGCGGGCGGCGTCGGCGGTGGTGGCGGCGTCCATGCCGGTGCGGTTCGCGCTGGAGACGGCCATGGGGCCGACGGCGTAGAGCAGCTCGCGGGCCACCGCGTCGTCGGGCACGCGCAGGGCGACGGTGCCGCGGGTCTCGCCGAGGTCCCAGGTCAGCGTGGGCTGGGACTTGAGGATGAGCGTGAGGGCGCCGGGCCAGAAGCGCTCGGCGAGGGCCTCGGCCTCCTCCGGCACGTCGTACGCGAGGCCCGCCATGACGCGGCGGTCCGCGATGAGCACGGGCGGCGGCATGGTGCGGCTGCGGCCCTTGGCGGCCAGCAGCACGGCCACGGCCAGCGGGGAGAACGCGTCCGCTCCGATGCCGTAGACGGTGTCCGTGGGCAGGACCACGCAGCCGCGGTCCGCGAGGACCTCGCGGGCGCGGGCCACGGCATTCTCGAGGGCGGCCGGATCCGAGACGTCGATGAAGTCACTCACGTCGGTCATTCTTCCACCTCCGCGCCCGCCGCGGCGTCGCAGGACCGGCGCGCCGTCAGGAACCGGTCTCGTCCGGTGAGGTCCTGGTGCACGCGGACGCCCGTGAACCGGGGGTCCGCGCCGAGGGCGGCCAGGAGCGCCGGGCCCTGCGTCTCGTGGTGCTCCATGGCGAAGAGGCCGCCCGGGGCGAGCAGGTCCGCCGCCCGGTGCGCGATGGCCCGCGGGATCCGCAGCCCGGGCGCGTCCCCGCCGTAGAGCGCCCGCGCCGGGTCCAGTCGGGCCTCGGGCTGGGCGGGCACCTCGGCCTCGGGCACATAGGGCGGGTTGCTCACGACGACGTCCACGCGGCCCTCGAGGTCCGGGCATGCGACAAGGGCATCGCCTTGTCGCAGGTCGACCCCGCGCGGGGCGAGGTTCCGCCGGGCCCAGTCGGCCGCCGTCGGGTCGAGCTCGACGGCGGTGACGGCGAGCGGGCGGCCCCGTGCCTCGCCCCACGCCGCGACGGCCGCGGCGATCGCGCCGGAGCCGGTGCACAGGTCCACCACCACGCCCGCCGTGGGCCGCACGGCCAGGTCGGCCACGACGGTCTCCACGAGCAGCTCGGTCTCCGGTCGCGGGATGAAGACCCCCGGGCCGACCGCCAGGTCGAGCCCGTGGAAGTGCGCGACGCCGGTCAGGTGCTGGACGGGCTCGCGGGCGGCGCGGCGCCCGACGAGGGTCTCGAACGCCGCCGCCTGCGCGGGCTCGGCCACGGCCCCGGCGAACACCCGGGCCAGCAGCGCGCCGCGGTCGAGGCCGAGCACGTGGGCCAGCAGCAGCTCGGCGTCCACACGCGGCGAGTCGATGCCCACCGCGGTCAGGCGGGCGGCGGCGTCGCGCAGCAGCGCGGACCAGGCCGGTGCGCTCACGCGTCCCCGCCCAGCGCGGCGAGCCGCCGCTCCTCGTCGAGGGCGAGGCAGGAGGCGATCACGGCCTCGAGGTCGCCGTCGAGGACCGCGTCGAGGTTGTGCGCCTTGTAGCCGGTGCGGTGGTCCGCGATCCGGTTCTCCGGGAAGTTGTAGGTGCGGATGCGTTCCGAGCGGTCCATGGTGCGCACCTGCGCGGCGCGCGCCGCGGAGTCCTCGGCGTCCTGCTCCGCCCGCTGCCGCTCGAGCAGCCGCGACCGCAGCACGCGCAGCGCGGCCTCGCGGTTCTGGATCTGGGACTTCTCGTTCTGCATGGAGACGACGATCCCCGTGGGCAGGTGCGTCAGACGCACCGCGGAGTCGGTCGTGTTGACGGACTGGCCGCCCGGCCCGGAGGAGCGGAAGACGTCCACCTTGAGGTCGTTCGGATCGAGGTGGACCTCGTCCGGGGCGTCCACCTCGGGCAGCACGAGCACGCCGGCGGCGGAGGTGTGGATGCGGCCCTGGGACTCGGTGACGGGCACGCGCTGCACGCGGTGCACGCCGCCCTCGAACTTGAGCCGGGCGTAGACGCCGTCGGCCGGGTCGGCCGCGCTCCCCCGCACCGCCACGTGGACGTCCTTGTAGCCGCCCAGGTCGGAGTGCGTGGCGGAGAGGACCTCCGTCTTCCAGCCCCGGGACTCGGCGTAGCGCAGGTACATGCGCAGCAGGTCGCCGGCGAACAGGGCCGCCTCCTCGCCGCCCTCGCCGCCCTTGATCTCGAGGATCACGTCGCGGGCGTCGTCGGGGTCGCGCGGGATCAGCAGCCGGCGCAGCCGTTCGGCGGCCTCCGCCTCGGCCGCCTCCAGACCGGGCACCTCGGCCGCGAAGGCCGCCGCGTCGTCGTCGCCGGCCGCGGCCAGCTCCCGCGCGTCGGCCAGCTCCTCCGCGGCCGCCGACCAGGCGCGGTGGGCCGTCACCACGGCGCCGAGCTCGGCGAACCGCCGGTTCAGCCGCCGGGCGAGCGCCGGGTCCTGGTGCACCGCCGGGTCGGACAGGCGCGCCGTCAGCTCGCGATGCTCCGCCAGGAGCCGATCCACGGCCTCGCGCCGCTGGTCCGAATCGAACACGTGCGTGCCTCTCCTCCTCCGGCCTCAGCGGGCCGGGCTGTCCGACGCGGACGGCCCCGCCCCGTCCGGCGGAGACGAGCTCCCCCGGGCGGGACGGGGCCGTGCGACGGGACGGTCAGTCGTCGCCCTTGGACCCCAGCGTGGTCTTGGAGACCAGCATGAGGAACTCGGCGTTGGACGCGGTGTCCTTGATCTTGTTGGTGAGCAGGTCGAGGGCCTGCTGCTGCTCGAGGCCGGAGAGCACCCGGCGCAGCTTCCACATGATCTTGACCTCCTCCTGCGAGAGCAGGGCCTCCTCGCGGCGGGTGCCGGACGCGTTGACGTCCACCGCCGGGAAGATGCGGCGCTCCGCGAGGTGGCGGGACAGGCGCAGCTCCATGTTGCCGGTGCCCTTGAACTCCTCGAAGATCACCTCGTCCATGCGCGAGCCGGTCTCGACCAGCGCGGTGGCCAGGATGGTCAGCGAGCCGCCGTTCTCGATGTTGCGGGCGGCGCCGAAGAACTTCTTCGGCGGGTACAGCGCCGAGGAGTCCACACCGCCGGAGAGGATGCGGCCCGAGGCCGGGGCGGCCAGGTTGTAGGCGCGGCCCAGGCGGGTCATGGAGTCGAGCAGCACGACGACGTCGCGGCCCATCTCCACGAGGCGCTTGGCGCGCTCGATGGCCAGCTCGGCGAGGGTGGTGTGGTCGTCCGCCGGGCGGTCGAACGTGGAGGCGATGACCTCGCCGTCCACCGACCGCTGCATGTCGGTGACCTCCTCGGGGCGCTCGTCGACGAGCACCATCATGAGGTGGACCTCGGGGTTGTTCGTCTTGATCGCGTTGGCGATCGACTGCAGGATCATCGTCTTGCCGGCCTTGGGCGGGGAGACGATGAGGCCGCGCTGGCCCTTGCCGATGGGGCTGACCAGATCGATCACGCGGGGGCCGATCAGCTTGGGATCGGTCTCCAGGCGCAGGCGCTCCTGCGGGTACAGCGGCACGAGCTTGCCGAACTCCACGCGCTGCGGGTGCTCGACGGCGGGCTGACCGTTGACCGAGGAGATCTTCACCAGGGCGTTGAACTTCTGACGGTTGGAGCCGCCGCCGTGGTGCTGCTGCTTCTCACCGTCGCGCGGGGCGCGGATCGCGCCGACGACGGCGTCGCCCTTGCGCAGACCGTACTTCTTCACCATGGCCAGGGAGACGTAGACGTCGTTCGGGCCCGGCAGGTAGCCGGAGGTGCGGACGAACGCGTAGTTGTCCAGCACGTCGAGGATGCCGGCCACGGGCTGCAGGACGTCGTCCTCGGTCAGCTCGGTCTCGTCGACCTCGGGGCCGCCGCGGCCACGGCGGTTGCGGCCGCGCTCGTTGCGGTTGCGGCGGTTGCGACGGTTGCGGCCGCCCTCGTCGTCGCGGTCGTCGCGGCGGCTGCGGTCCCCGCGTCCGCCGTCGCCCCGGCCGCCGTCCTCGGACTTGTCGCCGCGCTGCTCGCGCGAGCCGTCGCGGCCGTTCTCACGGTCCCGGTTGTTCTCGCGGCCGTTCTCGCGGTCGCGGCCGTTGTCGCGGTCCCGCCCGTTGCGGCCGTTGCGGCCGCGGCCGTTCTCGCGCCCGTTGTCGTCACGGTCCTCCCGGTCGCCGCGGCGGTCCGCGTCGGCGCCGTCCTCGCCCTGGGCGCCGTCGGAGCGACGGTCCTGACCCTGCTGGGCGTCGTCGTCGCCGGCGCGGCGGCGGCCGCGGGAGCGGCGCTCGGACTGCGGGCGGTCCTCGCCCTCGTCGCGGGCCTCGGACCCCCCGGACCGATCCTGGTCCGAGGCGGTCTCACGGGGGGCCTGCTCCGTCTGGTCCTCGCGGGCCTCGGCCTGGGGCTGCCCGTCCTGGGCGGCGGCCGGAGCGGAGGTGTCGGCGTCGGCGCGGCGCGAGCGGCGGCGGGCCGGGCGCTCGGCGGCCGGGGCGGCGTCCTCTGAGGACGCGGCCGCCGGGGCGGCCTCGGCGGCGGGGGCCTGGGCCGCGCGCTCGGCGGCGTCGCGGTCCGCCACGGAGCCGCCGCGCTGGTGGTCGGAGATCGCGGTCACCAGGTCGGCCTTGCGCATGCGCGAGCCGCCGGCGATGCCGAGCTGGGAGGCCAGGGCCTGGAGCTGGGCGAGCTTGAGCGAGGCCAGGCCACCGCCGTTCGTCGGCGTGGTCTGTTCCGTGGATTCGGTCACGAAGGTTCCTTCTCCCTCGAATGCGGCCCGGCGGCGCGTGGCGCGTCGGGCTGCGGTGTGCATCCGGTCGGGCCGCGCAGCGGCGCCCCAGAAAACCGGGTTTCATGGTGTGAACTCAGCAGTGGCGCCTCCCCTGATCGTGCGCAGTCGCTGCGTGACGGGGCGGAGGCGTCCGGACTCGACCGAGCCGGAGGGGGTCCCGCACGCCGGCCGTGCGCAGCACGGGATGGATCGCGGCGGGGTTCCGGCCGACGGCGCACGGTGCGTCCGGCCGTCACTGGCCCGGGCACCGGAGACCCGGGCCGCGCGAGGCGGTGGGGTCAGCCGTGGTGGAGTGATTCCACCCTAACACCGTCCACGGCCACGCACGGCACCAGCACGCGCCAGGCGGCCGCCCCGTCCGCCGTCAGAGCACGCGCCGCCTCCGCGGCGTGCTCGGCCGCCTGGACGCCGTCGCACAGCGCGAGCACCGTGGGACCCGCGCCGGAGACGACGGCGGCGTGGCCGCGCTCGCGCAGCCCCGCGACCAGTGCGGCGCTGGCCGGCATGGTCACGGCGCGCGGCTCCTGGTGCAGCCAGTCCCGCGTGGCGGCCAGCAGCAGCGCGGGGTCCTCCGCCAGCGCGTGGACGAGCAGCGCGGCACGGCCGGCCTGGGCCGCCGCCACGGCGTGGGGCACCTCGGCGGGCAGCACGCCCCGGGCGACGTGGGTGGACAGCTCGGTGTCCGGGATCGCGACCACCGGCACCACGCGCTCGTGCAGCCGCAGCCGCGCCGTGGCCGGGCCGGGGACGTCGTCACGGGTCCAGGAGACGGTGGCCCCGCCCACGAGCGCGGGGGCGACGTTGTCCGGGTGCCCCTCGAAGCGGGTGGCCGCCTCGAGCAGGTCCGCGGGCGCCCGGCGCAGCGCGGCCGGCAGCAGGGCCTCGGCCGCGGCGTAGGCCGCGACGACGGCGGCCGCGGACGAGCCGAGCCCGCGGGCGTGCGGGATCCGGTTCACGGCGCGCAGGTGCAGCCCCGGCGCGGTGAACCCGCGGTCCCGCAGGTGCTCGTGCGCCAGGCGCAGGATCAGGTGCGCGCCGTCCCGCGGCAGGGTGGCCTCCCCCTCCCCCTCGACCTCCGCGACGTCGGGGCCCGCCACGACCGTGAGCGTCACCTCGTCGCGCAGCTCCAGGGCCAGGCCCATCGAGTCGAAGCCGGGGCCGAGGTTGGCGGAGGTGGCGGGGACGGAGACGGACGCGGCGGTCCCGGGCGCCAGCGGCTGCGGTGCGGCCATGGCTCAGCTCAGGCCGAGGGCCTGGGCGACGGTGACCACGTCGAACGGCACCGAGCGCGGGGTCACGTCGGCGCCGTCGGCGCCGCGCAGGGCCCACTGCGGGTCCTTGAGGCCGTGGCCGGTGACGGTGATGACCCAGCTCTTGCCGGCCGGCACGTTCCCGGCGGCGTGGTGCTTGAGCAGCCCGGCGACGCCGGCGGCGGAGGCGGGCTCGACGAACACGCCCTCCTTCGCGGAGAGCCAGCGGTGGGCCTCGAGGATCTCCTCGTCCGTGACGGAGTCGATCATCCCGCCGGACTCGTCGCGGGCGGCCTCGGCCTGCTCCCACGAGGCCGGGTTGCCGATCCGGATGGCGGTGGCGATCGTGTCCGGGTCGGTCACGGGGTGGCCCTGGACGATCGGGGCGGCGCCCGCGGCCTGGAAGCCCCACATCACGGGGGTCTTCGTGGCCACCGCGGGCAGCTCGGCGTCCGAGGCGCCCTCGTGCGGGTTCACGTAGGGGGCGGCGTACTCGCGGTAGCCCTTCCAGTACGCGGTGATGTTGCCCGCGTTGCCCACGGGCAGCAGGTGGTAGTCCGGGGCGTCGCCGAGGGTGTCCACGACCTCGAATGCGCCGGTCTTCTGCCCCTCGATGCGGGCCGGGTTGACGGAGTTCACGAGGAACACGGGGTAGTTCTCGGCCAGCTTGCGGGCCACCTCGAGGCAGTCGTCGAAGTTGCCCTGCACCTGGAGGATCTCCGCGCCGTGGGCCACGGCCTGGGACATCTTGCCCATCGAGATCTTCCCCTCGGGCACGAGCACGGCGCACGTGATCCCGGCCTGCGCGGCGTAGGCCGCCGCCGAGGCGGACGTGTTGCCGGTGGACGCGCAGACGACGGCCTTCGCGCCGTCCGCGACGGCGGCGGTGATCGCCATGGTCATGCCGCGGTCCTTGAAGGAGCCGGTCGGGTTCATGCCCTCGAACTTCACGTGCACGGTGCCCTGCACCAGCTCGGAGAGGTGGGGGGCGTGGATGAGCGGGGTGCCGCCCTCGCCGAGGGTGATCACGCGCGTGTCCTCGGTGACGGGCAGGCGGTCGGCGTACTCGCGGACGACGCCGCGCCACTGGTGGGCCATGGGTCAGTTCCCTTCGACTCGGAGGACGGACGCGACCTCGTGGACGACGTCCAGGGCGGCGAGCGCCCCGACGGTGGCGTCGAGGTCGCGCTGCCGCGCACGGTGGGTGATCAGCCGCAGGGACGCGCCGGGGGCGTCCTCGCGCTCGGACGGGACCTGGCGCAGCGTCTCGATGGAGACGCCGTGCTCCTCGAACACCCCGGCGACGCGGCGCAGCACGCCGGGCTGGTCCGCCGCGCGCAGCACGACCATGAAGGAGGTGTGGGCCTCGGCCGGGTCCAGGGCGGGCAGGGCGGTGACGGGGGTGCGCAGGCGCGCCGGGCCGCCGCGCACGATGCGCTGGGCGATCGAGACGACGTCGCCCATCACCGCGGAGGCGGTGGGGGCGCCGCCGGCGCCGGGACCGTAGAACATGAGCTCGCCGGCGTTGTCGGCCTCCACGAAGACGGCGTTGAACGCCCCGCGCACGGAGGCCAGCGGGTGCTCCCGCGGCAGCAGGGTGGGGTGCACGCGCAGGACCGCGCCCTGGGCACCGTCGGCGGCGCGGCCGCGCTCGGCGATCGCCAGCAGCTTGATGACGTAGCCCGCCTCCGCGGCGGCGGCGTTGTCCTCGGCCGTGATCGCGGTGATGCCCGCGACGGCCACCTGGTCCAGGGTGTACGGCGCGCCGAACGCGATGGTCGCCAGGATCGCGGCCTTCGCGGCGGCGTCGTGGCCCTCGACGTCGGCGGTCGGGTCGGCCTCGGCGTAGCCGAGCCGCTGGGCCTCGGCGAGGGCGTCGTCGAAGTCCGCCCCCTCGGAGTCCATCCGGTCGAGGATGAAGTTGGTGGTGCCGTTGGCGATGCCCATCACGCGGGTGACGCGGTCGCCGCCCAGGGAGTCGCGCAGCGGGCGCAGGATCGGGATGGCGCCGGCGACGGCGGCCTCGAAGCTGAGCTGCGCGCCGGTGGCGGCGGCCGCGGCGTACAGCTCCTCGCCGTGCTGGGCCAGCAGCGCCTTGTTGCCGGTCACCACGGACGTGCCGGCGGCCAGGGCGCGCAGGATCAGGGTGCGGGCCGGCTCGATGCCGCCCATCAGCTCGATGACGACGTCCGCGCCGTCCACGAGCGCCTCGGCGTCGGTCGTGTAGAGCGCCGGGTCCGCCTGCCAGTCGCGCGTCGCGCCCGTGTCCCGCACCGCGATGCCCGTGAGCTCGAGGTCGGCGCCCACGCGGTCCCGCAGGATGTCGGCGTCCTCGGTGAGGATCCGGGCGGTCTGGGACCCCACGGTCCCGCCGCCCAGCAGGGCGACCTTGAGGGCGGTGGGGGCGTCGGTGTGCTGGGGCATGGTCCTCCGGGGTCAAGGATCGGGGTCGGTGCCGCGCGATCACGCGGTTCGGCTGGCCTCGAATCTAGCGCGGCGCCCCGGCTCGTCCCGCCGCGCGACACTCGGTGTCCGCAGAGCGGGACGGACCCACCCGGGCCCGAGGCCGGCGACCGGGTGCGCCTCGCCCGCGTCCTCAGCGGGCGAGGCGCGGATCGGCCTCGCGGGCGAACAGGTCCTCCTGCGTCTCGCGGCGGATGATCACCCGCGCCTGCCCGCCGGAGACCGCGACGACGGCCGGGCGGGCCAGCGCGTTGTAGTTCGAGGACATCACGTGCGTGTACGCGCCCGTGGCCGGCACGGCCAGCAGGTCGCCGCGGCCCAGGTCGGCCGGCAGGTACACGTCGCGGACGAGGATGTCGCCGGACTCGCAGTGCTTGCCCACCACGCGGGAGAGCACCGGCTCGGCCTCCGAGGTGCGGCGCGCGGAGACGGCGGTGTAGTCGGCGTCGTAGAGCACGGGACGCGGGTTGTCGGACATGCCGCCGTCCACGGCGACGTAGCGGCGGGCCGCGGTGCCGCCGTCGGGGGCGTCCACGTCCACGGTCTTGGTCACCCCGACCGTGTAGAGGGTCAGCCCCGCGGGGCCCGAGATGGCCCGCCCCGGCTCGAGCGAGACCCGCGGGCACCTCAGGCCGAGGCGCTCGACGGTCTTCTGGACGTCGTCGGCGAGGGCGTCGGCGATCTCCGCGGCCGGGCGCGGCTCGTCCACGGCCGTGTAGGCGATGCCGTGGCCGCCGCCGAGGTCGAGCTCGGCCAGCTCCACCCCGTGCTCGGCCTTGACCTCGGCGAGGAACTCGAGCACGCGTCCGGCCGCCAGCCCGAAGCCCTCGGCCTCGAAGATCTGGGACCCGATGTGGCAGTGCACGCCCAGCAGGTCGATCGACTCGGCCGCCAGGGCCGCGGCCACGGCGACGGCGGCCGGCGAGCGGCCGGCCACGTTGCCGTCCCGGTCGGTGGAGGCCGGGGCCAGGGAGAGCCCGAACTTCTGGTCCTCGTGCGCGGTGGCGATGAAGTCGTGGGTGTGCGCGTGCACGCCCGGGGTCAGCCGGAGCATCACGGGGGCGCGGCGGCCGGCCTCGGCCGCGAGCGCGGCCAGGTGGGTGAGCTCGTCGAGCGAGTCCACGATGATCCGGCCCACGCCCGCCTCGAGGGCGGTGCGCAGCTCGGCGTCCGACTTGTTGTTGCCGTGCAGGCCGATGTGGGCCGGGTCGACGCCGGCGGCCAGCGCGATCGCCAGCTCGCCGCCGGAGGCGGTGTCCACGCGCAGGCCCTCCTCGGCCGCCCAGCGGGCGGTGGAGAGGGTGAGCATGGACTTGCCGGCGTAGTAGACGTCCGCTCCCCCGCACAGGTCGGCGAACGCGGCGTCGAAGCCCTCGCGGAACGCGCGGGCGCGGGCGCGGAAGTCGTCCTCGTCCACCACGAGCAGCGGCGTGCCGAACTCCGCGGCGAGCGCGCTCGCGCGCAGGCCCTGGACGGTGAGCTCGCCGTCGGCGGCGCGGTCCACGCCGGCGGCCCACAGGCCGGGCACGAGCGCGTCCGGGTCCCCCGGCGCGGGGAGCCAGGCGGGGGCGAGCGGGGAGGCGGGGGCGGGCTGCGGCGTCGTCATCCGGGCGCTCACATCTTCTCCGGGGCGGACACGCCGAGCAGGCCCAGGCCGTTGGCCAGCACCTGGGCGGTGGCGTCGTTGAGCCACAGGCGGGTGCGGTTGAGGGTCTCCACGGGACGCGGCGTGCCGTCGTCGGTGGGCATGGGCACGATCCGGCAGGCGGCGTACCACGAGTGGTAGGCCCCGGCGATCACCTCGAGGTGGCGGGCCACGCGGTGGGGCTCGCGCAGGCGCGCCGCCGCGCCGACGACGGCCGGGAACTCCGCCAGCTGGGCCAGCAGCTCCGACTCGGTGGCGTGGGTGAGCAGGGCGGCGTCGAACTCGGAGCGGTCCACGCCGTGGGCCTGCGCGGTGCGCGCCGCGCCCGAGGCACGGGCGTGGGCGTACTGCACGTAGTAGACGGGGTTGTCGTTCGTGGCGGAGCGCAGCAGCTCGGGGTCGATCGTCAGGGGCGAGTCCGCGGGGTAGCGGGCCAGGTCGTAGCGCAGGGCGTCGCGGCCGAGCCACTCCACGAGGTCCTTGAGCTCGATGATGTTGCCGGCGCGCTTGGAGAGCTTCGCGCCGTTGACCGAGATGAGCTGGCCGATGAGGATCTCGATGTTCGTCGCCGGGTCGTCGCCGGCGGCGGCGGCGATCGCCTTGAGGCGGTTCACGTAGCCGTGGTGGTCGGCGCCGAGCAGGTACACCTTCTCCTCGAAGCCGCGGTCGCGCTTGTGGAGGTAGTAGGCGGCGTCGGCGGCGAAGTAGGTGGGCTCGCCGTTGGCGCGGATGAGCACGCGGTCCTTGTCGTCGCCGAAGTCGGTGGTCTTGAGCCACACGGCGCCCTCGCGGTCCTCGATGTGGCCCTGCTCGCGCAGCCGCTGCACGGCCTGCTCGATCGCGCCGGAGTCGTGGAGCGTCTGCTCCGAGGTGAACACGTCGAAGTGCACGTCGAAGGCGGCGAGCGTGTCCTTGATGTCCTGCATCTGGAGCCGGTACGCGGCCTCGCGGACCACCGGGCGGGCGGCCTCGTCCGTCAGCTCGCGCACGTCCGGGTGCTCGAGGGCGACGGCGTCGGCCAGCTCCTGCACGTACGCGCCCGGGTAGCCGCCCGCGGGGACGTCGCGGCCGTGCAGGCGGGCGAGGACCGAGTCGGCGAACACGTTCATCTGGTTGCCGGCGTCGTTGACGTAGTACTCGGCGGTGACGTCCGCGCCCGAGGCGCGCAGCAGGCGGGCGATCGCGTCGCCCAGCGCGGCCCAGCGGGTGTGGCCGATGTGCAGCGGGCCGGTGGGGTTGGCGGAGACGAACTCCATGTTCACGGTGTGCCCGGCCAGGGCGTCGTTGCGGCCGTACTCCGGGCCGGCCTCGACGATCTCGCGGGCCAGGGCGCCGGCCGAGGCCGCGTCCAGGGTGACGTTGAGGAAGCCGGGGCCGGCGACGTCGACGGCGGCGATGCCCGGCTTCCCGGTCAGGCGCTCGGCCACGAGCCCGGCGAGGTCGCGCGGGGCCATCCCGGCCTTCTTGCCCAGCTGGAGGGCGACGTTGGTGGCCCAGTCGCCGTGCTCGCGGCTGCGGGGTCGCTCCACCTTCACGCGCGCGGGGGTGATCTCCTCCCGCAGCGCGGCGGGGAGGTCACCGGCATCGACGGCGTCGGTGAGGACAGCGGACAGCAGGGCGGAGAGGTCTTCGGGCTTCACCCGCGCAAGTCTACGGAAGGGCCGCCGCGCCCGTGCGCGTGCGAACGAACCCTGCGAGATGGCCCCCTCCGGCCCGCGGTGGGGGCCATCTCGCAGGGTTCGTCGGGGTGGGGGTCAGGCGGGCCAGGCGGCGAGGCCGCCGGCGAGGGACAGGACGCGCCCGCCGGCGCTCGGGTCGGCCCCGACGACGGCGTCCCGCGCCCGGGCCGACCGGGCTCCGGCGGCGCAGTAGACCACCAGGACGCGGTCCTGCCCGGGCGCGAGGGCCGCCGGCTCCGCGAGGACGGCCTCGAGCGGGACGTGCCGATCGGCCACCGCCGCGGGGGCCTCGACCCGGCGCAGGCGGCGCTCCCAGTCCTCGCGGACGTCGAGCAGGGTGAGGGACGCGGCCCGGGCGGGGTCGGCGAGCAGGGCGGCCAGCGCGGCGGGGGCGATCTCCCCGCCCGCGGCGCCGCACGCCTCCGCCGAGCCGGGGGCGCCGGCGTCGTCCGGGCGGGGGGCCTGGTCCGCGTGGGCGGACAGGTCCGTCACGGGGGTCCGCTCGGGGTCGGGCACGAGCCGCAGCTCACGGAAGCGCATCGTCAGGGCGTCCACGGAGAGCAGCCGCCCGACCAGGGGCTCACCCACCCCGGAGAGCAGCTTGATCGCCTCGGCCGCCATGAGGGAGCCGATGATCCCGGGCAGCACCCCGAGCACTCCGGCCTGCGCGCACGAGGGCACCTCGCCGGGTTCGGGCCGCTCCGGGAACACGTCCCGGTACAGCGGCCCGCCCGGGGCGAACACGCTCACCTGCCCCGCGAACCGCAGGATCGCGCCCCACACCACGGGCACGCCGGCGATCTCGCACGCGTCGGCCACGAGGTAGCGGGTCGCGTAGTTGTCCGTGCCGTCGAGCACGAGGTCCACGGCGCCGACCCGCTCGAGCGCGTTGGCCGCGGTCAGGCGTTCGCGGTGCTCGACCACGCGCACCTCGGGGTGCAGGCCGCGCATCGTCGCGGCGGCGGAGGCGGTCTTGGGGCGGCCGAGGTCCGCCTCGGCGTGGATCACCTGGCGGTGCAGGTTGGAACGGTCCACCACGTCGTCGTCGATCACGTGGACCTCCCCCACGCCCGCGGCGGCGAGGTAGGTCAGCACGGGCGCCCCGAGGCCGCCGGCGCCGACCACGAGGACGCGGGAGCGCAGCAGCGCCAGCTGGGCCTCGGGGCCGAAGCCGTCCAGGCTCAGGTGGCGGGCGAAGCGCTCGAGCTGGGTGTCGGACAGCGCGGTGAGGTCGCGGGGCTCGCGGGCGGCGGGGTCCAGGGCGGCGGTCACCGCTCGTCCTCCTCGGCCGTGACCCGCCCGGCCATCGGCGAGGAGGCCAGGGCGTGCTCGCGGCGCGGGATGCGCCCGGCACGGCGGGCGTGGAAGCCCGCCTCGAGCGCGAGCCGGCACGCGTGGGCCATGCGGGCGGGCTCGGCGGCGCGCGTGATCGCCGAGGCGGCGAGCACGGCGTCGCAGCCGGCCTCCATCGCCAGGGCGACGTCCGAGGCGGTGCCCACGCCGGCGTCGAGCACGATCGGCACGGAGGCGCGGGAGACGATCAGCTCCAGGTGTGCGCGGTTGAGGATGCCCAGCCCCGAGCCGATCGGCGAGCCCAGCGGCATGACGGCGGCGGCGCCGGCCTGCTCGAGGCGCAGCGCCATGGCGGGGTCGTCCGAGGTGTAGGCCAGGACGGTGAAGCCGTCGGCGGCGAGCCGCTCGGTGGCCTCGAGGGTCTCGACGACGTCGGGCAGCAGGGTGCGCTCGTCGGCGATGACCTCGACCTTCACGAGGTCGGTCTCGAGCGCCTCCCGGCCGAGCCGGGCGGTGAGCACGGCGTCCCGGGCGGTGTAGCAGCCGGCGGTGTTGGGCAGCACGTCGATGCCGAGGCGGTCCAGCAGCGCGACCAGGCCGTCACGGGTGTCCGCGGACCAGCGGCGCAGCGCCACGGTGGTGAGCGTGGTGCCGGAGGCGACGAGGGCGCCCTCGAGGGCGGTCAGGTCGGTGATGCCGCCCGTGCCCATGATGAGCCGGGAGGCCAGGTCGTAGCCGCCGATCCGCAGCGGCGGGATCGCGGGGGCGGCGGGCGGGGTGCGGTGCTCGGCCATCGCTCAGCCCCCCTGCACCGCGGTGACGACGTCGACCTCGTCCCCGGCGGCCAGCGCCCGGGTGGCCCAGGCCGACCGGGGCACGACCTCGCCGCCGACCGCCACGGCCACGCCGAGCCGCCGCCCATCCGCGGCGGCGCCGTCCTCGCCGATCGCGCGCCCGGTGACGTGCGCGACGACGTCGCGGACGGTGGCCACGGCCAGCTCGGCGGGCTCTCCGTTGAGGGTCAGGGTGAGGGTGCTCATGCGATCTCCTTCAGGCGGGCGTGCAGCAGCTCGAGGATCCGCCCGGCCGCCCAGGGGGCGAGCAGGATCCCGTGACGGTGGAAGCCGGTGGCGACGACGGCGCCCGGGGCCTCGGGCACGGCGAGCACGCGCGGGGCGTCGTCGGGGGTGCCGGGGCGGGCGGCGGTGGTGATCTCGACGAGCTCGCACTCGCGGACGGCGGGCAGGATCGCGGCGGCGTCGGCGAGCAGGTCCAGCACGGCCCCGGCGGAGGTGCCGGCCAGGCCGTCCTCGCGGGCCGAGGCGCCGACCACGAGGGTGCCGTCCGCGCGGGGCACGAGGTAGACCTGGCGCCCGTGGACGAGGCCGCGGACGGTGCGGGTGATCAGGTGCGACTCCCCCGGCAGCAGCTGCTCGGGGCGCACCCGCAGACGCAGCACGTCGCCGTGGACGGGGCGCAGCGGGACCTCGACGGCGGTGGCCGCGCCGCCGATCCCGCGGTGGCCCAGGCCCGCGGCGAGGACCGCGCCGTCGGCGGTGAGGACGCCCCCGTCGGCCAGCGTGAGGCGCACCCCCTCGCCCTCCGGGCCGGCGGCGGTGACGCGTCCGGCCACGAACCGGGCGGCGGGTCCGGCGCCGACCGGGAGCGGGCCGCCGTCGGGTCCGGTCTCGGCGCGCAGGGCGGCGACGCAGGCGGCGGCGAGCCGTCGCGGGTCCACCTGATGGTCGTCCGGGGCGTCGAAGCCGGCGGCCAGGCCCGGGGCCAGGGCGGGCTCGGCGCGGCGCAGCGCGCGGACGGAGACGGGCTCGACCCGGCGACCGAGGATCGAGGCGTGCTCGAGCACGTGGTCCCAGGCGCGGGCGTCCGAGGGGTCCGCGGCCACGATCCAGGCGCCCTGTGCGAGGAAGCCCGTCTCCACATCGGTGAAGGCGGCGAGCAGGTCCACGAGGGCCGGGTAGGCCTCCCAGCCGGCCTGCAGCAGCGGGGCGAGGTCGTCCTGGCTGAACTGGGTCTCGGCGAGCGGCGCGAGCATCCCCGCCGCGGCGTGGGTGGCCCCGGCCACGGCGTGCGGGCGCCCGGCGGCGTCCAGCTCGGGGGCGATCAGGGTGACGGCGTGGCCTGCGGCGCGCAGACGCACGGCGGCGGTGAGGCCGATGATCCCGGCCCCGACGACGGCCACGTGCACGGACCGGTCCTCCTCACGGCGGCATGACCCGCATCGAGTGGTGATGGTCGGCCGCGCCGGCGCGGTGCGCCCCTGCGGCCCTCTCAGCCCGGCGTGTGCGGCCCGGGCTCCCATGGAACAGCGGCCAGTCTGCCACAGTGGGCGCATGCACTCCCCCGATCCGCTCCTGATGACCGCGGCCGGCCGCGACGACGGCGGCACCGGCCCCGGCGCGCGCCGCCGCGCCCGCCTCGCCGCCTCCCGGCTGTACGTCTGCACCGACCTGCAGCGGTTCCTGCGCCCGGACGGCACGCTCGACACGGCCGCGTTCGCCGACTTCTGCGCGGCGGCGTTCCGCGGCGGAGTAGACGTGATCCAGGTGCGGGACAAGGCCGTGGACGTGGCGGTCGAGCTGGCCGCGTTCGCCACGCTCGTCCCGCTGGCCCGGGAGCACGGGGCGCTCTCGGCCGCCAACGACCGCGCCGACGTCGCCGCCCTGGCCGGGGTGGACGTGTTCCACACGGGCCAGACCGACCTGACCACCGCGCAGTGCCGCGCCCTGCTGGGCCCGGACGTGGTGCTCGGCCGCTCGTGCCACACCGAGGCGCAGGTGCGCGGCGCCCGCGCGGAGGACGGCCTGGACTACTTCTGCACGGGGCCGGTGTGGGCGACGCCCACGAAGCCGGGCCGGGCCGCCGTCGGACTGGAACTGCCGACCCTCGCCGCACGCCTGGACGCGGAGGACCCGGCGGGGGCGCGGCCGTGGTTCGCCATCGGCGGCGTCGACGCGGACCGGCTGCCCGAGGTCCGCGCGGCCGGGGCGGAACGGATCGTGGTGGTCCGCGCCGTGACGCAGGCCGAGGACCCCGAGGCCGCGGCCCGGACCCTGCGCGCGGGCCTGCCCGGCTGACGCGCCCCGCGGGGAGGTCACGGACGGGCCGTCCTGATGGTGTAGAGTCGACGAGTCCGCAACGCGCTCGACGCGTCGCGACCCCCGCCTCCGTAGCTCAGGGGATAGAGCGTCTGCCTCCGGAGCAGAAGGCCGCAGGTTCGAATCCTGCCGGGGGCACGAGCGAACAGAGCCGGACCCCCGTGGCGACACGGTGGTCCGGCTCTTCTGCGTTCTGCGGACCCGGACGCTCGAGCGGAGCGGGAGGTCCGGGTCACCGGCATTCGAGGCGGGAAATCGACCTCATGGGACGTCCCGAGGTGCGTATTCGCCGGATTTCCCGCCTCGAACGTGTCGAAGCCCGGAGGTCCCGCCCTCAGCCCCGCTGCGCATGACCGTGGTCGACGGGCCCGTGCCACGTCGGCCGCGAGGCGTCCCCGACCGCGAGCGCCTCCCCCGCCCGCATCGCGTCGGCCAGCCACGGCTTGGCCCGCTCGAGTGCGTCGTCCCAGCTCAGGCCCGCCCCGGCCAGCGTGGCCAGGGCCGAGGAGAGGGTGCAGCCGGTGCCGTGCGAGGCGCGGGTCGTCACGCGCGGGCCGCGCACCTCGTGCACGGCCCCGCCCACGCGCACGACGGCGTCCGGCACCTCCGCCGCTGCGGCCTCGGGCGCCTCGGTCTCGTCCAGGTGCCCGCCCTTGAGCAGCACCGTCACCCCGTGCTCGGCGGCCAGGCCCCGCGCCGCGTCGAGGGCGGCGTCCCAGTCCGTCGCGTCCCGCCCGGTCAGCCGGGCCAGCTCGGGCAGGTTGGGGGTCACCAGGTGCGCCGCCCGCAGCAGCCGGGACCACGCGGCGCGCCCGTCGTCGTCGCCCACCGCGGTGAGGGCGTCCCCGCTCGAGGCCACCATGACCGGGTCCAGCACGACGACGGCGGGCCGGGTCTCCTCGAGCCAGCCGGCGACGGCCCGCATGAGCTCCACCGTGCCGAGCATGCCGATCTTCACGGCGTCCACGGCGATGTCGGCGGCGATGGAGTCGAGCTGGGCGCGCACCACGTCCACCGGCAGCGGGTGGACGGCCTGCACGCCCTGCGTGTTCTGGGCGGTGATCGCGGTGATCGCGGTCATCCCGTAGCCGCCCCACGCGGCGATGGTCTTCAGGTCGGCCTGGACACCGGCGCCGCCGCCGGAGTCGGAGCCGGCGATGCTGAGCACACGGGGGACGGCGGAGGTCATGCGGGGGCTCCTTCGGGTCGGGGCGGATCGGCCGCCCGGGCCGGGCCGATCCCGCCCATGAGAATGTAGTCGCATGTCCCACGTCACAGAGAGCTCCCCCGCGCACCCCGGCCGAGCCGAGGAGTCGGCGCCGCTGCGGCCGACCTCCCCGCTCGGGATCGCCGCCACGTTCATCGGCACCACCATCGGCGCCGGGTACGCCTCGGGCAACGAGATCCTGCAGTACTTCGTGAGCTTCGGCCTCTGGGGCGGCACGGGGGCGCTCGTGATCGCCGGCGCGCTGTTCTTCCTGCTCGCGGTGATCGTGCTGCGGCTGGCGCAGAAGCTGCGGACCACGGACATCCACCGGATCGTGAACCCCACGACCTCGCGCGTGCCCACCTGGTTCGCGGACCTGTGCATCACCACGTCCCTGCTGGGGACGCTGGTGATCATGCTGGCCGGGGCCGGGGCGGCGGTGCACACCGCGTTCGGGCTGCCCTCGCTCGTGGGCTCGCTGGTGATGGCCACCGTCTGCGTGGTCTCGGTGCTGGCCGGCATCACGGGCCTCGTGCGCGTCCAGGCCGTGGTGGTCCCCCTGATCATCGTGGTCGCCGTCGGCGTCGCGGTGTGGGGGTTGGTGAACCCGGGGGCCGCGGTGGACGACGTCGCCGCGCTCGTGACCTCGTCCCCGCTGATCAACCAGTGGTGGCTCTCGGGCGTGCTGTACGTGGCCTTCAACATCCAGCTGGCCTACGCGGTGCTCGCCCCGATCGGCGAGGAGAGCTCCTCGTCGGGCCGCTCCCTCGTCGCCGGGGCCGGGCTCGGGGCCCTGGGCCTCGTGGTGATGGCCGGCGCGGTGATGGCCGCGATGACCGCCCACGCCCAGCTGATCGGCCGCGCCGAGCTGCCCATGGTCGAGCTGGCCGCGATGATCGGCGGCTGGGCCGCCCTGCTGTACACGGTCGTCCTGCTGCTGGCGCAGTTCACGACGGCGGTCTCGTGCCTGTACGGCGGGGTGGAGCGCATCGCCCTGCTGTCCTCGATGCGCCGCGTGCCGGGCTGGGTCATCGCCGTCGTCACGGCCCTGGCCGCCACCCTGCTCTCGAGCGTCGGCTTCTCCGACCTCGTGGGCACCGTCTACCCCGTCCTCGGCTACGCCGGCATCGTCATCATCGTGATGCTGGTCGTGACGTGGATCGTCGAGCGCACCACGGTGCGCCGCCGGGCGGCCCGCGCGGCGCGCGCCTGAGCGCCCGGCCGCATGGCCGGACGGCGGACGGTGAGGCGCCGCGGGGGACGTGCTAGGGTCGCTCGCATCCCACGGGAGCCCCACGGCACGGGGCTGAGACCGGGCTGACGCCGCCCGGAGACCGTCTGAACCTGTCCGGGTCATTCCGGCGAAGGAAGAAGGAGCCGCGGCCATGTCCGTTTCCGAGCGCACCCCCCTGCCCGCAGCCGAGTCGACGGCCGAGGTCGTCGCCGAGGAGAACTACCCCACGCACCGTCTGGGCTGGCTCGAGGATGCCGAGCACGGCATCCGCGTGCCCGTCACCGAGGTCCACCAGGACGACTCCCCCGACGGCACGCCCAACGCGCCCCTGACCGTCTACCGCACCATGGGCCCGGGCTCCGTGCCCGAGCGCGGCCTGCCCGCCCAGCGCGCCGAGTGGATCCGCGCCCGCGGCGACGTCGAGGAGTACGAGGGCCGCGAGCGCGACCTGCTCGACGACGGCCGCTCGGCCGTGCGCCGCGGCGCCGCCTCACAGGAGTGGGCCGGCGAGCGCCGCCCCCCGCTGCGCGCCAAGGAGGGCGCGCGCGTCACCCAGATGCACTACGCCCGGCGCGGCGAGATCACCCCGGAGATGCGCTACGTCGCCCTGCGCGAGGGCGTGGACGTGGAGCTGGTGCGCTCCGAGGTCGCGGCCGGCCGCGCCATCATCCCGGCGAACGTGAACCACCCCGAGTCGGAGCCGATGATCATCGGCAAGGCGTTCGCCGTGAAGGTCAACGCGAACATCGGCAACTCGGCGGTGACGTCGTCGATCGCCGAGGAGGTCTCGAAGCTGCAGTGGGCCACCCGCTGGGGCGCGGACACCGTGATGGACCTGTCCACGGGCGACGACATCCACACCACCCGCGAGTGGATCCTGCGCAACTCCCCCGTGCCGATCGGCACCGTGCCGATCTACCAGGCCCTCGAGAAGGTCGGCGGCGACCACCAGGCCCTGACCTGGGAGATCTTCCGCGACACCGTGATCGAGCAGTGCGAGCAGGGCGTGGACTACATGACCGTGCACGCCGGCGTGCTGCTGCGCCACGTGCCGCTGTCCGCGGACCGCGTGACCGGCATCGTCTCCCGCGGCGGCTCGATCATGGCCGGCTGGTGCCTGGGCCACCACAAGGAGAACTTCCTCTACGAGAACTACGACGAGCTCTGCGAGATCTTCGCGCGCTACGACGTCGCGTTCTCCCTGGGCGACGGCCTGCGGCCGGGCTCCGTGGCGGACGCCAACGACGCCGCCCAGTTCGCCGAGCTCGACACGCTGGCCGAGCTGACGGAGCGGGCGTGGGCGTACGACGTCCAGGTCATGGTGGAGGGCCCCGGCCACATCCCGCTGCACCTGGTGCGGGAGAACGTGGAGCGCCAGCAGGAGCTGTGCAAGGGCGCCCCGTTCTACACGCTCGGCCCCCTCGTCACGGACATCGCCCCGGCGTACGACCACATCACCTCGGCCATCGGCGCCACCGAGATCGCCCGCTACGGCACCGCGATGCTCTGCTACGTCACGCCCAAGGAGCACCTGGGCCTGCCGAACCGGGACGACGTGAAGACGGGTGTGATCACCTACAAGATCGCCGCGCACGCCGCCGACGTCGCCAAGGGCCACCCCGGCGCCCGCGACCGCGACGACGCGCTGTCCAAGGCGCGCTTCGAGTTCCGCTGGCGCGACCAGTTCGGCCTCGGCCTGGACCCGCAGCTCGCCGAGGAGTACCACGACGAGACGCTGCCGGCCGAGCCCGCCAAGACCGCCCACTTCTGCTCGATGTGCGGGCCGAAGTTCTGCTCCATGCGCATCAGCCAGGACATCCGCAGCGAGTTCGGCGGCGCGTCCGAGCAGGCGCGGATCGCCGAGGCCGGCATGGCCGCGAAGTCCGCGGAGTTCCGGGCCGCCGGCGGGTCCGTGTACCTGCCCGAGCCGAGCCTGCGCCGGCCCGAGGGGGACGCGGTGCTCGCGAGGGACTGAGCGGCCCGTGCCGCGGCGCGGGGGCCAGGGTGCCGGCCTTGAGCACCTCCCCCGCGCGCGGCGCGAGCCTGCCCTCGCCGGTCGGCCTGCCCTGGGCGCGCTCCCGGCTGGCGTGGCCCCGACCGCGGTCGCCCCCAGCATCTCCCCCCCTCGCCGCACGTGCCGCTGCGGGCGAGCTGAGCTGGCCGGACGTCGATCGGGTCGTCGTCCGAGACCTCTCCTCCGCGCCGGATCGCGCCACCGAAGCAGACCTCCTGGTCCCGTTCCTCTCCACCGACAGTTCGTCCCTTGCCGGCGTGATCGGCGGCTCACCGGCCCAGGTCGACGAGCTCGTCCAATCGCTGCGGCGGGCCGGTGTCGTCGTCGACGTCGTCCCGCTCCCGCCGCCGTGGGAGGCAGCGATGCGACGCAGTGTCCACGTGCCCCTGCTCGCCGTGATCGCCGGCTTCGCCCTGCTGGGCGCACAGGTCGTCTGGCGCACGACCCTGCGCAGTCGACTGCTCCCTGCCGTCACCTCGCACCGCCTCGTCGGTGCCTCCCCGCTGCGAGCGGCCCGGCTCGGTGTCCGGCCCGCCATGCTCGCCTGGGCGACCGCCGCCGCGAGTGCCGGCGGAGTCTGGCTCGTGGCATGGCCCCGGTGGGACGCGGAGATCGGGCTCACGGGGGACACCGCTCTCCTCTGGTCCGCCGTGCTCGTCGTGGACGCCATCCTCATCCTCGGCACGACCCTGTCCACCCTCTGGGTCCGAAGGGCACACGCATGACGGCAGCCATGCGGGCCGTTGCGGACGGCCTCCGCGACCTGTTCGACACGCCCGGACTGCTGTTCCTGTCCCTGCTGCACACGACCGTGGCGTCGGTCGTGTTCGGACTGGCCCTGGGCGTCGCCGGCGGGGTGACCACGGCGCTCGAGGTGCTCGAGGACGCCGAGTCGTCGGGCCTGGTGACAGCCAGGATTCTGGACCCCGCCGTCACGACCGACCTCCACCCCCGCGCCGTCGACACCGTCTCCCGGGCGTTCGCCGCCCATGTCGACGGAGTCGACCCCCGTGCCTTTCTCGTGACGGACGCCATCGGAATCGAGGACCCCCGGCTGCAGGGGGCGGTCATCGCCACGCCTGGTCTGGCCCGGGAGTTCGGCGCCGCTGCTGCCGTCAGTCCCGCCGAGGGTGTGTACTTCGCTCCCGCCGCGATCACCTCCGGGGCACCGGGCGGCACCGTGTACGTGGGGTCCACACCCCACAGCTATGCCGGCCCACTCCCCGGGGACGCGGCCGCGCCGCGGGCCGACGGATCCCTCTGGCCCCTGGGTGAGTCGCCCGTCATCGTCACCAGCACGACGACCATGGCCGGCCTGATCGAACCGGCCCAGCTCGCGGCGGTCTACGGTTCCGTCGTGGCACGCCAGGACGCGGCCTCCGAGGTGAGAGCGGCACTCGACGTCCTCGAGGACGAGACGGGCGTGGTCGCCGAGTTGGCCCCGATCGCCTCGGCCAGGTCTCCGATCGCCCGAGAAGCCCGCGGTGCCGCGCTCATGGTCACCGCCTACACCGCCGGGCTTGCCAGCGCCGTCGTGACGGTGGTGAGCCTCCTGACGACCATGACCCGTCGACTCACGCCCACGTGGCTGGCGCACCTGACGGTCGGGGCGCCCAGACGACTGATCCGGCTCCGGATCGCCACATCCGTGGCCGCGGTATGGGGCATTCCGGCCGTGCTCGGATCGTTGCTCGGCCTCGGCATCGCCTCGGAAGCGGGCGGACTGCGTCCGGCGCCTGCCGTCGTCGTGGTCGGGCTGGCGGTCGTCTTGGCGATCGCCGCTGCGTGCACCCGTCATCCCCTCCGCCAGCTGCACCGGGCCGTCCGCACGGCGGCACTCGTCGAAAGGACCGTGTGATGTCCCTGCTCACCGTGCACGACGTGCACCGCTCCTACCGCGGCCCCGCCGGGGATGTCCCCGTGCTCCGAGGCGTCTCACTCCAGGTCCCCGAGGGCGGCGTCCACGCGATCATGGGACCCTCCGGGTCCGGCAAGTCCACCCTGCTGCGGCTCCTCGCCTGCCTTGACACACCGGACGCCGGCAGCATCCGTGTGGCTGGGCGGAGCCTGCCGGCACCGTGGTCGTCCGACGGCGACGCCTACCGGAACCGGACGTGCGGCATCGTGCTCCAGGACCATCTGCTCATCGATCGGGCGACCGCCGTGGACAACGCGGCCCTGCCGCTGCTCTACGCGCGGCCGCGCCCGGCGAAGCGCGAGCGTCGCGACATGGCCGCCGAGCTTCTGACGCGGCTCGGGCTCGGAGACCGTCTCCACCACCCCGTCGGCCGACTCTCCGGCGGCGAGCGCCAGCGCGTGGCCATCGCCCGGGCCGTGATCATGGGGCCCTCCCTGCTGCTCGCCGACGAGCCGACGGGCGCCCTGGACGAGGAGCGCACCGACGAGGTGATGGGGCTCTTCCGCTCCATGTCCCAGCCGGAGCGGGCGATCGTGGTCGTCACGCACGACCCCGCCGTGGCGGCCCGGTGCGACCACACGTGGCGGCTGCGGGCCGGGCGGCTCGAGTGACGAGGTCCGGCCGCGCCTCCTGCACAGGTGTCCGCAGACGGCGTTGCGTCCCCGGGCGTCGCGTTCCGGCTCCGGATGTCCGGGGCCGCTCCTAGGCTCGGGTGCATGAGCGCGCACCACGCCGACGACGGCCTCCCCGCCCCCGTCTCCACCCTCGCCGAGGATCCACCGGCCGACGGGCGACAGGCGCCGCCGAGTGGCGTCGTCGTGGGTGAGGACGGGCGGGCCCGCCCGCCGTGGGCGGCACGGGATCCGCTGCTGCGGGAGTACTACGACACGGAGTGGGGCCTGCCCGTCACGGACGAGCGGGGCCTGTTCGAGCGCCTCGTGCTCGAGGCGTTCCAGTCGGGCCTGAGCTGGCGGACCGTCCTGGCCAAGCGGCCGCGGTTCCGGGAGGTGTTCGCGGGCTTCGACCCGGACGCCGTCGCGGCGTTCGGGGACGCGGAGGTCGAGGCGCTGCTGGCGGACCCCGGCATCATCCGGAACCGGCGCAAGATCGAGGCCGCGGTCGCGAACGCACAAGCCGTCGTCGGGATGCGCGGCGAGCGGTTCGCCCCGCTGCACCCGGGCTCCCCCGGCGCGGGCCCCGCCTGGCACGGCGACGGCGACCGGCCGGCCCGCGGTCTGCCGGGGCTGGTCTGGGCTCACCAGCCTGCCGCGACCCCACGGCCGGAGACGGTGGCGCAGGTCCCCTCGGCCTCGGACGAGTCGCGCGCGCTCGCGAGGGCGCTGAAGGCGCACGGCTGCCGATTCGTGGGGCCGACCACGTGCTTCGCCCTGATGGAGGCCGCCGGGATCGTGGACACCCACCTTCTCGGCTCCTGGCGAAGAGGGGCGTCCGGGATCTGGGAGTGAGCGGGGGCCTCCGGCAGGATGGGGAGCTCAACGCAGGACGTCCACACGAAAGGGTGACGACTGATGACCACCACCTCCGCCTCTCAGGGCTACCGCACGATCAACCCGGCCACCGGGGAGCTGCTGAAGTCCTTCGACAACGCCACGGATCAGCAGATCGCCGACGCCCTCGACGCCTCGCAGGCCGCGTACGAGCAGTGGTCCCGGAAGTCGGTGGCCGAGCGCGCCGCCGTCGTGAAGCGGATCTCCGAGCTGCTGGCCGAGCGCTCCAAGGACATCGCCGCGCTGATCACCACGGAGATGGGCAAGTCCCTCGGCGCTGCAGTCGGCGAGGTGCGCTACGGCGCCCAGATCTTCGGGTACTACGCGGACGAGGCCGAGGAGCTGCTCGCGGACCAGCCGATCAAGCAGTTCTCCGGGCAGGAGGCGTTCGTCCAGCGGCTGCCGCTCGGCCCGCTGCTGGGGATCATGCCGTGGAACTTCCCGGTGTACCAGGTGGCCCGTTTCGTGGCGCCGAACCTCGTGCTGGGCAACACCATCCTGCTCAAGCACGCCGAGATCAACCCGCAGGTGGCGCAGCTGCTGGAAGAGCTCTTCACCGAAGCCGGGCTCCCGGAGGGCGTGTACCAGAACGTGTTCGCCACCCACGACCAGATCTCCACGATCATCGCCGATCCGCGCGTGCAGGGCGTGTCCCTCACCGGTTCGGAGCGGGCCGGCGCCGCCGTCGCCGAGCAGGCCGGCCGGCATCTCAAGAAGGTCGTCCTCGAGCTCGGCGGCTCCGATCCGTACATCGTGCTCTCCGCGCCGGACGCCCGCGCCGCCGCCCGCGACGCACTGGCCACCCGGATGGGCAACTGGGGCCAGGCCTGCAACTCGAACAAGCGCATGATCGTCATGGAGGACCTCTACGACGACTTCGTGGACGAGCTGGTCCAGCGCTCCTCGGCGATGAAGCCCGGCGACCCGACCTCGCGCGACGCCGACGTCTACGGCCCGCTGTCCTCCGAGTCCGCGGCCGACGGGCTCACCGAGCAGATCGCCGCGGCCAAGGAGGCCGGCGCCACCGTCCACGTGGGCGGCGAGCGCGTCTCCGGCCCCGAGGGCGAGGGCTTCTACGTCTCCCCGGCCGTGATCACGGACGTGGACCAGGAGAACCCCGCCTACACGCAGGAGCTGTTCGGCATGGCCGCCGTGGTGTACAAGGTGTCCTCGGCCGAGGAGGCCGTGGCCCTGGCCAACGACTCCCAGTACGGTCTCGGCGGCGCCGTCTTCTCCACGGACCTGGACGAGGCCAAGCGCGTGGCCGACCAGCTCGAGGTGGGCATGGCGAACGTGAACCTCGCCTCCGCCGCCGGCGCGAACCTGCCCTTCGGCGGCGTGAAGCGCTCGGGCTTCGGCCGCGAGCTCGGCCCCATGGCCGTGGACGAGTTCGCCAACAAGCGCCTGTACGCGGTGCAGGGCCCGCTGGAGGGCTGACCCGGGGCCGGGTCGGCCCGGCGGGTCTCCCGCTCCGGCCGGCCCGTCGGCCCCTCAGCCGCGCAGCGGGACGGTCGCCAGCACCTCGTGCAGCGGCCCGCCGGACCGGCCCTCGCCGAGCCGGGACGCCACGACCTCGACCTCGTCCGCGGTCCACTCCGGCCCGCGATACACCGTGAGCGCGCGCACGGCCTCGGCCAGCAGCACGGTGCTGGGCGCCGGCGGTCGAGGCTCGCCCCGCCTCCGAACCCGGGGCCGCGGTGCAGCCGCCGAGACCCGCGCCACGGTGAGGTGGGCGCGCCGGCGGTCCCGGCCGTCGTCGTCGGCGAGCCAGGGCTCCGCCAGGAGCGCGCCGAGCTCCCGGACCTGCCCGCCCACCCCCATCCAGAGCGTGCGGTGGGAGAACTCCCCCGCCCCGGCCAGGTGCAGGTCCAGCGGCGCGTGTCCCGCCGCGATGCGGCCGGCGTCGGCGACGACGTCGTCCACGGCCCCGGCGGGCACCTCCGGGTGGAACGCCAGCGTCAGGTGCCGCTGCTCCCGCTCGGTCCAGCGCAGCGCGCGTCCCGCCCGGTCCCGGACGCCGTCGAGGGCCGGCTCGAGGTGGTCGAGCACGGCCCTCGGCGGACGGATCGCGAGGAAGAGCCTCACGCCTGCGCGCGCGGATCCGCGGCGGCTGCGGTCGAGCCCCCGGCGGCGTCCCGCGCCATGGTGGCCGGGGCCACGTCCGGGTGCGGCTCGCGGCCGGCCACGATGTCGATCGCGCCGGTGAACTCGGCGTCGATCCGCCGCTGCACCCGGCGCGAGCGCTGGGTCACGAGGGACACCACCACACCCACCACGAAGGCGGCGACGAAGCCCGGCAGCAGCTCGTACAGGCCGAACCACTCCCACGTCTCGGCACTGGCCTCGGACCACACCCAGGCGACGGCGGCGCCGGTGACCATGGCGGCCATCGCCCCCCACGAGGTGAACCGCGGCCAGTACAGGGCGAGCAGGATCACGGGGCCGAAGGCGGCGCCGAAGCCGGCCCACGCGAAGGAGACGAGCTCGAGCACGGAGGAGTCCGGGTTGAGGGCGAGCAGACCCGCCACGAGCGCCACCACCAGCACGCCGATGCGGCCGAGCCACAGGGTGAACGTCGGGGAACCGGTGCGCCCGCGCAGCATGTAGAGGTCCTCCACCAGGGCGGAGGAGCACACGATCAGCTGCGAGGAGAGCGTGGACATGATCGCGGCGAGGACGGCGGCCAGCACCAGGCCGGCCACGAACGGGTGGAACATGATCGAGGCCAGCACGAGGAACACGGTCTCCGGGTCCTCGAGCGTGGTGCCGGGGTTGGCCTGGAAGTAGGCGATGCCCACGAGGGCCACCATCACGGCGCCGAACACGGACAGCGCCATCCAGCCGATGCCGACGCGCCGGGCGACGGCCGCGTCGTGCGGGGTGCGCAGGGCCATGAAGCGGACGATGATGTGCGGCTGGCCGAAGTAGCCCAGGCCCCAGGCGAGGGAGGACAGGACGCCGATCAGCGTCGCGTTCTCGAACATCGAGAAGTGGTTCACTCCGCCGCCGGCGGCGTCGGCGGCGCGGATGCCCTCGACGACGGCGTCCCAGCCGCCCATGGTCAGGATCACGACGATGGGGACGGCCAGCAGGGAGAGGAACATGAGGATGCCCTGGGCCACGTCCGTCAGCGAGGCGCCGAGGAAGCCGCCGAACAGGGTGTAGAGCACCGTGATGCCCGCGACCACGAGCATGCCGGTGAGGTAGTTGATGCTGATGCCCTGGGCGTAGAAGGAGTCGGGGCCGAAGGTGGACTCGACGAACTTGCCGCCGGCCACCATGCCCGAGGAGACGTAGAAGGTGAAGAACACGAGGATGATCAGGCCGGCCACGATCCGCAGGATGTGCGTGCGGTCCTTGAACCGGTTCTCGAGGAAGGACGGGATCGTGATCGAGTTCCCGGCCACCTCGGTGTAGGAGCGCAGGCGGGGGGCGACCACGCGCCAGTTCACCCACGCGCCCACGGTCAGGCCGACCGCCATCCAGCCCTCGACCAGGCCCGCGGCGTAGATCGCGCCGGGCAGGCCCATCAGGAGCCAGCCGGACATGTCGGACGCACCCGCGGAGAGCGCCGCGACGGACGGCTTCATGTCGCGTCCTGCGAGCATGTAGTCGTCGAGGTCGGTGTTCTTGCGGGAGGCGTACAGGCCGATCGCGATCATCGCGAGGAAATAGAGGCCGATCGCCGCCAACAGGAAGACGGTGTTCGTGTCCATGGGCTCCAGAGAATCACATCCGGACTCTCAGCCCCAGTCCCAGGTCCGTCCCAGATTCGCCCCGTCCGGGTCGGCCCGGGCCCCCGCGCGCCTAGGATGGAGGCCGTCATGACGCAGACTCCCCCGCCCTCCACGCCCGCCGCGCAGCCGTCGGCGACGCCCCACGACGCCGCCGCGATCACGTTCCCCGAACACCTGCCGGTGGCGGAGCGCCGTGAGGAGATCATGGCCGCGATCCGCGACCACCAGGTGGTGATCGTCGCGGGCGAGACCGGCTCGGGCAAGACCACGCAGCTGCCGAAGATGTGCCTGGCCCTCGGGCTCGGGGAGGCCGGCTCGATCGGCCACACCCAGCCCCGGCGCATCGCCGCCCGCTCCGTGGCCGAACGCATCGCGCAGGAGCTGGGCGAGGAGATCGGGCAGACGGTCGGCTACCAGGTCCGCTTCACGGCGCAGACCTCGAAGGCCACCCGGGTCAAGGTCATGACGGACGGCATCCTGCTGGCCGAGATCCCCCACGACCCGCAGCTGCGCCGCTACTCCGTGATCATCGTGGACGAGGCCCACGAGCGCAGCCTCAACATCGACTTCCTCCTGGGCTACCTGCGCAACCTGCTGCCCCAGCGCCCGGACCTGAAGGTGATCATCACCTCGGCCACCATCGACCCGGAGCGCTTCGCCCGGCACTTCGGCCGGCCGCTGGCCGAGGGCGAGGACCATGCGGACGCGGTGGAGGCCGACGACGGCGGCCGCGTGGTCCCGGCGCCGATCATCGAGGTCTCGGGGCGCACCTACCCCGTCGAGATCCGCTATCGGCCGCTGACCGACGAGCCCTCCCCCGACGACCCCGAGGACGACGCGGACGACGCCGCCGAGACCCGCGACCCCCTCGACGCGATCGGCGACGCCGTCCTCGAGCTGGCCGCCGAGCCGCCGGGCGACATCCTCGTGTTCCTGCCGGGCGAGCGGGAGATCCGCGAGGCCGCGGACCACCTGACCGGCGTCGTCGCCGGCACCACGCGCCTGGCCGGCACGGAGATCCTGCCGCTGTTCGGCCGCCTGTCCATGGCGGAGCAGCACCGCGTGTTCGGCCGCGCCGGGGCCGGGGTGCGCCGGCGGATCGTGCTGGCCACGAACGTCGCCGAGACGTCCCTGACCGTGCCGGGCATCAAGTACGTGATCGACACGGGCACCGCGCGCATCTCGCGGTACTCGAACCGCACCAAGGTGCAGCGCCTGCCGATCGAGCGCGTCTCCCAGGCCAGCGCGAACCAGCGCTCGGGCCGGTCCGGCCGCACCTCGGACGGCATCGCGATCCGCCTGTACTCGGAGGAGGACTACCTCTCCCGCCCCGAGTTCACGGACCCGGAGATCCTGCGCACCTCCCTGGCCTCGGTGATCCTGCAGATGCTCTCCCTCGGCGTGGCCCGCACCCCGGGCGACGTCAAGGAGTTCCCCTTCGTCCAGCCGCCGGACGGCCGTCAGGTCACCGACGGCGCCACCACGCTCACCGAGCTCGGCGCGCTCGAGGCCGGCGGCGCCCGCGCCGGCACCATCACCCGGGTCGGACGCCGCCTGGCCCGACTGCCGGTGGACCCGCGGCTGGGTCGCATGATCCTCGAGGCCGGTGAGCGCGGCTGCGTCCGGGAGGTCATGGTGATCGCCGCGGCCCTGACCATCCAGGACCCCCGCGAGCGCCCCACGGAGCAGCGCGAGGCCGCGGACGAGCTGCACCGCCGGTTCGCGGACGAGAACTCGGACTTCTCCGCGATCCTGAACCTGTGGGCGTACCTGCGCGAACGGCAGCAGGAGCTCTCCGGCTCCCAGTTCCGGAAGCTGTGCCGCCGTGAGCACATCAACTGGCTGCGCGTGCAGGAGTGGCAGGACCTGGTGCGCCAGCTGCGCCAGCTCGCCAAGGACGTGGGCCTCACCGTCGAGGCCGGACCCGTGGACCCGGTGGGCCGGCACGAGGCCGTGCACAAGTCCCTGCTCACGGGCCTGCTCTCGCAGATCGGCGCCTACGACGAGCGCCGTCGCGAGTACGCGGGCGCCCGCGGCACCCGCTTCGCCGTGTTCCCCGGCTCCGCCCTGTTCAAGAAGCGCCACCCGTTCGTCATGGCCGCCGAGCTCGTGGAGACCTCACGGCTGTGGGCGCGCACGGTGGCCCGGATCGAGCCGGAGTGGGCCGAGGAGGTCGCCGGCCACCTCGTCAAGCGGGCCTACAACGAGCCGCACTGGTCGCGGCGGGCGGGCTCCGTCGTCGCGCGCGAGAAGGTGACGCTGTTCGGCGTCACCCTGATCCCGGACCGCTCGGTCCGGTACGGCCGGATCGACCCGGAGCTCTCCCGCGAGCTGTTCATCCGGCACGCCCTCGTGGAGGGCGACTGGCGCACGCGCCACCGGTTCTTCGCCCGCAACCGGGCCGCGCTCGAGGAGGTCGACGCCCTCGAGACGCGCCTGCGCCGCCGCGACCTGCGGATCGGGGACGAGGACCTGTTCGCCTTCTACGACGCGCGGATCCCGGGAAACGTCGTCTCCGAGCGGCACTTCGACGCGTGGTGGAAGAAGGCGCGCCAGGATCAGCCGGACCTGCTGGACCTCGACGTCGCCGCCCTGCTCACCGCCGACGCCGAGGACCTGGACACCGACGCGTTCCCCACCACGTTCACGTATCCGATGCCCGGCGGCGACGTGGAGCTCGACCTCGAGTACACGTTCGACCCGACCGGCGCGGCCGGCACCGACGGCGTGACCGTGGCCGTGCCGATCCTGCTGCTCAACCAGGTCTCCCCCGGCCCCTTCGCGTGGCTGGTCCCCGGCCTGCGGGTCGAGCTCGTCACCGCCCTCATCAAGGCGTTGCCCAAGGCCGTGCGCAAGAACCTCGTGCCCGCCCCGGACGTGGCCCAGCAGCTCGTCGCGGACCTCGAGGCCCACGCCGACCCGCTGCGGGACGAGCTGCCGGACGCGCTGTCCGCGGCCGTGCGCCGGGTGCGCGGCGTGGTGGTGGAGCCCGGACTGTGGGCCCCGGACGCGGTGCCCCTGCACCTGCGGATGGACTACCGCGTCGTGGACGCCCGCGGCGCCGTGATGGGCGCCGGCCAGGACCTGCCCGCGCTGCAGGCCCGGCTCGCGCAGGCCAACCGCTCCGCGATCGCCGCCCGGCTCGCCGGCACCGACGACCCCGCCTCGGCCCGGCCGGGGCCGCGCGGCACGGGCCGCGGCGGCCGGGCCCCGGCCGACGCCCGGGCCGGGGCCGAGGGACGCCGTCGCCCGGAGGGCCCCGGGCGGTCCGGCGCGACGCCGGCCTTCGAGGAGCGGCACGGGCTGACCTCGTGGAGCATCGGCACGGTGCCGAAGGCCGTCTCCACCGCGGCCGGGGCGCGCGGCCCCGCCATCACGGGCTACCCGAGCCTGGTGCCCGAGACCACGCCCGACGGCGGCCCCGCGGCCGGCCTGACCGTGGCCCGGTCCGCGGAGGACCAGGCGGCCTGGCACCGGGCCGGGGTGATCCGGCTGCTGCTGGCCACCCTGCCCAGCCCCCAGCGCTACGTGCTGGACCACCTGGACAACAGGGAGAAGCTCACCTTCACCCAGAACCCGCACGGCTCGGTGGACTCCCTCGTCGCGGACTGCACGCAGGCCGCCGTCGACCGTCTCGTCGGGGACGAGCTGCCGTTCGACGAGGCCGCGTTCCGCGCCCTGTTCGACCGGGTGCGGGCCGACCTGATCGACACGGTCTTCGCCGTCACGTCCCTGGTGGAGCAGGTGCTCTCCCGGGCCGCGCAGGTGCGACGCCGGCTCAAGGGCTCGGTCTCGCTCGCCCTCGCGCCGGCGCTGTCGGACGTGAAGGCACACCTCGAGCAGCTCGTGTTCCCCGGCTTCGTGGCCGCCACGGGCTGGGAGCGGCTGCAGCACCTGCCGCGCTACCTGCAGGGCATGCTGACGCGCCTGGACCGGCTGGACGCCGGCGGCCACCTGCAGCGCGACGGGCAGCACATGGCGGTGGTGCAGGGGCTCGAGGACGAGTTCGACGCCGCCGTCGCGGCCCACCGCGCCCGGTTCGCGGGCACGCCCGTGCCCGCGGAGCTGGAGCGGGTGCGCTGGCTCATCGAGGAGCTGCGCGTCTCGTTCTTCGCCCAGGAGCTGGGCACGGCGGTCTCGGTCTCCGAGAAGCGGGTGCGTCAGGCGCTCGCCCGGGCCACGCGCGCCTGAGTCGGGCCCGGGCGGCGCGGGCCGTCAGTCCTGCGGGACGACCTCGCCGTGGCCCAGGTCCCGCAGGGCCGCGCGGAGGCGGGCGGCGGCGTCGTCCAGGTCCGCCGGATCGGGGGCGTTGTCCACGCGGGCCAGGTCGAAGTCGGCGAGCGAGGTGGAGGGCCACACGTGCACGTGCAGGTGCGGGATCTCGTAGCCGGCGATCATGAGCCCGGCCCGGCGGGCGGAGAACGCCGCCACCTGCGCCTTGCCGATCTGCTGGGCGACCGTCGTCAGGTGCGTGACCAGCGCCGGGTCGACCTCCACCCATTCGTCCACCTCCTCACGGGGCACCACGAGCGTGTGCCCCGGCTGGAGCGGCGCGGCGGACAGGAACGCGACGCACGTCTGGTCCTGCCACACGAAGCGGGCGGGCAGCTCGCCGGCGATGATCCTGCTGAAGACGGTGGCCATGGGGGGTCCTCCTGGGGGTCGGCGGGGCGGGGCCCCGGGGCTCGTCAGTCCCGGCCGGACGCGCCGTCGGGCTCGGGGCCGACCGCGACGGCGTTGGACGGGTCCTGGACCCATGCTGACCACGAACCCGGGTAGAGCGCCACTCCGGGTCGCCCCGCGACGGCCAGGGTGAGCACGGCGTGCGCCGCGGTGATGCCCGAGCCGCAGTACACGGCCACGGGAGTGGCGTCGTCCACGCCGACGGCGTCGAACCGCTCCGCCAGCTCCGCGGCGGGCCGCAGGCGGCCGTCCTCGGCGATGCTCTCCGCCGTGGGCACGTTCCGCGCCCCGGGGATGTGCCCGGCCACGGGGTCGAAGGGCTCGACCTCCCCGCGGTACCGCTCGGCCGCCCGCGCGTCGAGGAGCAGACCGCCGGAGGCCATCGCCTCGGCGCCGGCCGTGTCCACGACGGGCATGCGGCCCCACGACGGCCGGGCGGTGCCGGGCACCGGGATGACCTCGCCGGGCTGCAGGGGCAGGCCCGCGGCGCGCCACGCCTCGAGGCCGCCGTCCAGGAGCACGGAGTCCCGCAGCCCCGCGTGGCGCAGCAGCCACCAGGCGCGCGCGGCGGACAGGCCGTGGTCGTCGTCGTAGACCACGATGGTGTCGCCCTCGTCGATCCCCCACATCCGCACGGTCTCCGCGAACTGGCGCGCGTCCGGCAGGGGGTGGCGCCCCGCCGCCGGACCGGCGTGGCCGGCGAGCTGGCTGGGCAGGGAGACGTAGACGGCGCCGGGCAGATGGCCCTGGAGATAGGCGGCGTGGTCCGGCCCGCCCCCCGTGGCCCGGAACCGGACGTCGAGCAGGATCACCCGGTTCGGGCGGCATCGGCCCGGCTGGGCGTAGGCCGGGCCCCCGGGCACCGGCGGCAGGTCCTCGACGGGGGCCAGGCCGAGCCAGCCGGCCAGCACGTCCACCGTCACCAGGGTGGGCGGCTCGGCGGCCTCGGGATCGACGCCGTCGGTGTCCGCGTCCGGGTCGCCGCCGGCGTCATGGGACGAGGACGGGGCCGCCGTGGGCGCCGGGACGACGCGGCCCTGCCCCTCGTCGACGACGATCAGCGGGTCGGGTCGATCGGGGGCGGCGCCGTCGCGGTCCGGGACAGGGGATGGGTCCGGGCTCTCGCTGTGCACCCGGACACCCTACTCCACGCCCCATTCGGCGCCGCTGATAACCTGGAGGATGGCCCGCGCGGACCTGTTCCGGACCGCGCGGAGGAGGCGGCAGCCGCCGCAGAAGGAGTCGTGAGCACCGTGAGCGCCCCCCAGCCCAGCCCCCGGGCCGCCCGTCCCCGGGCGACCCGGCAGAAGGCCGCCGTCGACCGAGCCCTGGACCGCATCCCGGACTTCGTGAGCGCGCAGGAGCTCCATGCCCGCCTCCAGGACCAGGGCGAACGCGTCTCGCTGGCCACCGTGTACCGGACCCTGCAGCAGCAGCTCGACGACGGCCTCGTGGACATGCTCCGCCGCGACGACGGCGAGACCGTGTACCGCCGGTGCGAGGACGAGGGCCACCATCACCACCTGGTGTGCCGGATCTGCTGGACCACCGTCGAGGTCACCGCCCCCCACGTCGAGGCGTGGGCCACCGCCGTCGCCGCGGAGCACGGCTTCACGGACGCGGACCACACGGTGGAGATCACCGGTGTGTGTGCCCGCTGCCGGGCCGAGGGGCGCACCCGCGCGGCCTGACCCCGGGCCGGGCCCCGGTCAGTGGCGGATGCCGCCCGCGGGGTCGTCCAGGAACTCCGCCGCGTCCTCGACCGCCGTGGAGGGCCCGTGCAGGGCGCCCCGGCCGTACGCGATGTCCAGGTTCTCGACCGTGAGCACGTCCCGCGGCGGGCCGGAGGCCACGACGCGCCCGCTCATCAGGACCACGTGGTCCGCCTCCGCGGCCTCGTCGAGATCGTGGGTCGTGTAGACCACGGACACCCCGCGCGTCGGCTCCTCGTGGAGGAGGTCGTCGATCGTGCGGGCGGAGACGATGTCGAGGCCCGTCATCGGCTCGTCGAGCAGCAGCACGTCGTGGTCCTGGGCGAGGCCCTGGGCCACGTAGGCGCGCTGGCGCTGGCCGCCGGAGAGCTGGTCGAGGTGCCGCCGCGCCAGGTCCGCGACCTGCATGCGCTCCATGGCGGCCCCCACGATGTCCCGGTCCTCCCTCCGGAACCGACGGAACCATCCGAGCGTGGGGTATCGGCCCATCCCGACGACGTCGCGCACCGTCACCGGCACGCCCTGGGGCACGCCGATGGACTGCATCACGAAGGAGGTGCGCTGCGAGCGCCGCCGCGGGTCCTCACCGAGCACCTCCAGCGCACCGGAGGCCGGGTCGCTCAGGCCCGCCAGGGCGGTCAGCAGCGTGGACTTGCCGGAGCCGTTGGGCCCGATCACCGCGATCAGCCGCCGGGCCGGCAGGGTGAAGTCGGAGGGTCGGACGGCCACGTGCGAGCCGTGGCGCAGTTCGAGCGCCCGGGCGACCGCGAGGGGAGGCGTGGCCGCCGCGGCGCCCGCGGGGAAGGACGCGTTCATCGGGGGGCCTCCGCTCCGGGCAGGGCCACGACCGGCGCCTCCTGCTCACGCTGCGCGCGCGAGCGCACGTGCCGGCCCAGGAGCGCCAGCACGGCGGCGCGGACGGCGAGCACGACGAAGAACAGCAGGATCGGCATGAGCGCCATGGTGGCCGAACCCGCCGTGCCCAGCCGGTAGCTGAGGGTGAGCCCGGTGACGACGCACGCCGCGCCGATCACGACGGAGACGAGCATCATCTGGGGGACGCTGCGCGTCAGCAGCGCCGCCGTCGCGGGCGGTCCCACGAGGAGGCCGAACACGAGCACCGTGCCCACCGCCTGGAACGAACCGATCACGGCCGCGCCGATCATCACCAGCAGCAGCGTGTGCGTCAGCCCCGGTCGCATGCCCAGCGAGCGCGCCTTGACCTCGGAGAAGCTCAGCGCCAGCAGGGGCCGGTAGAGCAGCAGGGCCAGGGCGATCACCACGACGGCGATGACCGCCTGGGTCACGATGCCGTCCACGCTGACCCCCAGCACATCGCCGAACAGGATCGACGTGAGCGATCCCGTGTAGGAGTCCGACTTGGAGATGATCACCACGCCCAGGGCCATCATCCCCACGAAGAGCAGGCCGATGGCGGTGTCCTCCTTGAGGGTGGTGGCCCGGTGCACCAGCGAGATGCCCGCCATCATGACGACGGCGGCCACCGCCGCACCGAGGTGGGGGCTGCCACCGGTGACGACCGCCAGGGCGATGCCCGGCAGGACACCGTGCACGAACGCGTCCCCGAAGAAGCTCATCCCGCGCAGCACCAGCCACGTGCCCACGACCGAGCACATCACCACGGCGATGAGTCCGCCGACGAGGGCGCGCTGCTGGAATCCCATCTGGAAGGACTCGAGCAGCCAGTCCATCCTCAGCCCTCCAGCGCGTCGGCGAGGGTGCGGGCGTTGAGGAGCATGGCCTCGGCGTAGTCCGCCTCCGGGGTGTCCTTCGGGCCGACGCCGCCCTCGTAGACCTCGATGACCGGCAGGTCGCCGGCCTCCTCGGCCACGGTGTCCACGAGGCTGTTGCGCGCGCCCACGGACGTGATCACGGCGTCTGCGCCGCCGTCGCGGATGGACCGGGCGAGCTCGGCGATCTCCTGGGAGGAGGGCTCGCCGTCGGTGGAGCCGCCCGGGACGACGACGCCGGACACGGTGAAGTCGTAGGCCTCGCTGAAGTAGCCGTAGGCGTCGTGGTCCGTGACCAGCGTGCGGCGGTCCTCCGGGACCCCGGCGAGGATCTCCCGGACCTGCGTGTCCGTCTGCTCGAGCTCCCCGCGCACGGTCGCGCCGCACTCGGCGAACCTCTCGTCACCCCGCTCCTGGGCGAGCGTGTCGCCCATCAGCTCGGCGGCCCTCGCCATGCGGGCGACGTCCATCCAGACGTGCGGGTCCTCGGACCCGTGGTCATGGCCCTCGTGGCCCGCCCCCTCCTCGGCGTGGTCATGGCCGCCGAAGGGCAGCGGATCCAGCTGGGGCGCCACCTCGACGACGGTCGCGCCGTCCGCCTCGGCGTTGGCGAGGGCGGACTCCATGCCGCCCTCGAGGCCGAGGCCGTTGGAGAACACGAGGCCGGAGGAGACCATGTCCTTCACCTGCGCGGACGAGGCGGAGAAGTCGTGCGGATCATCCCCCGGGCCCATCACCGTGACGCTGCGGGCGTCGGCGCACGCGACCACGCGGTCGAGCACGGAGCCGAGCTGCGTCGTCGTGGCGACGGCCACGGGCGCGCCCGCGGCCGAGCCGGACCCGGCGGCAGCAGAGGCGCCCGCGGCCTGCTCGCCCGCGGAGTCGCCGCTGGTCCCGCCGCACGCGGCGAGGCTCAGGGTGAGCGCGGTGAGGGCCCCGGTCAGGGCGGGCAGACGACGGCGGCGGAGCATGGGGCGACCTCGTTCGTGTCGGGAGGATGTGTGAAATCGGTTCTCAACAGTAGCACCGCGCCGCCCGCGCGACGCTCACGCGGGCCGGAACCGACGTGGCGACTGCGTCACGTCGTTGATCTCCCCGACGAGCTCCTCGAGCACGTCCTCGAGGAAGAGGATGCCCGCGGTCTCGCCCTCGGGCGTGATGACCCGGGCGAGGTGGGAGCCCGTGCGCTGCATGAGCGCGAGTGCGTCCTCGACCTCGTCCTCGAGCCGCACGTTGGCCAGCGAGCGCACGCGCGTGAGCGGGATCGGCTCGTCGTGTCCCGACGGGCCCACGGTGAGGACGTCCTTCAGGTGCAGGTAGCCGGTGTAGCCGCCGTCGGGGTCCTCGACCACGAACCGGGAGAAGCCCACGCGGCCCACGGTCCACTCGAAGTCGTGCGGCGTGATCCCCTCGGGGACGGTGACGACCCGCTCGAGCGGCACCATCACGTCCCCGGCCCGGTGGTCCGAGAACTCGAGGGCCGAGTGCAGCACGCCGGACTCGTCCTCCAGGGTGCCCGAGCGGGTGGACTCGGCCACGATCGACTGCACCTCCTCGAGCGTGTAGGAGGAGGCCACCTCGTCCTTCGGCTCGATGCGCAGGGCGTGCAGCACGAGGTTGGCCGTCCAGTTCAGCGCGGCCACGACGGGATGCAGCAGCTTCGAGAGCCACACGAGCGGCTGGGCCAGCAGCATCACGGCGCGGTCCGCGAACGAGACGGCGGCGTTCTTGGGCACCATCTCGCCCAGGGTCACGTGCAGGAAGGTGACCACCAGCAGCGCGAGCACGAAGGCGGTCACGTCCGCCGCCGCGGACGGGACCCCGAGGGCGGCCATCGGGACGACGAGCAGGTGGTGCAGCGCCGGCTCGGACACGTTGAGGATGAGCAGGGAGCACACCGTGATGCCGAGCTGGCAGACGGCCAGCATCTGGGAGACGTGCTCCATCGCGTAGAGCGCCACCTGGGCCTGGCGGGAGCCGGCCTCGGCCCGCGGCTCGATCTGCGCCCGGCGGGCGCCCATGACGGCGAACTCGCCCGCCACGAAGAAGGCGTTGGCGGCCAACAGGACCACCAGCCACAGCAGTCCGACGACGTCCCCGTTCATGCGCGCGTCTCCTCGTCCTCAGCGGCCGGGTCGAAGCGCACGCGCTCGATGCGGCGGCCGTCCATCCGCTCGACCGTCAGGGTGCCGCCGTCCACGTCCACCACGTCCCCGACCTCCGCCAGGCGCCCCAGTCGGGCCAGGATGTACCCGCCGACGGTCTCGTAGGCCCCGTCCTCCGGCACCACGAGGGCCGGGATCTGGGTCCGCACCTCGTCGGGCCGCAGCTCCGCCGGGAAGTACCAGCGGCCGGAGGCCGTCTGGAGGACCCCCGGGGTGACGCGGTCGTGCTCGTCCGCGACCTCGCCGACGATCTCCTCCACCACGTCCTCGAGCGTGACCACCCCTGCGGTGCCCCCGTACTCGTCCACGACGACGGCCATCTGCAGGTTCGCGTCGCGCAGCTCGGCCAGCAGCTGGTCCAGGTGCACGGTCTCCGGCACGCGGATGACCTCCGTCATCAGTGCACCGGCCTCGAGGTCGGCGCGGCGCTCCCGCGGCACGGCCACGACCTTCTTCACGTGCACCACGCCGCGGATGTCGTCCGAGGAGTCGCCGATCACGGGGAACCGGGAGTAGCCGGTGCTGCGGGCCAGGTCCAGGACCTCGGGCAGAGCCTGGTCCTCCCTCACCGTCTCCACGCGGATGCGCGGGGTCATCACGTCCGCGGCGGTGCGGTCCGCGAAGCGCAGCGTCCGGTCCAGGAACGTGGCGGTCTGCGCGTCGAGCGTGCCCAGCTGGGCCGAGCGGCGGACCAGCGAGGAGAGCTCCTCGGGGCTGCGGGCGCCGGAGATCTCCTCCTTGGCCTCGATGCCCACGCGGGCCAGCACGCCGTTGGAGAACCCGTTCAGGACCAGGATCGCCGGCTTGAACACGGTGCTGAACACGAGCTGGGGCCGGGCGAGTGCGCGGCCGATCGCCATGGGCTCGGCGATGGACATGTTCTTGGGGATCAGCTCGCCGAGGAGCATCGAGAGCAGGGTCGCCACGACCATCGCGACGACGAGCGAGACGGTGCCCACCACGCCGGCCGGCAGCCCCACCTGGAGCAGCAGCGGGTCGATGAGCCGGCTGATCGCCGGGTCCATCACGTAGCCGGTGAGCAGTGTGGTCAGGGTGATGCCCAGCTGGCACGCGGAGAGCTGGGTCGAGAGTGACTTGAGACAGCGCAGCAGGGGCTCGGCGCCGCGGTCACCCGCGTCCACCATGCGCTGCACGGTGGGCACGTCGATCGCGATCATGGCGAACTCGACGGCCACGAAGAACCCGGTGCCCACGATCAGGGCCAGGCCGAGGATCAGCAGGAGCCACTCCACCCGACCTCACCCCCTCGACGGCGGGCCGGGCGGCGGTGCGGGGCACCGGGACTGGAAGGCTCCGATCCGGCCGCGTCCGCGTGGGCGGACGAGCGGTCTGGCACACAGGTGTCAGGGTGATCCATAGTCCGCCCAGTATAGGGGCGTCAGGCCCCGGCGGAACGAGCAGGGGCATGCGGCCGCCTCACCACGACGAGGCGACCGGCCGGCCCTCCTCGTAGCCCGCCGCGGACTGCAGGCCGACGACGGCGCGCTCACGGAACTCCGCCAGGTCGTGGGCGCCGGCGTAGGTCAGCGACGAGCGCACACCGGACGTGATGGTGTCCAGCAGGTCCTCCACCGAGGGGCGGCGCGGGTCCACGTACATGCGCGAGGAGGAGATGCCCTCCTCGAACATCGCCTTGCGGGCCTTGGTGAAGGCGTCCTCGTGGCGGGTGCGGTGCTGGACCGCGCGGGCCGAGGCCATGCCGAAGCTCTCCTTGTACCGCCGACCGTCCGGACCGTGCACGAGGTCGCCCGGAGACTCGAGCGTCCCCGCGAACCACGAGCCGATCATCACCGAGCTGGCTCCGGCGGCCAGCGCGAGCGCCACGTCCCGCGGGTGCTTCACCCCGCCGTCCGCCCACACGCGTGCCCCGAGCTCGCGGGCCGCGGCGGCGCACTCCAGGACCGCCGAGAACTGGGGCCGGCCCACCGCGGTCTGCATGCGCGTGGTGCACATCGCGCCCGGTCCCACGCCCACCTTGACGATGTCCGCGCCGGCCGCGACCAGGTCCCGGACGCCGTCGCCGGAGACGACGTTGCCGGCCACCACGGGCACGCCGGGGTCGAGGGCCCGCACGGCGGCGAGCGCGTCCAGCATGGTCCGCTGATGACCGTGCGCGGTGTCCACGACGAGCACGTCGACGCCGGCCTCGACCAGGACGGCGGCCTTCTCCCCCACCGCCCCGTTGATGCCGACGGCGGCGCCGACGCGGAGCCGTCCGTCGTCGTCGAGACCGGGCGTGAACAAGGACGAGCGCAGCAGGCCCGCCGCGGTGACGACCCCGCGCAGCACGGGGGCGGCGGTGCCCACCGCCGGGTCCACGACGGGGGCCATCTCCTGGTGCGCGGCGTGCAGGCGCTCGAAGGCCGCCCGCAGCGCGTCCTTGTCCGGGGCGCCGTCCGTGCCGCCGAGCTCGGCGAGCGTGAGGGTCACCACCGGAGGGTGCATGACGGAGGCGGCCGAGGTGAAGCGGTCCACGTCCTCGCAGTCCTGGGGGCGGACCACGCCGAGCAGCTCGCCGTGCGCGTCCACCACGCAGACGGCCCCGTGGTTGCGGCGGTCCACGAGGTGGAGCAGGTCCAGCACCGTGTCCTGCGGGCCGACGGTCAGGGCGGTGTCCGCCACGGGGTGGGCCGCCTTCACCCGACGCACGACGTCCCGGATGACGTCCGCCGGGATGTCCTGCGGCAGGATCCCGAGACCGCCGCGCCGGGCCATGGTCTCGACCATCCGGCGCCCGGTGACGGCGGTCATGTTGGCGGAGACCAGGGGGATGGTGGCGCCCGTGCCGTCATCCGGGGCGATGTCCACGTCCATGCGACTGGCGACGTCCGAGTGCGAGGGCACGAGGAAGACGTCGTTGTACGTCAGGTCGACGGCCGGGTCGGTGAGGAAGCGCATGGCGTCAGTCTCCCAGACGAGGCGGACGCCGTGAGGCCCCCGCGCGTCCGCCGGGAGCGGAGTCGAGCCGAGGCCGCGGCATTCCGACCGGGGGCGTCGAAGAACTATGATGTCTCGAGGCGTTCCCGGCCCCACGCGCGCCGCGCGGGTGGCCCGGCGCAGCACATCGCATCCCAAGGCTCAGGAAGAGGCGTTACACAGTGCCAGAACTCACGTCGGACCGGCTCGCACAGGAGTTCCCGGGGAACGAACGGCTGGTGGCCGAGATCTACCGGAAGTACCGCGAGGACTCCGGTTCCGTGGACCGGCAGTGGGCACAGATCTTCGCCCGTCTCGAGGCCAGCGCCCCCGCCGCCGAGGCCGAGCCGAAGGCCGCCGCCAAGACCGAGCCGAAGACCGCCGCCCGGGCCGAGCCGAAGGCCTCCGCCAAGGTGACCGAGCCGAAGGCGGCGACCGCCCCGGCCCGGGGTGCGCAGCCCAAGGAGACCTCGGTCAGCACCGGCCCCAAGCCCAAGAAGACCCCGGCGGCCCAGGCCGTGCCCTCCGAGCCCGCCGACACCGCCACCACCACCGCGGACGAGAAGCAGGAGAAGGCCACCGTCCTCAAGGGCATGGCCAAGGCCGTGGCCACGAACATGGACGCCTCCCTGTCCATGCCCACCGCCACCACCGTGCGCGACCTGCCGGCCAAGGTGCTGATCGACAACCGCGTGGTCATCAACAGCCACCTGGCCCGCACCCGCGGCGGCAAGGTCTCCTTCACCCACCTCATCGGCTACGCCGTGGTCCGCGCGCTCGCGGCCATGCCCTCGATGAACGTGACCTACGAGGAGCGCGACGGCAAGCCCACCATGGTGGAGCCGGCCCACGTGAACTTCGGCCTCGCCATCGACCTGCCCCGCCCGGACGGCACCCGCGCGCTCGTGGTCCCCAACGTCAAGGCCGCCGAGACCCTCGACTTCCGCGGCTTCTGGAAGGCGTACGACGACCTCGTCCAGCGCGCCCGCAAGAACAAGCTGACGATGGACGACTACGCCGGCACCACGGTCTCCCTGACCAACCCGGGCGGCATCGGCACCGTGCACTCGGTGCCCCGCCTGTCCCAGGGCCAGGCCGCCATCATCGGCGTCGGCGCGCTGACCTATCCGGCCGCCTTCCAGGGCGCCGCCGAGTCCACGCTGCACGACCTGGCGATCTCCAAGACGATCACGCTGACCTCCACGTACGACCACCGCGTGATCCAGGGCGCCGGCTCCGGCGAGTTCCTGAAGATCGTGCACGGCCTCCTGCTGGGCGAGGACGGCTTCTACGACGAGGTCTTCCACTCCCTGCGCATCCCCTACGAGCCCGTCCGCTGGGCCCAGGACGTGCAGGTGAACCCGGAGGAGCAGATCGGCAAGGTCGCCCGCATCCAGCAGCTCATCCACGCGTACCGGGACCGCGGCCACCTGCTGGCCAACGTGGACCCGCTCGAGTACTCGATGGCCTACCACCCGGACCTCGACATCCGCGAGCACGGGCTCACCCTGTGGGACCTGGACCGCGAGTGGCCCACCGGCGGCTTCGGCGGGGCGAGCAGCCTGACCCTGCGCAAGATCCTCGGCGTGCTGCGTGACGCGTACTGCCGCACCATCGGCGTCGAGTACATGCACATCCAGGACCCGGCCGAGCGCGCCTGGTTCCAGGAGAAGCTCGAGCAGCCGTACGCCAAGCCCACCCGCGAGGAGCAGCTGCGCATCCTGGGCCGCCTCAACGCCGCGGAGGCGTTCGAGACGTTCCTGCAGACCAAGTACATCGGCCAGAAGCGCTTCTCCCTGGAGGGCGGCGAGTCCCTCATCCCGCTGCTGGACGGCATCCTCGGCGACGCCGCCGACGCCGGGCTGGACGAGGTCGCCATCGGCATGGCGCACCGCGGTCGCCTGAACGTGCTGACCAACATCGCCGGCAAGACCTACAGCCAGGTCTTCCGCGAGTTCGAGGGGGCCACCCCGGGCGGCGCCTCGGGCTCGGGCGACGTGAAGTACCACATGGGCACCGAGGGCACCTTCGTGTCCGACGCCGGCAACAGCACCCGCGTGTACCTCGCCGCCAACCCCTCGCACCTGGAGGCCGTGGACCCGGTCCTCGAGGGCGTCGTGCGTGCCAAGCAGGACCGCCTCGATCTGGGTGGCCAGCGCCCGGACTCCTTCTCCGTGCTGCCGATCCTCGTGCACGGCGACGCGGCCTTCGCGGGCCAGGGCGTCGTGACCGAGGTCCTGCAGCTCTCGCAGCTGCCCGGCTACCGCACCGGCGGCACGATCCACGTGGTCGTGAACAACCAGGTGGGCTTCACCACGCCGCCGACCCAGGCGCGCTCCGCGGTGTACTCCACCGACGTGGCCAAGACCATCCAGGCCCCGATCTTCCACGTCAACGGCGACGAGCCGGAGTCCGTGGTGCACGTGGCCCAGCTCGCCTTCGAGTACCGCCAGCGGTTCAACAAGGACGTCGTCATCGACCTCGTCTGCTACCGCCGCCGCGGCCACAACGAGGGCGACGACCCGTCGATGACGCAGCCGCGCATGTACAACCTCATCGAGCAGAAGCGCTCCACCCGCAAGCTGTACGTCGAGTCCCTCGTGGGCCGCGGCGACATCACGCAGGAGGAGGCGGACAGCGCCCTGAAGGACTACCAGCAGCAGCTGGAGCGGGTCTTCGCGGAGACCCACGAGGACGCGCCCGCCTCCGGCGGGGAGGGCCTCCGCCCGGCCGAGGACCGGGACGCGGCCCCGGAGGCGCCGGCGTCCACGGCCATCTCGGCCGAGACGCTGCGGGCCATCGGGCAGGCGCACATCGACGTGCCCGAGGGCTTTACGGTCCACCCCAAGCTCGCGGCCCTGCTCGAGCGCCGCGCCAAGATGGCCGTCGACGGCGGCATCGACTGGGGCTTCGCCGAGCTGGCGGCCTTCGGCTCGCTGCTCATGGAGGGCGTGCCGGTCCGCCTGGCGGGCCAGGACTCCCAGCGCGGCACCTTCACGCAGCGCCACTCGGTGTTCCACGACCGGATCACCGGCGACACGTGGGCGCCGCTGAGGCACCTCTCCGAGGACCAGGCGAAGTTCTGGGTCTACAACTCGCTGCTGTCCGAGTACGCCGCCCTCGGCTTCGAGTACGGCTACTCCGTGGAGCGCTCCGACGCCCTCGTGCTGTGGGAGGCCCAGTTCGGCGACTTCGTGAACGGCGCGCAGACGATCATCGACGAGTTCATCTCCTCGGCCGATCAGAAGTGGTCGCAGACCTCGTCCGTGGTCCTGCTCCTCCCCCACGGCTACGAGGGCCAGGGGCCGGACCACTCCTCCGCCCGCATCGAGCGCTTCCTGCAGATGTGCGCCGAGG
>ERZ1023183.31-NODE-31-length-63066-cov-7.339290_pt1 | contig 63066 bp, 55 predicted proteins | sample MGYA00521095_ERZ1023183 | MGnify/ENA primary metagenome ERZ1023183 (study PRJEB32759, sample SAMN07749889) | skin metagenome | biome: transportation; feature: city; material: polyester macromolecule | host: Homo sapiens | place: Hong Kong:TW line | collected... | reverse complement strand
TCATGCCGGACGCGGACCTCGAGATGACCGCCGACGCCCTGGTCGGCGCCGCCTTCGGCTCCGCCGGCGAGCGCTGCATGGCGATCTCCGTGGCCGTCCCGGTCGGCGAGGAGACCGCCGACCGCCTGATCGCGCTGCTCCGCGAGCGCATGGAGGACCTCACGGTCGGCCCGTCGCTCGAGGCGTCCTCGGACTTCGGCCCCGTCGTCTCGAAGGACGCGAAGGAGCGCATCGAGGGCTACATCGCGGCCGGCGTCGAGGCGGGCGCCGACCTGGTCGAGGACGGCCGGGGCGTCGTCGTCGAGGGCCACGAGGACGGCTTCTACGTGGGCGCCACCCTGTTCGACCGCGTCACCCCGGAGATGAGCATCTACCGCGAGGAGATCTTCGGCCCGGTGCTCTCCGTGGTCCGCGCGAAGGACTACGAGGAGGCGCTCACGCTCGTGAACGAGCACGAGTTCGGCAACGGCGTGGCCATCTTCACCCGCGACGGCGACGCCGCCCGCGACTTCTCCACCCGCGTGGACACCGGCATGGTCGGCGTGAACGTGCCGATCCCCGTGCCGATCGCCTACTACACCTTCGGCGGCTGGAAGGCCTCCGGCTTCGGCGACCTGAACCAGCACGGCACGGACGGGCTGAAGTTCTACACCAAGACGAAGACCGTCACCACGCGCTGGCCCTCCGGCGTGCGCGAGGGCGCCAGCTTCGTGATGCCGGCCGGCTCCTGACCGCCCCGCAGCCCGTCCCGACCAGGAGGACCCCATGACCACCGTTCTGTTCCTCGGCCTCGGCCACATGGGCGGCCCCATGGCCGCCAACCTCGCCGCCGCGGGCCACCGCGTGCTCGGCTTCGACCTCGTCCCCGAGGCCCTCGAGAAGGCCCGTGCGGCCGGCGTCGAGACCGTCACGGACACGGCCGCGGCGGCCGCGGAGGCCGACGTCGTGCTGACCATGCTCCCCCACGGACGCCTGGTGCTGGACGTCTACCGGGGTGAGGACGGCGACGGCGGCCTGCTCGCCGCCGCCCGCCCCGGCACCGTGTTCCTGGACTGCTCGACCATCGACGTCGCCGAGGCCCGCGAGGCGGCCGCGGCGGCGGAGGCGGCGGGCATGCGGGCGGCCGACGCGCCGGTCTCGGGCGGCCAGGTGGGCGCCGAGGCCGGCACCCTCGCCTTCATGGTGGGCGCCTCGGACGAGGTGTACGCCGAGGTGCTGCCGCTGCTCGAGGTCATGGGCGCGCGGATCGTGCACTGCGGGGCCGCCGGCCTGGGCCAGGCCGCGAAGATCTGCAACAACATGGTGCTGGGGGTCACGCAGATCGCCGTCGCCGAGGCCTTCGTCCTGGGCGAGCGCCTGGGCCTGCGGCACCAGGCCCTGTACGACGTGATGAGCAAGGCCTCCGGGCAGTGCTGGTCCCTGACCACCAACTGCCCGGTGCCCGGCCCCGTCCCCGGCTCCCCCGCGAACCGGGACTTCCAGCCCGGCTTCGCCGGCGCCCTGATGGCCAAGGACCTCGGGCTCGCGCTCGCGGCCCTGGACGAGCAGGGCGTGGCGGCCGACCTGGGCCGCCTCGCGCAGGCCAAATACGCCGAGTACGCCGCCGGAGAAGGCGCCGCCCGCGACTTTTCCGGCATCATCGAGGACATCCGAGCATCACACACGGACAGGAGCGAGGCATGAGCGAGCAGACCACCCCGGACGGCGCCGAGTCGCCGATCATCGTGGAGCGGCAGGGCCGGGTCGGCCACATCCGCCTGAACCGGCCGAAGGCCCTGAATGCGCTGAACGAGGCGACGATGCGTGCCGTCGTCGCGGCGGTGCAGGAGCTGGACACCGACCCGGAGATCGGGGCGATCCTGCTCTCCGGCTCCCCCAAGGCGTTCGCCGCCGGCGCGGACATCAAGGAGATGGCCACCAAGGAGTTCTCCGAGATGTACGCGGCCGACTGGTTCGCCGGCTGGGACGGGCTCACCCGTGCCCGCACCCCCATCGTGGCGTGCGTGACCGGCTACGCCCTCGGCGGCGGCTGCGAGCTGGCCATGATGGCCGATGTGCTCGTGGCCGGCGAGGGCGCGAAGTTCGGCCAGCCCGAGATCAACCTCGGCGTCATCCCCGGCATGGGCGGCTCCCAGCGCCTGACCCGCGCCGTGGGCAAGGCGAAGGCCATGGACATGATCCTCACCGGCCGCATGATCGGGGCGGAGGAGGCCGAGCGCATCGGGCTCGTCTCCCGCGTGGTGGCCGACGAGAAGGCCCTCGAGGAGGCGCTGGAGGTGGCCGCGACCATCGCGTCCAAGTCCAAGCCGGCCTCCTGGATGGCCAAGGAGGCCGTCAACGCCGCGTTCGAGACCACGCTCGCCCAGGGCATCGCCTTCGAGCGCCGCGTGTTCCACGCCGCGTTCGCCACGGCGGACCAGAAGGAGGGCATGGACGCGTTCGCGGCGAAGCGCGAGGCGGGGTGGCAGCACCGATGAGCGACGCGCAGACCACCGCGACGACGGCCCCCGCGGCCGGGCAGGACGGCGCGGCGGACGAGGTGCTCCTCGAGGTCCGCGACGGCCTCGGCCGCATCACGCTGAACCGTCCGCGCGCCCTGAACGCGCTGACGCAGGACATGGTCCGGGCGATCGACGCGGCCCTGACCGACTGGGCCGCGGACCCCGCCGTGCGCGGCGTGCTGATCCGCGGCGCCGGGGAGAAGGGACTGTGCGCCGGCGGTGACGTCGTCTCCCTGCGCTCCTCGCTCCTGGCCGGGCGGTTCGCGGAGGCCGAGGAGTTCTTCCGCGACGAGTACGCGATGAACGAGCGCATCGCCGCCTACCCCAAGCCGTACGTGGCCTTCATGGACGGCGTCGTCCTGGGCGGCGGCATGGGCGTGTCCGCGCACGGCTCGCACCGCGTGGCCACCGAGCGGACGCGCGCCGGCATGCCCGAGACGGCGATCGGGTTCACCCCCGACGTCGGCGGCTCCTTCCACCTCGCCCGCGCACCCTTCCAGGCGGGCCGGCACCTGGCCGCGACCTCGGCGCACGCCTCCGGTTCCGACGCGGTGGCCCTGGGCCTGGCGGACGTCTTCGTGGAGTCCGCCCGGCTGGACGAGCTCGAGCAGGCCCTCGCCGCGGCGTTCGGCGCCCTCGGCTCGGCCGCGGACGCGGGCGGGCGCGACGAGGCCGCCTTCGCCGCCGCCGACGAGGTGCTGGCCCGGTTCGCGGTGGCCGAGGACGCACGGCCCGCGTCCGCGCTGGTGGCCGGCCGGGAGTGGATCGAGGACGCCTACGGCCGGGAGTCGGCCGCCGAGGTCCTCGCCGCCCTGGACGAGCGCGCCGCCGCGGGCGGGGAGCACGCCGAGGCCGCGGGGCAGGCCGCCGAGGCCATCCGCACCAAGTCCCCGACCGCCGTCGCCGTGGCCCACGAGGCCCAGCGCCGGCTGGCCGCGCGCGGGGCGGACCTGACCGTGGCCGACGCGCTGCGCCAGGAGTTCACGATCGGCACCCACCTGATGCGCGAGCCGGACATGGCCGAGGGCATCCGCGCGCTGCTCGTGGACAAGGACAAGGATCCGACGTGGAGCCCGGCCCGGCTCGAGGACGTCTCGGCCGAGGACGTGGCCGGGCACTTCGAGCCCGTGCCCGGGGTGGACCCGCTCGAGCTCGGCTGAGCCCGCCCCGACGGACGGCGCCCCGTGGTCACGTGTGGTGACCGCGGGGCGCCGTGCTGTGGGGGCGACCGTGCGGGCCCCCCGGCGTCAGCCGATCAGGCCGCGACCCACGATCATGCGCATGATCTCGTTGGAGCCCTCGAGGATCCGGTGCACGCGCAGGTCCCGGACGAGCTTCTCCACGCCGTACTCGTGCAGGTAGCCGTAGCCGCCGTGCAGCTGCAGGGCGGTGTCGGCGGCCTCGTAGCCGGACTCGGTGGCCACGAGCTTGGCCATGGCGCACAGGCGCACGGTGTCCGGGTCGTTGCGGTCCAGGGCGTCCGCGGCGCGCATGAGCATCGTGTGGGCGGTCTCCAGCTTCACGGACATGTCCGCGAGCTCGAAGACGAGGGCCTGCTTGGTGGTGAGCGGCTCGCCGAACGCGCTGCGCTCCTTGAGGTAGCGGGTGGCCTTGTCCAGGGCGGCCAGGCCGCCGCCGATCGAGCAGGCGCCGATGTTCAGGCGGCCGCCGTTGAGGCCCTTCATGGCGATGCGGAAGCCGTCGCCCTCCTCGCCGAGGCGGTCGGCCACGGGCACGCGGACGTCCTCGAAGATCACCTGGCGCGTGGGCTGGGTGTGCCAGCCCATCTTCTTCTCGTTGGGGCCGAAGGACAGGCCGGGGGTGTCCTTGTGGACCACGACGGCGGAGATCCCCCGGGCGCCCGTGTCCGCGGTGCGGCACATCACCACGTAGCAGTCGGACGCGCCGGCGCCGGAGATGAACTGCTTGACGCCGTTGAGGACGTAGTGGTCGCCGTCGCGGACGGCGCGGGTCTTCAGCGCGGCCGCGTCCGAGCCGGCGCCGGGCTCGGTGAGGCAGTAGCTGGCCAGGTGCTCCATGCCCACGAGGTCGGGGATCCAGCGGGCGCGCTGCTCGTCGCTGCCGAAGGAGTCGATCATCCAGGCGACCATGTTGTGGATGGAGATGTAGGCGGCGAAGGCCGGGTCCGCCTTGGCGAGCTCCTCGAAGATCAGGATCGCGTCCGTGCGCTCCAGGCCGGTGCCGCCGTGCTCCTCCCCCACGTAGATGCCGCCCAGGCCGAGCTCGCCGGCCTCGGCGAGGACGTCCACCGGGAAGTGCTTCTCGGCGTCCCAGTCGAGGGCGTGCGGGGCGACGCGCTGCTCGGCGAAGTCGCGGACGGCGTCGACCAGGGCCTTCTGGTCGTCGGTGATGGGGAACATGGGTTCGTCCTCCTGGGGCTCGGGCCGGCCGCGCGGGCGGTCCACGACGGGGTGGTGCGGGGGTGACACCGCGGGCGGCGACAGGGTGTGACTGTCGTCACCACGATAATAGGACATCCAATGATTAGCCGTGTCGCCGCCGGGCCGTGGGCTAGCGTGCTCCCCGTGCAGACCACCACCAGCCCCACCGCGGACTCGCCCACCGGCCCCCGCTCCCACGCCTCCGGCCGCACGGAACAGCTGTTCGGCATCCGCCGCCACGCGCTGATGACCGAGCGGGACGGCGCCCTCAACCCGGCCGCGTTCGAGGTCGGCCCGTGGTGCCTCGACCTGGACGGCCGGCCCACCGGCGCGGCGGCCACCGTGATCATGGACAACGCCACCGCGGTGGCCGTGCACCACGCGGCCCGGGACATCGAGACCGTGGTCACCACCGAGCTGCAGGTCAACGTGCTCGGCCCGCTGCCCGCCTTCGACGCGGCGGCGGTCACGGCCGGGGACGAGGACGGCCCGCTGCTGGAGTGCTGGACCCGCCCGCTGGCCTGGGATGCCGGCGGCGGCGTGGCCCGCGCGTGGCTCGAGGACGCGGACGGGCGTCGCGTGGTCGAGGCGACCGGCTGGTTCCAGTCGGTGCCCGCCGGAGCGCCGGAGCGGATGGCCGCGTTCGTCGCCGCCGGACGGCTGCCCCGCGGGGCCGAGACCCGCGTGCCCATGCCGGGGCTGCTGGCCGCCCGCCCCGAGTCGCTGCCGGCGGCCGATCCGGACGTGCGCCCCGCCGTCGACGCCGCGGCGAGCGCGGGCGCCCGCTTCGCCCCGAAGCCGGAGCTGGCCAACCCGTCGGGCGCGGTCCACGGCGGGGCCATGACGCTGCGGGCGGTCACCGCCGCGCAGGCGGCCATGCCGGACCGCGAGCGCTACGACGTCCAGGCCGTGCGCGTGGTGTTCGTGCGCCCGGGGCATGGCGAGATGGTCGCCCTCACGCGGGTGCGGCACGCGGGCCGGTCCCTGCGCCTCGTGGACGTGGACCTCGTGCCGGTCGGCGCCGACGGCGTCCCCGTGGCCGACAAGCCGATGGTCCAGGTGCAGGTCACCTTCCGCGCCGCCCGGAGCTGACGCCCCGCACGCCCGAGCACCCGAGCGCTTTCGAACGTGAGAGAGGCCCTATCCCACGTTCGAAAGCGCTCATTCCCCCGACATCACGTTCGAAAGTCCGGGGAGGAGGAGGCGTCGCCGTCGTGGGGCCGGCTCAGCGGCCCACGGTGCCGAACCGGGAGGCCACGGGGGCCGTGAAGGCGGGCTTCAGGAAGAACCAGGCGGCGGCGGTGACCGCCACGCTCACGAGGAACACCACGAGGCCCCACGCGTCGGTGGCCCCGCCGCGCGAGGTGTACATGTGGTTCAGGTTCGTCAGCAGGCCCGTGAAGGCCACGAGGAACACGTGCACCACGATGAACGCCACGAAGAAGACCATCACCGGGAAGTGCACCTTGCGGGCCACCTCCATGGGGAACGCCTTGTTCAGTCCCTTGGCCTCCGTGGGGAACCACGAGGACATGCGCCAGCCCGTGAGGGCGGCGAGCGGGGCGGCCACGAACACCACCAGCGCGTAGGAGAGCATCTGCAGCGCGTTGTAGTGCACCCAGCCGTTCTCCGTGGGCCAGTCCAGGGACAGGTACTGGATGCCGGCGGACAGGGCGTGCTGGAACACGTGCGGGTCCGTGGGCACGATCCGCGCCCAGTGGCCGGTGACGATCAGCAGCACCACGAAGATCACGCCGTTGAGCAGCCACAGCGCGTCGAGGGCCTGGTGCGTCCAGATGGTGAGCGAGAACTTCTTCGGGGTGTTGCCCCGCGCGGAGAACAGGCCGTCCTTCGTCGGCGTGAAGTTGGCCGGAGGCCGCGTCTCGTGACGGATCTGCAGGCCCGTCCGGATGATCAGCACCATCAGGAACATGTTCAGGAAGTGCTGCCAGCCCATCCACCAGGGCATCCCCTCGGGGGTGCCCTCGGGCAGGACCGGGTGCCCGTCGTAGGTCGCGATGAAGTCCGCCACCGGGTCGAGGCTCCGCAGCCAGCGTCCGGCCAGCACTGCGAGCAGCGCCAGCACGACGACGCCGGCCACCGCCGGCAGCGCCTTGCGCAGGCGGGACGGGGCGGCGGATTCGGCGGCGTCCGTCTCCGCGGCCCGAGCGGGCGTGCCGGTGGCGGCCCCGGGGGCGGCCCGGGGCGGCTGCGCGGCGGAGGCCGGCGGGGCCGAACGGGTGTCCGGCGCGGTGGGGGCCGGCTCCGGGGCCGACGCCGCGGCCACGGGGGCGGCGACGGCCGGTTCCGCATCGGCCGGCTCGACGGCGACCGGCCGGGCCGGCGCCGCGGCGGCGGGCTCGGCGGTGACCGACTCCGGTGCGACGACCTCCTGCGCCACCGTCTCCGGCGCGGTGGGGGCGCCCACGGCGGCCAGCTCGGTGAACCACTCCCCCTCCCGGGCGAACGGCACGTACCCGGCCATGCGTCGCCGCTTCGCGAGCGGCACGAGGTCGGACTCCACGGGAGCGCCCACCCCGGCCGCGGCCGGCGCACCGGTCGCGGAGGCGACGACGGCCGCCACGTCCGGCACGACGGGCTCGGTCTCCGCGGGTGCGGGGGCCCGCGTCGGGGACGCCGAGGCGGCGATCGGCTCGGGCGCGACGGACCGCGCCGGGGCGGCGGCCGGGATCGATCCCGCGGCCGGGGCGGGGGCGCCGCCGAGCCACTCGGCCTCGCGGGCGAACGGGACGTACCCGGCCATGCGGCGTCGCGCGGACAGGGGCGTGAGGCCCGACGTCGGCGCGGTCGGCGCCACCGGGACGGCGGCCGCGGCCGAGGCGGGGGCCGCCGTCGTGGTGTCCTGCGCCGGGGCGGGGGCGGGCTCGGTCTCGGCCGGGGCGCCCTTCAGGGGGACGTAGCCGGCCATTCGCTGCTTGGGCATGCTTCTCCTCGTCCGAGGGGCGCGGTCCGCAGCGGACCGCGCCCGCACCGGTTCAGCCGCGGCGGGTGCGCAGCTGCTCGATGACCTGCGGGACCACCTGGAAGATGTCCCCGACCACGCCGAAGTCGGCGTGCTCGAAGATCTCGGCGTCCTCGTTCTTGTCGATCGCCACGATGGTCTTGGCGGTCTTCATGCCGGCCAGGTGCTGGATGGCGCCGGAGATGCCGAGGGCGATGTACAGGTTCGGGGACACGATCACGCCGGTCTGGCCCACCTGGCGCTCGGCCGCGGTGTAGCCGGAGTCGACGGCGGCACGCGAGGCGCCCACGGCGGCGCCGAGCTCGTCGGCGAGCTGCTCGACGATCGCGAAGCCCTCCTCGGAGCCCACGCCGCGTCCGCCGGCGACGACGGTCTTCGCGCCGCGCAGGGGCGGACGGGCGGAGTTCTGCGTGCGGGCGTTCACCTCGAGCACCCGGGCGCCGGCGGTCACCGGGCCGAGCTCGGCGGCGGCCAGCTCCACGACCTCGGGCGCCTCGACGGCCGGGGCCCGGTCCGCGACGGCGCCGGGGCGCACGGTGATGATCCGGGGGCCGCCCTCGCCGGTGGACTCGCTGAGGTAGTCGCCGCCGAACACGGAGTGGCGGGCGATGACCTCGTCGTCGGCCCAGCGCAGCCCCACGGCATCCGCACACACGGGGCCGCGGGCGCGGACGGACAGGCGGCCGGCCACCGCGCGGGACTCGGGGCTGCCGGAGAGCAGCACGGCCACGGGCGCGGTGCGGGCGGCCGCGGCGGCGAGGGCCTGCACGGCGGCGTCGCCGAGGGTGGTGGCGGCGTCGTCGGCCACGAGGACGTGGACGCGCGTGGCGCCGTACTCCCCCAGACGGGCGACGGCGGCGTCCCTGCCCTCCGCGCCGGTCACGAGGACGGCCTCGGGCACGCCCACGGTGGCGGCGGCGCCGAGGAGCTCGGCCACGATCGGGCGGAGCGCTCCGTCCGCGCCGATCTCGGCGTGCACCAGCACGGTCTGGCCGCTGTTCGCGGCGTCGGTCTGCGTCGTCATCTCGGTCTCCTCCACGTTCGCGCTCACACGAGCCCCCGACCCGCGAGGAACTCCACCAGCCGCTCGGCGGCGGTGCCGTCGTCGGTGACCTTCTCGCCCGCGGCACGCTCGGGACGCGTGTCCGCCGAGACCATCACGGAGCGGTAGGCGGCCTCGGCCGGGCCCGCGGCGATGCCGAGGTCGGCCAGGGACAGCACGGTGAGCGGCTTCTTCTTGGCCGCCATGATGTTCTTGAAGTTCGGGAACCGCGGCTCCGCGGTCTTCTCCGTCAGGCCCGCCACGGCGGGCAGGGCGACGGCGGCGCGCACGTCCGCGTCCGAGGTCGCCACGGTGCCGGTCAGCTCGCCGTCGGCCAGCTCGGGGGCCTCGGCGTGCGGCAGGTAGGGCCGGTCCAGGAGCTCGGCGACCATGGCCGGCACCACGCCGGTGCCGCCGTCCGTGGACACCGTGCCGGCGAGCACGAGGTCGGCGCCCTCCTTCTCGACGGCCGCGGCGATCACGCGGGCCGTCTGCACGGCGTCCGAGCCGACGAGTGCGTCGTCGGTGATCTGCACGGCGGAGTCCGCGCCCATGGCCAGCATCTTGCGCAGGGTCTTCGAGGAGTCCTCGGGGCCCACCGTCAGGGCCACGACCTCGATGTCCGCGCCGGCGTCCCGCCAGCCCAGGGCGACCTCCATGACGCGCTCGCTGATCTCGTCCGGCACGGGCTCGGCCGCGCCGTCGCGCACCACCCAGCCGGTCTCCAGGCTCAGCTCACGCTCCTGCCACGTGTCCGGCACCTGCTTGGCCAGCACCAGGATCTTCACGGCCTCTCCTCCTTGGGTCGCGGTCTCGCCCCGGGGCCTCCGCCCCGAGCACGGTGACTTACGCTACAGACTACGGGTCCGCGCACATCCGGGCCGCATGACCCCCGCGCGGGAGCGGCCGGGGCCGCCGTCGTCGGCCCGCGCGTCCGGACCATGATCGCCCGAACCGAGGAGGCACCGTGAGCCCCGCCGCCCCGCCCGCCGAGCCGCCGGCCGCCGAGGACCGGCCCCGGGTCCCGGCGGTGCCCGCCTCCTCCCTCGTGCTGGTCCGGCCCGGGGCCGGCGGCGAGACCTCGGTGTTCACCGTCCGCCGCGCCGGGACCATGGCCTTCAGCGCCCACGCCACGGCCTTCCCCGGCGGCCGCGTGGACCCCGCGGACGACCTGCCGGACCGGCTGTGGGAGGGCACGGATCTGGCCGACTGGGGCCGGCGCCTGGGGCTGCCGCACGAGCCCGTGGACGCCCACGGCACCCTCACGGAGCTCGACCCCGCCGAGGGCGCCGGCCGCGTGCTGGCCGCCGCCGTCCGCGAGACGTTCGAGGAGACCGGAGTGCTCCTGGCCCGGGACGCCGCCACCGGCACCCCCGTGGACCCGGCCCGGGTGGCCGCGTTCCCCGACGAGCTGCGCGACGCCGTCGAGCGCCACGAGGTGGACTTCGGGGAGCTGCTCGACCGCGAGGGGCTGCGCCCCGACGCCGGCGCGCTCGTGCCGTGGTCCCGGTGGATCACCCCGCACGGGGGCCCGCGCCGCTACGACACGTTCTTCTTCGCCGTCCACCTGCCGCAGGGCCAGTCCCCCGAGCGGATGTCCTCCGAGGCGGCCAGCCACGGCTGGGCGTCCCCCGCCGAGCTGCTGCGCCGCTTCCGGGCCGGCGAGGTCAACCTGATGGCCCCCACGTGGTGGCAGCTGCGCACCCTGGTCGACGCCGGCGAGGACATCCACGCGGGCCGCTCCCGGTTCGAGCCCCTCGAGGGGGTCATGCTCGTGGCCGGGCAGGGGCCCGTGTTCCCCCACGCGGACGAGTATCTGCGTGACCTGACGGCGTTCCGCGCGGCCGCGCAGGTGGAGGAGTCCAAGGACAACATCCTCTGAGCGCTCCCGGCTCCGGACCGCGCGGTGGGTGACGGGCCGGCGAGCACCGCGGACCACGAGCCGCGACCCCATGGCCTGCCGGGCCCCGTGCCCCTAGTCTGGTCTGCACCGGATCACCCGGCTCCGCGCGTCCGGCCCCCACCCCCGGCCACCGCGCGTCCCGCTCGCACCCTAGGAGCACTGCATGGCGCTCAGCGTCCTCGACCTGTTCTCGATCGGCATCGGCCCGTCCTCGTCCCACACCGTGGGACCCATGCGCGCCGCCCGCCGCTTCACGGACAGCATGGGCCAGCACGGCGTCCTCGAGCGCACGGCCCGCGTGCACGCCGAGCTGTTCGGCTCGCTGGCGGCCACCGGCGTGGGCCACGGCTCGGACACCGCGGTGCTGCTCGGCCTGGCCGGCCAGGACCCCGAGACCATCGACCCGGACGCCTGCACCGGGCTCGTGGAGGAGATCGTCACGGGCGGTCGGCTGCCCCTGGACGGGCGCCACGAGATCGCCTTCGACCGGCGGGGCGACCTGACGCTGCACATGCGCGAGTCCCTGCCCGGGCATCCGAACGGCATGCGCCTGACCGCCTACGACGACGCCGGCGGACAGCTCCACACCCGCGACTACTACTCGGTGGGCGGCGGCTTCGTGGTCACCTCGGACGAGCTCGAGGCCGAGCTGGACGCCACCAAGGACGTCAACCGCACCGACGACGGCGACACCGGCGAACCGTACCCCTTCTCCACGGGCGCCGAGCTCGCCGCCCGCTGCCACGAGGCGGGCCTGAGCATCGCGGAGCTCATGCTCGCCAACGAGGCCACCCGCCACGACCTCGACGAGCTGCGCACCCAGCTGCTGGCCATCTGGGCCGTCATGGAGGAATGCGTCCACAACGGCGTGACCCGCACCGAGCCGATCCTGCCCGGCGGACTGCAGGTCCGCCGTCGGGCCCCCGCGCTGCGGGAGCACCTGCTGCAGACCACCGACCGCACCGACCCCATGTGGGCCATGGAGTGGGTCAACCTCTTCGCGCTCGCGGTGAACGAGGAGAACGCCTCGGGCGGGCGCATCGTCACCGCGCCCACGAACGGCGCCGCGGGCATCATCCCGGCCGTCATGCTCTACTACATGCGCTTCGTGCTCCCCGAGGGCGCCACGCAGCAGGAGCGGGACGACAAGGTGGTCGAGTTCCTGCTCACCGCGGCGGCGATCGGCATCCTGTACAAGCGCAACGCCTCCATCTCCGGCGCCGAGGTCGGCTGCCAGGGCGAGGTCGGCTCGGCCTGCTCCATGGCGGCGGGCGCGCTGTGCGCCGTGCTCGGCGGCACCGTGGACCAGGTGGAGAACGCGGCCGAGATCGGGATCGAGCACAACCTCGGGCTGACGTGCGACCCCGTGGGCGGCCTCGTCCAGGTGCCGTGCATCGAACGCAACGCGATCGCGTCCGTGAAGGCCATCAACGCGGCCCGGCTGGCGCTGCTCGGGGACGGCTCGCACCGGGTGACCCTGGACCAGGCCATCACGACCATGCGCGACACCGGCGCGGACATGAAGTCCAAGTACAAGGAGACCTCGCGCGGCGGCCTGGCCGTGAACGTCATCGAGTGCTGATCGCCCGGGTCCGCGGCCCAGCGCCGCTCCGGTCGGGACGGACGGGGCACCCGTCCGCTAGCGTGGGGCCCGATCCGCACCCTGCCCCCCGAGCGCGAGAGGACCGACGTGGCCATTCATCCTGTGGACGCGACCCTGGAGGCCGCGAAGATCGATCCCGACCAGCGTGCCGAGCGGCTCAAGGGGGTGAAGCTCGACGGCGCCGGCTGGAAGTACGCGCTCACGCGCGCGCTCAAGGAGTTCGGCAACGACGGCGGCACCGACCTGGCCGCGAAGCTCACCTACTACCTGGTGCTCTCGCTGGCCCCCTCGCTGCTGGCCGTGTTCTCCATCCTGTCCCTCGTGCTCGCCTCCAACCGCGGAGCCATCGACGATCTGCTGGGGCAGCTGACCGGTCTGGTCCCGAGCGACTACCAGGCGCTCGTCACGAACCTGGTGACCACCATGAGCGACTCGGCCGCCTCAGGCGGCGGGATCATCGCCCTCGTCATCGGCATCGCGACCGCCCTGTGGTCCGCCTCCGCGTACGTGAAGGCGTTCAATCGCTCGGCCAACACGGTGTACGGCTACGAGGAGGGCCGCGGCCTGGTGAAGCTGACGCTGACCAACCTGCTCACCACGCTCATCCTGATCGTGGGCATCGTGGTCGTGCTGCTCTCGCTGGCGCTGAACCGCTCGCTCGTGGACGGCTTCCTCCAGCCGATCGCCGGCCCGCTCGGCATGACCGGCGTGGTGAACTTCCTCTCGGACACGTTCCTGCCGGTGTGGGCGTGGGTGAAGTGGCCCGTCGTCGTCCTGATCCTGCTGGTGCTGATCGCGACCCTGTACTACACCACCCCGAACGTCCAGAAGCCGCGCTTCCACCTCTTCGGCCCCGGCAACATCGTGGCGCTGGTGGGCATGGTGCTGGCCGCGGTGGCCCTGTCCGTGTACTTCACGCAGTTCGCCGGCTACTCGGCGTACGGCGCGATCGGCACGATCATGGCGCTGCTGTTCGCCCTGTGGATCTTCAACATCGTGCTGCTGCTCGGCCTGGAGGTCGACGCCGAGGTGGAGCGTGCCCGCCAGCTCGAGGCCGGCCTGCCCGCCGAGGCTCGGGTGCAGCTGCCCCCGAAGGACGTGGCCGGGGTGGAGAAGCGCGCCGAGAAGCAGACGGCCGTGGAGGAGCGCGGCTACGAGCTGCGGGCGGTCCACGAGGGCCGCTGACCGCACCCGATGCGGCGCCCTCAGCGCCGGGCCGCCCGGTAGCCGTCCGCCTGGGCCGCGGCGGCGGAGGCGTAGCAGTGGCGCGCGTTGGTCTTGCCGTAGTGCTGCTGACCGGGCATGTGGTAGATGCCCGAGTTGTCGTTGGCCTTGACCGGGTGGGAGTCCGGGCACACGGAGTCGGCTCCGCGCACCGGCCCCGCGTCGCCGGCCGCGGGGGCCGCCTCCGGGGCGGGGGCCGGGGCCGCCTCCGGGATGGGCTCGGCCGCGGTGCCGCACTCCCCGGAGAACCTGCCGACGCCGTTCGCCCGGGCCTCCTCCCACGCCGCCTCGACCTCGGGCAGGAAACGGTCGTTGCCGTCGAAGACCGCCGGCTCGCCGTAGCCCAGGCGGGCCATCTCGGCGTTGAGCAGGACGCCGTCGGCGTACACGCCGGCGAGGAGGCGGTCATAGCGGTCGTAGAGCCGGCGGTCGTACCGCAGCACCACCGTGTCGCCGGGGCTGATCATCGACTTCAGCGCCGCCGTCGCCTCCGGTCCCATGCACTCGACCGGCTTCGAGGGGTGGTGGGTCTCGGGGGTGTCGATGTTGAGCAGGCGCACCCGCGTGGACACCTCGCCGAGGGTCACGCGGAGCGTGTCGCCGTCCGAGATCGACTCGACCGTGACCACGTCTCCCTCGACGTCGGCCGGGGCGGCGGGCGCCGCCGGCTCGGCACTGCGGGAGCCTTCAGCAGTACGCGACTCCTCCGCGGCACGTGCGGCACGCGACTCGGCGGCCCCGCTCGAGGACGACGCTGCGGCGCGCGAGCTCTGCGCGGCGGAGGATGAGGCGGCCAGCGACGACGCAGCGGCACGGCTCGTCGCGGCCGCGTCGACGGACGGGGTGGGCGTCGTCGGCATCGTGCTGACCGACGCGGAGGTGTCGGCATCGCTCGCCGGGGTGACGCCGTCGTCGGTGGCGGTGCAGCCGGTGAGCAGGAGCAGGGACAGTGCGGCCGCGGGGAGCGCCGCGCGCAGACGGGCAAGGGGCACGAGGATCCTGGAGGGGAAGGGACGGGGACATGACGAAGGCCCCGCCGTGAGGCGGGGCCTTCGGATCACCACATCATCGCATGTGGGAGGCACAGGTGTTGCCGCACGTCACGACAGCATCGGTCCCCGTTCCGTCAATGACGACGGGGGTCAGCGGCGGCCGTCGATGGGGTCGCCGCCGCCGTCGAGGGCGTCGAGGACGAGGTCGCGGGCCTCGCCCGTCGCGGACCGGCGGGAGAGCAGCAGCGCGGCCAGCCAGCACAGCAGGACGATCGCGGCGCCGCCCCACGCCAGGAGGGCGAGGCTGCCCGAGAGCAGCCCCGTGCCGTCCGCGCGGCCGACGCCGATCCACACCAGACCCCACGCGAGCGCGAACGCCGGAGCCGGGCGGCCGCCGTTGTACACGGCCGTGAACGCGCCGATCAGCACGGCCACCACGAGCATCACCTTCGCCCAGAGGGACGACTGCCCCGGATCGCCGACGACGCCGGTCGAGGCCAGCCACGCGGCCAGGTTCGCCACGGCGGCGATCGAGACCCAGCCCAGATGCAGGCCCTGCACCCCGTCCAGGAGGATCCGCTCACCCCAGCTGTGCGCGCGGACGGATTCGAGGAGCACCAGGATCCACGCCAGGCACGCCAGCAGCAGCGCGATCACCACGACGCTCAGCCCCAGCAGCCCGGCCTGCACCGTCCAGATCCACGCGGCGTTGAGCAGCACCGAGACCAGGATCCACGGTCGCAGGCGGTCGTGACGGGCGGACTGGGCCGAGGCGAGGAACTGCCACACGGCGTACGCCAGCAGCCCCGCGTAGATCACGGACCAGATGCCGAACGCGGGGGTCGCCGGGGACACCCAGGTGGCGTCCGGGCCGAGCCAGCCGCCCGCGGCCTCGGCCACGGGGGTCAGGCCGCCGACGACGCCGGAGCCCAGGAACGCGGCCACGACCGCGAGGATCACGACCACGAGCATGGCCACCCGGCCGCCCGTCGAGGACAGCCCCGTCCCCGAGCTGGGGACGCGCGCCGCGGCGTCGGGGCCGAAGGGGCTGCGGGACGGGCCGAGGTCGGTGGCGGTGCTCATGGGTGCTCCCGTGGGGTGATCGTCGGGGGTGCGCCCCGGGCGGGGCGGGTCTCAGGGTCAGCGTAGCCGCCGGGCCCATCGCGGGCACGGGCCACCGCGGCCTAGGGTGGGGGCATGCGCACTTCCTCCCCGATAGGACTCCTGCTGGACGTGGACGCCCCCGTGGCCTCCACCGAGACCCGGACCGTGCCGGAGGGGATCATCGACGTGCTCGTCCGCCTCGCGAGGCGCGGGGTGCCGGTCGGCTTCAACACGGGCCGCTCCACGGACTTCCTCCTGCACAACCTGATCGCCCCGCTGCGCGACGCGGGCCTCCCGGACGACGCTCCCTTCCACGCGATCTGCGAGAAGGGCGCCGTGTGGTTCCCGTTCTCCGCGGTGCCCTCCGGGGACCTGCCCGACGTCACCGTGGACGGCACCGCCCCGGACTGGCTCCGCACCGACCCGGACATGGCCATCGACGCGGACACCCGTGACGCAATCTGGGCCCTCAACGATGAGCGCGCCGGGGACCTGCAGTTCACGGACCACACCAAGCTGGCCATGGTCTCCCTCGAGAAGACAGTGGGCGCGGACCAGACGGAGTACGAGCGGGTGCGCGACGACGTCGCCGCGGGCGTCGAGGATCTGCTCGCCGAGCGCGGACTCGCCGAGGAGGTGCGCGTGGCCCCCTCGGTGATCTCGGTGGACGTCGAGCACCGCTCCTCCGGCAAGGACCTGGGCGTCGAGCGCTGCTTCGACCTGCTGGCGGAGGCGGGCACCCCGGTGCCCGAACGCTGGCTCACCGCGGGCGACTCGCGCAGCGACTACGCCATGGCCGACCGGCTGCACGAGCGCGGACTGGCCGTGGAGCACATGGACGTGCGGCCCGCCGACGGCGTCCCCGAGAAGCCCTACGGCGTGGTGACGGCGGCGATCCTCGCCGAACGCGGCATCGGCGACGCCGACGACGTCCACGAGCGGGCGGGCGAGTCCCTGCTGCGCTGGGTCGAGCGCGACCTGCTGCGCTGACCAGGCCGGACGCCCCCTCTGCGGGCGGCCGACCCTCCCCGGGCCTGGACCTCGACCCCTAGCGTGGAAGGGAATGCCGCGCCCCTGCCGAACCGGCCCGGGCGCCTCCCGACCAGAGAGAGGTTCCACCGTGGCCACCGTCGCCCAGAACATCGTCGAGACCCTCCACGCCTCGGGCGTGCGCCGCATGTACGGCGTGCCCGGGGACTCCCTCAACGGGCTGACCGAGGCCCTGCGCTCCCACGGCGGCATCCAGTGGGTGCACACCCGGCACGAGGAGACCGCGGCCTTCGCCGCCTCCGCCGAGTCCCAGCTCACGGATGAGCTCGCGGTCTGCGTGGGCTCGTGCGGTCCGGGCAACCTCCACCTGATCAACGGCCTGTTCGACGCGCAGCGCTCCCGCACCCCGGTGCTCGCGATCGCCGCGCACATCCCGTCGGAGGAGATCGGCTCGGGCTACTTCCAGGAGACCCACCCGCAGGACCTGTTCCGCGAGTGCTCCGTCTACGTGGAGCACGTCTCCTCGGCGGACCAGATGCCCCGCATGCTGCGCACCGCGATGCGGGCCGCCGTCGAGCAGCGGGGCGTGGCCGTGCTCGTGATCCCGGGCGACGTGGCCCTCACCGAGCTCTCCGCGAAGCCCGAGGTGATCCGTCACACGCCGTCCCGCGTCATCCCGGCGGACTCCGTGCTGCGCGAGGCCGCCGAGGCCCTGGACTCGTCCAAGCGGATCACCATCCTGGCCGGCGCGGGTGCGGCCGGCGCCCACGACGAGGTCGTGGCCCTGGCGGAGCGCCTGCAGGCCCCGATCGTCCACGCGCTGCGCGGCAAGGACCGGATCGAGTACGACAACCCGTATGACGTCGGCTTGACCGGCCTGCTCGGCTTCGCCTCCGGCTACCACGCGCTCAAGGAGGCCGAGACGCTGCTGATCCTCGGCTCCTCCCTGCCGTACCGGCAGTTCTACCCCGAGGACGCCACGGTCATCCAGGTGGACGTGCGCGGCGAGCAGATCGGCCGACGGGTGGCCGTGGACGTGCCGCTCGTGGGCGGCGTGAAGGAGACGGCCCAGGCCCTGCTGCCGCTGCTGCGCGGGAACTCGTCGTCGGCGTTCCTGGACAAGGCGCTCAAGCACTACGCCAAGACCCGCAAGGACCTCGACCAGCTGGCCACCCCGGGCCGCGGACGCGTGCACCCGCAGTACGTGGCCCGCCTCCTCGACGAGCTGGCCGACGACGACGTGGTGTTCCTGCCCGACGTCGGCTCCCCGGTGGTCTGGGCCTCCCGGTACCTGACGATGAACGGGCGCCGCCGGATCATCGGCTCCCTGTCCCACGGCTCCATGGCCAACGCGGTCACCCAGGCGGTCGGCGCCCAGGCGGTCGACCCCACCCGCCAGGTGGTGGCGATGGCCGGCGACGGCGGGTTGGCCATGATGCTCGGCGAGCTGCTGTCGTTCGTGCAGAACGACCTGCCCGTGAAGACGCTCGTGTTCGACAACGACTCGCTGAACTTCGTGGAGCTCGAGATGATGGCCGCCGGGTTCGTCCCCTACGGGACGGGCCTGGAGAACCCGGACTTCGCGGCGATCGCGGAGGCGGTCGGCATCAAGGGCTTCCGCGCGGACCACACGACGGACCTGCCCGCGGTGATGCGCGAGTTCCTCGCCCACGACGGGCCGGCGCTGCTGGTGGTCAAGACCGAGCGTCAGGAGCTGACGATCCCGCCGAGCATCGAGTTCGAGCAGGCCAAGGGCTTCGCGCTCTACGCCATGCGCACCGTCCTCGACGGCAAGGGCACCAAGCTGCTCGACCTCGCGAAGGCGAACCTGCGCCAGCTGTTCTGACCTGCCGCGCACGACGACGGCCCGGACGCTGGCGGCGTCCGGGCCGTCGTCGTGGTGGGGCGGGGAGGGCCCAGCCCCGCCGGCCCGTCAGGCGCGGTGGGCGCCGCCCTCGGTGACGATCGGGTGCTCGGCCGTGCCGGCGACGCCCTGGGTGATCAGGCCGTCGGCGCGGTGCTCCCAGAAGTCCGCGTTGCGGATGCCGAGCGGGCGCGGGTCGAACTGCGGGTCGAGACCCTGGCGCTTCTGTGCGCGGTAGTCCTTGAGGGCCTTGAGGGCCGGGCCCTGCAGCACGAGGATGCCGAGGATGTTCAGCCAGGCCATGGAGCCCACGCCGATGTCGCCGAGGCCCCAGGCCGCACCCGTGGTGGCGACGGCGCCGTAGGCCACCGACACGAGGATCAGGGCCTGCAGGAAGCGCAGCACGACGCGGCGGACCATGCCGTTGCGCAGGTTGCGCGTGAGGTACACGAGGTTGACCTCGGCCATGTAGTAGTACGCCACGATCGTGGTGAAGGCGAAGAACGCCAGCGCCACGGCCACGAACGTGGGGCCGAAGCCGGAGAACATGGCGTCGAAGCCGGTCTGGACGAAGGCCGGGCCCTCGGAGGCCGTCGGCGAGACGATGCCCTCGAACAGCAGGCCGGAGCCGGACCCGTCCGAGTACACCCGGTAGGCGCCCGTGGAGATGATGATGAACGCGGTGGCCGAGCAGACGAAGAGCGTGTCGATGTACACGGCGAACGCCTGCACGAAGCCCTGCTTGGCCGGGTGCGAGACCTCGGCGGCCGCGGCGGCGTGCGGGCCCGTGCCCTGGCCGGCCTCGTTGGAGTAGACGCCGCGCTTCACGCCCCACTGGATGGCGAGGCCGAGGATCGCGCCGAACACGGCGTGCACGCCGAACGCGCTGGCGAAGATGGAGCCGAAGACCTCGGGGATCTGGTCGAAGTTCAGGAACAGCACGATCAGCGCGAGGATGATGTACAGCACGGCCATCACGGGCACCACGTAGACGGCGAACGTCGCGATGCGCTTCACGCCGCCCAGGACGATGAAGGCCAGCAGGATGACCATGGCCAGGGCCACGACCCAGGCGGGCACGGCCCACGCCTCGCCCACGGCCGCGGCCACGCCGTTGGCCTGCACGCCCGGCAGGAAGTAGCTGGTGGCGAAGACGGTGACGACGGCGAACAGGATGGCGTACACCTTGAACGCGGGGGCGGCGGCCGTGTGCTTGTAGGCCTTCTCGAAGTAGTACGCCGGGCCGCCGCGGTACTCGCCGGTGTCCGGGTCGCGCTCCTTGTAGATCTGGCCGAGCGTGGACTCGATGAAGGACGTGGCGGCGCCGAGCAGGGCCATGACCCACATCCAGAACACGGCGCCGGGGCCGCCGAACGCGATGGCCGTGGCGACGCCGCCGATGTTGCCCATGCCGACGCGGCCGGCGAGCGACATCATGAGGGACTGGAGGGACGAGGTGCCGTCCGCGGAGTCCTGGCCCTCGCGGAGCTGCTTCACCATGTCCGGGATGTTCACGAACTGCAGGAACATGGTCCGGATGGTGAAGTAGAGGCCGACGATCAGGCAGAGCCAGATCAGGGCCGGGGACCAGATGACGTCGTTCACGGCGGTGATGAGATCTGCGAAGGACATGGGGTCTCCAGATCGGGGTGGGGATGGCCGGTGCGGTGCGAGCTCCGAGCGGCGGCCGCCGGCGGTCCCGGGCGACTGGGGAGAAGGATACGCGCAAATGTGACGCACGTCTCGCACCCAGCGCGGCGGATGAGGAGTCCGGGCGCATCCTCCCCCTCGACAGCGGTCCCGGACATGCGAAAAGCCCCGGAACCACTGGGGTCCCGGGGCTTGCCCGCGGAGGATGGGGGATTTGAACCCCCGAGGGCTGTTAACCCAACACGCGTTCCAGGCGTGCGCCATAGGCCGCTAGGCGAATCCTCCTTGGTGCGCCCTCATGCGGCGGACCGCGCGAGGGCAGGCTCCATCATAACCAGATCGTCCTGGGCCGCGCCAATCCCCCGCGGGAGGCGAGGGCCCGGTCCGGGTCTCGCCGCGGCCCGAATCGCCCCGCCCACCGCCGCCCTGGTAGAGTCGTGGGCGGCCCCTCACGTGGTGTCATCTCGCTGAACTCCCCCAGGACCGGAAGGTAGCAAGGGTAGGTGGGCTCTGGCAGGTGCGTGAGGGGTCTTCACTTTCCCCAGGAGATCCCATGCCCGCCGGACGCTACGCCCCCTCCCCCACGGGAAGCCTGCACCTGGGCAACCTGCGCACCGCGCTCGTCGCGTGGCTCGCGGCGCGCGCCACGGACCGCGCCTTCCTGCTGCGGGTCGAGGACCTGGACCGCGTCCGCTCCGGGGCCGAGGCCGGGCAGCGGGCGGACCTGGCCGCCGTCGGGCTGGACTGGGACGCCGAGCCGGTGCGCCAGTCCGAGCGCACCGCCCTGTACGACGCCGCCGTGGCCGCCCTGCGCGCCGCGCACGGCGCGGACGCGGTCTACGAGTGCTTCTGCTCGCGCAAGGACATCGCCGAGGCGACGTCGGCCCCGCACCCGAGGCCCGACGACGGCGCCCCCGCCTCCGGCGGCGCCGTGCCGCTGCGTCCGCCCGGCTTCTATCCGGGCACCTGCCGCGGCCTGACCGAGGCCGAGCGGGCCGAGCGACGGCGGGTGCGCCCCGCCGCCCTGCGGATCGACGCGGCGAAGGTCGCGGGCCTGCCGGCGGGCGAGATCCCGCGCGCCACCGCCGTGGACGTGCTGCACGGCGAGGTCACGGGCCTGGTCGACGACCTGGTGCTGCGCCGGAACGACGGGGCGTACGCGTACAACCTGGCCGTCGTCGTGGACGACCTGGCGCAGGGCGTGGACCAGGTGGTCCGCGGCGACGACCTGCTCGACTCGGCCCCGCGCCAGCGCTGGCTGGCCGAGGCGCTGTGCGCCGCGCGCGGGGAGCCGACGCCCGCGGTGGAGTACCTGCACGTGCCGCTCGTGCTGAATGCGGAGGGGCGGCGGCTGGCCAAGCGGGACGGCGCCGTGACGCTCGAGGACCTCGCTGCGCAGGACCCGGCGTGGACCCCCGAGCGGGTGCGGGACCGGCTGCTGGAGTCCCTCGGCCTGCCCGCGGGACCGCTGGCGGCCGCCGTGCCCGCGTTCGACCCGGCCGCCCTGCCGCGTGATCCGTGGGTGTTCACCGGGCTCTGAGCGGGCCGGCGCCCCGGCCCGCCGCAGGCCCGGCCCCGGTCAGAGGACCTGGGCGGCCTGGTCGAAGTCGAGGCGGCCCTGGCGGGGCTGCTGCGCCTTCTCGTCGTCCGCGGCGGCGTGGCCCACGTTGATCACCAGGAGGGACTTCCAGGCACGGTCCGCATGGAACTCGGCGTCCACGGCGGCGGCGTCGAACCCGGCCATGGGGCCGACCTCGAGCCCGTGCGCGCGCAGGGCCACGAGCAGGTAGCCCACCTGGATGAGCGCGTTCGTGCGGCCCATCCCCTCGCGCATGCCCGGCTTGCCCTCGGCATTCTCCTCGAAGCCCTGCCGGAACGGGGCGAGGTGGCCCATGTGGCGGTGCCAGTCGAGGTCGTAGGAGGCGATCAGCGTGAGCGGGGCGCGCTCCGTCTTCTCCCGGTTGAACTCGATCATGAGCGGGGCCAGGCGGGCGCGGGCCTCGGGGCTGTCCACGACGTCGAGCCGCAGCGGCTGGTTGTTCATGGCGGTCGGCGCCCAGCGGAGGTCCGCGTAGGCCCGCTCGATCAGCGCGAGGTCGACGGGCTCGTCCGAGAAGAGCTGCGTCGTGTGGCGGTCCGCGAAGAGGCGGTCGATCTCGGCCTGACTCAGCGGTCCCGCGTCCGGGGCCGGCTGCGTGGGGTGGATCGTGTCCTCGGCGTCGGTGTGCATGTGCGTGGTGGTCATGGGCCAGGGAACGGGCCGGCGGGCGTGCGCATTCCCCGGCTCCCTTAGCCCGTCCGCCCGCCGGATAGGCTTTCGAGGGTGAGCACCGCCCTGTATCGCCGCTACCGCCCGGACCGTTTCGAGGACGTGATCGGGCAGGACCATGTCACGGTCCCGCTGCGCACCGCACTGGCGAAGGACCGCGTGAACCACGCCTACCTCTTCTCCGGCCCGCGCGGCTGCGGCAAGACCACGTCCGCCCGCATCCTCGCGCGCTGCCTGAACTGCGCCCAGGGCCCCACGCCCACGCCGTGCGGCGAGTGCGACTCGTGCCGGGACCTGGCCACCGGCGGGCCGGGCTCGCTGGACGTGCTGGAGATCGACGCGGCCTCGCACGGCGGTGTGGAGGACGCCCGCGGCCTGCGCGAGCGGGCCACGTTCGCCCCGGTCCGGGACCGCTACAAGATCCTCATCATCGACGAGGCGCACATGGTCACCGCGGCGGGCTTCAACGCGCTGCTCAAGATCGTGGAGGAGCCGCCGGAGCACCTGAAGTTCATCTTCGCCACCACGGAGCCGGAGAAGGTCATCGGGACCATCCGCTCCCGCACCCACCACTACCCGTTCCGGCTCGTGCCGCCGGAGCCGCTCATCGCCTACCTCGAGCAGCTGTGCGCGGAGGAGGGCGTGTCCGTGGAGAAGGGCGTGCTGCCGCTCGTGGTGCGCGCCGGCACGGGCTCGGTGCGTGACACGCTCTCCGTGCTGGACCAGCTGATCGCGGGCGCCCAGGAGGGCCAGGTCTCGTACGAGCTCGCGGTGAGCCTGCTCGGCTTCACCCCGGAAGCCCTGCTGGACGACGTGATCGACGCCGTCGCCGCGGACGACACCCCCACCGTATTCCGCGTGGTGGACCGCGTGGTGCAGTCCGGCCAGGACCCGCGCCGCTTCGTCGAGGACCTGCTGGACCGCTTCCGCGACCTCGTGATCGCCCGTGCCCTGCCGGAGGAGGCCGGGGCGATCCTGCACGGCATGCCGGAGGACCAGGTGCGGCGTCTGTCGGCGCAGGCCGCGCAGCTCTCCCGCGCGGAGCTCTCCCGCCTCGCGGACATCACCAACCTCGCGCTGACGGACATGGTGGGGGCCACCAGTCCCCGCCTGCACCTCGAGCTGCTCATGGCGCGCCTGCTGCTGCCCGCCTCGGACGAGACGCACCGCGGCCTGGCCGCCCGCCTCGAGGCCCTCGAACGGCGCCTCGAGCTCGGTGGCGCCGCGCCCGTCGAGGACGGCGCCCCGGAGGGCACGACGACGCCGGCCCGGTCCGGCACGCCCGCCGCGGACGGCGGCGGATCGGCCGGGAACGCGGAGGGCTCCGGCCCTCTGACCGGTGCCGCGCTCGCCCGGGCCGCCATGCGGCGGCCGGAGGAGCCCGCGCCGACCGCGTCCACCGCCCCGCCGGAGCGCTGGACGCCGCCTGCCCCGCAGTCCGTGGCAGAGGCGCCGGAGGGGGACGCGGCCGCCGGGACCACGGGGTCCGAGCGTCCGCAGCAGCCGCCGCAGCCCAAGCGGCCCGAACCGGCTGAGGTCGGGGCCCGTTCCGGGGACACGCGCCGCCCGGAGGCCGGGAGCCGCGCCGAGCCTGAGGGCCGGCCCGAGCCCGAGGGCCGGTCCCAGGCCCAGGAGCGCACCGGTGCCGCGCCGGCCCCCGCCCACGGGCCGGAGGAGACGGCCGCGCCGTCGAGCCCCACGCCCGCCCCGGCGGCGAGCCAGGTGGAGATGATCCGCCGGGCCTGGCCGGACATCCTCGCGGCCCTCGAGGACGCCTCACGCCTGGTGTGGATGCTGGTGAAGGACAACGCGAGCGTCGCGGGCTACGACGGCTCGTTGCTGACGATCGGCTTCCAGCAGGACGGGCCCCGCCAGTCGCTGCTCGGCCGGGGCGGCGACCGCGTGCTCGGCGAGGCCGTCCACCAGGTGCTCGGCATCCGCCCGCGGCTCGATCTGATCCTCGGTGGGGACGCGCCGACCGGGGACGCCCGCGCACAGTCCGGCGCTCGCCCGGCCGGCCCGGCGCGGACGGACCGGCCTGAGCGTCCGGCCCCGCAGCAGGGCCGGCCCGACCGACCGACGGCGCAGCCGAACCGGCCCGCTCCGGCACCGGGGCAGGCCCCACGCGAGCCGGAGTCCTCCCGCCCCACCCCGCCGCGCTCCGCCGCACCCTCCACCGCGGAGGACGATCCGGCGCCGCCGGCAGCTCCGCCCCGGGCCACGCAGCAGCGTCAGACGCCGCAGCCGTCCCCCGCCTGGACGCCCGCGGCCCCCGCCACCTCCTGGGGGCCGACGCCGACGTCGTCGACGACGCCCGCCCCCGCCCCGCCGGCGGACGGCTGGGGCGGCCCGGACGAGGAGCCGCCCGCCTGGGACGACGCTCCCCCGCCCGAGGAGGACCCGTGGGACTCGCTGCCCGCGTTCGACCCGGACGCGGAGCAGGACGACTCGGACGGCCCCGAGGGCTGGACCCCGCCGGCCCGCGACGCCGAGGAGCGGCCCGTCGGCGCCGCCGGCTGGGACGGCCCCGTGCCGTCGGTCGAGGACTGGGGCGCGCCGCCGCAGGCCGCACCGGCCCCCGGCGGCGCCGCGCCGGACGCCGGCCAGGACTCCCCGGTCCAGCCCGACGCCCCGACCCCCGGCGAGAGCGAGCCGAGCGCCGAGGAGGTCCGTCGGGCCTACGACCCGGGGCCGCTGGTCCGCGAGGAGGAGCACTCGATCCCCGTGTTCGCCCGTCCGGAGGCGGAGCTGCGCGCCGAGTTCGCGAAGCGCTTCGGCGCGACCCGTCCCGCCGGCTTCGACGACGGCGCGGGCGCGGCCGCGGACGGTGACTCCGCCCGGCCTGCCACGCCGTCGCCCGCCCCGGACGACGACGCAGCGGCCACGGAGCGACGCGATCTCCACCCGGCCGCCTCGGGCGCCGGCCCGTCCTCGGACGAGGAGCGGCGCCCCACGGGCTCGCCCACGGCCGACGCGACCCCTGACCCGGGCGTGCCCGCCGACGACGCAGACGCCGCGCCGCGCGCGGCTGCCGGCCCGACCGGTTCGGACTTCCCGGGTTCGGGCCATCCGGCGAGCATGTACCCGCGGCTCATGGAGCGGCTGCGGGCCGGTGGGCCCCTCGAGCCTCCGGTGAACGCGGGCTCGAGCGGCGGCGGCGGGACGGGCGGCGGCCCCGGCGCTCCCGGTGGCCCCGACCCGGACGCCACGCCGGGCTCTGCCGCCGGGGGCCGGCCTAGCGCAGCCTCGCTCGGGGCACGCCCCGCCGACGCCGAGCCCGCCGGGGGAGCCTCGGCGCCGCCGTCGTTCGACGCGCGGGCCGCGGCCATCCACGCCGCCCGCGAGGCCGCCCAGGGCCGCGGCCCGACCCGGCCCGCCGACACCGGCCCCGCCGCCCCGGCGACGTCCGGGGTGGGGTGGGAGGACGAGGTCGCCAGCGACGACGACGTCCCGCTCGAGGACTCGGGCCTCGTGGGCCGGGCCGTCGTCGAACGGGTGCTCGGCGGCCGTCTGCTCGAGGAACGCCCCAACGACGCCTGAGGCGAACGCGCCCGTACGCCGTCCGGGGCCGCGGGCATGATGGACGCGGCGCCGGACCACGGCGCCGCGTCGGGGCGCACGCCCCACGAGACGCACCATCGGACGAGGGAGACGGATGTACCAGGGCGCGGTGCAGGACCTGATCGACGAGCTCGGCCGCCTGCCGGGCATCGGGCCGAAGTCCGCCCAGCGCATCGCCTTCCACATGCTGGAGGCGGACCGGGAGGACATGCTGCGGCTCGCGGACGCCATCCGCACGGTCAAGGACAGGGTGCGGCTGTGCTCGGTCTGCTTCAACGTCTCCGAGGACGAGGTGTGCTCGCTCTGCCGGGATGAGCGCCGGGACCGCTCCCAGATCTGCGTGGTCGAGGAGTCGCAGGACGTCATGGCCATGGAGCGCACCCGCGCCTTCCAGGGCCGCTACCACGTGCTCGGCGGGGCCATCAATCCGATCGCCGGCATCGGCCCCGAGCAGCTGCACGTCCGCGAGCTGCTCACCCGGCTGCAGGACGAGGCCGTGCAGGAGGTCATCCTCGCCACGGATCCCAACCTCGAGGGCGAGGCCACGGCCACCTACCTCGGCCGGCTCCTCGGCGCCACGGGCATCCGCGTCACGCGCCTGGCCTCCGGTCTGCCCGTCGGCGGGGACCTCGAGTACGCGGACGAGGTCACCCTCGGCCGTGCCTTCGAGGGCCGCCGCCTGATCAGCGGCTGACACCGGCCGGCGTCGAGCAGGTCCCGCCCGACGCCGGCCCGGCTCAGGCCACGCGCGTGCCGGCGGGCAGCCGCCCGGCCGGGGTGTCCAGGCGACGGTGGCCCCACCAGCCCAGCCCGGCCACCAGCACACCCTGCATCGCCAGGCCGAGCGGCCACACCGGCCAGGTGCCCTGCCGGTCCGGCACGCCGGTGCTGTCGAGACCGCGCAGCTCGCCGTCGAGGCACTCGACGTCCCGGACGGGGTCTCGCTGGGTCCAGCGCAGCCCCACGGACAGCAGGTTGAGCGGCCCGGGATCCGCCCGGGTCCCGTCCTCGAGGAGCCCGCCCTCCCAGGGGGAGGCATCCGCGAGCACGGCGTACGGGTTCGCCGCGAGCAGCCATCCGCTGCGCCGCGGGTCGGGGATCGTCCGGGTGGTCACCGGGCCGACGCACCGGTCGGCGATCCCGTCGTACAGCTCCGGGTGCGCCGCCTCCCACTCGGCCCAGGCCTGCTCCGCCTCCTCCGGGGTCATCTTCTCGAGCTCCGCCTCGGTGAACGGCTCCGCCGTCATGGAGCCGTACTCGGCGTCGTTGGCCCGCACCTCGGTCTGCAGGAACTGCAGGGACAGCCCGAAGGCCACCAGGGTGCCGATCGTCAGCGCCGCCACGATCAGGTACGTCACCACGACGGCGAACAGCGTGCGCCCGGCGATCGCCGAGACGGCCACGCCGATCCCCGCGATCATGCCGAACTCCACGAGGATCATCACGAGCCCCACCAGCACGGCCCACGGGGACACGCGCCCCACCACGGCCGCGACCGCCAGCCACGGCAGCGCGGCCGCGAGGAACGCGGCGGAGGCGATCCACGCGGCCAGCCACTTGCCCGCCATCAGGTGCCCGGTCCGCAGCAGGGTGACCTGGGTGATGGCCAGGGTGCCGCCGGCACGGTCGCCCGAGATCGCGTTGGCCGCCAGGGCGGGCGAGACCAGCAGCGAGAGGGTGAGGACGAAGAGCAGGACGCCGTCGAAGAGCGTCCGCCCCAGGGCGCGCATCTGCTGCTCCGCCAGCTCCGGCTCCAGGCCGGACGCCTCCATCTCCGCCACGCCCAGGCCGCGCAGCCCGAGGGCGCCGAGGGTCACCGCCCCCACCACCACGAAGAAGACGCCCAACAGCACGTACCAGCCGCGCGAGCGCAGCCGCTGACGCAGTTCCATGCCCACCACGGTGGCCACGGCCTGGGCCGCGCCGAGGCGTCCCCCCGGCTGCGGCTGCGGCGGGCGGCGGTCGTGGATCGAGGTCGCGACGGCGGTGCTCACGGCCGGTCTCCTTCGGTGCGGGGGCCCTCCAGATGGAGGCCCAGGTAGGCGTTCTCGAGGCGGGAGCCCTCCGGGGCGAAGTGGCTGACGAGCACACCCTCGCGCACGAGGTCCGCGAGCAGCGCGGCCGCGGCGGCCTCCCCCCGCAGCTGCACCACGACGCCGTCCCGGCGCTGGCCCGCGCCGGCGCCGGTGGCCGCGGTGACGGTCAGGCCGCGGGTCTCGAGGGCGCGGACGAGGGTGTCCCGGGCCGTCGGGTCGGGTCCGGCGATCCGGTAGGGGCGGGCGAGGTCGTCGGCGGCGCGGAACTCCTGGGTGGCCACCGTGGCGCCCTCACGGAGGAACACGGCGCGGTCGGACATCTCCTCGAGCTCGGCGAGCACGTGGGAGGAGACGAGCACGGCGGTGCCGGCTGCGGCCATGGCGCGCAGGTCGTCCCGCAGCCGGATGCGGGCGGCCGGGTCGAGGCCGTTGGCGGGTTCGTCCAGGAGCAGGACGGAGGGCCGGTGCACGGTGGCCCGAGCCAGGGACAGGCGCTGCTGCTGGCCGCGGGAGAGCACGCGGGCGGGCCGGTGGGCGAACTCCGTGAGCTCGACCCACGCGAGCTGCTCGTCCGCGCGCGCCGACGCCTCCGCCTTCCCCATGCCGTAGAGCCGTCCCAGGCTGGCGAGGATGTCGTGGCAGGTCAGCTCCTCCCACACGCCCAGGGTGTCGGGCATCCAGCCGAGCCGCCGCCGGGCCTCGACGGGCTCGCGCACCGCGTCCACCCCGGCCACGGACACGGCGCCGGCGTCCGGGCGCAGCAGGGTGGCCAGGATCAGCAGGAGCGTGGTCTTGCCCGAGCCGTTCGGGCCGACGAGGGCCGTCACGGAGCCGGCGGGCACGGTGAGGGAGACGTCCCGCACCGCATGGACGGCGCCGAACGAGCGGGCGAGGCCGTGGGCCACGATCCCGTCGTGGGCGGCCGCCCCCAGGACGGGTGAGGCGGGCGGGGGTGCTGGAGCGGTCATGGCCCCATCCTTGCCGCGCCGTGCACGGACGCGGATCCACCCGGGGGATGATCCCGGCGCCGATCCCAGCCCGACCGGGGTCGCAGGCGGGGCCGCGGGCGCCGTCGTCCTGACCGGCCGCGGGCGCCGGGTCCAGCATCCGGAACAGGGGTTCACCTGGCGGACCCGCGCGAGAGTGCGCCCCTAGACTTGGCCCGAACCGACCCTCGACCCCGTCCGGAGCGACCCATGAGTCTCATCGTCCAGAAGTTCGGCGGCTCCTCCGTGGCCGACGCCGCCGGCATCCAGCGCGTGGCCCGCCGCGTCGCGGACACGGTCCGGGCCGGGAACCGCGTGTGCGTCGTGGTCTCGGCCATGGGCGACACCACGGACGAGCTGCTCGACCTCGCCGCCGAGCTCACGCAGGACGCGCCCGCACGCGAGATGGACATCCTGCTCTCGGCCGGCGAGCGCATCTCCATGTCCCTGCTGGCGATGGCGATCCACGCCGAGGGCCTCGAGGCCCGCTCCTACACCGGCTCCCAGGCCGGCATGCTGACGGACACCTCGTACGGCCGGGCCCGGATCGTCAAGGTCAACCCCCACCGCGTGCAGGAGGCCCTCGACGCCGGCCGCGTGGCCATCGTGGCCGGGTTCCAGGGCATGAGCCCCGAGTCCAAGGACATCACCACCATGGGCCGCGGCGGCTCGGACACCACGGCCGTCGCCCTCGCCGCCGCGCTCGGCGCGGACGTGTGCGAGATCTACACGGACGTGGACGGCGTCTACTCGGCCGACCCGCGCGTCGTGCCGACCGCCCGCAAGCTCACCGAGCTCTCCTCCGAGGAGACCCTCGAGATGGCGGCCTCCGGATCCAAGGTGCTGCACCTGCGCTCCGTGGAGTACGCGCGCCGCTTCGGCGTGCCGCTGCACGTGCGCTCCTCCTTCTCCGACCACGAGGGCACCTGGATCATGCCCGACCCGAACGACACCATCACCCTTCAGGAAGGCGCTCCCATGGAACAGCCCATCGTCTCCGGCGTCGCCCACGACCGCTCCGAGGGCAAGGTCACGATCGTCGGCGTCCCCGACGTGCCCGGCAAGGCCGCCGAGATCTTCCGCGTGATCGCCGTGTCCAACGTGAACATCGACATGATCGTGCAGAACATCTCCCGCGAGGGCTCGGGCCGCACGGACATCTCCTTCACCCTGCCGATCGTGGAGGGCAAGGACGCCATGGCCGCCCTGCGCGCCGCCCAGGACCGGATCGGCTTCCAGGACATCGTCTCGGACCCGGAGATCGGCAAGCTCTCGCTGATCGGCGCGGGCATGCGCTCCAACCCGGGCGTCTCCGCCACCTTCTTCAAGGCGCTCGCCGACGCCGGCGTGAACGTGGACCTCATCTCCACCTCGGAGATCCGCATCTCCGTGGTCACCGCCGAGAGCAAGCTCGACGACGCCGTCCGCGCCGTGCACGCCGCCTTCGGCCTCGACGCCGAGGAGGAGGCCACGGTCTACGGCGGCACCGGCCGCTGACGCCGCACCCGCCGCTGCCCCACCCACCACGACGCCGGCCCCGCACCTTCAGCGTGAAGGTGCGGGGCCGGCGTCGTGCGGGCGGTTCCTCCCGTTCCGTCAGCGAGGACGGAGGGGGTCGGCGGTCACGGGACCTGGACGGTCACGTCGGTCGTGATGCCCGCGTCCCAGGTGACGAGGCCCTTCCAGGTGCCCGAGGTCAGGCCGGACCAGGAGAGGGTCGCCTCGGTGGCCTTGCCCGAGGTCACGGGCACCGGGTTCGGGGAGACCGTGAGGTTGCCCGCGTCCTCGCGCAGCTTGAGCGTCTCGAGGGTGCCGGTGTCCTTGCCGCCGTTGGCCGCGTACAGGTGGCCGACCACGGTGTAGGCGCCCGGGGCGGGGTCGGCGATCGTCAGCGTCTCGGACTCGTCCGCGGTCGCCCGGGAGAGCTGCTTGCCCTCGGGGGTGATCACGTACAGGTCCCAGTCGGCGCCGGCGGCGCCCGCGTTGATCGAGGCCACCAGGGACTGGGTGCCCTCCTCCACGGTCACCGTGGACACGGCCAGTGCGCTGGACTCGAGCGAGTTGCTCGCGGTGGCGGCGGCCACGGTGGAGTCCACCTTGCCCAGGCCCAGGACCTGCGGGGTCAGCTCACCGGTCACGCCGGGGGTGATCTCCACGTCGGCGGAGCCGGTGGCACCGGAGCCCTCGACGGCGGAGGTGACGGTCGCGGACTTCGCCTTGACGGTGACCGGGGAGGTCACCTCCGGGACGGCCTTGCCCTTGGCGGTGGTCCAGGACATGGAGCCGTGGGTCCAGGTGTTCACCGCGGCGTCGGTGCGGGTGACGGTCAGCTCGACGTCGGCGGACTGGCCGGCCTTCAGGTCCAGCACGGCCGGGGAGGCGGTCACCTCGAAGCCGGGCACGTTCGCGGAGAACTGCCAGCGGCCGTTCTCCAGGGCGGTCACGGTGCGGGTCACGGTGGCCGAGCCGACGACGTCGGGGATCGCCAGGGACGGGACGTTCACGTCACGGCCGGCGATGTCGCCGCGCAGCAGCGCGTCCCACTGCTCCTTGCCGGACTCGTAGACCAGGCCCGGACGGGCGGCGGCGGCCGGATCGGCGGAGCCGGCGCCCGTGGCGAAGTTGTCCGTGTTCACGGTGCCGTCGGCGTTGTACACGTCGCCGGCGGTGGTCATGAGGGCGGACTTCACGGCCATCGGGGACCAGGCCGGGTACTTGCCGATCAGCAGCGTGGCCATGCCGGCCAGGTTCGGCGAGGCCATGGACGTGCCGGACATCAGGCCGAACGTGTTGCCGTGGTAGTCGGGGTCCAGCGGGGAGACGCCGGCGATCACGTTCACACCGGGGGCGGCGAGGTCGGGCTTCAGGAGCTCCTGGTTCACGGCGTTGGCCGGGCCGCGGGAGGAGAAGCCGGCGATCTGGGGCAGCGGGTCCTCCGGCAGGCCGGTGGTGTCGCCCGGGACGATCGTGGCGGTGAGGTCGGAGGACTTCACCTTCTCGATCACGCCGTTGTCGTTCATGTGCACGGTCGGCACCGCGTGGATGTCCGCGTCCAGCGAGCCGGACGGGGTGTTCACGAGGATCATGCCGACGCCGCCGGCCTCCTCCACCACCTGCGACTTCTCGGTGCGGGCGTTCCCGCCGCGCTCGCAGAGCACGATCTTGCCGGCGGCCTCCTCGGTGAGCCCGCCGGGCAGGCAGAGACGCGCGGCCTCGGCGTCGCCGGCGGCGGCCTCGGACGCGTGGATGACCTCGGCCGGGCCCACGCCGGTGCGGGCCGAGGAGGCGCCGCGGAGCTGCGTGCCGTCGGAGAACTGCACGGTGGCGGTGAGCTCGTTGGAGAACGTCTCCGCGGCCACGGTGGTCAGCCACGGGGAGCCGTGGTTCACGGTGTTCGGGCCGGGGCCGGAGTTGCCGCCGGAGGCGGCCACGAAGATGCCGGCCTCGGCGGCGGACTTGAAGGCCATGGCCACCGGGTCCACGATCGAGGTGTTGGAGCCGGAGATCGAGTAGTTCAGCACGTCCACGTTGTTCTCGATGGCCTGCTCGATGGCGGCCACGGAGGCGGAGGTGTAGCAGCCGCCGGTGTTCGGGTCGGTGTCCTCCCAGCAGATCTTGTAGGAGATCAGGTGGGCGGCCGGGGCCACGCCCGCGCCCTCGCCGAAGGAGTCGCCGTCGATGGTCTGCTCCACCCCGGTGTTGCCGAGGATGGTGGTGGCCACGTGGGTGCCGTGGGAGAACACGCCCAGCGGGGAGATGCGCTCCTCCGGGGCCCGCTCGTCCACCGGGACGAAGCGCTCGAAGTCGTCGGAGAAGGCGTAGGCGCCGATCAGCTTGGAGTCGCACGACGACGCCGGGAAGTCCGGGCCGGTCTCGCACTCGGCCGTGGCGGTGGTGCCGTCCGCCTTGAGCACGGCGATCTGGCCGTCCGCGGTGCGGTACGGCACGCCGACCTTGGCCTTGCCCTTGAGCGGCTGGACGGGCTGACCGTCGATGAACGGGTTGTCCGGGTGGATGCCGGAGTCGATGACGCCGACCACCACGCCCTTGCCCGCGTTCTCGGCCTTGCCGTACACGGACTTCCAGGTGCCCTTCTTGCCGGGCAGGCCGAGGAACTCGGTGGAGCTGTAGTCCGGGGCCACCTGCTCGTCCGGCGCGACGCCGAGCACGGCCGGGTCCTTCGCGATCGCCTGGGCCTCCTCGGCGGTCAGCTCGGCGACGAACGCGTTCACGGCGCGCTGGAAGGAGATCTCGGCCTTGGCGCCGTGGGCCTTCGCGACCTTCGCCTGCTGGCGCTGGAGCTTGGCCTCGTAGTTCTTCACGCGCGGGTGCGAGGGGTCGAACTTCGCCTTCGGGGCGGCGCCCGGAACGGCGCCGGCCTCGGGGGCGGTCACCGACGGCTGGTCCTTCAGGACCACGAAGTAGCGGCCGTCCTCGAACTGCTGCTGGACCTGCACCTCGCCCTGCGGGCTGGAGACGGTGCTGCCGTCGGGCAGTTCGACGGCGGTGGCCGACACCGCGAGCGCGGGAGCGGCCACGAGGCTCGCGCCGGCGACGGCCGCGGCCAGGGCCCGACGGCGCCGGGCAGGGGTGGGGTTCTGAGGCATTGCCTCCGCCTTTCTCATCAAGGTCCGCCCAGCTCTCACCCGTGGCACGCCGGCGGGGATGACGCCGGGGGACGGGGAGATCGGCGCCCATGTGATGGGCACCACAGCGAGACATGTGCAATCTACCGTCCGGTAGGGCGTTTGACCAGATCTTTGCCAGGCAACGTCCAGGACCGTCGAATTGGGGCCGCCGGAGTGCGCTCCCCGCGTCGGCATCACGTGGGCCCGCTCGCTCGTGAGGGGCGCCACGGGGGAGGATGGTGGGGCCATGCCCGAGCCACGCACCGCCCCCGCGTCCCCGCCGACCGCCGTCGTCGCCCTGCCCGCCGACGTGTGGCGGGCCCACGCGCGGGCGCACCGCGCGCGCATCGCCCGACGCACGGACCCGCTGGTGGCCCTGCGGATGCGGGGCGAGAAGCACCCGGTGCAGGACTTCCTCTTCGGCTACTACACGCACTCCCCCGCCGCGCTGCAGCGCTGGCACCCCGGGCCGGGGGTCCTCCTCGCGGACGACGACGGCGCCGCGGCCCGTGCCGAGGCGGCCGAGCTGGGCACGACCCCCCGGGGCGAGTGGAAGCACTACCGGCGCGTCGAGGCCGGCGAGGTGGCGGGCGCCGTCGTCGACGGCCGCGCGGTGGGCGGCTGGCTGGTGGACGTGGCGGCGGTGCTGGCCGACCGCGCGTCGGGGGTGGCGTTCACGCGGGACCTGCTCGCGCGCACGGCGGAGCGGGCGCCGCGCCTGGGCTGCTTCGGGCTGCACGAGTGGGCGATGGCGTACCGCTCGGACGTGCACGGGGTGCGGCACTCCCAGCTGCCGCTGCGGCTCGGGGCCGAGGGGACGGACGCGGTGGTGGAGGGCTCGCGGATCCGGTGCACGCACTTCGACGCGTTCCGGTTCTTCGCGCCCGAGGCCCGCGACCGCAACGAGGGCGACGACGGCGTCCTGCCCACGCGCGCCGGGATGCGGGAGATGGAGCAGCCCGGCTGCCTGCACGCGGGGATGGACCTGTACAAGTGGGCGTACAAGCTGGTGCCGGTGGTCGACTCGGACCTGCTCGCGGACTGCTTCGACCTCGCGTGGGACATCCGCCGGCTGGACATGGAGGCCTCGCCGTACGACCTGACCGGGGTGGACGACCTCTCCGACGGGCGCGGCGGCTACGCGGCCGTGCGGATCGAGGAGCCGGCCGGGCGTGCCGAGTACGCGCGGCGACAGCGCGAGTTCGCCGAGCGGGGGCAGGCGCTGCGGGCACGGCTGCTGGCGGTGCTGGACGAGGCCGCGGGGGCGGCCCCCGGGACCCGGCCGGACGCCGAGTGGACTTCCAGCGCGCGTCCATGATTAGGATGGCCGCTATACAGGCTGTGAGGCGCATCACTCGCGTCATCCGGTGACCGCCCCGGCCCTCTCCGCACCGAACGACTCGAGGACCTGACGTGACCAGAACCGTTCCAGCTCGCCGCCGCACCACGCTCGCCGCCGCCGTCGCGGCCGTCTCGCTCGCCGTCACGGCCGCCGCCCCCGCGCTCTCCGCGCCCGGCAACGGCAACGGCAACGGCAACGGGTCCGCATCGCAGGGTCAGGCCCGCTCCAACGACCTCTCCGCCACGCGCGGCAACAAGGTCAACGACGCCGCCGCGCTCGCGCCGCACCTCGTGGGCCAGACGCTGGACTGGGAGGCCTGCGACTTCGGCAGCGAGCGCCTCAACGCCCGGTTCAACGCGATCCCCGGCACCGCGTGCGCCGACGTCACGGTGCCGCGGGACTGGAAGAACCCCGAGGACGGCCACACCATCACCCTGCGCGTGGCCAAGACCGAGACCTCGAAGGGCAACCCGGAGCGCCAGGGCATCGCACTGGTGAACCCCGGCGGCCCGGGCGGCTCCGGCCTGCCCTGGGGCCCCGCCATGGCCGAGCGCGCCCCGGAGCTCGCCGAGCAGTACGACTTCATCGGCTTCGACCCCCGCGGCGTGGGCCAGTCCACCGCCCTGGAGTGCACCTACACGCCGAACCCCGAGCACGACGTGTGGCAGGACACGAAGGCCCAGGTCGACGCGTGCCTCGAGAACGAGCTCACCCCGTACATCACCACCGAGCAGACCGTGTACGACATGGACTTCATCCGCGCCGTCCTGGGCGAGGAGAAGACCTCCTACATCGGCTACTCGTACGGCACCTGGCTGGGCAGCTGGTACCAGCGCGTCTTCCCCCAGCACGCGCACCGGTTCCTGCTGGACTCCGCCGTCGACATCTCCCGCGACGGGCTCCAGACCACCTGGGACCTGCAGCCGCGCTCCCGCGACCGCCAGTTCCAGGACGCGATGCTCCCCTACGTGGCCCGGCACGACGAGATCTTCGGCCTCGGCGACGACCCGATGCAGATCCGGCAGCGCTGGGAGGACGTGGGCGGCACCCGCACGCAGCTCGGCATGATCGTCGCCGGCTCGTTCCTGCTGCCGGCCATGTACGACACGTCCCAGTACCTCGACGCCGGGTCCGTCATCGCCGCCTACATCCGCATCATGGAGTCCGAGGCCGCGGCCACGGACCCCGCGGGGCAGCGCACCCAGATCGAGCGCATCCTGGCCGAGGCCCGTGCGTCGCTGCCGGCCGAGGAGCGCGACTCCTTCGACCGCTTCGCCGCCCGCGGCCTGGAGACCGTGGGCGAGCGCGAGCAGCTCGTCGCCGCCACCCAGGCCGGTGACGCCGTCACCTTCGAGGGCGCGTTCTCGGCGATCCGCTGCCAGGACGGCCAGTGGAACACCTCGCAGGGCTACTGGACCTCGTGGGTGGACGACCTCGGCCGCAAGGCCCCGTGGATCGGTGTGCTGATGGGCCCGTCGGAGTGCATGTACTGGCCCGCCCAGACCTCCATGCCCTCCCAGCCCGGCGGCAAGGGCGCCCCGAACACCGTGATCGTGCAGTCCGAGCTGGACGCGGCGACCCCGTACGAGGGCGGCCACCGCGCCGCCGGCGTGCTGCGCAACACGTCCCTCATCTCCGTGGACAACGAGGGCACCCACGGCCTGTTCCCGTACGGCACCGAGTGCGTGGACACGCCCATCCGTGACTACTTCCTGACCGGCGCCCAGCCGGCCGAGAAGTCGCTGTGCGACGCCGTCCCGCTGCCGCTCGAGACCCAGCCGGTCCAGGTGGCCGGGACCCCGACGCACAAGGGCGACATCAAGATCTCGATGCGCACCGACGCCGTGCGCGAGGCCAACCGGATCACCCACGACGCGATCGAGCGTCAGCTGATCGACTCCCGCGCGGTGACCCCGGACGTCGAGGCCTTCCTGGAGGACTGACGGCCCGGGCACCCGGAACCCGGTCCGCCCCCGACGGCCCGGCGACTCCCCCGCGGAGACGCCGGGCCGTCGTCGCGCCCGGGGCGGCCCTGCAACGCTGGTTGGGTTGTCGCGGGTGCCGCCGCCCCACACCCCCGATAACTCAACCCGCGATGGGCAGCCGGAGGGGTGGCGTCGACGCCGAGGCCGATAGCCTCGCGCCATGATCCTGCACATCACCCTCCCGGAGGACTGGGCCGCCGCGCGTCGCACCGGCCGCTACACGGCGTCGACGCGCGGCGCCTCGATCGACGACGTCGGCTTCCTCCACGCCTCCGACGACGCCGCCCAGGTGGGAGTGGTCGGCGCGGCGATCTACCCGGACCGGCCGGACGCGTTCGTCGTCGGCCTGGACGAGGACGAACTGGCGGGGGCCGGCCTGCGGGTGCGGCGCGAGCCGGGAGACCCCTCCGATCCCCACTCGGCCGAGTTCCCGCACGTCTATCCGGGCGAGGCCGTCTCCGGGCACATCCCGTGGTCGATGCTCACCCCCGTGACCGACCCACGGGCGGAAGCCCGCGTGCACCGCGAAGACTCGGCCGAGGCCGCCGCGCTGCTCGACGCCGGGTGGAGCGTGCGCTCCCGCTCCTGGGGCGCGCGCCTCCACCTCGACGACGACGCCGACCTGGCGCCCTACCGTGGCCACATCGCGGCGGCCGAAGCGCGGGGAATCGAGGTGCGGAGACTGACCGCCGTCGACCTGCCTGCCCTGCGCGCCCTCGACGAGGAAGCGGCTCCCCGATTCCCGCACACCGACGGCTCCCGTCACGAGCCGCTGCCGGACGACCTCGAGGCCCGACTGTCCACCCCAGAGGGGCTCGCCGTGGGGGCCTTCGAGGGAGGCGTGCTCATCGGATTCACCCTGACGTTCCGCTCCCCTGACCGGTGGGAGGTCGACCGCACCGCGGTCGCGGCCGAGCACGAGAACCGTGGCGTGGCGAAGGCCGTCAAGGCGGCGACCGTCCTGGCGACCCATGCCCGCGGTGGGCGCGAGTGGGGAACCGGCGGCGCCGAGTCCAACGCGGCGTCCCTGCGGATGAACGCGGCCCTCGGGTTCCGTCTCGAGCCTGCCTGGCTCGGGCTGACCCCGCCCACGACGTGGGAGGAGTTCGCGCGGGCCCCGGCGTCAAGCTCCCTTGACGACAAGGTCACTTGACTGTCAAGCTTGCTTCACAACGTCCGGTCGGACGGCCCCCACAGAGCCTCCGAGGCGGGCCGGGCCACCGGCCCAGGGCATCGACCACAGGAGGGCCCCATGACCACGAACCACTCCCGCCACACCACCGCCGCCGCGGACGGCCCGGGCACCCGGTACCCGGTCCGCCCCGACGGCCCGGCGACTCCCCCGCGGAGACGCCGGGCCGTCGTGGGGTCGGCTCAGCCGTCGAGGATGCAGAACTCGTTGCCCTCGGGGTCGGCGAGGACGGCCCAGCCGAGGTCGACGCGGCGGTCGTCGACCATCGCGGCGCCGAGGGCGAGCGCCCGCTCGATCTCGGCGTCGCGCGTCGAGCCGGCGGCCGCGCGCAGGTCCATGTGGGCGCGGTTCTTCACGCGCTTGGCGTCCGGGACGCGGAAGAAGAGGACGACCTGCCCGTCAGGGCCGACGAGTGAGCACTCGTCCGACCCCGGGCGGTAGAGGTGAGGCTCGTCGACCTCCCAGCCGAGCAGCGCGCGCCAGAACTCGGCGATGGCGTGGGGGTCCAGCGCGTCCCACGTGGTGTGAGAGAGACGGAGGGACATGGCGGCTCCTCAGGAACGGGCCGGGGCGGGCGGGGACGACTCCACGCGAGCCAAGGGCGCGGCACCCCGGGCAAGGCGGGTTGACTTGTCACGGGTATTCACCGCCCAGACCCGCGACAAGTCAACCCGCGTTGGCCGGACGGGCGGACGGACGGCGGAGGGCCGGGTCACCCGCGGATGTGTCGCATCACGAGCCGCGGGATCGCGCTGCGCGGGCTGATGCTGCACCACGCGACGGGCTCGCCGTCCGAGTACCGACGACGCCGGGCGCAGGCTCCCCCGCAGCGAGCGCCCGCATGGTGTCCTCGCGGGGGTCGCCGGGCGCGTGCCTCTGCGGCGCTGAGAGCCGGGGGGACAGGCACCAGCAGTGCGTGGCGCGGCGGTTCGGGTTGACGACGTGCGCGAAGTCGTCGAAGCGGTCGGCGGTGAGCGGGTGCACCTCGAAGGCCATGCGGCCAGCATCGTGGGCGGCGGTGGAGGCGTCCATGGCGAGGCCCAGCTCCGCCGCCGCCCTGTCGGGCCACCGTCAAGCAGACTTGACGTCAAACTCTCTTTACTGTCAAGCTTGCTTCACACGACGGGGACAAACCCCGGCCCCGCCCCGGAGGGACCGCCATGGCCACCACGCCGCACACCACCACCGACCTCGCCCGCGACCGCCGCCCCCGCTGGGGCCGCTCCGCCCGTCTGGGCGGCGGGTCCGGGCGACTGATCCTCGTCAGCCTCGTGGCCGGCGTCGTCATCGCCCTGCTGATCGGGGCCGCGTCCTACGGTCTGGCCTCGAGCCAGGGCGACGCCGGTCCCCGCTTCCCGGCGGTCACGGGCGCGGTCATGGCGGCGTCGGCGCTCCCGGTCGGCGCAGCCCTCGCCTGGCTGTTCCTCGTGGACCGCACCACCCTGCGCGGCGCCGTCCGGGACACCGAGGAGACCATCGAAGGCCGGTGGCTCGAGAAGGCGCAGTCCGGCGCGTTCGGCGACCTGCTCGTGGTGCTGGGCCTGGGCACGTTCGTCGTCGCCCTGGCGGGGTGGCAGCCCAGCCTCCCCCTCGTGGGCGCCGGGCTGCTCCTCTTCGCGGGCGCCTCGGTGGCCGTCCGCTACGCGCTCCAGAAGCGCCGGGGCTGAGCCGTGGAGAACACCATCCCCGACGAGCGTGCCCGCCTCGGCTGGTCGCAGCAGCGGCTCGCCGACGAGCTCGGCGTCTCCCGGCAGACCGTCATCTCCCTCGAGAAGGGCCGCTACGACCCCTCGCTCCCGCTCGCCTTCCGCCTCGCGGCCGTGTTCGGGCGGCGGATCGAGGACCTGTTCACCCCGGACGGCAACGCGGGTTGAGTTGTCGCGGGTCCAGGCGCCCAGCACCCGTGACAAGTCAACCCGCGTTGGGCCCGGGGCGGCGTGGGGCATGAGAGGCTGGGGCCATGGATCGAGAGCTGCGCACCCCTCCGGAGCTGGAGGGCGTGGACTGGCACGACGACGCCCCGCGTCGCCCCCGCCCGATCGTCACCCTGGTGGCGTGGATCGCCATCCTGGGCCTGGTCCTCAGCGTGGGCGCCGGGATCTTCTCCGCCTTCTGACGCGGCACCGCCGGCCGCCGTCCGACGCGCCGCTCCGGCCTCAGCGCACGTCGCCGTCCACGTAGCGCCAGATCCCGTCCTCACGGCGGAACCGGCTGACCTCATGGAGTCGGAACCGCCCCTCGGCCCCCGTGCCGACGGCCACGAACTCCACGGTCCCGGCGTCCTGGAACGGCCCGCCGTCCCGCACGTCCAGCACCGCCAGGCGGGTGAACCGCGGCGCCTGTTCCCCCGCGGCCGGCAGCAGCTCGGCCGCGGTGGGCCGGTGCTCGGGAACCCAGGTCGCGGCGAGGTAGTCGGCCATCGCCTGCGCCTCTGCCGGCCCGGCCTCGCCCAGCCGCGCGAACGCCGTGTACCGGGAGCGCATGAGCGCCTCGGCGGTGGGCGCGGTCAGGGCGCCGTCCCGGGCGAAACGCGCGTGCAGGCGACCGCAGCACGCCGCGAGCCCGGCTCCGGACCCGCAGGGGCAGGGCTCGGGACGGGTCACCGGCGCGGGCGTCCGGTCGCGCGACGCCGGGCGGACCGGGCCGTGATGCGGCGCACTCCCGTCAGCACGACGCCGGCCGCCGCGGCGAGCAGCGCGGGGCCGAGCGGGCTGATCGGCCGGCGTCGGCCGAGCGGGGACACACGGGTCTGCTGAGGTCTCATGCCGCCAGGCTACGCCGGGCCGGCTGCCGCGTGCCGCCCCCATCACACCCACGATCCCGCGTCCGGGCGGCCGAGTAGACTGGACGGGCAAGCACGCGGAGCGCCCCGGGCCGGGCGTGAGACGGCATCACACCGTCCTGCTCCGCGGCATCGTCCCGCACCCAGGAGCGTGTTCATGCCCATCATCGTCGTCGACGTCATGCCCAAGCCCGAGATCCTCGATCCGCAGGGCAAGGCGATCAACGGGGCCCTGCCCCGCCTCGGCTTCACCGAGTTCAGCCAGGTCCGCCAGGGCAAGCGCTTCGAGCTCACCGTGGAGGGCGAGGTCACCGACGAGATCCTCGCCCAGGCGCGCACGGCCGCCGAGGAGATGCTGTCCAACCCCGTCATCGAGGACGTCGTGAACGTGGCCGTCCTGGACGAGGCCGAGGGCGCCCGATGACCGAGCTCCCCCTCATCGGCGACTACTCGACGCCGACGACGCCGCTCAGCGGCGCGCGCATCGGCGTCATCACCTTCCCCGGCACCCTGGACGACGTGGACGCGCTGCGCGCCGTCCGCCTCGCCGGCGCCGAGCCCGTCTCCCTGTGGCACGCCGACGCGGACCCGCAGCGGACGCTCGCCGGCGTGGACGCCGTCGTGATCCCGGGCGGCTTCTCCTACGGCGACTACCTGCGCGCCGGCGCGATCGCGCGCTTCGCCCCCATGATGGACGCGGTGGCGACGGCGGCCGGCGGCCCCGAGGGCGACGCGGACGGCCTGCCGGTGCTCGGCATCTGCAACGGCTTCCAGATCCTCACCGAGTCGCACCTGCTGCCGGGCTCGATGATCAAGAACGACCACCTGCACTTCATCTGCCGCGACCAGGAGCTGGTCGTGGAGAGCACGGACACCGTGTGGACCCGCGACTTCGAGCAGGGCCAGACCATCACCGTGCCCCTGAAGAACCAGGACGGCCAGTACGTGGCGGACGAGACGACCCTCGACGCCCTCGAGGCCGAGGGCCGCGTGGTGTTCCGCTATCAGGGCTGGAACCCGAACGGCTCGCGCCGGGACATCGCGGGCATCGCGAACCCGGCCGGCAACGTCGTCGGTCTGATGCCGCACCCGGAGCACGCCGTGGAGCCGGGCTTCGGCCCGGACACCGCCGCCGGCCCCCGCTCCGGCGTGGACGGCCTCGGCTTCTTCACCTCCGTCCTGACCACCCTCGCCAGCCGTGGAGGCCATGCATGAGCCAGCAGTTCAACATCGAGACGGTCGCGGACGCCCAGGCGACGCCGGACGTCGAGCAGCCCTGGGCCGAGCTGGGCCTGAAGGAGAACGAGTACGCCGAGATCAAGAAGATCCTCGGCCGCCGACCCACCGCCGCCGAGCTGGCCATGTACTCGGTCATGTGGTCCGAGCACTGCTCGTACAAGTCCTCGAAGGTGCACCTGCGCCAGTTCGGCGAGAAGCTCACCGACGAGATGAAGCAGCACATGATGGTGGGCATCGGCGAGAACGCCGGCGTGACCGACCTCGGTGACGGCTGGGCCGTGACGTTCAAGGTCGAGTCCCACAACTCGCCCTCCTACGTGGAGCCCTATCAGGGCGCGGCCACGGGCATCGGCGGCATCGTGCGCGACATCATCTCCATGGGCGCCCGCCCGGTGGCCGTGATGGACCCGCTGCGCTTCGGCGCGATCGACCACCCGGACACCGCCCGCGTGTTCCACGGCGTGGTGGCCGGCATCGGCGGCTACGGCAACTCCCTGGGCCTGCCGAACATCGGCGGCGAGACCCGCTTCGACCCGATCTACCAGGGCAACCCGCTCGTCAACGCCCTCGCCGTGGGCGTGCTCAAGCACGAGGACCTGCGTCTGGCCAACGCCTCCGGCGTGGGCAACAAGGTGGTTCTGTTCGGCGCCCGCACCGGCGGTGACGGAATCGGCGGCGCCTCCGTGCTGGCCTCCGAGTCCTTCGACGGCGACGGCAAGCCCGCCAAGCGCCCCTCGGTGCAGGTCGGCGACCCCTTCTCCGAGAAGGTGCTCATCGAGTGCTGCCTCGAGCTGTTCCGCGACTCCCTCGTCGAGGGCATCCAGGACCTCGGCGCCGCCGGCATCTCCTGCGCCACCTCCGAGCTCGCCTCCAACGGCGAGGGCGGCATGCGCGTGGAGCTGACCGACGTGCTGCTGCGCGACTCCACGCTGACCCCGGGCGAGATCCTCATGTCCGAGTCGCAGGAGCGCATGATGGCCGTGGTGACGCCGGAGAACGTCGCCGCGTTCGAGGCCGTCATGGCCAAGTGGGACGTCGAGTACTCCTGGCTGGGCGAGGTCACCGGCGACGGCCGCCTGATCATCACCTGGGACGGCGAGGTCATCGTCGACGTGGACCCGCGCACCGTGGCCCACGACGGCCCGGTCTACGAGCGCCCGTACGCGCGTCCGGCCTGGCAGGACGAGCTCCAGGCGGACACGTTCCGCTCCTCCGAGGCCGGTCAGGACCTGCCCGCCACGGGCGAGGAGCTGCGCGCCGCCGTCGTGGAGCTGATGAGCTCCCCGAACCTGGCGGACACCTCCTGGATCACCCGCCAGTACGACCGCTACGTCCGCGGCAACACCGCCCTGGCGGCCCCGGACGACGCGGGTGTGGTGCGCGTGGACGAGGAGACCGGCATGGGCGTGGCCCTGGCCACGGACTGCAACGACCGGTTCACCTACCTGGACCCGTACACGGGCGCGCAGGCCTCCCTGGCCGAGGCGTACCGCAACGTCACCACCGCCGGGGCCGTGCCCCTGGCCGTCTCCGACTGCCTGAACTTCGGCTCCCCCGAGGACCCGGACGTGATGTGGCAGTTCGCGGAGGCCGTGCGCGGCCTGGCGGACGGCTGCCAGACCCTCGGCATCCCGGTGACCGGCGGCAACGTGTCCCTGTACAACCAGACGGGCAGCACCCCGATCCACCCCACCCCCACGGTGGCGGTGCTCGGCCAGCTCGACGACGTCCTGCGCCGCACCCCGTCCGGCTTCGCCCCGGACGCGGACGGCCAGGCGATCTACCTGCTGGGCGAGACCGGGGACGAGCTGGACGGCTCCGAGTTCGCGCGCCTGCGCGGCCACCTCGGCGGCCTGCCCCCGAAGGTCGACCTGAAGAAGGAGCGCCTGCTCGGCGAGCTGCTGGTCAACATGTCCCGGGACGGCATGATCGACGCCGCCCACGACGTCTCCGGCGGCGGCCTCGCGGCCACCCTGTCCGAGATGGTGCTGCGCTTCGGCGTGGGCGCCCGCGTGGTGCTGGACGAGGTGCTGCGCCGCGACGGCGTGGACCTGTTCACCGCGCTGTTCTCCGAGACGCAGGCGCGCGCCGTCGTGGCCGTGCCCCGCACCGAGGAGGTCCGGTTCACGGACATGACCACGGCCCGCGGCTACGCGGCCGTGCGCATCGGCGTGGTGGACGCCGACTCCGCGGCCCTCGAGGTCCAGGACGCCTTCACCCTGCCGATCGCGGAGCTGCGCGAGGCCTGGGAGGCCACCCTGCCGAAGCACTTCGGCTGAGCCTGGGACAGAAGCGACGAGCCCTGCGCAGTGGTGCCTATCCAGTACCGATAGGCCCCACTGCGCAGGGCTCGTCGTATTTCAGGGCTCGTCAGGTGGTCCGGTGCATCTCACCGACCCACAGGGAGAGCGTCGAGTGGGACGGGTCGCCGTCGAAGTGCTCATGCGAGACGTCCAGCACGGGGTAGGACGCCAGGTCGACGCCCTCCGGGACGGTCAGTGTCGTGTCCTGGCGGGTCACCGTGCCCAGCGAGATCATGCGGCTGGCGGCCTCGTCGCGGATCCAGACCTCCAGGTAGCCGTCCTCGGGGGCGGGCACCTGGGGCACATGCACGGCCAGGTGCATCTCCCCGTCGGCGGCACGCGTCATCTCCGCGCGGGCCGGCGATCCGTCGGTGGTCACGGACGCCATGACGGCGGTGCCGATGAGGTCGTCGCCGCCGCCCGGCTCACCCCCCTGGCCGGGAGCGTCCGTCCCGCGCGTCGGCGGCGCGGGCGACGTCGTCGCGGGCTTCCCGGCCTCCGGGACCCCGCCCTGCCAGGGGCCGCCGCCCAGGGCGACACCCACGGCCCCGCCGCCGATGACGAGCCCGGCGGCCGCCGCCGCGGCGACCGGCCACCAGCGGCCGCGGGCGGCGGACGGACCCGAGCCGATCGGACGGACGGTCGCGACGCCGTCGAGCGCGACATCCTCGCCCGTGGCCTCCCCCTGCAGTGGCCCGTCGTGAGCCACGGCCTCCGTCTCGGGTCCCAGCTCAGCGGCGATCCGCCCCCACAGGTGCGGCGGTGGGTCGGCCAGGTCCGGGGCGGGGCCGTCGAGGGCGGCCAGCACACGCAGGATGGCCTCCAGCTCGGCCGCGTCCTCCGGATGGAGCGACGCCGCGACGTCGGCGGGCGCGGCGAGCGGGCCGCCGTCGCCGCGCACGCGCTCGTGCAGCCGGACGGCGAGGTCGGAGATCTCCTCCGCGGGCTGTCGGCCGCGGGGATGCTCACGCTCGGGCATCGGCGGCCTCCAGACGGCTTCTCAGTGCGGCCAGGCCGCGGTGGATGTGGGAACGGACGGTGCCGAGCGGCATGTCGAGGCGCTCGGCGATCTGCTGGTGCGCCAGGTCCTCCAGGAAGGCGAGGCGCAGCACCTCGTCCTGGGGCGGACCCAACAGGGCGAGGGCGTCATGCACGACGACGGCGGCCACCACGGTGTCGCTGACCGCGTCCTCCGCGCCCTCGGCGCGGGGGAGGTGGACGACCTCCGCCTCCATCTTCCGCGCCTCACGAGCACGGCCGGCGAACATGTCGGCGATGACGCGACGGGTGATGCCCGTCAGCCACCCGCCGAGTGGCCGGGCGGGATCGTAGGTGTCCCGCGAACGCCACGCCCGCATGAACACCTGCTGGGCGGCGTCCTCGGCGTCCTCCCGGCTACGCAGTGCGGTGAGACACAGGGAGAAGACCAGGCGACCGTGGCGTTCGTACGCCTCGCGCACGGCGGCGGCCTCCCCCGCAGCGAACCGGCGGTCGAGCCCGTCGTCCTCAAACATGGGGCTCCTCTCCCGCGGTGTTCCGCGTCGGCGCGGCGCGGCCCGGCTCAGGCCAGACCTTCCGACAGGCTACCGGTCAGCCCTCGACGGGAGTGGCGATGGTCACGATGTTCTCCGTGTAGTCCTGCTCGTCCGGCAGCCATTCGCCGCCGCAGGTGATGAGGACGAGTTCGGCGGCGCCGTCCCGGCGGAAGTACGGGGACAGGTCCAGCTCGCCCTTCCCCAGACTCTGAGTGGAGGCCACCCGATAGCGCCGGGCGGTCCCCGCCGCATCCGTGACGGTGACCTCGTCGCCGACCGCGGCCTGCCGCAGCCCGTAGAGGGCCCCCACGGGATTGCGCGGTGAACCCGAATGGGAGGCGATCACCGCCGTCCCCTCAGGATCCCCGGGGGCCGAGCCGTGGCGGTACCAGCCGCCGACGGAGCTGTCGTCGGGCAGCTCCATCGCCCCGTCCTCCGTGACCCCGACCGAGACCACGCTCAGCGTGGCCCCGATGGCCGGATAGTCCACGCGCACGGGGATCCTGGCGTCGTCCGATGGGCTCTGGGTGGCGCGCCGGACGGCGATCCCCGACGGCGGCGTCCGCCCGGGGGCGGCCGGAGCCGCGGAGGGGGTTGCGGCCGGTGGAGTTCCCGTCCCCGCCGCGGGGCCCGGCGTCATCGCGACGACGGAGCCTCGCCCCTGCTCGGACGGGAGGGAGGAGACCGCCGCCGACGGCGCGCAGCCGGTGAGGACGACGGCGGCGAGGGCGAGGACCGCCGGCACACGGCCGGCGGTCCTCATCTCCGAGCGGGAGGGACCCCGCCCGCAGGACTCATCACGCACGGGCCGCCCGGCGGCGGGCCATGAGGACGGCGCCGGCGACCAGGGCGGCCGCACCGGCGCCGGCGGCGGCCAGCATCCCGGTGGAGTCCTGGGCGGGGGCGACGTCGATGCCCGCGGGGACGGAGCCCGGCGCGCTGTGGTCGGCGGCGACCTCCTGGGTGGCCAGCGCGAGGGTGCCGTCGGCGGCGGAGCCCCAGGCGTAGGCGATCGTGGTGACGCCGTCCTTGACCTCGACGTCGGCGGGGCCGATCACGGGGTCGGTGGTGCCGGCCACGGACACGGCGGCGGAGACGGTGCCGGCGGGCACCTCGAGGGAGGCCTCGTCCGGGTTCTCCAGGCCGGGCACGACGACGTCCTCGCCGGCCCAGACGTCCACGGCCGGGGCGGCGGCGATGTGACGCACGGTGAGGCGGCCCTCGCCGGCGGCGACGGCGCTCGTGTCGTTCTCGAACGCGGTCACCGTGGGCTTGCCGGCGGCGTCGAGGTGGGCGGCGGCGGTGTAGTCGCCGCCGTCGGCGAGGGTGAGGGTGACGGGACCGAGGATCGGGGCGGAGTCATCCATGGCGTCCGCGGCGGTGATGGCGACCTCGTAGTCGCCGGCGGCGAGCTCCAGGGGACCGGCGAGGTCGCCGGGCTCGAAGTCGTCCAGGGTGAGGGCACCGTTGACGTAGACGTCCACGGGGGTCTCGGGCACGGCGTGCAGCACGGAGAGCTCGGCGCCGGACGGGGCGTCCATGGCGGCGGCGGACAGGGGGGCGAGGACGGCGATGCCGATGGCGGCGGTGACGGCGGCCGGGAGGGACTTGCGCATGGTGTCGTTCCTGTTCGTCGAGGGTCCTGCGGGGTAGGCGGGGCGAGGCGCCGAATGCGCTCACACCAGGACTACCGACGCCGCGACCGATCCGTTGCAGAGGATTTTCCTCCCCCTCCGATCACGCGCCCTGCGCAGTGGGGCTCGTCGTGTTTCGGGGGCTCGTCAGAATTGAAGAAGGTCCGCCCCTGGGGCGGATGTGCCTCCCAGGCCCGCCCCGTGGATTCATCGTGTACACACCCCTCCCGCGAGCCTCCCCGCCCCGCGGCCTGGGCGCCGTCGAGGGGCTCGACCGGGAAGAGGCCCTCCTCACCGGCGAGAACGACCCCGTCCCGACGCACGCGGGAGACGCCGTGCTCTCGGGCTCGGCCGTCGTCGCGGGCACGGGAGTGGTGCTCGCCATCGTCGTGGCCGTGCGCCTCAGTCGTTGACGCGGCGGGCTCCGATGACCAGAGTGATCCCAGGACAGCGCGCCAGCGCGCCGCCCGGCCCGTCCAAGAGGGTCGGCGCGGTCCCGACACACGAAGGAGACCACCCATGCGCCTCATCACCCTGGGCCTCGGCGCCGCACTCGGCTACCTGCTCGGCTCCGCCGAGGGCCGCAAGAACCTCGAGAAGATGACCCAGAACGCCCAGAAGCTCTGGAACGACCCCAAGACCCAGGAGAAGGTCGGCCAGGTCCAGGAGACCGCCCAGCAGAAGTTCGCTGAGGTGAAGAAGTCCGATCCGGTGCAGAAGGCCACGACGAAGGTGGAGGATGCCATGCAGGGCAACGACAAGAAGAACGACGTCCGCGAAGATCGCGTGACCGAGTCCAACAACGACAACGTCACCTCGGCGGCCCGCCACGGTGCCGAGCCGGACACCATCTCGGACCCGTCCACCCCGCTGGGTGACGAGGGTCCGCTGACGCGCTGACCCGCGCAGACACGGCGGCCCGCCTCCCCTCGGGGAGGCGGGCCGCCGTCGTCGTGGGCCGGGTCAGCCGTCCTGCTTCAGGACCTCGTCGGCCGGCGGGGCCTGCACCGGATCCACCTCGCCCATCTCGGAGAGGGTCACCACGGCCTTCGTGCCGGCGGACTCGGTCTCCACGGTGAGCAGGCGGCCGTCCTCCTTGGACACCGTGAACGCGGTCAGCGCCACGCCCTCCTGCGGGCCCGAGACGGGCTCGTCCAGCACGTAGCGGATCGCGTCCTGACCGCTGCGGCGGATGCCGTCCGCGTCCGCCTCGACGTCGTCCAGGCCGCCCGACTCCGGCAGGGAGCCCAGCAGCGAGCTCACCATCGCGCCCATGCCGGTGGCGCGGGGATCGCTCTCGTACGGGGTGGCGGTCCAGCGCTCCACATAGGCGGGGCGGTCCTCGCCGCTCGCGCCGGCGCGCTCCACCGTGAACCGGGAGTACGCGGTGCCGTCCACGATCCGGGACTCGTCCCGGGTGATCAGACCGTCGTCCTGGTACACGGACACGTACCGCATGGACGAGCCGTCCACGGGACCGGAGATGTCCACCGAGTCCGGGACCGCGCGGCCGTTGCTCGGGGCCTCGGACCGCAGCTCGGTGACCATGCGGACGGAGTCGGCCTCCTCGAGCTGGGTGCGGGCGCGGTCCCAGGCGCCGGGGGCGTCGTCGCCCGAGGCGCAGCCGGTCAGCAGCAGGGCGGCCGCCCCGACGGCGGCGAGGGACAGGCCGCGGCGGGTGCGGCGGGTCTGGGTCTGGCGCTGCCTCACTCGGCCACCTCCTCCGGCGCCTCGGCCGGCTCGATCTGGTTCCAGTCGCTCAGGGCGTACTGCTGGGTGGCCCGGCCGTCGTCGACGGTGAGCGCGACCAGCTCGCCGTCGTCGTCCACCGTGAAGGAGTGCACCCGGGTGGCGTCGCCCTCGGCCATCGCCGCGTCGGCGACCTCCTCGGGCACGGCATAGCGGTAGGCCGTGCCGCCGTCCCAGTCGACCTCCTCGGCGCGCACCTCGGCGCCGTCGAGGGCGTCCGCCGCGGGGAAGCCCACCTGGTCGAGGAGGGACTTCAGGGGCGGCTCCTGCCCCTCGCCGGCCGAGACACGGCGCCACTGTGGGTCGGAGTACATCATCTGGACGTCGTCCGGGACGTCGGACCCGTCCACGTCGACCCGGACGAACACGTCCTCGCCGACCTGGCGGGACTCCATGGTGATGTGCGAGTCCCGGCCGACCTGCATGACGCCCTTCGACTCGGCGTCGCCGCCGTCGAGCCGGCCGGCGATGTCCCAGCGGACCGACTGCGGGCCCTGACGGCCGGTGGTGTAGGCGGTCTCGAGTCGGACGGTCTCGGCCTCGTCCAACTGGGTGCGGGCCTGATGCCAGGCCTCCCCCGCCGACTGCGGCTCGGATGCGCACCCGGCCAAGGCCAGGGCGCCCACGACGCCGAGCCCGGCCGCGCGGACGGCACGTCTGCGCTGCATGTTCTCCTCCTGGGGCTGCTGCCGGCCGAGGCAGGGCGCCGCGGCCACTGGCGTCACCCTACCGGCGGCGCAGGGCGAAGGATGCGCCGTGGTGGTTCTGCGGCAGGTGGTCGCCGCGGCCGAAGAGCTTGTGGCGCAGCGTGCCGTCCGTGTACGCGGTCTTGTAGCGGCCGAGCTTCTGCAGCTCCGGCACCACGAACTCCACGACGTCCTCGAAGGTGCCCGGGGTGATGTGGTAGGCGAGGTTGAAGCCGTCCACGTCGGTCTCGTCGGCCCACTCGACGAGCTGGCGGGCCGCGGACTCGCCGCCGCCCACGATCACGGGGCCGAAGCCGCCGATGCCCACCCACTCGGCGAGCTTGCGCACGGTCCACTCCTCGTCCGTGCCGGAGGCCTTCTGGAAGGTCTCCACGGTGGACTGGATGGCGTTCGACTTCACGTCCCCGATCGGCTCGTCCAGGTCGTACTGGGACAGGTCGATGCCCATCCAGCCGGACATGAGCACGAGGCCGCCCAGCGGGTCCACGTACTGCGCCAGGTCGTCGTACTTGGCCCGCGCGTCCTCGTCGGTGGCCCCGGTGACGATCGTCTGCATCGCGAAGATCTTCACGTCGTACGGGTCACGGCCGGCGTCCACCAGGGCCTGGCGGATCTTCTTCACGGTGGCGGCCGCCAGCTCCTTCGTGGGGGAGTTGATGAACACGGCCTCGGCGTGCTTGCCGGCGAAGGCGCGGCCGCGCGTCGAGGCGCCGGCCTGGTAGATCACGGGGGTGCGCTGCACGGACGGCTCGGTGACGGCGTGGCCGGGCACGGTGAAGTACCGGCCCTCGTGGGCGATGTCGTGGACCTTGGCCGGGTCCGCGAACACGCCGGACTCCTTGTCGTAGACGACGGCGTCGTCCTCCCACGAGCCCTCGAGGAGCTTGTAGACGACGTCGAGGTACTCGTCGGCGTGCTCGTAGCGCTCGTCGTGCTCCATCTGGTCGTCCTGGCCCATGTTCTGGGCGGCGGAGGGCAGGTAGCCGGTGACCACGTTCCAGCCCACGCGGCCGCCCGTGAGGTGGTCGAGCGTGGCGAGGCGGCGGGCGAACGGGTAGGGGTGCTCGTAGGCGGTGCCGGCGGTGACGCCGAAGCCGAGGTGCTCGGTGACCGCGGCCATCGCGGAGACGAGCAGGAACGGGTCGTTCACGGGGGTCTGCGCGCCGGTCCTGATGGCGGCCTCGGAGGTGCCGCCGTACACGGAGTACGGGCCGAGGACGTCGGCGATGAACAGGCCGTCGAACAGGCCCTTCTCCAGCGTCTGCGCCAGGTGCGTCCAGTAGCCCAGGGTGTTGTAGTCGCGGGCGTGGTCGTCGGGGTGACGCCAGAGCCCCGGGGACTGGTGGGCGACGCAGTTCATGTCGAATGCGTTGAAGAGGATCTCGCGGTGCTCGTCCGGGCGGGTGGGTGCTCCGGCCCCGGCGTTCTCGGCGGTGCTCATGGGTCTCCTTTCCAGGGCCGCCCGGTCGCAGGGGCGCGGCCGGGCGGGCGACGGTTCCGCACCATGCAACGCCGACGCGGCCGGCGGTGGAAGTCGGTCCGGCCCAGGGGTTCATGACGGCCCCGCCGGGCCCGGCCACGCGTCCGGCGCCCGGTTCGTGACATGCCCCGACCATGACGGAGGACACGTCCGCGGGCGGCGGCCCTGTTGCGGCCCAGTGGCACCCCAGCGCTGAGCCAGAGAAATCTGCTGCCTCCACCCTGCGGAGACGACCGAAACGTCTGGCTCGGCGCTGGGCTCGGGCCGTGACGGCCGGCCGGGCCAGGACCGGCGGCGCCCCCGGTGTGACGCCCGTGTGACCCTCCGGCGCCGGCGGCCGGGCGACCGCGCGGCCGACCGGGCCCGCGGTGGTCTACTGGCATCCGTATCCGTCCGACACCGACGACGAAGCGACGATGGGAGCCCTCCATGAGCGTGCACGCGCCTTCCCGTGCCACCGCCTCCACCCCGGTCCGGGACGAGGACCGCCACAGCCTCGACGTCGTCTTCCGCGGCGTCGGGCGCACGTTCCCCACCGCGGACGGACCACGCGTCGTCCTGCGCGACGTGGACCTGACCGTGGCGCCCGGCGAGGTGCTCGCCGTGATCGGCGCCTCCGGCTGCGGCAAGTCCACGCTGCTGCGCGCCGTGGCCGGCCTGGACCCGGACTTCGACGGAGAGCTGCTGATCGACGGCTCGCCCGTGCGACCCTACGACGAGCGCACCGCCGTCGGCTTCCAGGAGCCGCGCCTGCTGCCCTGGCGCACCCTGCGCCGCAACGTGGAACTCGGCCTGCCCCGGGAGCTGGACCGCGCCGCGGGCCGGGACCGCGTGCAGGAGCTGCTCGAGCTCGTGGGCCTCGCGCCCTTCGCGGAGCACCGCCCCCGGGAGGTCTCCGGCGGCATGGCCCAGCGGGCCTCGCTCGCCCGCGCCCTGGCGCGCCGCCCCGGCGTGCTGCTGCTCGACGAGCCCTTCGGCGCCCTCGACGCCCTGACGCGCCTGAAGATGCAGGACCTGCTGCTGGACGTGCACGCCGCCACCGGCACCACCGTCCTGCTCATCACCCATGACGTGGAGGAGGCCCTGCAGCTCGCCGACCGCGTGCTGCTGCTCGCCCGTGACGTCCCCGCGCCCGACGGCGGGGCCCGCCCCGGAGCGACCGTGGGGCGGATCGTGGACGTGCCGGGGGCCCGTCCCCGCGACCGCGCGGACGTCCGCCTGGCCCGGCTGCGCGCCGAGCTCCTCGAGGGCCTCGGCGTCGAGAGCCACGCCCGATGAGCGGCGCCGGCTCCGCACGCCTGACCCGTCGCACGGCGCTCGGCCTGCTGGCCGCGTCCCTGCCCCTGGGCCTGAGCGGATGCGTCCTGCAGGGTGAGGCGACGACCGGGCCGGTGAACGGTCCGGACACGCTGAGCATCGACTACGCCACCTACAACCCGCTCTCCCTCGTGATCCGCCACCAGGGATGGCTGGAGGAGACGCTCGCGCCCCGCGGCGTCCGGGTGAACTGGGTGTTCTCCGCCGGCTCCAACAAGGCCAACGAGCTCCTGCGCTCGAACTCCGTGGACATCGGGTCGACGGCCGGCTCGGCCGCGCTGCTGAACCGGGCCAACGGAGCGCCCACGCGCATCGTGGGCGTCGCCTCGCGGCCGGAGTGGTCCGCGCTCATGGTCCCGCCCGGCTCGGACATCACGGACGTCGCCCAGCTCGCGGGCCGCACGGTGGCCGCCACGCGCGGGACGGACCCGTACTTCTTCGCCGTGCAGGCGCTCGAGGCCGCCGGGGTGGACCCGGCCGACGTCGAGATCCAGAACCTGCAGCACGCCGACGGCCGCGCCGCCCTCGCCGGCGGATCGGTGGCCGCGTGGTCCGGGCTCGACCCGATCATGGCCAAGGCCGAGGCCGAGGGCGCCCGCTTCCTGTACCGGGACCTCGCCCTGAACACGTTCTCCGTCCTCAACGCCACGGAGTCCTTCCTCGAGGAGGACCCGGAGACCGCCCAGACCGTCCTGGACACGTACGAACGCGCCCGCGCCTGGGCGCTCGAGCACCCGGACGAGACCGTCGGGATCCTGGCCGAGGCCGCGAAGATCTCTCCCGACGTCGCCCGCACCGTGATCCTCGAACGCACCAACGCGGACGTCAGCCCCGTGCCGGGCCAGGAGCTGCTCGACGCCCTGACGGGGGTCGGACGGATCCTGGTCGGCACCGGGTCCGTCGACTACCAGCACCAGGTGGACGCCGCCCTGGCGAGCATCCTGGACACCCGTTTCGCCGAGGAGGCCATCCGATGAGCACCGCCCTGACCACCCCCGCCGCGACGACGGGCCCCGAGGCGCGCGAGCGGTCGGGTCACGACGACGGCGACACAGGGGCGCGCCGACGGCAGCGGCCCCGGGTGCTGGACCGGCCCGGCGCCCGGGCGGTGGTGGGCCTGGCCGCGCCCGCCGTCCTCCTGGTGCTGTGGTGGGCGGTGACGGCCGCCGGGCTGCTCTCCGCGGTGCAGCTGCCCTCCCCCGGCGCGGTGCTCAGCGCCGGCGTCAACCTGCTGGAGCGGGGCGACCTGTGGCTGCACGTGGGGATCTCCACCCAGCGCGTGCTGCTGGGCTTCCTGCTCGGCGCCGCACTCGGGCTGGCCGTGGGGTCCGCGCTCGGGCTGTCCCGGTGGGCGGACGCGCTGTTCGCCCCGCTGATCGGGGCGCTGCGCGCGGTGCCCTCGCTGGCCTGGGTGCCGCTGCTGATCCTGTGGATGCAGATCGGCGAGGAGTCCAAGGTCACCCTCATCGCGATCGGCGCGTTCTTCCCGGTGTTCACCACCGTCTACGCCGCCCTGCGCCACGTGGACCCGCACCTGGTGGAGGCCGGACGGGCCTTCGGCTACCACGGGCTGTCCCTGCTGCGGACGGTGCAGCTGCCCGCCGTGGTGCCGGCCGTGTTCTCCGGCCTGCGGCTGGCCCTGGCCCAGGCCTGGCTGTTCCTGGTGGCCGCGGAGCTGATCGCCTCCTCGATGGGCCTGGGCTTCCTGCTCACCGACTCGCAGAACAACGGACGCACGGACCGCCTGATCCTGGCGATCATCCTGCTCGCCGTGCTCGGCAAGCTCACCGACTGGCTGCTCGGCCTGCTGGAGCGCCGGGCCCTGCGCCGCTGGGCCTGAGCCCGGCACGTCCGGCCGCCCGGTCGTCGGGTCAGTCCCCCTCGGGGACCTCGCCGGCCGACGTGTAGGCGGTCGGCGGGGTGCCGTTCACGAGCCAGTCGCCGGCCATGCGCACCTTGAACGCCGCCGGGTCGTGGGTGGCGAGGGTGCGGGCGTTGCGCCAGTGCCGGTCGAGCCGCAGCGTGGCCGACGTCGCCGACGCGCCGAGCGTGTCGAAGATGCGGGTGCACACCTCGAGGACGGCCTCCGGCACCACGGCCTGGGCCCGGTACGCGGCCGCCATCGCCTCGGCGGACGCCGCCACGACGTCGGCCTCCGCCGGGCCGGCCCCGTCGGCGCCGTCCTGCCCCTCGTCGAGCAGCCGCCCGATCTCGCGCACCATCAGCTCGGCCGCGGCCTGCCGCCCGGCCAGCTGCCCCATGATCTCGAGGAGCTGCGGGTCGTCCTTGGGCAGCGCGGCCGTGCCGGTGTTGAAGGTGCGGCGCCGCTGCCGCAGCAGCTGCGTGCCCTCCGTGAGCGCCGCCCGGCCGATCCCGGCCTGCAGCGCCAGCAGGGTCGCCTCCATGAGCACGGGCACCGGCCCGTCCTGCCGCGGCACCTCGAGCAGCTCCTCGGCCGCGGCGTCGTCGAGCACCACGGACCCGGTGGCGGTCAGGCGCTGGCCGAAGCCGTCCCAGTCGTCCTTGATGCCCACGCGCGGCTGACGCACGCGCACGACGGCGACGGCCCGGTCCGGCTCGCGGACCGCGCCCCCGGCCCGCTTGGAGTTCCGGCGGGAGACGAGGTCCGCCCCCTCGATGCCCACGGTCGCGGCGGTCCACGTGGCGAACGCCGAGCCGGTCGCGTAGTACTTCTGCCCCCGCACGACCCAGGTGCCGCCCTCGTCCCGGCTGGCCAGGGTGGCGGCACGGCCCGGCGCGGCCCCGCCGGCGCGTTCGGCCAGGGCGGAGCCGGCCCAGTCCCCGTCGACGATGTGCCGCAGCCACCGCTCCCGGCGGGCGGGCGCCTGGTCCATGGCCGTGGCGATGAACACGAGGTGGGAGCGCCAGACGTGCGCGGTGTTCACGTCCCGGGCGGCCAGGTCCATGAGCAGGCGCAGCACGGTCTCGCTGCCGCCGCCCTCGCCGCCCGCGTCCACGGGGACGCCGACCTTGCCGAACCCGGCGGCCTGCAGCTCCCCGAGGGCGGCGAACGGCAGGTGCCGGCCCGCCTCGCGGGCCCGCTCGCCGTGGGCGACGGAGTCGAAGGCGTCGGCGTACCGGGCGGCGAGGGTGGCGTAGGTGGTCATGGACCTACTCTGACACGCGCGGGCGGCCCGGCGGCCGGGGCGCCCCGGCCGTGGGACGGGGTCCACACCGGCCGCCGTCGCCCTGGCCCGCGCCGGGCGCCCGCGGGGGTCCGGCGGGCCGAGCATGACCGCCGGTGACGACGGCGGGCGCGGCGCCGTCGTCGGCGTCCCTACCCTGGTCGGACCCGCCGACCAGGAGGAACCGCCGCCCATGACGCCCACCGAGGACCCCGCCCGCCCCGACCCGGCCGAGGAGGGCGCCTCCGGGGCCGTCCGCGGACCGAACGACGGCGTGCCCGCCGCGGCCCTCGCGACGCTGCCCGGCCCCCTCCCGCAGGCGCTCGTCGACGCCGCCGACCCGGACGTCCACCCCGGCCGCCCGGCGGACCGGCTGCACGGCGGGCGCGGCGACGGCCGCCCGGTGGCCGAGGCGGACCGGCTCGCGTTCTGGGAGGCGGCCGGCCGACGTCTGAGCTGGGAGCGGCCCTTCACCCGGACGCGCTCCCTCACCGCCCCGGACCCGGCCGCCGAGCGCGGCCCGGAGATCCGCTGGTACGAGGACGGCACCCTGAACGTGGCCGTGAACTGCGTGGACCGGCACGTGGCGGCGGGGCGCGGGGAGAAGGTCGCCCTGTACTTCGAGGGCGAGCCCGGCGACCGCCGCGCCGTCACCTACGCGCAGCTGCAGCGCGAGGTCGCCCAGGCCGCGAACGCCCTCGAGGAGCTGGGCATCGAGGCGGGCGACCGCGTCGTCGTGTACCTGCCCGTGCTCGTCGAGACGATCGTCATCACGCTGGCGTGCGCGCGGATCGGCGCCGTGCACTCGCTCGTGTTCGGCGGGTTCTCGGCGGAGGCGCTGCGGTTCCGCGTCGAGGACACGGGCGCCAAGCTGCTCGTCACCACCGACGGCCAGTTCCGCCGCGGCGCCGCCGTCCCCGTGAAGGCCAACGCGGACGAGGCCGTGTCCGGGGACAACGCGATCGAGCACGTCCTCGTCCTGGACCGCACGGGCCACCGGGACATCCCGTGGACCGAGGGCCGGGACCTGTGGTGGCACGACGTCGTGGACCGCCAGCCGGACACCCACACCCCGCGCGCCTTCGACGCGGAGCACCCGCTGTTCATCATGTACACCTCCGGCACCACGGGACAGCCCAAGGGGCTCGTGCACACCTCCGGCGGGTACCTCGCCGCGGCCTCGTGGACGCACGACTTCCTGTTCTCCCACCCGGACCCGGCACGGCGCGACGACGACGTCCACTGGTGCACCGCGGACCTGGCCTGGGTCACCGCGCACACCTACGAGATCTACGGTCCGCTCTCGAACGGGGTCACGCAGGTGATCTACGAGGGCGTGCCGAACGCCCCGCACCCGGGCCGGCACTTCGAGGTGATCGAGCGCTACCGGGTGACGAGCTACTACACGGCGCCCACCCTGATCCGCTCGCTCAAGGGCTGGCATCCGGACGGGATCCCGGCGCACGCGGACGGCGGCCCGGACCTGTCCTCGATCCGCCTGATCGGCACCGTGGGCGAGTCCGTGAACCCGGAGGCCTGGACGTGGGCGCGGACCCAGATCGGCCGGGACACCCCGGACCTGCCGATGGTGGACACGTGGTGGCAGTCCGAGACGGGCGCCACCGTGCTCTCCCCCCGCCCCACGGACACGGCCTTCAAGCCGGGCTGCGGCTCCCGGCCCCTGCCGGGGGTGGACGTGGCCGTGGTCGACGACGACGGCGCCCCCACGCCCGAGGGCCTGCAGGGCCGGATCGTGGTCACCCGCACCTCGCCGTCGATGGCGCGGACCGTGTGGCGGAACCCGGCCCGCTACTTCCACTCGTACTGGGAGGACTACGCGGACCAGGGCGAGGCGGGCTGGTTCCTCGCCGGCGACGGCGCCAAGCGGGACGAGGACGGCGACGTCTGGATCCTCGGGCGCGTGGACGACGTCATCAACATCTCCGGGCACCGGCTGAGCACCATCGAGATCGAGTCCGCCCTCGTGGCGCACCCGGAGGTGATCGAGGCGGGGGTGTGCCCCGTGCCGCACGAGACCACCGGGCACGCCGCCGTCGCCTTCGTGGTGGCGCACGAGGGCTGGCTGGCCGGCGACGACGGCCCCGGCGCCTCCGCCGCCGACCGCGCCGAGGAGCTGCGGCGGCACGTGGGGCGGGTGATCGGGCCGGTGGCCAAGCCCGCCGAGGTGGTCTTCGTCCCCGACGTGCCCAAGACCCGTTCGGGCAAGATCATGCGGCGGCTGCTGACGCAGCTGCACCAGGGCACCGCGCTCGGGGACACCACGAGCCTGCAGAACGAGCCGTGCGTCGGGCAGATCGCCGAGGTGCTCCGGGCCGGCCGCCGCGCTCAGGACGCCGGCACCGGCGCCGTCCGCAGCGCCAGCTCGGCCAGCACCTGAGCGGCCCGCGGCACCACGGCGTCGTCGAACACGGCCTGCGGGGAGTGGTTGACCGGGGCCTCGTCCGGGTCCACGCCCTCCGGGACCGCCCCGAGCAGGACGTAGGCGCCGGGCACCCGCTGGAGGACCTCGGAGAAGTCCTCGCTGCCGGGCTCGGGCTCGGGCAGCTCCCGGTAGGCGTCGGCCCCGTAGAGGTCCTCCACGGTCCGGCGGACGAAGGCCACCGCGTCCGCGTCGTTGGCCGTCACCGGGAACGCGCAGTCCGTCCGGACCTGTGCGCTCATGCCGTGCGCCGCGGCGATCCCGTGCACCATGCGCTCCACGGCCGCGCGCAGCCGGGCGCGGGCGTCCGCGGAGAAGGTCCGCAGGGTGAGGGCGAGGGTGGCGCTGTCCGGGATGATGTTGGCCGCCGTGCCCGCGCTCAGGTGCCCGACGGTCGCGACCACCGGGTCGAAGGCGTCGAACTGCCGGGTGACCACGGACTGCAGCGCCAGCACCATCTCGGCGGCCACGGGCACCGGATCCTGGGCCAGGTGCGGCACCGAGCCGTGCCCGCCTCGACCGTGCACCGTCACCACCAGGTCGTCGCAGCCGGCCTGGATCGCCCCCGGGCGGCTGAGCAGGACGCCGCGCGGGTACGTGCCCGAGGAGACATGGATCGCGTAGGCGGCGTCCACCGGTCGCCCGGCCGCCTCCAGCAGCCCCTCCTGGATCATGTGCAGGGCGCCGCCGCCGGTCTCCTCCCCGGGCTGGAACATGGCCACCACGTCGGCGGTGAGCTCCCCGCGACGGCGCACCAGCCACGCCAGCGCGCCGTAGAGGCCGGCGGTGTGCAGGTCGTGGCCGCAGGCGTGCATGGTGCCCGGCACGGAGGGGGCGTACTCCAGCCCGGTCTCCTCCGTGACGGGCAGGGCGTCCATGTCCCCCCGCAGCAGCACGACCGGCCGCCGGGCCCCCTCCGGCAGCGGGGCCCCGCCGCGCAGCACCACGACGACGGAGCTCAGCGCCCGGCCCACGCTCGTCTCCAGCGCGGGGCGGCCGGTGGCGGCATCCTCCCCCGCCTCGGCGCGCAGGGCCTCGAGCCGCTCGAGGACGGCGGCCTGGGTGCGGGGCAGGTGCAGGTCCAGCTCCGGATGCCCGTGGAGGAGGCGGCGGAAGGCGATCGCCTCTCGGGCGATGTCCTCCGGCAGGTCCGGGGCGAGGGCGTTCGCGGGCGGGGTGGGGGCGGTGCGGTCCATCAGGACATCATGCCGTGGCGGCCCGCCGGCCCACCCGGATCGCGCAGCGGGTCAGCCGGCCAGCTCCTGCAGCTCGGCCAGGTCGAAGACGTCCTCCTTGGCGGGGGCCTCGGGCGCCTCGACCGCGTTCCACTCGGTGAAGGTGGCGTTCGCGTCCACGTCCTCGTCCTCCGAGTTCACGTCCTCGAGACGGTAGAGGGTCGTGCTCTCCGGGTCGATCAGCATCGTCCGGCCGAACTCGTGGTGCTCCTCGGGCAGCGCGTACTTGAGGTACGTCCTGCCCTCGAGCTCCACCTCCTCGGCCTTCAGGTCCTTGCCGTCGAAGGCGTCCGCGGCGGGCATGTCCTCCTCGAGGTCGGACATGATCTCCTGGAGTGAGATGTCCATCTGCGCGGCCTGATCGGCGCTCGTCTTGATCCAGCGGTCGCCCACGAGGGTGGAGAACATGCCCATCTCCCGGGGCAGGTCGTCACCGTCGGCCTTGAGCTTGAAGAACACGTCGGCGTCCCGGCGCAGGACCTCGATGTCCATGGTGGCCGCCCCCATGTCCATGTTCATGGTGCCCTTGAGGTGGGAGTCGTCGGTGGCGCCGGCGAGGTCCACGTTCGCGGACTGGATGGCGTCCGTGCCCAGGGAGGCGGAGGGCGACGCCGAGGCCGACGCGTCGTCCTTCTCCTCCTCCTTGTCGGCGGCGGTGCCCTCCACCCTCAGGCGCAGGCTCTCGGCGTCCACGACCTTCTGGCGGATCTCGGGCCAGCTCTCGTCCAGCGTCGGGTCGGAGGCGCAGCCGGTGAGCAGCAGACCGGAGGCGGCGAGCATGCCGACGGCGAGGCGTGCGGGCGTCTTCATGGGGACTCCTTCACAGAGGTGCGGACGTGCCGGCGGCCGGGCACCGCCGGACGATGACCCCTCGACCGTCTCACGTCACCCCTGGCCCGTCAGGCCCTGAGGGGCGGCGAAGCTGCTGCTGTGCCGAACCTGTGCGGGTCAGCCGCCGGTGGCGCCGTCCTCGAAGATCTGCCCCACCGGGGTCTGCTTCTCCGCCTGGAACACATCCTCGGCACGGCCGTAGGCCCAGTACGCGCTCACCGACAGCTGCCGCCGGTCCACGCCGCGCACGTCCGTGAGGTACGCCCGGACGCGCTTGACCTGCTCCCGCTCGCCGTGCACGAACGCGTGCACCCGTCCGTCCCGCCACGCCGCGTCCTCGACGGCGGCGGCGAACCGCGTCGTCTCCGGGGTGAAGGGGCCGCCGCGGTGCAGCCAGCGCACCTCGACGCCGGCCGGCGCGGTCAGGGGCACCTCGTCCCGGGCGTCGGTCACCTCGATCAGCGCGACACCGGCCGCCGCGGCGTCCGTGGCGGCGAGGTCCTCGAGGGCGGCGGCGATCGCCGGCAGCGCGGCCTCGTCGCCGGCGAGCAGGTGCCAGTCGGCGGTGGGGTCGGGTCGGTAGGCGCCGCCGGGACCCAGGAACGCGACCTGCTGCCCCACCGGCTCGGACGCCGCCCACGCCCCGGCCAGGCCGCCGTCGTGCCCGGGGGCGGCGCCGTCGTCGGACGCGCCGTGGACCACGAAGTCGACGTCCATGGTGCGGGCGGCCGCGTCCATGCGGCGCACCGTGTAGGTGCGGCGGACCGGCAGCTGCTCCGGGGCGAGGCGCTCGCGGAGGGCGTCCAGGTCGTACGGGGGCTCGAGGCCGAGCGCGGGGTCGGCGAAGAGCAGCTTCACGTACTGGTCCGTGGCGCCCTTCTCCGCCCAGCGGGCGTGGACGGCGTCGAACTGCTCGCCGCCGAGGGTCAGGCGCACGAGGTGCGGGGTGAGCCGGCGGGCGGCCACCACGGTGAGGACGGTCTGGGGCCGGGCCATGCGGGCCTCCTGGGGTCGGGGCGGGGTCTGCGCGGGCGCGCGTCCCCCACTCTCCCACGACGAGGCGGATTAGCGCACGTCAGCGTGATGTTTTCCGCGGCCTCGGGGTCAGCGGAACCGGGCCCCCCGGTGGTCCTCCGGCAGCAGCGGTCCCGCGCCGGCCACGTTCTCGCGCAGGGTCCGCCCCGCCTCGGGCTCACGCAGCAGGCCGCGCCGCCGCAGCTCGGGGCTCACGAGCCGGGCGAACCGCTCGAGGTCCGTCGGGCGCACGGCCGCCGAGATGTTGAAGCCGTCCACGCCCGTCTCGCGGTGCCAGCGCTCGAGCTCATCGGCCACGGTGGCCGGGGACCCCACGATCACCGGCCCCCGCCCGCCCACGCTCACGAACTCCGCCACCTCGCGCACCGTCCAGCGACGGTCCGGCGACTGGGTGGTGAACGCGGCCAGCGCCGTCCGCGAGGCCTCGCTCTCCACGTGCTCCAGCTCGGCGTCCGGGTCCAGGCCGGACAGGTCCACCCCCGTCCAGCCGCCGAACAGCGCGAGCGCGGACTCCACGTCCACGTGCTCGTGGTACGCGGCCAGCCGCGCCTGCGACAAGCCCATCAGGGCGAAATCCTGGGTCAGCTGACCGTGCAAAAAGCTGGCTGCGTCATCACCCACCACCCGGATCACGCCCAGTTGCGGAAGCCGCACGGCACCGCCAGCGGGGCGAGCGCGACGGCATTGCCGTCGTGGTCGCCGCCGGCGGGTGCCGGCTCGTCGACCCGAGCGACCGGGTCCGGTGCCGCAGGTATCGGCTCGGGCGCGAACGGGTCGCCGTCGAACATGTCGCGCTGGACGGTCATGGTGCCGGACCTTTCAGGTGAGCGCGCGCTGGCGCAAGGCCGCGGTGCGAAGCACCGTGGGCGAGGCGTCCTGCGCGGGCGATGATGAAGCATGCGCGAAGGGCGACGCCCGCAGACGCCGCCCGGTTCGCTGGCCGGTCAGTAGAACTCGGCGCGATCGGCGATGATCTCGCAGCCGTAGCGGTCGTTGCCGTCGCTGTCCTGCCAGCGGGTGTAGTGCAGGCGTCCCTCGATGGCGATGAGGTCGCCCTTCTTGCGGTTGCCGGCGATCGCCTTGGCGAGGCCGTTGAAGCAGGTGATGCGGTGCCATTCCGTGTCCTGAACCCGATAGCCCTTCTCGTCACGGACCACGCGGCCTTCCGAGTATTTGGGGCGCGACGTGGCGAGGCTGAAGTGGGTGATCTTGGTGCCGCCCTGGGTGGTGCGGGTTTCGGGGGCCTGACCGATGTTGCCGGCGAGGATGACGATGTTCTGCATTGTAAGTCTCCGTTGCTCCTCGGAGGGACCATCCCTCCGACGAGACCCGGCCAAGGCCGTCGGAAGACTCCCGCAACTGCCGCCCTTGCGGCA
>ERZ1023183.26-NODE-26-length-67180-cov-10.165765_pt1 | contig 67180 bp, 64 predicted proteins | sample MGYA00521095_ERZ1023183 | MGnify/ENA primary metagenome ERZ1023183 (study PRJEB32759, sample SAMN07749889) | skin metagenome | biome: transportation; feature: city; material: polyester macromolecule | host: Homo sapiens | place: Hong Kong:TW line | collected... | reverse complement strand
TGGCCAGTTCCGCCCCCTAAGCGGGTCTCATCCGGCCCTCGGCACCACCAACCAGATTGAAACCGTCGAGGAAGTACGCATCCACGTCGTCGCGCCGACCGTCATACGCTCCACGGTACGCAAGGCCCTTGTTGATGCTCACCCCTATGAGGTGCCTGCTTACGACGTGAAGACCATTGACTCTGGTTCCTGCCCTGGCCCTGACACACCCGGAATTGGGCGCGTCGGTCACCTCAACGAGCCAATGACCCTCCGCAGTTTTACCCAGCGCGTGTCCGGGCGGCTCCCTAGCACTGTGTGGGGGGTGCGTGCCGCCGGTGACCCGGACCAGCTCGTCACCACAGTGGCTCTGTGCTCTGGCGCCGGAGACTCTCTTCTTGACGCCGCGGTAGCCAGCGGTGCTGACGTCTATCTCACCAGCGACCTGCGTCACCACCCTGCTGATGAACATCTTCGCGCCGGCGGCCCTGCCCTCATCGACACCGCGCACTGGGCATCTGAGTCTCCTTGGTGCGCCGATGTTGCTCGTCGCCTCCATGACGAACTAGGAATTCCCTGTCAGGATCTAGGTATCCGAACCGATCCCTGGGTCATCGGAGCGGCAGTGGCACAATAAAAGGACGTGACAAGCACTGATCGCCCAGACCATCGAGACGACATTCGCCATGACCTCGAATTCGTCAATGACACCGAAGCTGTCATCCGGTTGGGATCAATGCTGCTGTCTTCTGGCACCGGCTCCTACCGGGTGAAGAGGGCGATGTCCGATGCCGGGCTTGCCTTGGGCATTGACCGACTCGATGCCACCGTTGGTCTTACCGAGATCACCGCGACTGCCCACCGCGGGGATAACTTCCGTACGGTCGCACGTGAGGTCTACCGGGTGCGCGTCGACTCCTCACGTATCACCGCCCTTGAGGACCTTGCCCATAACCTGCCGACTGGCACGACCGGGCGTGAGTTGGAATCACGATTGGACTACATTTCACGCACGGTGCGCACCAAGTGGGCGGAATGGCAGACGATCCTGGCTGGTGGCGTCGCTTGCGCTGGATTCGCCATCCTCAATAAGTTCTCTCTCGCTGACTCCCTCGTAGTCCTGGCGGCGGCGTCAGTCGGCCAGTTTGTGCGCGGCCGCCTCAACCGCCGCTGGCTCAATCAATTTGGGGTCGCAGCTCTGGCCTCAGCCGCAGCCTGCTTGGTATACCTCATGTTGGCGGATCTGCTGACCAACACTGGCCTGCATACCATTCACGGCCCGGGCTACGTCGCATCTCTCCTGTTCCTCGTACCAGGTTTCCCGATGATAACTTCGATCCTTGACATGGTCCGCATGGACTTCACGGCAGGTTTAAGTCGGGCAGCCTATTCCTTCGGTCTCATCCTTGCCGCCACTATGTCTGCCTGGATGTTTTCAGCAGCTACCGGCCTGCAACCGCTGCCTGCTCAGACGGTCTTCCCGTACCCGTGGGCATGGCTTGCCTATGCGGTGGCGACAGCATGCGGAGTTGCCGGATTTGCCGTCATCTTCAATTCCCCACCGCGCACGGTCGCCTGGGCCGCGGCTCTGGGGGCATGTGGGAACCTCTGCCGCCTTGCCCTTGTCAGCGTCAATCTTCCGGCCCAGTTGGCGGCTGGGGTTGGCGGCGTAATTATTGGTTTTCTCGCAGGTCCGCTATCGGCCCGAACCACGTTGCCACGCATCACATTGACCGTTCCAGCCTGCGTCATCATGGTCCCCGGGGCGTCGATGTACCGCACTGTGTACTGGCTCAATGGACAGGACATGACGAAAGCACTAACTTTCGGCGTCGACGCAGTCCTCACTGTCATCCTCATCGCATGCGGGTTGGCGGTAGCTCGGATGTGCACGGATCCTGCATGGGCTCGAAACCTACCAGTCCCCAGTCCGCATGCCTTCAAATTCTCCAAGGACGATCATTGATTCCAAAACACCGCGTCAACAGCCCTTGATGCGCGTCGGCAATGCCGCAAATGATCCTCGATGAGGTGCTCAGATGCGCCTCGGCCCATTCCCAAGGCTCTGGCGATGACGTCGAGATCCGTCGAGTCCGAAGGAATAACGTCACTCGGACGACCGCGCACCATCATGATCGCGTTACGCAATCGGCTCGCGGCCAACCAGGAATCACACAGTTCAGCGTGCTGCTCCCCGTCAATGTAACCGGCTGCCAAAGCGGCATCGAGGGCCTTGATCGTCGAGGTGGTGCGTAAAGCTGGTTCGTCGCCGGCATGCTGCAATTGAATAACTTGAGCTGTCCACTCAATATCAGATAAGCCTCCGGGCCCCAGCTTGAGATGTCGCCTCGGGTCCACTCCACGAGGAATCCGCTCCGATTCCATCCTCGCCTTGAGCTTGCGAATTTCTGCCAGCTGGCTTCCTGTCAGACCGTCAGCCGGGTAACGCACGGCGTCGAGGCATCCTAACAGCTCAGTCGTCAGCTCCCGGTCACCGGCACCGTGACTAGCCCGCAGCAAGGCCTGGGACTCCCAGGTACTTGACCACTTTCCATAATACTTCCGATAGCTCTTCAGGTTCCGTACCATCGGGCCCGACCGTCCTTCCGGGCGCAGATCAGCGTCCAAAACGACAGCGGGGTCGGCCCCCTGCTTGGCAAGCAGGTTGCGTAGCCTGGTGACGATCCTCAGTGCTTTCTCACCTGCTCCCGGACCGTCGCCGACGACGAAGAGGCAATCAGCGTCGGATCCGTAGGACAATTCCTGGCCACCCCAGCGGCCCATCGCGACGATTCCGATCTGTGGGGCGTCTTCAATTCCCCGTGAAACCGCGGCCAAGGTCGCATCGATGGTTGCTCCGGTGAGATCAGTCAGGGCTTTGCCAATATGCAGAATGTCAACGACGTTGAGGATATCGGCGACAAGGATCCGGAAAAGCTCGCGACGCCGTACTGCCCGAATCGCCTTGACTGCCTCTTCGACGTCGTGGTGACGTCGCGCCACAGCGTTCATTTGTCGGGTGAGATCCTCTCGGCCCAGTGGAGTGAGGTCGTCATCGACGAGCACCTGGACCGTCTCCGGTGCTCGGGTCAGCACGTCGACGGCGTATCTCGACGTCGACAGCACCACCGCTAATCGCTGAGCCATCGCCCCTTCGTCACGCAGAGCCCTGAGGTACCACGGCGACTCCCCCAGCGCTTCAGATACTTGACGAAAAGCCAGCAACCCATGGTCGGGGCTCGGGCCGTCAGCCAGCCACGCGAGCATGGCCGGCATGAGCGCGGTCTGAATGCGCACTGCCCGGCTGGTGCCGCTGGTGAGCGCCTCGATATGGCGCAGACCGGCGTCCTCATCGTGAAATCCCAATGCGCTCAGTCGCACCTTCGCGGCCTCCGGGCTCATCCGCAGATCCCGGGTGGGAATGCGCGCTACCGCCTCGACTACGGGCGAATAAAACACTTGGCCGTGGGCACGCAACACTGCCTTCGACGTCGCCGTCCAGACCCCACGGACTTCGTCTGCGGTGTGCAGGCCAACCGCACGGGCTAACCGACGCAGACCGTCCTCGTCGTCTGGAAGCAGATGGGTACGTCGCAGTCGGAACATCTGCACACGATGTTCCATGACGCGTTCTACCCGATATGCCTCCTCAAGGCGTTCAGCCGCGCCTCGCGAGATGTACCCGCCCGCTGCTAAGGCTCGCAAGGCCGGCAAGGTGGCACGTACCCTCAGCGACTCGTCTTGTCGCCCGTGCACCAACTGCAACAGTTGCGCGGTGAATTCGACGTCTCTCAACCCCCCGGCACCAAGCTTGATTTCGCGTCCCTTCTCCTTGGCAGCGATAAGAGAAACAACTCTGGTGCGCATCGCGCGAGTCTCTGGCACAAATCTCTCGGCCTCTCCCACCTGCCACACCATTGGGGAGACCATCTCAACAAATCGCTGGCCCAAGTCCAGATCACCTGCCATCGGACGAGCCTTGAGCAAAGCTTGAAACTCCCAGTTCTTCGCCCATTTCTCGTAGTACGTGCGCATTGAATCCATGGTGCGCACCAAAGGCCCGGCATTGCCCTCCGGACGCAGGGCAGCGTCAACCTGCCAAATTGATCCAGCCCCCGTGTGGGCGGAACACATTTTCGCCACCGAAGCTGCCAACTTGGTCGCAATAGTCACCGCGCGGGGGCCTGAAACATCGTCGCGGGCTGGTTCTGCGACATATATGACATCGACGTCAGAGATGTAGTTGAGTTCCTGAGCTCCGCACTTTCCCATCGCGACAACGGCCAGCCGAGCATCGGCATGATTAGGACAGTCAGCTCGTGCCAGGGCCAAAGCTGCAGTAACAATGGCGTCAGCCAGATCGGCTAACTCAGCTGCGATATCTTCGATGATCTCGGTTGGGTCGTCAGCGTCGACGTCCCGCGACGCAATCCGCACCAAATGACGTCGGTTCGCCAGTCTCAGCCGATCTGATGCTGGGCCGATCGGCGTCTCGGCGACCATAAACTCGCCTTCTCGGTGGGCGCCAACGACTTCAAGTAGATCGTTAAGGATCTCATCACGACCGAGGCGGACCGGATCGCGGGTGACCTCTGCAAGGTCGTCGGGGTGAGCGATAAGGTGGTGGCCGAATTCACTGGATGCACCCAAGAGCCGAACCAACCGGCAGGCCGAAGCGTCATCGCCGAGCAACTCACCAACGCACTGTGCATATTCCTGTGCAAGATCGGCAAGGGCATCAAGGGCTAGATCGGGGTCGCAACAGGTCTCGAGGTAGTACTCCCAATCCGCCAGTCGGTCGGGGTCGGCCCCGAAGGCCTCAGCGATTCGGTGGTGGCTGGCCAGAGCCGCAGTAGTGTCCATCACTCCCAGACGCAATAAGTCTATCGCGACACTCGGTTTGCGATCCACCGCGACCACCCCCTCGGTGGCACATTAGCCGACGAGAAGCACCAATGTGTTACCCAGTCGTCACGCCGACGTCGAATGGGGGTACGGTCCGTGCAACTCGGTACTCCTAGTTTTGTTGAGGTGACGATCATGGCAGCACGCGCGAAACGCGGCGTGAGGCGGTTGGCGACTACGTGGGTGGCGACCGCCCGGTGTTTGCTGCCTCAACCCAAGACTGGCAGCTTCAGCCCGGGGGAGGCTCAGCTGTGGGGCCGTCGCCACATTGCCTATCTCATGGTGATTTTCACCGACACCCTGCAGACGGTCACGACGCCAACGACCATTAGACCGATGACTCTGGCACGGGTGATTAATGAGCGTCACAAGGCCACCGGCACCTTGGCAGCCATTGGTCATGAGATCATTGCTGACGACACCGCTAGCCGTCTTGCTGGACAGGCTCAGCGTCTTCTGGATGAAGTGGGGTCGGTGTTGCTCGCCACCCCAGGGCCGTCCGCAACAGCAGATTCCCTTGTAGGACCAGTGCGTGTGACCGACCATCTGCGGGCCACTCTGCTCGCGATGGTCACTATAGGCTTGCACGATGGCATCGACATTCCGTCACTGGCGATTATTGAGAGTTGCCGCACCTTGTCGGCCGTTCTCGACGAGACCCACGGTGGTCGCACGATTGAGCTTCGGATACCGCCTGCGTGCGCAGTTCAATTGGCGGCGACCGAGTCGGGTCCCAGCCACCACCGAGGTACCCCACCTAACGTGGCCGAGACCGACCCTGTCACCTTCCTGCGATTGGCCACCGGCTTCTCGCGCTGGTCGGAAATGCGCTCAGCGGGGCGAGTTCAAGCGTCTGGATCCCACGTCGACGACGCTGCTGGCGTCTTACCAGTAGTCGATATGGCTGGGATCTTCCGCGACATTCTTGCTGACGATTGATCGGACGTCGATTCAACCCGTTGGAACCTCTGTTTAGAGGTGTGGCAGGTAACGATCAAGCTCGAACTGGCTGACCTGCCGGTTGTACTCCTCAAATTCCGCTCTCTTATTGCGCAGGAAGTAGTCATAAACGTGTTCGCCGAGGGTCCCGGCCACGAGTTCGGACTCCTCCATGCAGCGGATCGCAGCACCCAGACTTTGCGGTAAACGCTTAATACCCAGTGCATGACGCTCTCGAGCTGACAATTGCCAAACATCGTCGGATGCTTCCTCTGGAAGTGGTAATTCCTTCTCGATGCCGTCCAAACCGGCAGCTAGCATTAAAGAATAGGCCAGATAGGGATTGACGGCAGAATCAATAGAGCGCAATTCCACCCGAGCCGAGGAAGCCTTGTCGGGCTTATACATCGGAATACGGACCAGAGCCGAGCGGTTATTGCGACCCCAACAAATGTAGTTGGGCGCCTCTCCCCCACCGAAGAGTCGCCGGTAGGAGTTCACCCATTGGTTTGTCACGGCGGTGATCTCCGGAGCATGGTGCAAAAGACCGGCGACGAAGTGTTTGGCAACCGGCGACATGCGGGCCTCGTCAGCCGCGTCATAGAAGGCGTTGGTGTCCCCCTCAAAGAGGGAGACGTGGGAGTGCATGCCCGATCCTGCGTGATCGGTGAAGGGTTTAGGCATGAAGGTGGCTTTAATCCCCTTGAGGGAAGCGATCTCCCGGATGACCACCCGGAAAGTCATGATGTTGTCAGCCATCGTCAACGCATCGGCGTAGCGAAGGTCAATTTCATGCTGCCCGGGGGCGGCTTCGTGGTGACTGAACTCCACCGAGATACCCATCTGTTCCAGGACGTTAATGGCATCGCGACGGAAGTCGGTACCCGCCCCCAAAGTGGTGTGGTCGAAGTAGCCCCCGTTGTCCAGCGCCACGGGGAACTCTCCGGGATGGTGTTCATCGTTGAGCAGGTAGAATTCGATCTCTGGATGGACATAGAACGTGAAGCCCATGTCGGCGGCACGACCCATCGTCCTTTTAAGGACGTGACGGGGGTCGGCTGCAGAGGCAGTTCCGTCAGGATTGGTGATATCGCAGAACATCCTGGCGGTACCAGTACCCGAGCGCCATGGCAGCACTTGGAAGGTAGCCGGGTCGGGGTGGGCCACCATGTCTGCCTCATAGACGCGGGCGTACCCCTCGATAGCTGAGCCGTCGAAGCCCACCCCCTCAGCGAAAGCTCCCTCGACTTCAGCTGGGGCGATGGCAACGGACTTCAAGGATCCCAAAACGTCGGTGAACCACAGTCTCACGAAGCGGATGTTGCGTTCCTCCATGGAACGCAGGACAAATTCAGTCTGCCTGTTCACTCTTCCAGTGTGCCTGTGGTGTGTTTCGAGCGGGTAACAGGGTTGAGACTGGCTTCTGTAGACTGCTGACATGGCTTCGGGTCCTCAAGCGGGGTGGTATCGAGACCCTGACGGCACCCCGGATCGCTATCGCTGGTTTGACGGCGAGCGATGGACCGATCGCACTACTACTTCCCCCGATCCCGCCCCACAGCAAGGCGGAGAAGGCCGACGTGGACTTGACGGCGGTCGCAGCTCGGAATGGTTCTGGGCAATCATCATCGTCATTCTCGTCGTCACTGTTGTTGCTGCGTTCGTCTTACATCGAGGCACATCTCAAGATCACAACGCTGAGCCTGATCTCAACTCGTCATCTCCGACGGTCTCAGCCTGGAATGAGAAGTCGAACACCCCGTCTGCCAGTTCCTCAGCCGTCACCTGCCCGCAAGGTCAACATCCCGGAAATCAGGGCTCCAATGACGGCCGTCTGCATGGCGGTGGGGTCTCGGTGGAGTCCATCCCGAACTGGCGTCACGAAAACCTTACCCTGCCATGGGTCATGGGACAGTCAGCACAGATCGACGACGTCTATCCCGGCTGGATGAGTGTGTCGGGAGTTGGCGGCTTGCCGGTTGCCGAGGGGTTCTCTAATCCTCAGACGGCCGCATCCATGATGATGGATTGCTTCGCCAGCTCCGACTATTACATGGGATATACAGGAGAAAGGGAAATCCGCTCACAAGCCCTGACCATCGGTGGCCATCCGGCATGGTGGAAGCGCAGTGAGGTCTACGTCTCACTGCCTAACCTACCGCAGGTGCGAGGCGATGTTGTTGACGTCGTAGTCGTCAACACCGGCCAAACCGACTTCCTCGGGATGTACTTCAATTCCGCCACGATCGGGGATTCCGCCCGTCAGGCTTTGGTCGATCACGCCCGGGAATCTCTCAAAGTGGATTGACGGTCTAGTCGTCGCCGTCATCGTCGTCATTGAAGCGTGGATCGTTGTCCCAGGCAGCGTTGCGCGCTGCCACCGTGTCTAGTGCCTCGGCTGCCGCCTGAGGAGTCGGGTAGGGGCCAAGATGGTCGGCCGCCCTACACTCCCCAGCTCCCTCGACGGCGTGGTGCTTAAGGCACCAGAAGTATTCGCCCTGATCGGCCACAACATCCCCCTCATCTGGCTCGATATCATCCTAAGGTGACTCAGTCTCTTCTTACCTGCGGAGCCAGATTGACCCTGAAGATTGCCATTAACTCCGTAGCTAGGGGCGCCGCGTCGTGGCTAGCCCTCATCATCACCTCGGCGGTGCTCATGGTGGTTCTGACGCTGAGCATTGGCCTCATCGTCGCTGGCGCAAGTGCTCGGGGGGAGATTCAAGAAGCCTATGTCTCGATGGGTGGGGTTGCTCTGGGATTCACGGTGCTGACGGGGCTTATCTCTTTCCGACTCGTCGTGAGTACCTGCGTCAGACTGCAACGCCAGGATGTAGCGCTGTGGCAGATCGCCGGGGTTTTGCCAACTGCGGCACTGGCAATCATGATTGTCGAGATTTTCCTCGTCACCATCGTTTCAGCGCTCCTCGGAGGGCTGACCGCAATGGTCCTGTGGCCGGAATACACCCACTTCGTTGACGACAGCGGACTGCCTCACAGTGATGTTCTGACCGGTCCGCTACCTCTGGTGGCAATGGTCATCGGAATAGCGACAACGGCTGGAGTCAGTCTGCTCTCTGGAGTGAGATCAGCCAAGAAGGTCGTCCGCGAAGACCTCGTTAGTGCCTCCCAGTCGGGGATTCCTCCCAGCACGACCGTTGGCGCCAAAATCACTACTGCGATTGCAGCCATCGTGCTGGTGGCTGGAACGGTGACGCTGTACCTGGTGATCGGACATGCGGATCGGATATCGGACCCTGAGCAGTTGAATGAGGTCCTCACCTCCTATCCAGGGATGGGCCTGCTGAACTGCTTGCTGTTCGCGGTGGTTTCCCGTCCGCTCGTGCGCGCCCTGACGGCAGTCTTACGGGGCATCCCCCTGGGAACGCCTGGGTTTCTCGCGACTCGCGAGGCCAGTGCCAGGCCAGCACTCACGCGTGCCCTCGTCGTTCCCATCACTCTGGCAGCTGCGGCCGTGGGGGTCATGTCCAGCTGGATCCATGAACTGACATGGGTCATGGACACACTGGCGCCAGAGTCGGGATCCGTGTCAGCTCCGCCTCGACAACTCTTTTTACTACTTGGTGGACCTGTTGTCGTCGTGTGTGTGCGCAGCTGCCATCATCTTCGCCACGGCCTCCCACCGTCGGCGCGACAATGCCCTGCTGATGGTGTCGGGAGCCGCCACCCGCGACGTTATAGTCAAGGTCATCGTTGAAGCAGCGGTATATACCGTCGTCTGCTTGCTGTGTTCTTACACCATCGTCATTGCTAACGACGTCGCCATGGCCACAGCCTTGTCGGCCGGACCGGTGGGTTCAGTCCCAGTTTTAGTTCCCGGATGGTCTAGTGCCGCAGTTGTCGTATTCGGAGTCGTTCTTACCGTCACCATGCTCTTTATCATCACCGCAGCCGGAATGCGCAGGGAGCCCGTCAGTGTCATCCTCGGAGCACGTTCATGACACCTCTCATTAGCGCAACCGGCGTGCGTAAGGGATTTGGTCGGGGTTCCCAGCGTATGGAGGTCCTCAAAGGCGTTGACCTGGACGTCCATCCCGGAGAGTTCGTCACCATTGTCGGGTCTTCGGGAGCAGGTAAGTCGACTTTGCTGTATTGCCTGTGTGGCCTCAGATCTGCCGACCAGGGCCAGATTCTCCTGGCTGGTAACGACATCAGCTCGGCAAGCAAGACCCATCTGGCACGAATCAGACGCGACCATGTCGGATTCATCTTCCAGGACCTCAACCTCATCAGTTCGCTGAGTGTGCGCGACAACGTCGCCCTATCTGCCCGTCTCGCGCGGAGGAAGCCCCGCAAAGGCGAGATCCTGCGCGCTCTGGAAACTGTCGGGCTGAGCTCGTGCGCTCGCAAATACCCCAGTCAGCTGTCAGGAGGGCAACGGCAGCGGGTGGCCATCGCTCGGTTTCTCATCCGCCGACCCCATGTGATGTTCGCTGACGAACCCACCGGGTCTCTCGACGTTAGTGCCAGAGACACCATCCTCGAGTTACTGCGACGCACGGTCACCGAATCAACAGCGCTCGTCATGGTGACCCATGATCTTGATATCGCAGCAACCGCCGACCGCGTGATCGTGCTCGCCAACGGATGCAACGATCGGACGCTGACGCGCCCGACAGCAGCGGAGATCTTTGACGCCCTACATCGCTCTTAACACATACTTGGAGCTCATTGACGCCATCAAACGTCGGAAAACAAGGAAACGTCCACAGAACCTACACTGGATCGATGTGAATGCCATCAAGCCGTATCCTCAGAGTCCTCGTCGTCACGTCCCCGGCAACATTGCCCGTCCGCCTTATGTTGGCCTGGGCGACGTTCCGGAAACCTATGACGGCTCCCACGTGCAGTCGGCCGAGACGATCACTGCCATGGAAGAGGCCGGCCGGATTGCTTGTGGTGCCATGCACGAGGCCGGAAAAGCCGTGGCACCCGGAGTCACCACTGACGAGCTCGATCGCATCGCCCACGAATATATGTGCGATCACGGCGCCTACCCGTCGACCCTCGACTACCGCAATTACCCTAAATCTTGTTGCACCAGCGTCAATGAAGTCATTTGCCACGGCATCCCCGATTCTCGGCCGCTAGAAGATGGTGACATCGTCAAGATCGACGTCACGGCGTATAAGAACGGTGTGCATGGCGACAATTGCTACACCTTCGGTTGTGGCAACGTTGACCAGGCATCCCTTGACCTGATCGAGCACACCCAGCAGGCGATGAACCGGGCGATCAAGGCTGTCAAGCCCGGTCGCTCAATCTCCATCATTGGTCGCATCATCGAGAACTACGCCAAGCGCTTCAGCTATGGCGTAGTGCGTGATTACACCGGCCACGGCGTCCACAGCGCCTTCCATTCCGGTCTCATCGTTTTCCACTATGACGAGCCGCACTATGACGTCACCCTTGAAGAAGGCATGACGCTGACCATCGAGCCGATGCTCACCCTGGGAGACCAGTCCAACCATCAATGGGATGACGGCTGGACAGTCCTCACCAATGATGGTTCCCGGTGCGCCCAATTCGAACAGACCCTCGTCGTCGAAAAGAACGGAGCGCGCATCCTCACCACCCTGGACTGACAAGCCTCACCGTTTGGCGGCCACCCGGGCTCGGCGAGCTCGCTGTATCGCCGGGTCAGAGTCGGGAACGACACCCACCAGAGAGCGGAAGTATTCCTCCCGTAGATGCGAGAGCACTTCAGGAGTTGGCCCCTGCTCGACGATGCGGCCTCGACTGAGGACCACAATGCGGGCTGCGATCTGCTCAACGACTGTCAAGTCGTGCGAGACAAGCAAGCAAACCCCAATTCGGCCTGCAAGCTACGCAACTTGGCTTGCACCGACACAGTGAAGTGGTACGTATCTCAACGGCAACGACGCATTCGCATGCCCATGCGCTGCCTCCCCCAAGGTATGGCCCGGTCTGATGGCACCTCGCACCTACGAGTCACCCAGCCAGCACGATGACCATATCATTATGCGAGATATAAGATCACATGTCGTGCAGTCGGGGCAATCGTTGATCGCGTCATATCGTTACGGGACCCTCGATCGTTTTCGTCAGCCAGCAGGGCGCGGAAGATGATCCAGCGGCGCCGGAGAAATCCCGATGGCGTAGTCTTTCTATCGGACTTGTCGGACGAAGGGGTGGGAGGCGCCATCCCGATTCCCACCACGCGGTCGGAACGAACGACACCACTGGAGGTCACTGTGGACACCGCCCCACCCCGTACGTACAACGACTCGGACATTCCCGAAGGTATGCCTGCCGTCAGCCTGTCGGACGAAGAGCGCACCCGTCAGCGACGATGGACGCCACTGCGCGTGACGATCTGGATCCTCATCTCCGCGGTCGCCGGGCTGGGCTGGTGGATGCTCGCCGTGCGACGTGGCGAAACGGTTAACGGCATCTGGTTCGTCTTCGCGGCCATCGGTTCGTATTTCATCGGCTACCGGTTCTACGCCAAGTACATTCAGGACAAGCTCGTCCATCCCGACGACAGCCGCGCCACCCCGGCCGAGTATGACTACAATGGCCGGGACTTCGTCCCCACGGATCGCCGCATCCTATACGGCCACCACTTCGCCGCCATCGCTGGCGCTGGCCCCCTCGTCGGCCCGGTGCTCTCGGCCCAGATGGGTTACCTCCCAAGCACGATCTGGATTATCGTCGGCGTCATCTTGGCAGGCGCCGTCCAGGATTACCTTGTTCTCGTCATCTCGATGAGACGCGGCGGACGGTCCCTCGGTCAGATGGCCAAAGACGAGTTGGGTCGCTTCGGAGGCATCGCTGCGCTTATCGCCACCTTGACAATCATGCTCATCATCGTGGCTATCCTGGCTATGGTCGTGGTCAACTCCCTGGCGGCTTCATCGTGGGGGGGGTGTGGAGCGTCGGCTTGACCATCCCAATCGCCCTGCTCATGGGCTTCTACCTGCGGTATCTGCGCCCGGGCAAAGTACTTGAAGTCTCGATCATCGGCATCGTTCTGCTCGTGCTGGCGATCGCATCAGGGGCCTGGATCGAGAACACCGCCGTTGCTAGTGCCCTCCATCTAAGCAAGCCGTTTTTGGCCTGGGCCATCATCATCTACGGATTCATCGCCGCAGTACTCCCCGTATGGATGCTGCTGGCTCCCCGTGACTACTTGTCCACTTTTATGAAGGTCGGCGTGATCGCGATGTTGGCGATATCGATCGTCATCGTCCGCCCGGTCATCAGCGTGCCAGCAATGACGGTCTACACCACCAACGGAGCAGGCCCGGTTTTCTCCGGAAAACTCTTCCCCTTCCTCTTCGTAACTATCGCGTGTGGAGCGCTATCGGGATTCCACGCCACGATCTCCTCTGGAACCACCCCAAAGCTCATCGAAAAGGAATCCCAGGCACGTCTCATCGGCTATGGCGGCATGCTCATGGAGTCCTTTGTAGCAATCATGGCTCTGGTGGCCGCCCTATCGGTGGACCGGGGCATTTACTTCGCTATGAATTCCCCAGCCGGTGCGACCGGAAATACCGTCAAGTCCGCCGTTGCTTACGTCAATTCTTTGGGCTTGTCGGGTGTGCACGCCAACGCCAACGCACTAACGACAACAGCCAAGCTCGTCGGCGAAACATCGATCGTCAGTCGAACCGGTGGCGCCCCCACCCTGGCTGTTGGTCTAGCGACGATCATGCACAAGATCTTTGGTGGCGAGGCCATGATGAGCTTCTGGTACCACTTCGCGATCATGTTTGAGGCCCTGTTCATCCTCACCTCGGTCGACGCTGGCACTCGCGTCGCCCGGTTCATGCTCTCCGATGCGCTGGGTAACTTCTGGCCCCGACTTAAGACCACTCGTGGAAAGTTGGCTCCTGGCTGACCACCGCAACCATGGTGGCTGGCTGGGGCTCGATCCTCCTCATGGGCGTCACCGATCCGTTGGGAGGCATCAACACCCTCTTCCCACTCTTCGGCATCGCTAACCAACTATTGGCAGCTGTCGCCCTGTCGATCTGCTTGGTGGTCTTTGCCCGAGCGGGCCATACGTGGCGGCTACTCATCATCTTCGTACCGATGCTCTTCACCGCCATCATCACGGTTTACGGATCCTGGCTGAAGATCTTCTCCCCCGATCCGAAGATCGGTTACTGGGCCAATCACATGACGTACAAGCGGGCCATCGCTGCCGGCAAGTCGTCGTTGGGACAAGCCAAGAACATCGAGGACATGCACACCGTCGTCGGCAATACAGCCATCCAGGGAACGATGTCAATCATCTTCGTCGTCTGTGCCCTCATCGTCATGATCGTGGCCTGTATTCGCACCGTCCAAGCACTGCATGGCCGCAACATTATCGACACCGAGGATCCAGCCAAGGCCTCCAAGATCTTTGCTCCCAGTGGTCTCATGCCCACCAAGGCCGAGAAAGACCTGCAAGCGGAGTGGGACGCCTTCTACGACAAGCACCCTGAGCTTGATCTGGAGAGTGTCCACAAAGACAAGGAGCATGCGTGACCACCGCGCCCCGGCACCAGCCCACCGACCCATTGTGGCGACGATACTGGTCGTCCCTGAGGTGGTGGGTGCGCGGCGTCACCGGCGCCGACGCCTACGCAACTACCTCGAATGGTGCCGTCACGCCCATCATGAGCCGATGTCGGAGAAGGCGTTCTGGCGTGACCAGTCCAATCGTCAGGACCGCAATCCTCAAGCGCGTTGCTGCTGAACGGAGGTGGCCGGAGCCAGTCGACCTGTGCCGACCGGCTCTGGAACATTTAGAAAAACGACCTTTGGTAGCGAACAACTATTCATAGTTACTTTCCTCGATGAGGTCCTCATCGAGGAAAGATCATGAGCGCAGGTGAATCGGAATCCGGCTCTTCCTCAATTGAGCCTGGTCAGTCGAGGAGCCTGGTCAGTCGAGTTCGCCGGCGTCTCTAAGCACCTTCTCGATGTCCAGGTCGGGGTTCTCATCCTGGGTCTCCACGAGATGATGGGCTTCCTCGTGAGTGAGAACGGTGGGCATTGCACCGGGCATCGGCTTGCCGGCACTCTCCCCCATGACGCGCACCGCGATGAATCCGGCCATCGACGTTCCCATAATCCAATACGCTGGAGCAAGCCGGTCCCCGGTAACGGTGACCAAAGCTTCCATGATGAATGGTGCCGTACCGGAGAACAGCGCAGCCGCAAGGTTGTATGACATTCCCATACCGCCATAGCGCGACGACGTGGGAAACAGTGCTGGCAGCGCGGATGCGAGGTTCGACACGTACAGGGCGACAGGCACGGCGAGCAGGAAAAGACCCAGCAGGGTCAACCACAACTGCCCGTGCATCATGAGCAGAAATGCCGGAATGGCCAGGAAGATGGCACCCACCGATCCGCCGAACAGCACGGGCCTGCGTCCGATCCGATCCGATAGTGCTCCGGCAACCGGTATACCCAAGCTCATAAGGACGAGCACCGGCAGGGTTAGCAGGTTTCCGTGCACGGTGTCGTAGCCCAGTGTCGTCGTCAGGTAAGTGGGCATATATGAGGTGACGGCGTAGCCGAGCGTGTTAGCGGCCGCGACTAGGACGAAGGCGGTGAGGATTTCACGCCAATAGCTGCGTACCAGGCCAGCGATCCCCTTGGTCGGGTTCTGATTGCGATTGGCGACTCCGGCCTGGGCCTGCAAATAGGCTGGTGAATCCTCAATCTTCAAGCGGAAATAGATGGCGATCAACGCGAGGGGCAAGGCGATAAGAAATGGTACGCGCCACACATATCCCTCCATCGCCGCACCCGACATGGTGAGCTGGAGCGACGACACGACGGCCGCACCGTTGGCAAATCCCAAGTAGGAACCGAGGTCAAGCAGCGAGGCATAAAACCCTCGATGCCTATCGGGAGCGTACTCGGTGATGAACGTCGTCGCCCCGGCGTACTCGCCGCCGGTCGAGAAACCCTGGGCGAGCTTAAGGACGATGAGCAAAATGGGCGCCCATGCTCCGATGACCGAATAGTCGGGCAGAATGCCAATAAGGAAGGTTGAGGCCGACATCATGGTGAGGGTGAGGGCAAGCACTCTGTGACGGCCTAAGCGGTCGCCTAGCTGCCCCAAGATGATTCCACCAAGTGGTCTCGCAACGAAGGTCACTGCGAACACGCCGAGTGAAAAGAGACTCTTGACGGATGGTGCGGCCTCGGGAAGGAAGACACGGCCGATGAGCACGGCCAGATACCCATAAACGCCGACGTCATACCACTCCATGAGATTGCCAACGATGGTCCCGGCAATGGCTTGGCGCATGGGCCCACGCTCGACGACGGTGACATCTTCCACCTGCAGTCGACGATGTCCATGAAGGTTCTGACCCGGCGCATCGTGCTTGCCATCTGGCGTCGGAGCCTGGTCCGCAGGCTTCTTGCGGCGGGGGGAGGAGGGGTGAAGGGGAGTCGGTGTCATGATTTCTCCCGGTTGCGGACAATACGCCGCGATCGTCCTACGCGACATCGGCACAGGGTGGACTCATACCGATCGGAAGACCAGTGAAGGAGCCGTGCGGCCATGCCCGATGATGCCACTCACAGTGTCATCCGATCTGAGACCTCAGCCAGTCGTCCTGGAGTCGCGGGCCCACGATCGCTGGTGAGCCACCTCGGCAGCTGTCACGTCCGCGCGACCGTCATACTTCACGATAACGTCGAATTTCACTCCGTCGCTGGTCCGCCAGTAGCCAACGCCTCCGTGCCGCATCGGCGTCACCCACGGCTTGTTATACTGCCGGCGTGTTTTCCCCCTTCGACGTCTGGGCTTCCTGTGACTACACCCCGATGGCCCGAAAGTTGCATCCCGCTTCCAGCGTCGTTGCCGCCGAGGTAGGCAGAATGATTCCCGCAGGAGCCACTGTCGTCGATATTGGCGCTGGGCACGGCGACACCACCAATGCCCTCCTTGACTCCGGTTTCGCGGTCACCGCGATCGAACCGGTTGGGCGGATGCGGAGAATCGGGAAACAGGCCGCGCCCCGTGCCACCTGGTCGTCGGCCACAGGAGAAGCCACCAGATTGGACCCCGAGTCCGTCGACGCGGTGGTCAGCTCCTTCGGGTCGATGTACTGCGACCCCGTCAAAGGTCCGGCCGAATGGGATCGCATCCTTCGCCCGGACGGGGCCTTGGTCATGGCGGTCTTCACCGACGAAGGGTTCCAAGCCACCATGACCAACCGCATGATGGAGATCTTTTCACCCAAAAGTTCCTCCATTCCCCCGCATGTGTTGTGGGGCCGTCCCGAGGTCGCTCGGGATCGTCTGGTCGCGCACTTCCACGACATCGCCCTGACTGAACGCACCATGAATTGGGACTTCGACGGCGTCGAGGCTGGCATGGACTTCTACCTGCACGGCAGCCCTGTCCATGCATGGTCGTTGCACAGTTGCCGAAGCACCGCACAACGTGACAATCTCCTTGCCGCCCTGCGGGATTATCTGGCTGAACACGTTGACGCCGACGGACACGTCCGTGCACAGCTCCACTACTGCGTTATCAGTGCTATCCGTCATCGTCGGTGACCCCTGTCGGAATATGCACATGGCTGCGCTGCTACTGGCGATCATCTGCCTCGCCTTTATCAGTCTCGGGCTACCAGACTCTTCGTCGGGGCCAGATGGCCGACCGTGCTTTTGGACTTGGGTGTTACAGTGTCGTGGGCGGGATTCCTTACGGTCGTTATCTCGGTCGGGACGACCATTTCCAGCCTGGCCTCCGCATGTCTGACTCGCCAGTTCGCCACCACCGGGGTGAAGGTCACCAGCGTCGCACTGACGACGACCGCGGCCCTGTCGGGATTAGATTCTCGATCTCGACCCAATTCTGGATGATGTGTCTATAAGCGGCCCCTATGGCCTAGGCGCGGGAGCCGTAGACGCTACTTTCAATACTACGCCGCGGTATCCTCCCAACACATGAACTGGTTACGCGGTTCCTGGGACGTGGGAGCTTAAATCGGCCCGTTCAGGCCTGACCGCTGGGTATGGCCAGCTGTGGGCTTACCGCACCATCATCATCCATGTCGTACTGACGGAGAGCCCTGTCGCTAGTTTGCCGTTATGGCGTCAAGAACACCACTATGTTGTGACCTACCTCATATCTGGTGTCGGCGGGGGCATCGACGCAGTAAGGGACGCTTCTTGGGGTGCGGAAAGATCCCTGACGATCTCGTCGATGTTGTCCTCGGTGAGGCGAAGACACTTGCCGTCGGGCCAGATCACCACCAGCGGGGCGTGATTGCAGGGAAACATGCAGCCGGTAACGGTGACGAGCACCTCGGTGTCGATGGCGTCAGCCTGAACCAACTTGTTGTGCAGCACGTCATGCAGAGCCACAGCCCCCTGTGCACAACACCTCGGCCCACGGCACACCAGCAGATGATGACGGAACGGCGGGAACTCCTCCCAAACCACGCTGCGCAACGGGGCCTCATTGCCGGTGACGGTGCGCCAATCGTCATCCATCTCCTGGCCCAGACGCACTGTCCCGGCGTAGACGACCACCTGCGCCGCGTCTGGGTGATTTCGCACCCAGTTCCCGGAGACCCGCCGCAGCCACGAGATCGGCACCGGGCCGTCTTGGGCGCTCCAGCCAACCAGTTCGATCCGGCGAGCTCCAGTGGAGGCCACGGCATCGAGGGTGCCGGTGAGATCGGAGGCATTGCCCTCCGACGAGGGGAAGCCAACGTGACCGCCTGCGGGTAATGGCGAATTTTTCTCTGCCGGGCTCGGCCCCTGCAAACAGGCGGACCGGTCCGCGCCCACCTGCTCGGCGATCTGACGGGCGATGTCTGCGTCAAAGGCATCACCCCATCTCAAAGACACCGCTATGCGGATCGTGGTTTCCATCTCTTCAGTGACGTCAGTTGTATCAGCGGTCATACATTCTCTAACCCGTGCCAAACGAAACCGCGACGTTGCGTCGTCCAGAAACTCCCTACCACCCCAAAGTGATCACGGACCACGTTAGAGGTCAGCACATCATCGGCAGGTCCAGTGGCCACCATGCGACCCGAGTCCAAAACGATGACGTCGTCTGCGTATGCGGCGGCCAGGTCGAGATCGTGGATGACGGTTATCGTCGTCAGCCCAAGACTTCGCACTCGCTCCAGCAGGTCGATCTGGTGACGCAGATCCAAGTGGTTGGTGGGCTCATCGAGCATGAGGATCTCAGGCTCCTGAGCCAGGGCACGCGCCAGTTGCACCCGTTGCTTCTCGCCACCTGATAGCGACGACCATGCCCGCTCGGAAAGCTCGACGACGCCGGTGGTAGCCATGGCCTCCTCGACGATCACGGCGTCGCGTCCACCACCGTGCTTGCCCATACGCCATCGTCCACGATGCGGAATGCGCCCCAGCCCCACGACGTCGCGCACCGTCAGTTCGACATGAGCCGACGAATTCTGCTCCAGCAGGGCCATCATCCCGGAACGCTCCTTGATGCCGATCCGGGCGAGATCACGCTTCCCCAGCCACACTCGTCCTTCGCCTGGCTTGCGCAGCCCCGCGAGTAGATGAAGCAGGGTGGTCTTGCCGGATCCGTTGAGGCCAATAATCATCGACATGACCTGGGGACGAATTTCCACGCTAACCCCTGACAGAATCGTCTTTCCGTCCACGCTCCAACCAAGGCTCTCAGCCCTCAATACTGCTGGCACTGTGACCGCCGTCATGATCTCGAGGCCTGTCGACGCAAAAGCACGACCAGCACCGGAGCCCCGATGATTGCCGTGATGACGCCCACTGGGATTTCAGTGTCAGGGCGCAGGCATCGTGCGGCGGTGTCTGACCACACCATGAGCAGCGCTCCGGTCAGGGCAGATACCGGCAAGAGACGGGCGTGACGGACCCCGGTCCAGAACCTCACGATGTGAGGACCCGTGAGCCCAACAAAGCCGATAGGCCCGGCGAAAGCCACGCTGAGGGCCGTCAGCAGAGCGGCGCTGACCATGATCGCCCAGCGAACGATGTTCACCGGAACACCCAACGACATGGCACTAATATCTCCAAACGCGAAAGCGTCAAGGACGTGGCACAAGGCCATACCGACGACCAGCGCAGGCACGGTCGCGACAACCAAGGTGATCGTCGACCCCCACCTCAGCCCGGCGAAGGACCCAAGCGTCCATGACAGAGCCGAACGGGCCGCATTCGACTCCCCGAAAACCATGATCATCACCGACACCGCTGCCCCGCATAGCTGGCCTACGGCTACACCGGCCAGAATTGTCCGGCTGGCAGGTAATTCCCCTGATCTGCCAGTGGCCATCGCCAGCACCATGACCAAGGCTCCGATGGCTCCGACAAAGGAGGCCAGGGCCATGAGGGCCGACTGCCCGAGAGCGCTGGAAACCCCGACGACCAGGACGAAGACCGCCCCGACCGATGCACCGCTGGAAATACCTAGTAGGTACGGATCAGCCAAGTCGTTGCCAGTCAGAGTCTGCAACACTGCGCCACACATCGCCAACAAAGCACCAACAGCCATCGATCCGATGACTCGCGGGGCCCGCATCTGCCAGACGATCTGATCATCGAGGACCGTGACATCAGCCCCCTCGATGAGCCGAAAACGTCGCGCAACCACCCGTGCGACGTCGTGAACCGGGACTCGGACCGCCCCGATCCCCAGGACTATAAGAGCACTACCGATCAGGGCAGCAACGACAATGCCAAGCAGGAACCATCCGCGCCAGCGGCTCACTTCCCGGCGACCTTGGCCAGGCCGTCATTGAGGGTCTTGGCTCCGTCAACCAGCTCAGCACCAGGGGTGCTCTGAGAAAATGGCACGGTGACGAACTTGTTTTCTTTGACCGCCTTCATCTGGCTGAGAACGGGGTCCTTCTTTAGATAAGCGATTTTGTCCTTGGCTGTTGACCAATCGGCGTCCGCAACGACGATGACGTCTGGATTGGAACTAACGATCTTCTCCCATGAACCGTCAGCCCAACCCCCATCGAGGTTCGCGAAAAGGTTCCTGGCCCCGACGGCGTCCATGAGCAGCTGCGGGCCGCCATGACCAGCTCCGATGAATGGAACCTTCTCACCCGAGTCAAACCACACGATCGAGGTCCCACCGCCATGTTTGTTACCGGTGACTTCTTTGAGGGACTTACGCTGCCCGGCGATGGCTTTGTCAGTGGCGTTTTCGGCCCCGACGAGGGTCCCAACCTCTCTCATCTCCTTCCACACATTCGCCCAAGTGGCCTCGGCTGACCGGGTACCTTTGGGACATCCGAAGGGGCTGATATATGTGGCGATTCCCTGCTTCTTCAACTCCTCGCGTGTTCCCACCGCTTTATCGGTAAAAGCGCTCGAATACGAGGACAAGGCCAGATCAGGCTTGGCAGCCAAGAAGGTCTCCTTGGACGGATACTCCTTAGAGAGCACCTTGACCGAATCGTAGGCTTTCTTCCACTTCGCGGGGATCCCACTATCAAGATAGGCGGTCCCGACGAGTTTGGTCTGACCACCGATAGCCAACACGTCCTCAGTAGCTCCTTGATTGAGAGTCACAGCCCGGGTGGCCGGCTTGTCAAGGGTGACCTTCTGACCACAGTTGGTGATAGTGATTGGACCAGCGCCAGACTGGGAGGACGACGCTGACGATGTGGAATCCTTGGGGGCGCCGGCGCATCCGGCCAGCAGGACGACGGGAAGTACCGATGCCACGACAGCGCGGCGAAGGTGCGACGGGGTGACGGACATGAGGAAGCCTACTTTCTGTGATCGGCGTGCGCGGCCGGGAAACGACAGGACGTCGTCAGGTGGTCTTCGGGCTCGACCTCGTCTCCATTCCCAACGCCTTCCCAGCGCCGGTGGCACCAGTGGTTCGGCCGGGGCGGATCAGTCATACCGCTGCGCGTCAGCTCCGGCTTCTCACCGGATTCCAGCGCTGGTGTGGCCACCAGCAACCTGACGCGAGGATGTTAGCACTCCATTCGTATACCAATGTTCTAGGGCTTCTTTACACACCAAGCCTCACCGTCGAGATCCACCCATTACAGTCCGTCAAGGTCGGCACTGTTCGTTCCTGCCAATACCGTCAGAATTCGGAGGGGTAACGTCATCATCAGCGTTTTTGACAGGAATGGACAGTATCAACGACACTTCTGCCCTCAAATCGAAACAGCGGCCTTTACGACGGCACGACAACGGCACAGGACCCAGTCAGCCCAGACAAATCCCCTAGTCAGATCGGAAATATAGGGACGAGCCATCCTGTAAGCCGGGTTCTGTAGCCCTCCGGGCCGGTGACCATCCATCTGTGAACACCATTGCTGGTGTCCTCCAGCCTTTCGGCTGCGCGGCCTACCCGAACGCTCGGGCGAGCGACCCTCAAACACGTCCGCGACCTCACGATCTTCTTGGCCTTGCTCCAGGTGGGGTTTGCCATGCCGTCACCGTCACCGATGACGCGGTGGGCTCTTACCCCGCCGTTTCACCCTCACCGGCTCGAAACCGGCAGTCTGTTCTCTGTGGCACTTTCCCGCGGGTCACCCCGGGTGGGCGTTACCCACCACCCTGCTCTATGGAGCCCGGACTTTCCTCGACAACTCGCCGCTGCCGCGATCACCCGGATGGCTCGTCCGACAGTCAATTCTACGGATATCCCGGCATCACCGCCACACGGTGACGAAGAGGTCTCAGATTGACTCTCCGGTACGCACTAGGATGCGATTGCATTCCTCGCATCGCACCACCTCATCGTCAGCAGCTGTCTCGTATCTGCGCAGGTCAGCAGCATTGGCGGCGATACCGCATCCCTCACACACCCCATGCACTAATTTTGTGCACCCCAAGCCGGTGCGCTCGCGCAGTAGCTCATACAGCTTCAAGAGTTCAGCTGGGATGCCTCCCGCTTGGGTCTGGCGCATCCGTCGCAGTTCGCCCAGCTCGTCGTCAATACCCTTGAGACCGGCGTCGCGGGAGGCCAATACGGTGCGGATGTGTCCGTCGAGTTCGATCCGGCGTCGATCGGCGTCGGCATGGGCCCGCTCGGCATCCTCAACGGCTTGCATGACGTCAAGTTCGGCGTCCTCTAATCGCGAGATGCGACGTCCGAGGTGCTCAATTTCTTCAGTCAGCCCACGCAACGCTTTGTGATCGGTAATAGTGCCTGCGTCTACAGTTTTTTGGTTACGCTCCATTCGAGCACGAGCTGGCTCGAGGTCGCCCTCGATACGCTCCTGCTCCATCTTGGCGTCCGATAAAGCGGTGGACTTAGCGACGACCTCCTCCGCAAGCGTTCGCCGCTGCACTGCGAGATCCTTGAGTGCAGCCAACTCGGGCAGGGTCTGACGACGATGCTCTACTTGGGCGATCCGCCGGTCAGTCTGAGCAAGGTCCAGAAGCTTCCACTGATCCTGTGCCGCAGCTTTCACGCTTGCCTCCTGCGTTCCGTGGCCCTGTTGACATGTGAAGTTCAGCCTACCGCCTGTCGACATGACTCTGGGCATGTAGGCAGCCGACCCGACGACAAATTCGAGCTCCCTAGCCCCGGCGTGAACTTCCAACGGCAACTGTCTCTGCCGACGCCGCCTACTCGGCAACTAACTATCGGGCAATCCCGCTCCAACCTCGTATGGATATGGACAGCAGTATGTCTACGCTCCTTTTACCGCATACCACCGTACCCCCGCTGCCAATCACATTTGCCGCAACCTCCAGCACCTGTTGGAGAACGCCTTATAAGCCATCTCAGGAAAACATTCCCATAGCAATATCTGATCCCCCCTGGAACTCCGGCATGTGAAATCGACGCAATTATGAAAGAAAACCCCTCTCTGCACAGGACACCTCACCAAACTCATAGGAAAGAAACCTACAACGCATCTCAGCTCCCTTCGGAACAATAGACCATCCTAGCTGCTTGTGCAGATGCCACATCCGTTAAAGCATCTCACAAGATTCAGGTCTCAGTGATACCAACGACGAAGATTTCACCCTCCTTAAGAAAATCAATCTCTATTCGTAAATTTAACGATACAGTCAATTGCCCCGAGTAGAACAGTTCTTTCGAGTTCTAGTCATAGCTCAACGCGATACTCACACTTATCGGCCTGTCTTTCCGCGGGCTGCCACGGCGAAGTTGTCATTCAATACCAACCCTATGGATGCTACGCGACGGATACCCGACTGGGCTGGAGCACGTCCGCGCATCCCCATGAAACCCTCTGGGCCCCGAAGCATCCATGTCATTGAGACCTACACTGGAGGGAACACTCAACAATCAGCGGAGGTCCGAATATGACCGAGACGAGGCCCACAGAGGTTAACGAGCAACTGAAGCAGGCGGAAGAGCAGAAGGTCCCGAAGCGTCAGACCCCGTTCTCCAAGGCTTTCGTCGAATTCATTCCGACCGACTGGGCCCCCTACCCCGACGAGTTACCCGCGCCGCTCAGCTCGGTGCCCTCGGCTACCGCACACCGCGACGCCCTGGCCGCCCGCTTCGACGGTGATCGCCTAGTCATCCCCGCCGGACATCTCATGCGTCGTAACAACGACTGTGACTACCCTTTCCGTCCCAACACCGCCTTCGCCTACTACTCGGGTTTGGGCACCGACCGGGAGCCCAATGCGGTCCTCGTCGTCGAGACCACTGCCCAGACTCGCGACGTGCTGTACTTCAAGCCGCGTGCGCCCCGCACCGACCGCGAGTTCTATGCCGACCCGACGTACGGCGAGATGTGGGTTGGCCAGCGAGAGTCCCTCGACGAGATGGCGGCCATGACGGGGCTTGTCTGTCGTGACATCTCGCAACTTGACGACGCCCTATCAACCGGAGACACCACAGTGCGAGTCATTCGCGATGCCGATGAGAATGTCACCGCTACGGTCGACACATTGCGGCCCCGGGGTTGCGAAGATGCCGACGACGAATTCTACGAGTTTTCTTCGGCCGCCCGCTTCTGCAAGGACGACTGGGAGGTCGAGCAGCTGCGGGATGCCTGCCGTAAGTCCAAGGTAGGCTTCGAGTCCATGATCGCCGAGATCCCGGAAGCCGTCCGCAAGGGTCGAGGCGAGCGTTGGATGGAGGGCACTTTCGGACGCGTCGCCCGCCATCTCGGCAATGAGGTCGGCTACGGCTCGATCTGCGCTGCGGGCGACCACGCCAACACCCTGCACTGGGTACGTAACGACGGCGATTTGCGCCCCGGCGAACTTATTCTTATCGACGCAGGGATCGAGGTCGACTCGCTCTACACCGCCGATATAACCCGTACCCTACCTATCTCGGGAACCTTCTCCCCCGCCCAACGTCGCGTCTACCGGGCTGTCCTGGAAGCCCAAGACGCAGCGGCCGCCGTTGCCAAGGTAGGCCACGACCACGCCGAAATCCACCAAGCAGCAATTCGCGTCATCTGCGAATACCTGCACGAATGGGGGATTCTACCGGTCAGCGTCGAGGACTCACTGTCCCCTGAAGGTGGCCAGCACCGCCGATGGATGGTTCACGGCACGTCCCACCACCTCGGCCTGGACGTCCACGACTGCAACCAGGCACGTCGTCAGGACTACTCCGGCCCGCTCAAGAAGGGCATGTGCGTCTCCGACGAGCCGGGTATCTACTTCAAACAGACCGACCTGCTGGTCCCCGAAGAGTTTCGCGGCATCGGCGTGCGCATTGAGGACGATCTATGTATCACTGACGGTGAACCCGAGTGGCTATCCAAGGATTGTCCGCGTCAGATCGACGACGTCGAAGCATGGATAGCGGACATCTGGGGACGCACATCTCACTGATCCACTATCGGTGCGCAGTGCCCAGGATTCTCAGCCCTTGGCACTGCGCATCGTCGCCGTCATGGTCAAGCAGAGGATGAGCACGGCGGGGATGGCATGCAGAGTTCCCAGGCCGTGGTTGGATTCTTTGACGACGATAAGTACCCCTGCGACGAGCTCAACGACGATGAGCACAGCGCAGAGAATGTCCCAGCCATTGCGACGCCCCCAGCGAGCCACGAGGAAGACGATCGCGAGCAGCATCCCGATTCCAGTAATGACCTGCTGAGCAACCCAGCCGGCGAGAGGTCCGTCCCCGGCACCACGCACAAACATCGCCCAGCCCATGCATCAGGTCAGCGACCCGGAACCCGCCACCTGCACAGCGAAGAAATGGCCGACGACGAGGAAGACGACAGCTCCAATCCCAAGCTTGGTCCATCCGTTCCAGATCCACGGCGACCGAGGCTTACGCGCCACGAAGTAGGCCCGCCACATGGCTCCCATGGAGATAATCGCAGCAAGCAGGTCGAAAGAGGCTTCAATCGAGTTGATCCCCCACTTGATGGTCATCATGCCGAACACGCCGGACGTCAACGCTCCCAGCAGTGCCACGACCGGGAGGGCGACGAGCAACTTGTCCGCGCGTCGGTAGACCACGCCGGCGATAACGCTGGCGACCGCAACCAGCCCCACCGAGGCGGATATGACGCGGTGGATGAACTCGACCCAGGGCTGGGTAGCGTCCAATGGAGTGAGACGACCAACGTAGCAACCGGGCCAATTCGGACACGAGGCGGAGGCATCAGTGGCACACACCGTCGACCCCAGCGCCAGGGTGACAGTGATGACGACGGCAGTGACAGCGAAAAGAACCACCACCCCTCTCGGCACGACGTTCTTGGTTGCGACGGTGTTGGTCATAACGTTCCTCGATGGTGCTGGCCGCCGTTAGACGGTACAAGCGTCGACGGCGTGGACTGTCCGATACTGCCACCACCACCGGGTGCACACACCGGCAGGCCTCTCTAAACAGGATCAGCCCTCGAAAGCCTTCGCCCTCATGAACGGCATATCGGATACCATCTCGCGGGCTTGCGCAGCCACCTTGTGCTCAGCGAGCACCTCATAGTGGGTAGCCACGACTTGCTGGACAGAATTGAAGTCACGCTCCCCGCCAGTCATCGAGTAGGTAATTGCGGCGGTAATCATGCCAATAACCACACCGACAATGAGTCCGGTCAGCAGCAAAGGGAAAATCGCCTCGCCTGTGGTGAAGAGCATCATCATAAGGCCAACGAGAAGGCCCATGCCGATTCCTGACACCGCGCCCTGGCCGAGAACCGACCCCCAAGTGCGACGTCCGGTAACGCGCTCAATTGTCTTGAGGTCAGTCCCGACAATGCAGAGGTTTTCGACCGGAAACTCCTTATCGGACAGCTGGTCGACAACCTTCTGGGCCGTCATGTAGTCATCGACCACAACGACCGACTGCGGGTACTCCAGATTGAAGATGGCACTCGCCCTGCCCGGGGCTACATTTAGCGTCACGGCTTCCTCCTCGATGTGGTCATTAGTTTACGGGCAGGCAACGACAGTTGCCTGCTCCCGTCCCGCGGCGTCGATGCTTGCTGTCCGGGTAGATTATGCGGGGTGAACAGGTCCCAATCGGTATTCATCTCCCGGATTCGTGGCCTTCCCGTCATGGATGCCAGTGGCGACCAGGTGGGCAAGGTCAGGGATGTTGTCGTCCAGATGCGTACTCCGGGGCGTGCCCCGCTGGTACGCGGACTCGTCGTCGAGCTATTCGCCCGTCGACGAATCTTCGTCCCCATGGTCCGAGTCCACGCGATTGACGCAGTTCAAATCATGATCTCGGGAACCGTCAACACCCGGGTGTTCTCCCGTAGAGTCTCCGAGACCCTCGTCATTGAGGACCTCTTCGACCGCACCTTCAGCCGCAATGGCACACAGGTATGGGTCATGGACGTTTCAATGGCTCCCGTGCGCAGCCGCGAGTGGGAGATTAACGAGGTGGCGCTAGCTGAATCAGGGCGCAGTCGGTTCATACGCAAGGCTCCAAGCAATCCGACCATCGTCGACTGGCGCGAAGTTCCCTCCCTTGTGCTCGCGTCCCGCCAGTCTACCGAGAGAACCGTTGCTGAGATGCAGGAGATGAAGCCAGCGGACATGGCCCGGGAGCTTCACGACATGAGCCCGCATCGCCGTGCCGAAGTCGCCATGGCTCTGGACGACGACCAGCTCGCAAACGCCATTGAGGAACTTCCCGAGGATGAGCAGGTCTCCCTCATCACCGTCCTCGATCCCGACCGCGCCGCGGACATCCTCGAAGAGATGGACCCTGACGACGCCGCCGACCTCATCAAGGAACTCCCCGATACCACCGCCCACCAGTTGCTAGCACGCATGGAACCCGATGACGCCGACGACGTCCGCTCCCTGATGGCCTATGACGAGTTCACTGCGGGAGCCATGATGACCCCTGAGCCCGTCGTCGTTGCCGCCGATGACACCGTCGCTGACGCCCTGGCCTTGGTACGTAACGAAGACATCACACCTGCCGAAGCGTCTATGGTCTTCGTGTGCCGTCCTCCCACTGAAACCCCTACCGGCCGTTATCTGGGAGCAGTGCACGTGCAACGGTTGCTGCGCGAACCTCCTTCGACGATGGTCTCAGCGATCATCGACTCCGACCTTGAGCCCATGCACACCGATGCCCCGGTAGGCGCGGTGAGCCGCTACTTCGCTACCTATAACCTCGTCGTCGTTCCTGTCGTCAACGACGCGAACCAACTGGTTGGGGCGGTGGCCGTAGACGACCTTCTTGATCATCTGTTACCTGCCGACTGGCGCGGGGACCAGATGGATGGCGAACTCGTGGAGGTGAACCATGATTGACAGCGATCAGCGATTGCATGACGCCGACCGTCTCGATATTCCGGCGCCACGCAAGGTCAAACGTCCACGAGTCCAGCTAGACTCCGAGCAGTTCGGACAGTTCGCCGAAGCTACTGCGCGGTTCATGGGCACGGCGAAGTTCCTCGTCTATATGACCGTGATCGTGTGCAGCTGGGTCGCCTGGAACCTCGTGGCAATTTACAAGTTGCGCTTCGACCCGTACCCGTTCATCTTGCTCAACTTATTTTTCTCTACTCAGGCTTCATACTCGGCTCCCCTCATCCTGTTAGCGCAGAACCGTCAGGAGGACCGGGATCGGGTCTCGATGGCTGAAGATCGTCGGGTCGCCGCTCAATCCCGTGCCGACATGGAGTTCCTAGCCCGGGAGGTCGCATCCATTCGGATGCAGATGGGTGAGTTGGCCACTCGCGACTATTTGCGCTCAGAGCTACGCGACGAGTTGCGCTCCCTGCTTGAGGAAATCGAGGCTTCGCCCGCTTCCCCCTAACAGACCCAGTTCGCAATGGGCGAGTTGTCGCATCGGGCAAACGGTGTGTAGACAAGTCAGCATGAGCACCGAGAACCCAGTGATTGAGGCCATTGCCGACGCGTTGTCGCACGTCAATGACCCCGAGATCAAACACCCCATCACCGATCTCAACATGGTTGATGAGATCACCGTTGACAAGCAGGGACGGGCTTTCGTCCGCGTCTTGCTGACCGTCGCCGGGTGTCCCCTCAAGACCGAGCTGCGTGAGCAGGTCACCGAGGCTGTGCGCGGTGTTGACGGGGTCACCAGTGTTTCCGTCGAACTTGGCACTATGACTGACGAACAGCGCGACGCTCTCAAAGTTCAGCTGCGCGGCGGCGTCGTCGAGCGCGTCATCCCCTTCGCCCAGCCAGGAAACACCACCAAGGTCATCGCGGTCTCCTCGGGTAAAGGTGGCGTCGGCAAGTCCTCTGTCACCGTTAACCTGGCCCTGGCCCTGGCCCAGCTCGGCCGCGAGGTTGGTCTACTGGACGCCGACATCTACGGCCATTCGGTACCTGACATGCTCGGTCTGGGCGATGCCCATCCCACTCCCCTCGACGACATGCTGCTTCCGGTGCCGGGGCTTGGCATTAAGTCGATCAGCATCGGCATGATGAAGCCCAACAAGTCCGACGTCATCGCTTGGCGCGGACCGATCCTCGACCGGGCACTCACCCAGCTGCTGGCCGATGTTCACTGGGGCGACCTTGACTACCTCCTCATCGACCTTCCGCCTGGCACCGGCGACGTCGCCATGAGTCTAGGTCAGAAACTGCCCAACGCTGAGGTGCTCGTCGTCACTACCCCGCAGCAAGCCGCATCCGAGGTGGCCGAGCGTGCCGGCACGATGGCTGGAATCATGCAGCAGCGGGTGATGGGCGTCGTGGAGAACATGTCGTGGCTACAGGTCACCGCGCCAAAATCCCGCGAAACTTTCCGCGTCGATCTGTTCGGCACCGGTGGCGGCCAAAAGGCTGCCGACGCGCTATCAGAGCGTCTGGGTACAAAGATCCCGTTGCTTGGCCAGATCCCCCTCGATGTCGAACTGCGCAGTGGCGGTGACGACGGCGACCCAATCGTCTTGGCGCACCCGGAGTCCCCGGCAGCTAAGGCAATCGGCGCTCTCGCGAGCACCATTGATTCGCGTCCGCGTGGATTGGCTGGCATGAATCTTGGAGTTCAGCCGGTCGATCACTGAATGGACAGTGCCGAGAGAATCATTGACTCTCCGTAGCGTAGACGCGACGTGTGGCGGTGCTCCGGTACCGCCACACGTTGTTGTTTCAGGTAGCCTCAGTGTCAAAAGGCACCGGTTGGGTGGAATCATGGGCAGGCTCAGATGCCGTGTCCTCCGGCGTCTCTGGCAACCCCTCAGAATTGCGAATGTCCGCTAAGCCGAGGTCAAGGTCAGAGCGAACATCGGACAGATCAGACTTGATCTCATCAATATCGTTCTGCAGGCTGTCCAGGACGTACTTGCGCACAAAGTTCTGCGGCTTGAGGTCCTGGTATTCCAGATCGGCGAACTGCGGACCCAGCTCGCTACGGAGCTGATCACGCGTGTTGTTCGCGATGTTCTTGAGGTAGTGGTAAATGCGCGCCGCTTTGCGGGCCATCTCCGGCAGCTTGTCCGGCCCGAACATGAGCACAGCAATGATGATGAGTACCGCGATTTCCGCTGGACCTGCTGTGGACATGGCCTTTACCCTACCCCTGACTTCGACCTCCCAATATCACGGCGGGTTGGTCACAGCTCAGTGCGGTCTAACACATCGAAAAAAGCCTCGGCCTGCTCAGGAGTCGGCATCGCCTGGGGGGGTCGCACGTTGCCGACGTCATACCCTTGGTGAGCCAGTCCTGCCTTCACCATAGTGACCCCCTGGGCTGCAAAGACACCGGTGAGCACTGGAAGAATCTCTCGGTAAGTCGACAATGCCTCGTCAACTCGTCCGTCAAGATATGCGTCAATGACCTCGTGCATTCGGCGACCGGTGAAATGGGTTGACGTCCCGACAAGGCCAACTCCACCCACTGACAACAGCGCTGGAGTGATGGCATCGTCACCGGAGTAGTAGGCCAGGGTGGTGTTGGCCATCACTGTCGCTGACTCGACGACAAGACCTTTGGCATCCTTGACGGCCGCAATCCGCGGATGGTCGGCCAGCTCGATGAGGGTCTTCGTCTCGATCGGAGTACCGGTACGTCCCGGAATGTCGTAGAGCATGATCGGCAGGTCGGTGGCATCTGCGACAGTAGTGAAGTGTTCAATGATCCCGGCCTGCGAGGGTTTGGAGTAGTAGGGAGTGACGACAAGTAGACCGTCAGCACCGGCCTCGGCAGCCTGGTGAGCTAGTTCGACAGTGTGAGAGGTGCTATTGGTTCCGACTCCGGCAACGACCGCGGCATCCGATCCGACAGCCTCGACAACAGCCTTGACGATCTCAGTCTTCTCAGTATCAGTTGTTGTGGGGGATTCCCCCGTCGTGCCGTTGACGACAATACCGTCATTGCTTTGTTCCTCAACGAGCTTGTGCGCCAACTCGCCAGCCCGACGCAGGTCCACCGCCCCATCGGACGTCATTGGAGACACCATGGCCGTAAGCAGACGGCCAAAAACGGGAGCGGACATGCGAGACCTCCTTGTGTAGCTGATGCCCATGGTAGCCACGAGATGGCCTCAGCGGGATAGGCTGTTAGTGTGAGTCCAGCACAGCCCAGACATCAAGTCCCCGACGCCCGGTCGTGGGAGTACGCCGACGGCTTCGTCGCACCTTCCCCAGCCCTACAGGAGGCCCGCGAAGCGGCCCGCGCTGATCAGTGGGAGGTGCTCAGCAACGGCACCACCGCCCTGCTGGCCTTTTTGACGCGCACCATGCAAGCTAGCAGCGTCGTCACTATCGGCACCGACGCCGGGGTCTCAGCGCTGGCTCTCTTGGAGGGCATGAGCGATCATGGTGTCTTGACCAGCATCGACCCCGACGCTGAACGTCAGGCTGCCGCACGTAAAGTCCTTAGTCTGGCCCGTATCCGCTCTAATCAGGTGCGCCTCATCACCGGTACCCCGTTGGATGTGTTGCCCAAGCTGCGGGACGGTGCCTACGACATGGTGCTCATCAATGGTGACCGGCTTGAATACGTCGAATACGTCTCCCAGGCTCTGCGCTTATTGCGCACCGGGGGCATTGTCGTCGTTAATGACGCGCTGGCCAACAACCACGTCGCTGATCCGGACAATGAGGACGACGATACCCTCATCATCCGCGAAACCCTCGATTCGGTGCTAGAGACCGAAGAATTCACCCCGGTGCTGCTACCCGTGGGTGAAGGCTTGCTGCTGGCCACGAAGAGCTGAGCCTTCACTTCTAAGAACATAACGAATCGGCCCCCGGAAACCCTGAAGGCCGATTCGCGCGTCCTAGGAATTGTTCAATCAGTAGGGAACCGTGATTCCTTTACCGACCACCGTCACGCCACCCGGGGAGACGGTGAATCCACGAGCACGGTCATGATCATGGTCGACACCCACTTGAGCCCCATCAGGCACAATGACGTTCTTGTCGAGGATCGCACGGTGAACCGTCGCGTTAGAACCAATCTGCACATTGTTCATGATGATTGACTCATCGACACGAGCCCACCTTTCGATGCGAGCCCGCGGACCCAGTACCGTGCGGTAGATGTCGGTGCCAGAAATAATGCACCCGGCAGAAACCAGGGTGTCATCGCAGGAACCGCGCATCACGAACTTGGCACCGGGAGCCTGCTCCTGCATGGTCCAGATGGGCCAGTCAGGGTTGTATAGGTTGAACTCCGGCTCGACCGAGACCAGATCCATGTGCGCGTCGTGGTAGGCGTCGATGGTGCCCACATCCCGCCAGTAGTCGGCATCTTTCTCAGTATTACCAGGAACCTCATTATCGCGGAAGTCGTACACCTGCGCATCAGCGGCGTTGACGAATCTCGGAATGGTGTCGCCACCCATGTCGTGCCGCGAATCGGCACTGTGGGCGTCGTCGTGGAGGGCCTGCACCAAGGCCTCACGGCTGAAGATGTAGTTACCCATCGAGGCGAAAGACTCGTCCGCGGCGTCCAGCAGACCAGGTGGATCGGCCGGCTTTTCGAGGAACTCGGTGATCTTGTGGTTCTGATCGGCATCGATAATTCCGAAGGCAGAAGCGTCCTTGCGAGGCACTCGGATACCGGCAACAGTGCATCCCAACCCGGAGTCGATGTGATACTGCAGCATGGCGTCGACATCCATCCGATAAATGTTGTCAGCACCAAAGACCACGACGTAATCGGGGTTCTGGTCGTTGATGAGGTTGAGGGACTGGTAGATGGCGTCAGCACTTCCCTGATACCACCGTGGTCCAAGACGCTGCTGGGCCGGGACTGGGGTCACGTAGGAACCCAACATGGTCGACATCCGCCACGTGATGGAGATGTGACGGTCAAGCGAGTGTGACTTGTACTGGGTCAGCACAGCGATTTGAGTAAGCCCTGAGTTCGCCAGGTTGGACAGCACAAAGTCGATAAGCCGGTAAGTACCACCGAAGGGAACGGCTGGTTTGGCCCGGTCCATTGTGAGGGGCATGAGGCGTTTACCTTCGCCACCGGCGAGGACGATGGATAGAACCTTGGGACGCGTCTTTGCCATGGCTCTCAATCTACCGTCACCGAACACCTAGGTGGGCAATCATCACAAGGCCAGTCACACAATGTCAACGAGAGTTCTCGGTCTGTTGGCGGCGACGCAACCCTACTGCCCATCGAGTCTGTCTTTATGGGACGATCAAGCCATGTACGTGTCCGTCCTGACCCGTGAATACCCTCCTACTATCTATGGCGGCGCCGGCGTCCACGTCGCGCAACTCATCTCCTATCTTCGCACCCTGATTGACGTTGATGTGCAGTGCATGGGAGAGCCGCGTGAAGGAGCCACCGCTCACGCCGAGAACTATCCCGAAGGCGCCAATAGCGCGCTGCGGGCCTTCGGCGCAGACTTATCCATGGTCGATGCCATCCCGGACGCGGTTGACCTCGTTCATTCCCACACCTGGTATGCCAATCTCGCTGGCTTGCTGGCCGGCGTCTTCTACGACATCCCGCACGTCATCAGCGCTCACTCTTTGGAACCCGACCGTCCTTGGAAAGCCGAACAGCTCGGTGGGGGCTACCGGCTGTCGTCCTGGGCAGAAAAGACCGCCTACGATGCCGCAGATGCCATCATCGCGGTCTCTGAGGGCATGAGGATCGACGTACTGCGGGCCTATCCCGAACTAGATCCTGACAAGGTGCACGTGGTACGCAACGGAGTCGACACCAACGAATTCCACCCCGTCACCGAAACTGATGTGTGTCATGACATCGGAATGAACCCTGATCAGCCCTCGGTGGTCTTCGTCGGGCGCATCACACGCCAGAAAGGGCTGGTCCACCTAATGCATGCCGCTACTGAGCTCGATCCCGAGACTCAGCTCGTTCTGCTGGCCGGCGCCCCAGATACCCCAGAGATTGGAGAGGAGTTCAAAGCCGCCTTCGAGGAGGTTCGTTCCAGCCGCCGAGCACCAGTTATCTGGGTGAAGGATATGCTCCCCCGATCATCGGTTCGCCAAGTGCTCTCTGCCGCTACAGTCTTTACCTGCCCTTCGGTCTATGAGCCGCTGGGCATTGTGAATCTAGAGGCTATGGCCTGCGCTACGCCAGTAGTGGCATCTCGGGTTGGCGGTATCCCGGAAGTGGTCGTCGACGGATCGACCGGGCATCTCGTTGGTGGGGTCCCAACCGACTCATCTTCCCCAGCAGATGTCGCAACTTTCGAGTCCGCCTTCGCAACCGCTATCAATGACCTCACCCGGAACCCGGAACGCGCTAACGCTTTCGGAGCCGCTGGCCGTCAGCGCTGCATCGACGAGTTCTCCTGGGCTCGAATCGCCGAGCAAACTGTCGAGGTCTACCAGACGGCGATCAAGCGCCACAGCTGACGTCTTGTCTGACACAGTCGTGCCCGGCTCATCCCGAGCCGGGCACGGGCGTCAGTCATCTGCGTTAGCCAACGACGTCCTTGAGGCACGCAAGCAGTTCCTGGGCTTCTTCTGCGTTGAGTTCCACAACCAGCCGGCCGCCACCTTCGACTGGAACGCGCATGATGATGCCACGGCCCTCCTTCGTGACCTCCATGGGACCGTCACCGGTACGGGGCTTCATAGCTGCCATGTCACTCTTCCTCAATCCTGGGCAGTGGTGCATCTCCTATTATTCCGTATTCGGGCCCTTTCCGTCAGAGATGGGTTCATCAAAGCCTGTCGAAGCGGGCCTCTGACCTGCCTCCATCTGCGCTACCAGACGATCCAAGAGCTCATCGACCTGTCGCATTGAGTAGCCTCTCGCGACCACGGCAAAGCGCGCAGCACGCAGATCGTCGGCACTCAGATCACCATCTGGGAAATCGGGAACGGGGCGATCATCAACGACGGCCGGCACCTGCCCAAATTTTCCCGAGGCTGCCAGCACAGCTAGCCCGATGATGACGATGACGCCCCCGCACAGTACCCACACCATCACGACTCTCCTTCGTCTCGTGAACCCTCACATAGCCAGGACGCCAGTGCCCGGGCACAGTCGTCAAGGCTAGACATCTTGCAGCACTCATCGGCCTTGTGGGCGTACATGGCGTCACCGGGGCCGAAGTTAAGGGCTGGGTGCCCCATCTCGAAAAATCGTGCCACATCTGTCCAGCCGTATTTTGGCATCGGCGTCGTCCCGACCGAACGAGCAAAGGACTGGGCCAGCGGCTGGTCGAGGCCTGGTCGAGCCGGGGAGGACAGGTCCAGGACGTCCATCCGCCACTCAGCGAACATGGTGCGCATCAGCTGCTCGGCCTGCTGAGCGGTCTTATCCGGGGCGAATCGATAGTTGATCTGTACGGTGGCCTCGGGAGGCACAACATTTCCGGCCAACCCTCCCTGCACCATCGTCGCGTTTAGGCCCTCGCGATACGTCAACCCGTCAACCTCAACGAGATGGTCGGCGCCGTCTTGCCAGTCCGACAAGATGTGCAGGATTGGCAGCAGATCGTGAATGGCGTTGTGACCGGCCCATGAGCGAGCCGAATGGGCGGCCTGCCCCTCTGTCGTTAGGGTGAAACGCATCGTTCCTTGGCAGCCCCCCTCGATGATGGCGCCCGTGGGCTCCATGAGGATAGCTAAGTCACAATCAAGCAGGCTGGGATCGTGGGATCGTAAGCTGAGTAAGCCATTGTGCTCTGCGGCGATTTCTTCGGCCTCGTAGAACACCCAGGTGACGTCTCGCTTGGGAGAGGCTAGGGTCGCCGCAAGATGCAAAGCAACGGCCACTCCCCCTTTCATGTCGCAGGTTCCCCGACCGACAAGGTAGTCGCCGTCATCACGGGTTTCGACATGGCTGGGAAGGTTGTCTGACACCGGCACGGTATCGAGGTGGCCAGCAACGAGGACCCGAGAATCCCGACCGAGATTCGTCGCCGCGACGATCGAGTTGCTGACTCTGGTGACCGTTAGATGATCGAACTGACGCAAAGCCGCTTCGACGGCGTCAGCAAGCTCCTCCTCGTGGAGGCTTTCAGAGCGGATGTCCACGATGTCGCGAAACAGAACGTGAAGGTCGCCAGCAAGGTCGAGTTGCATGGCCTTCACTGTACTGAAGTTCGCCTCAGCGCCGGCGCAGGAGGCGTCTCGCCGCACCGCGCAACTGGGAGCTAGCACCCCCCAAAAAAATCCTCCGCTTCTTGCGAGCGGCAATTAGTTGTCGGCTTGTGTTCGGTGGCCTCTAAGAGGACGCCGTCGGCTCATCGGTTAGAACTATCTGTGGGTCGTGGTGTAATGCGGCCACAATGGCCACCCGCTGACGCTCACCACCCGACAAATCCCCTGGGTACGCATTCACGTAATCGGTGATCTTGAGTGATTCCAACAACTCATCCCGACGCGCACGGTCCAGTGGGCAACGATCCACCCTACCCGTGCAGCACAAATTGATCACCAACGGTGAGGAAAGGCACCAGTCCGGAAGCCTGCAGGACGAACCCGAGCTTGGTAAACCTCATTCGGGCGCGTTTCTTCTCAGGCAGGCCAGAGAAGGGTTCCTCATCGATGAGCACCTCACCAGTACTCGGCGTACGCAGGCCACCCATGACCGTCAGCAAGGTAGATTTTCCTGGCCCTGAGGGCCAAGGATCCCGACGAACTCCCCGGGGGAACAGGTACAGATCGGTTCGCGCAAGGGCCTGGATGGTTTCATCACCATCGTTGAACTGCTTGGACACGCCATCGAGACGCAACACCGAGGCCGTCACGAGATCGCCTCCACAGGATCGATGCCAGAAATAACCTTAACTGAGAGCAAACCGCCAACCACGGAGAACAAGGCAAAGCCGCCGTGACGACGCCACAGAGCCACCACGCGAAGCCGTCCGCGCTGATGACGAATCTCCCGCAGGGCCAAGAACACAGGCGGCACCTTTCCACAGTCTGTTCAGCCTAGCGGACCTGTGACAGCCCAAGGCGTCTCACCATACAACTAGACTCGTGGCCATGACGCAGACGACGACTCCGCAGACCGCCTCGGCCGGCCGTCAGGCCTGGGGATGGGGTTTGGCCACTGTCCATGAGGACGGAGAGGTACTGGATACCTGGTACCCCGAGCCTCAACTTGGCTCCCCCGACGGCTCCCCCGCCCCTGCTGACCTGCACCGCGTGACTGAAGCCGGTCGTGACGCTATCCGCAATGTCCACACCGAGGTGGTGCGCACCGTCGTCGACCTCGACGCCGCACCCGTCGACGTTCCTGACGCATATCTACGCCTGCACCTCCTGTCGTCCCGCCTAGCTACCCCTCGTACTATTAACCTGGATGGTATCTTCGGTGTGCTCCCCAACAATGCCTGGACGACCATCGGCCCGATCCGCATGGTCGATCTTGAGGCGGCCCGCATGGAGGCACGCATCGCCCATGCCCCCTTCTCCGTCCTTCTGGTCGACAAATTCCCGCGCATGGTGGACTTTGTCGTCCCTGCTGGGGTGCGCATCGGTGACGCCGACCGGGTCCGTCTGGGAGCCCATCTGGCCGAGGGAACCACCGTCATGCACGAAGGATTCGTTAACTTCAACGCCGGCACCCTGGGCCACTCCATGGTCGAAGGACGTATCAGCCAGGGTGTGGTCGTCGGGGATGGCACCGATGTCGGAGGCGGCGCCTCCATCATGGGAACCCTGTCTGGCGGCGGCAAGGAACAGGTGACTATTGGTCGCGGCTGCCTGCTTAGCGCTGAGGCCGGAATCGGCATTTCCCTGGGCGACAACTGTGTCGTCGAAGCTGGTCTCTACATCACGGCAGGCACCAAGGTGACGCTGCCTGACGGCAAGGTTGTCAAGGCCTCTGAACTGTCCGGCACCAGCGACATCCTCTACATTCGTGATTCAATGACGGGGGCCGTCAAGGCTCTCGGCCGTGGTAATCACAAGATCGAACTCAACTCAGATTTGCATCAGAACTGACATGACGAAGTCGTCCCCCCGCCGGCCCCGCCCTGCCACCACGCGACAACGACGTAAACGTCGGTCTGCCAACCCTGCAAGGTCGATTGCCGCCCTCGTGGTGGTATTGGCAATCCTGTCCGGGCTCGGTTGGGGAGGCTATAAGGTATGGAAAGCTGTTGACCCCTTTGCCACGATAGAGCCTGAGGGCTGCCGAGTGACGGTCTCGGGCCAATCCTACGACCTCGATTTAGAACAATCCCAGAACGCTGCCATCATCACTGCCGAGTCAATTCGCCGTGACCTTCCGGCTCACGCAGCCACCATCGCTCTGGCGACGGCTATGCAAGAATCGAAGCTGCGCAATATTGACTACGGGGATCGCGACTCCCTCGGGTTGTTTCAACAGCGCCCCTCCCAGGGATGGGGAACTGCCAAACAGATCATGGATCCGTGGTATTCGTCAGGAAAATTTTACGAAGAGCTGGTGAAGTTCGGCAACTGGAAGACCATCAGTGTCAGTGACGCCGCCCAGCAAGTGCAGCGATCCAGATACCCCGAGGCCTATCGTAAGCACGAGCCGCTAGCGAAAGCATGGGCCTCAGCACTCACAGGCCAATCCCCCTCGGCACTGACCTGCATCAACAGGTCCTCGGAGACGACGACCGTCCAAAAACTCGCCGACACAGCACGCAAGGGACTTGCATCCAAAGTCGTCACCCACACAACCGGATCGACGGTGACATTCACCGCCACTGACCCGGTGCTCGTCCGCGCGGCAGTGGCATTGACGATGGCAAGCACGAACCTTGGGCCAGTCGATCGCGCAACGGTCGCAACGATGAGTTGGAAGGCAAATTCCGAGCACTACGCCTCATGGGGTGCAGCCTCTGGCCCCTCAGCGAGCCCAGCCGCCAGCGGAACGAGCCGGGTCTCCGGCACCGTGACCGCTCGGAGTTAATCAGGCTATTAGCCGCTGGGCGGCGGCGTCAATCCTCTCGTCGGTGGCCGTCAGCCCGATGCGGACATGATCGGAACTACCGTCAACGTAGAAATCGCCAGGAGAGCAAAGGATACCCAGATTGGCGAGTCGATCAAGGGTGACCCGGCAATCCTCGTCATGAGTGGCCCACAAATACAGCGACCCCTCAGAGCAGTCGATGCGGAAACCAGCCTTCTCCAAAGCTGACTTCAGCACACCGCGACGCAGTTGATACCGCTTGACTTGCTCTAGGACATGGGAACGATCTGCTAGGGCAGCCTGCATTGCGGCCACGACCGGAGCTGGAATCATGAGTCCCGAGTGCTTGCGCACAGTGAGCAACTCGCTGGTCAACTCAGCATCCCCAACGACAAACCCTGCACGATAACCGGCCATATTCGAACGTTTGGACATCGACAGACAGGCCAGCAAGCCGGTGACATCACCGCCATTGACCCTCTCATCAAGGACTGAAACCGACTCCCCGTCCCAAACGAACTCGCCATAACACTCGTCAGAGACCAAGACAGCTCCCGTGCTGCGCGCCAGGTCCACCCATGCCCTCATCTCGTCAAGGTCGAGGACGCGACCTGACGGGTTGGCCGGGGAATTAATCCAGATAAGATCAGGCGTGACGCCGACCTCGCCGGGCTCATCAACGGCGACGATCTTGGCTCCAGCAAGCTGTGCACCAACCCGGTAGGTCGGATAGGCGCACGCCGGGATGACAACAGTCGAGTCTGGGCCCAGACCAAGCTGGCTAGGCATGGAAGCCACCAATTCCTTCGTCCCGATGACCGGCAGAACGCTAGCCTCGTCAAGACTGGCGGGCGCACCCCAGACTTGCTTCATGTGGTCCAAGATTCCGGCTCGCAGAGCAGGTGTCCCCCACACTTGTGGGTAACCGGGAGCGTCACCAGCCGTCGTGAGCGCCTCGGTGACAACGTCCGGGGTCGGATCGACCGGTGTGCCCACTGACAGATCGACGATGCCGTCGGGATGGGATTCAGCCTTGCGCCTGGCTTCGGCGATGGTGTCCCAAGGAAAGGTGGGCAGACTGGCGGGGACGTTACGGCGGCTCATTCGCCCTGCGGAGGCAAAGCTTCGACGGCCGGATGGTCTTTGTGAGTCGGTCCAAGCCGTGCAGCACCGCCCGGGGATCCCAGCTCGTTGAAGAACTCGGCGTTAATGTCGAGGAATTTCTCCTGATCGCCGGGTAGGTCATCCTCGTAGTAGATGGCCTCGACGGGGCACACGGGCTCGCAGGCGCCGCAGTCCACGCACTCCTCAGGGTGAATATAGAGACTGCGCTCACCCTCGTAAATGCAGTCGACGGGACACTCCTCGACGCAGGCACGATCCTTGACGTCCACGCAGGGCAGACCGATGACGTAGGTCACGTCTTCTCCTTGTTCCGGCCCTAACAAGGGGCCTGATAGACATTCACCGTCATCATAGTGCCGCCTCATGACATCCGCCCCCACCATGCGTCGACGCCCACGACCGTCAGTCAGTCGCAGGCGTCGACACCAGGTTGCACACGAATCTCAGAGAGCAGCCACCAACGCGTCGACACTGGCCTTCGCGTCACCGAAGAGCATCCGCGTGTTATCGGCGAAGAACAACGGGTTCTCCACACCGGCATATCCGGGCTTCATGGAACGCTTGAAGACAACCACCTCATGGCCCTCCCAGACGTGCAGCACTGGCATACCCGAAATCGGAGTACCAGGATCCATGGCGGCCGGGTTGACCGTGTCATTGGCCCCAATGACCAGGACGACGTCGGCGTCAGCGAAGTCGTCGTTGATCTCGTCCATCTCCATGACGATGTCGTAGGGGACGTGGGCCTCAGCAAGCAGCACGTTCATGTGACCAGGCAGACGACCGGCCACCGGGTGGATCGCAAATTTAACATCCACACCCTTGTCGCGCAGCTTTTTGGCGAGCTCGGCGACCGGGTATTGGGCCTGAGCCACGGCCATGCCGTATCCGGGAGCAATGATGACCGAGGAAGCGTCAGACAGCTGGGTAGCCAACTCGTCAGCCTTGATCTCAGTGATCTCACCTGCAGGTCCCCCGCCCTCGACCGCCGGGGCATCACCAAAGCCACCAAGGATGACCGAAACGAAAGACCGGTTCATGGCCTTACACATGATGTAGGATAGGATAGCACCGGAGAAACCGACGAGAGCACCGGTGACGATAAGCACCGGTATGTGCAAGCTGAATCCGGAAAAGGCGGCTGCCCAACCGGAATAGCTGTTCAGCATCGAGATGACGACCGGCATATCCGCGCCACCGATAGCGGCGACGAGGTGGAAGCCGAGGAATAGCGAAGCCAGGGTCAATAGCGCCAGCGGCAGCCACGCGATGCCACCGGAAACATTGGAGAACCAGATGCCGCAGGCAATGATGACGACCAGCAGACCGAGATTGATCCAGTTACGACCTGGCAAGGTCAGCGGCTTCGAAGCGATTTTGCCCGAGAGTTTTCCCCAGGCAACCAGCGATCCCGTGAAGGTAAGGGCACCGATGAAGATGCCGATCCAAATTTCGGAAAGCTGGAAGGTGCTAGCACCGGTTCCGTCTTCAGCAAAGGCGTTGAAACCGATGAGGACAGCGGCCAGTCCGACGAAGGAGTGCAGCTGGGCAATAAGCTCAGGCATGCCGGTCATCTCAACCTTAAGGGCCTTCCACACACCGAATGCGCCGCCGATAAGCATCGGTATGAAGAGCAGAACCACGGATACCGGCGAATATCCCGGTAGCTTCACCAGAACGACGATCGTCGCGACAATTGCGATGACCATGCCGAGAATGCCATAGGCATTGCCCTTTTTAGAGGTCTCGAATTTGGACAGACCGGCCAGGGCAAAAATGAACAGTAGGCCCGCGACAATGAAGGATGCGTTGACGAAGTTCACCAACGACCCGGCTAGCGGGGCAATAAGAAGTGTTGTCGTCATAGATCAGGCCTTCCTGAACATCTTGAGCATGCGCTGAGTGACCGTAAAACCGCCGAAGATGTTGATACTGGCAATGAGCACAGTCAACGCGGCGACAATTCGGATACCCCACGATTCACTGCCGAGCTGGGTGATGGCACCAACGATGATGATGCCGCTGATAGCGTTCGTGACGCTCATAAGCGGGGTATGGAGTGCGTGGGTAACGTTCCATACCACGTAGTAACCAACGACGACCGCGATGGCGAAGGTGCCGAACAGAGCGACGAATTCCATCGGGGAGAAGGTCAGCAGGGCGATCAGTGCGATCGACAGTACTGCGACGATGCCAAAAGTTTGCGGCCACGGGCGCGCTTTCTTCTCCGGAGTAGCCGGGACACTAGCAGTATCGGCCTTGGCGACCGGCTTGGGAGCAGCGGCAACCTGTACCGGAGGAGGCGGGAACGCCACCTGACCTTCGTGGCACACCGTCATGGTGCGGACGACCTCGTCGTCAAAGTTGAGAACGAGCTCGCCGTTCTTTTCTGGGGTGGCCAGCTTGAGCAGGTTGACGAGGTTCGTGCCATAAAGCTGGCTGGCTTGACCAGGCAGACGAGACGGTAGGTCGGTGTAGCCGATGATCGTCACACCATTGTCGGTAACATAGGACTCCCCTGGACGGGTCAGTTCACAGTTGCCGCCACCCAGGGCAGCAAGGTCAACAATGACGCTGCCGGGCTTCATTGCGGCGACCATCTCGGCAGTGATGAGTTGGGGGGAAGGCTTGCCAGGGATGGCGGCCGTCGTGATGATGACGTCGTCCTTGCCCGCCTGCTCCATGTATAGCTCGGCGGCGCGGGCGTTGTAGTCGTCACTCGTTTCCTTGGCATAGCCGTCAGAGCTGACGCCCTGGTCAGAATATCCGGTTCGCACGTGCAAGAAGGTGGCACCCATCGACTGAACCTGCTCGGCGGTCTCGGGACGGACGTCGGTGGCGTAAACCTCGGCGCCCATCGAATTAGCGGCGCCCAGTGCGGCAAGACCGGCCACGCCGGTACCGATGACGAAGACCTTGGCCGGCGGAACCTTACCTGCTGCAGTAACTTGGCCACCAAAGGTGCGACCGTAGGCGAAGGCAGCCTCGATGACGGCCCGGTAACCGGAAATATTGGCCATCGAGGACAGCGCGTCCATCGACTGGGCGCGAGAGATGCGCGGAACCATGTCCATGCTAAGACCCGTGACCCCAGCCGCGGCCAGCTTCTCGGTGAGGGCAAGGTCCTGGCGGGGATGGAGGAAGGTGACGAGGACAGCTCCTGCACGCATGAGGGCAATCTGGTCGTCGGTGGGCTCGTTGACGGCCAGCACAAGGTCGGCCTCCCACGCCTCCCCCGGTTCAACAATCCTGGCTCCGGCCTCTTCATACGCGCGGTCGGGCTGAGCGGCATGCTCGCCAGCTCCGGACTCGACGACCACCTCGTAGCCGAGTTTGAGTAGGGCGGGAACAGTCGTCGGAGTCGCGGCGACCCGATTCTCACCTGGGAGTGACTCCCGTGGGATTCCGATGATCATGATGGTGACTTTACGGCCAAACGTCCTTGCTCACGACACCGGGGTTGCACGTTTCCCCATGTTGATGGCCATCCCGGATGAATAATGGGGCACCACCGATCGGCGGCGCCCCATCACATCATCGAGGTGAATCAGTTGTCCGGGTAAGGCCCATTCGGGCCAGGGGCCGGATTCCAAGGCTGCTGCTGTGCGGGAAGCTGACCCGACTGGCCCTGAGGCGGATCAGCCGGGAATCCGGGTTGCCCGTAACCAGCAGTACCAGACGTCCCCCTCACAGAGAGAACGAGTTGCCAAATCTGCGCAGCAGCGGTCAGCAACACAACAACGAGGAACAACCACGCTCCCGGACGTGACCCCTCGTATCCCGGAACATCCTGTCCCGACGCATTGATAACGCCCCAGATCATAAGTAAGAGGACCACCCCTGCCATCACGGAAAGGATGATCTCGTAGGTGCGTGATACCAGCTGATCGGCAACCATCGCAATAACGGCCATAATGAGGTACGCCAACAGCACGATGACCGTCAGCCACACCCTCGCGTTCCAACCACCGGACAAGGGCGCCGAGTTATCGTACTGGTACGAGAAACTCTTGATAATCGCGAGGCCATTGAGGGACGTCTTCACGCCATCCTTGAAATCTCCGATCCATGGCAGCAAGAGCATCAGGAAGCTCAGCACCAGCCCCACGACAACCGTGACGCGACGCACATTGCCCATCGCGCCTCGGATCACTCCGAGGATGGGATCAGGCTGTTTCGGCCCTTGCGACGCATGCCCCTGTTGAAGCGGCATCTGCTGCGGGTAGGCGGGGCCTGGCCCCTGAGGCGGATGCCCCTGCCCCTGCGGAGGGAACGGCCCCGGCTGCGGGGGCATCGACTGACCCTCCGATAGACCTTGGGGAGGTGTGTTTTCCGTCATCCTTCAACCTCTTTCACTGACTGTTGATCGTTGCCGCAACTGCCGGACACAACGGTGAGCCGCGAATGGGGAGTGTCCCATTGGGCAGATTCCCATCAAGAACCCGCGTTGCCATTACCTTATCGTTTATGAACGTCAACATCCGGGCCATGGAGGAGCGTGACCTTCCAACGGCCAGCCGCATCTATAACCAAAGCGCGGTGGCGACCACCTACTCCTACACTTTGGTCAACACCAAGGTGGAGGATCGGCTGTCCTGGTGGCACGAACTAGTGGCCGAGCCCCTCGTCGACTTCATGATGATGAATTCTTGGCCATTGGCATTGACCACTCCCCACGCCATAAGAAAGAACAACACACCTGCCATGGCCAGGAGCGCGATTTCGTATGTGCGAAACCAGCTGATCGAACAACATCACGCAGACCGCCATCAGGCGATACAGACCTTTGGTAAGCAGGCCGGCCAAGCCGAGCGGAGTTGAACAGGGCGAAGTTTAGGCCGTTGGTGCTAAACACCAGCCACCGGTCACCATCTCGGCACAAAGGGCTGCCGCGTCAGGTTGTCCAGGGGGATGACGACTCCCTAGGGCCATCAAGTGCACCTGCGCCAACGATGACGGTGCCGGTGACCCGCAGGGCCCGCATCGCAAGGGCGAGGGGACCACCGGGAGGAACTGGAAGGCGGTGATGTTGCCCAGGGCAGTCGAGGAGTGCTGGGTGGAGCGGCTTACCCATAGTCCAAGGTCCGACACGAGGGAGCCGACGAAGACGAGGAGAGTAGTTGTGCATCGCAAAAGAGGCGAACATGCGTTTGGTCTCATGAGCCATCCGCCGTTTCGGGAGCACTTTCCGACGTACGACGAACTTAGGCCGGGTCATCCGACAAGACAGGAGCGTCCCGTCCCAACAACATACGCATGGAGGAACCGAAAAGGAAAAGATGGCGCCGAATCAACGCTACTTTTCAAAAAGCCCTCCCCCGTTCGCCATGAACAACCCGACTTCCCAAAGGACCGGACCGATGGGCAAAAGGCCACACCCGCTGAGGTACTCCTTTCCCCAGTAGCACGTTCATCATAGACGGGAGCGTGACCCGTGCGAGGTCACGCTCCGCCGATCATTTCTAACCGCTAGTTAGCGCATCCTCGAGAGGCGAGCATCGCACCTTCAAAGAGTAGAGCTGCTACCACGGCACCCCCGTCGACCTCCCCTCGGCTCTTCTCCGGATTACGTCCGGCACGGCCATGAACTGCCAGCATCCCCTTGGTCGCCCGCGCATTTTCCCACGCAGCCGTGCTGGCTGCCTCAAGAGCACCAACGAGATCCTCGCCCTCGAACTCCTCCAGAGCCAAAACTCCCGGCAAGAGCGCATCGAGCACCGTCTTCTCCCCGGGCTTCGCTCCGGTTCGCTGTTCGATGGCATTCACCCCTGCGCGACAAGCCTGCGCCAGCTCCGCGACTTCGCTCATAGTCTTACCTCGGATGCTTCCAGCTGCCCCGAGCAAACCCATGCTGAGGATGGTACCCAGGGACGAAGGCGCAGCTCTGTTCAACGTTTTGCTGGCCATGCGCAACATTTGGCCCAGGTCGTCTGAATCGTTCTTCGCCGCCTGTTGAGCCACCGCAGCGAATCCTTCATACATCGAGATACCCAGGTCTCCGTCACCGGCCCTCGAGTCGAGCTCAATGAGTTCCTCCCGATGCTTTTCCATTAAGCGTGCGATTTCGTCGAATGCACGCGCGGCCCAACCAGTTGAAACGTACATCGTCACCCCAGGTTCGTGGTCGTGTAGAACGGTGTGCTCGCTGGCGCCCGCAAGAGCCTTTCGAGTTCGTCGTCAAGCTGGAAAACCGTCAGGGACAGCCCCGCCATCTCCATGGACGTAGCGAACTCCCCCACATGAGGAAGAACGATCTCCACACCTTGCTTCTCAAAAAGCCACGACACGGTGCGGTACAGGATGAACTGCTCCTCTAGCGGAGTCGCGCCGAGGCCGTTCACCATCACCGAGACACGTCCGCCCGAACTGAGATCGAGCTCGTCAGTGACGCGAGTGACCAACGTCTTGGCCAACTCGTCAGCCTTCATGACCTTCGTCGTCTCCACCCCGGCCTCACCGTGGATGCCCATCCCAAGCTCCATGTCATCTGGGGCAATACTGAAGGTCGGTTTCCCAACCTTCGGCACCACACAAGGTGTGAGCGCGACGCCCATACTTCTCGTGCGTTCCCGTGCCCTCTTCACGACAGCCACGACCTCGTCAAGGCTTCGCCCCTCGGCCGCAGCCGCACCAGCGATCTTGTACGCGTAAACAAGACCAGCGACTCCGCGACGCTTCGCCTCACCCAGTCCCGAGCTTGCAACGTCATCGCGGACAATCACGTCGCGCGTCATGATGCCGTCCATGCCCACATCAGCCTGTGCCATGTCGAAGTTAAACTTGTCGCCGTCGTAATTTCCGTACAAACAAAGCACCCCAACACCTCCGTCACACGCGCGAATCACCTCCGCGATGGTCTCCGCGGACGGTGAGGCAAACACCTCCCCCACCGCACAGCCGCTCAGCATCCCCGACCCGACATACCCCAGGAACAGCGGAAGGTGACCGCTACCACCCGCAGTGACGACGCCGACCTTGCCTTCCGTACCTGCCGACATCGACACGTAAGCACGACGATCCCCGTCGAGCAACCGAACCTGCGACGGAAAGGCCGCAACGACGCCCTCAACCATGTCATCGACGTACGAATCCGTCGAGTTGATGATCTTCTTCACTTCCGTCTCCTCCAATCGTGATAATTTCTTCACCGTCACTTCGATGTGACGATCTGCTGCGGGTACTCCCAAGCGGCCAGCTCTTCCTCACTGATCGTGGGAGGCTCTCCACCTCCGATCGTGAGAGTGCGGTAATAGAGTTCGGCGAGCTCTTCAATGTACGCCGCCTTCAGCAGCGCCTCGTAGACATTCCGGTCATCCATGGCAACGGCTCCATGCTTCTCAAGCAGGACGCAATCCGCTTCCTGAGCAGCCACACCCACGTTCTCCGCCAATTCGGGAGTACCCGGCCGTGCATAGGCGGCAATCGGAACGCGCGCCTTCGACAACCCCATGTTGGCCACTTCATAGACAACGGCAGGTAGCGGACGACCCAGCACTGCAAAAGACGTCGCAATCGGCGAATGCGTGTGCGCGATCCCTCGCAGATCAGGGCGGTTGCGATACAGCTCGATGTGCATCAGTACCTCGCTAGTAGGACGCAGCCCCGACTCGGCCTCCACCACCCGGCCATCAAGGTCCACCAGAACGATGTCACGCGGTGACATCTCTTCACGATCAAGGCCCGTTGGGGTCACCGCCAGTAGCGCTGAAGCGGGATCGAACGTGCTAAAATTCCCTGATCGATGTTTGCACAGCCCACTCGATTGTGCACGCTTAGCAACCGAGCATAGCTGCTGCTTCTCAAAATCAAGCATTCCTTAAACCTCATATATTTGAACGATAATAGTCATGACAACTTGGCTTTAATATCACGCCCTTCTTCTCTAATAAGACTTCGGGAGTAGAGAACGAACGATCCGAACCATCCGATCAAAATTAACAATGGTACGAAATCTCCGCTCATCATCTTCGGGAAGTGCGAGATTGCGAAAGTGAACACTGGAGCATCAATGCACGAGCTTGAAATCAGCTGTCCTGAGGCCAAACTCACAGCATGGGTAGTATTAGCAAGCTCCGTCATGAGCGACGCAAAAGCAGAACCAACATAGAGGAACACAGGCGAGAAGATAGTACACTGGATCAACATACGGATGATGTTCCCTTCGCATACAAAATATGCCGGCACTGCGACCGCAATATTAATTATACCAGCAAATGGAAGAATTTTATTTCCCGGAAGGAGAAATGCCTCCAAGAGGGTAATAGGGATCGTCCAAATGACTGCAATCCAAATCTCGGCAGCTCCACCCAGAAAGGGCCAGTCAAGGCCCACGAAGAGCTGCCGGCCCGAGAACTTTTTTCGGGAATACTCGGAGATCGCGCTCGAGATCGGCTCCAAGGCTTGCATAAAATACTTGGAGATAACAGGGAATAGCACTAGCGCGGTAGCAGATTGAACACCGAGCATGAGTGTTTTGCTCACACTGAACCTCGCAAGGACTCCAAAAATTATCCCCATCAAGAAACCGAGTACATGGTTCTCTGCAAAAATACCAATCTTGCCTTTGAGATCTTTCGCATCAAAGGATCGTTTAAGTCCGGGAATACACCGAAGCAATCCCTCGAGCAGATACATGGGAGCGCCCAGGAAAATCATTCGGTGGGTGATCGTGACACCAGGTATACCCGACAGTTTCTCGACACGATGCTGATGGAAATCAGCCGCCTTCAATTCCAGAACCACCTGAACTGCCGCAACCACGAATGCAAACCACACACTTCCGGTGAGGTAGTAGACAGCGATCGCCGTGAAGATCTTTCCCCAGAAATTCCACAGGTCAGCGTTGAACGTGTCCGTCTGCTTGAGGAGAATCAGCGCAATGTTTATTCCGACTGCAACCGGAAACATGATAAACGCCCATGGCCACGACCACGAAATCGTGGCCATCGTCGTCCAGCCACCGTCCGTGACCGGCAATGCCACACCCGTGGTTTTGGCCATCGCTTTCGCGGCCGGCGTGATTGATTCCGTCATGAAGTTGATAAGCATCGTCATCCCGGTGAAGGCCACGCCGAGGGTGAGACCGGCTGACAAGGCCTCCTTGACCTTCATCCTCACCGTCATGCCGATCAAGATCACAATAATCGGCACAAAGACTGCTGCTCCCAACGAGAGCAAGAAACTAACAGTATCCTCTAGAAATCGCATGCTTTGGTCCTCCCATGGACCGGGTGACCATCGGGCAGTCAGCCCGCAATCACGTTGATCAGATCATTAAGAGCTTTATCTTGCCCGACACCGGTCAGAAAAGGGATCCCGCTAATGACAGGAACCTCTCGAGGAGTCCCCTCATTGACAATCGAGATGTAAACGTCCGCATCCCGTAAATAACGGTCGACTGACTTAAGATCCACCGCATTAACATCCGCAGAAATGTTCCTCTCCTTGAGGAGACGACTAACCTTGCTCGCGACAGTCTGCGAGGTGGCCACCCCACTTCCGCACGCAACGATGATTCTCGCATTCATTACAACGATCCTTTCTCCGATTTCACTCGTGCAGTCCGTAGAGTTCGTTTACGACTTCTTCCTCGGTACGAGCTCGGGCGAGCTTGTCTAATAAACCATGCCCATTCACCATGTCAAGCAGCTTCTGGAGAAGGCCCACGTGCCCGTTTTCCCCCACAAACCCCAACATGAAGACGAATCTCACCGACTGCCGCATTCCCGGATTCCCCATTTCGTTCCAAGCTATGGCGTGCTTCAGACGCATTGGTGCAATAAAAGGCCGAACGATGTGTTCGCGGTCCGTGTGAGGGATGGCAATAGCGTCTGGCCGAGTGGGGAGTGCCGTAGGAAACGCCCCCTCCCTCGCGAGGACCGCCTGAGTGAAGGTCTCATTCACGTAGCCCCGATGAACCAGATCGTCACCCACCATCGTGAGCAACTCCTCCGGGGTGTTGACAGACACGTCCAGACGCACCAACTCGCTCTTGACTTCTGCTTGTGCCACCATCAGTCCTCCTCGACCCAACTGCCTCGCCAGCAATGCCGCTCTGCGACTGGCGTAGTCACAGACTAGACGCTTTGTTACAGATGCACAAGCACTGTAAGTATTTCACAATTGATAGTGTGTGGCTATGCAGTCTGACGAGCGACGACGGCTTCTGGCTGAACTGGTGGCGGGCAAGGGGGAACTCAGTTTCACTGACGCCGCCCGCCGCTTCCACGTCTCCGAGATGACCATTCGCCGAGATGTGGAGGCACTAGAGCAAGAGCGGCTCGTAATGCGAGTACCGAAGGGCGTGGTGCCTCATACCTCACGAGAGCCTTCTATGTCCGTACGGCAGCGTGCGTTCGCGGCTGAGAAAGCAGCCATCGCATCCGCCGTGGTCCCACTTCTCTTTCCCCACGCACGGGTACTCCTCGACAGTGGCTCTACCGCCTATGCGATCGGAAAGGCACTTCGCGGACAGGGGCTTGAGCTGACGATTCTGACTCCAAGCCTTCTTGTTGCCTCTGAGCTTGCCCACGAGCCGGGGACTCGTCTACTCCTGACCGGCGGGCAACTGTGTCCTGACGAAATGAGCCTGACGGGCCCGGAGACAGTCGAGTCGATCCGTTCGTACAACTTAGATTTCTTCGTTATGGGTGTTGGCGGCATCCACCCGAGGTTAGGGATCTCGGACTACAACCGCGACGAGGCTGCTACGAAACGGGCTGGGATCAAGTCGTCGGACAAGACCATCGTCTGCGTTGACCACAGCAAACTGCACTGCTCCTACCTCATGAAGGTGGCCTCACTTGACGAGGTGGACATGCTGGTCACAGATGCGGAGGAGTCCCACCCGACAGTGCAAGCGGCACGTTCACAGGGCGTTACCCTTTCTTTTGCCAACGTCGCGAACACCCCGCCGGGGTCTGCCTGATCTTCGCCTTCACCCGAGTCCTTACGGCCGAAGGCCGAGGCGCCGAAGCGCCTGATAGAGGTCGGCATCCGACGCCCAACGTATTTTTCGGTCCAGCCCATGTATTACCGACCTCCACCTGCCCCGGGCGATGACGTCGGTCAGCAGCACCACTCGCGTTACTGCCCGGCCTGCTCATCGAACTACCCGGCAAGGCATGAACACAGCACGGTCAGCCATACCCGCGCGCCGTTCACCGCTGACACTGTCTACCCAATCAGACTCATCGAATCCGCTGGAGCAAGGGGATACAGTACTGACCTTGCTGGCACCGAACCCATTAGGGGAACAGCCGATCCCGTCCTTCGAAAGGCCCACCCAAAGGTACCAACAGCGAACGGAAGCACAGCAGCAGGCCAGCGACGACGATGACACGGAGGACGTTACCCACAGCGCCGCCCAGGACACCGTCAGTGGACTCATCAGCTAAGATGCGGGGTGGATACCGCCTTGCTGCATATTTTGCTGCGTACAGCTCCAGGAAACGGCCTTTACGGCTGACGGGACCCCTGCCGGAGAGACAGGCCCCTGTGGAAGAAATGGCCGAGCCTAAGGAGGGCCTTGTGAAGGTGTATTTTCAGTCGTCCTTCAACCTCTTTCGCTCCCGGCAATTACCGAAAGCAACGACATAACGGCAGCTCCCATAGAGGCGTTCCGCTGAGTAAAACGACCAAGAGAACCTGACCACGTACTCGCTACGCTACAACTCATGGGTATCCACATCCGGGCCATGGAGGAGCGTGACCTTCCAACGGCCAGCCGCATCTATAACCAAAGCGCGGTGGCGACCACCTACTCCTACACTTTGGTCAACACCAAGGTGGAGGATCGGCTGTCCTGGTGGCACGAACTAGTGGCCGATGGCAGACCGGTCCTCGTCGCAGAGGTCGACGAGACGATGGCAGGGTACGCCACTTACCACCGTTTCCGCGGGGGCGGCGGGTACGACGTCACGGCGGAGGTGACGATCTGGCTCGACGCCCCGGCACGGGGACGAGGAGTGGGACGCAAACTTATGGCCGAGCTCATCCGCCACGCCCGCGCAGATCACCATTTGCACAATCTTCTGGCGGTGATCGATTCGCAGAACGAGCGCAGCATCGGTTTCCACTCGGCGATGGGCTTCACCGAGGTCGGACGACTACCGCACATCGCGTACAAGCTGGGCGACTGGCGCACGGCGGTATTCATGCAACTGACTGTTGACTGAACTTTGTCGGCCAGGGTGTCGTCGATCGTGACCCACCGCGAGACACACGCCGGAGCACAGTGTTCATCAGGACCTCGCTAAGGTTGCTCTATGACCGCGTACCATGCTGACGCCAGTGATCTTGAGGGCAAGGAAATCCTCACCTGGGAGATCTTTGGTGATGCCACCGACGAACTAGCTACCCAAATCCATCATTCAGGGTTCGATCCCGAGATCCTTATTGCCGTGGCGCGCGGTGGCATGATCCCTGGCGGAGCCCTCACGTATTCCCTCGGGGTCAAACTCACCGACGCCATCAACGTCGAGTTCTACACAGACGTCCAAGAGACCCTCCCCGATCCCCTCCTATTGGCCCCGATGCTCGACACTGACTCCATCAGGAACAAGCGAATTCTGATCGTTGACGACGTCGTTGATTCTGGGCGCACCTTGGCCTTGGTACTCGAATTGCTACGCGGCTTTGGAGCCGACGTCCGCTCGGCGGTGCTCTACGCCAAGCCCACGACCATCATCCATCCAGATTTCGTGTGGAAGGCCACAGATAAGTGGATCGTATTCCCTTGGAGTGCGAAGCCTCCGGTCGGTCAACGCTAAGCGCGAGGCCCCTCGGTCAACGCTCGCTACGACAAGACGGTTCCGACCGCAACGACCACCTCATGGAAGGACACTGCACCCGGATCAGGCGTTCCCAACGACTTCTCCCCCAACGGGCGCGCCCGACCGACCTTGGCTATCACTTCGGAAGTCGCCTGGGCTGCCGCGCCGGCGGCACGACATGCCGAATCCCACGCCTGCGGCAGCCGGTTCGAAGACGACTCGAGGGTTGTCACGAAGGGGGCCATAGCGTCGACCATCGTCTTGTCACCGATTTTGGCCCCACCCAACCGGGTGACGGCGTTGAGGGCTGCTCCGGCTGCCTGACGAATAGCGTCGTCGCCTACTGGGTCTTCGTCACCAAGTACCGCTCCGAACGCGGTCAACGCTGCTCCCCACAGCGCACCTGAGGTCCCGCCGGCATGCTCAGACCATGCCGAGCCAGCCGCATTAAGGGTGGTTGCCGCGCCGGCGCCTTCCTCTCTTACCCGCCGCGCCTCGGCTAGGGCAGCCTGGGACCCACGTGCCATTCCGATACCGTGGTCACCGTCACCAGCCACCGAATCGAGACGGCCCAACTCGCTGCTGCGCTCCGACAACCTCATCGCCACCTCGTCCAGAGCCTTGACAATGACATCCGCAACATCTTGGGAAGCCGGGGATCCCGGATTAGCGACCATGACTTGCTCTGCCTTCTGAGACAACGGCGTGGTGTCAAGATCGACCTGACTGGCGGCTCTGCGACGATACGCAGGGGTGTCGCATGCCGCCAACCACAGCGGCTCGATGACCTCGTCGAGCCACACGAGGGACAGGGAAACCCCGGCCATGTCGAGGCTGGTGACGAATTCTCCTACCTGTGGATCAACAATCGTCAAGCCTGCTTCCTCGAGATGACGACTGATGTCATTCCACAGCACGAAGAGTTCCTCATACTTGGTACTACCCAACCCATTGACGATCGGAACCACTCGAGTTCCGGGGTTCTCGGGCTGATCGGCCAGCAAGCCGTTGACGAGCATGGCCGCAACCTCGTCTGCGGCGCCCAGGGTCTCGTCGTGGATTCCGGGCTCACCGTGGATCCCCATGCCCACGCCCATCTAGCCCGGCTCAACCCGAAACAGCGGCTCATCGGCTCCCGGCAAGGTGCAGCCTGCAAAGGCGACCCCGAGAGAACGAGTACGATCGTTAACCCGGTTAAATACCGCGACGACCTCGTCAATGTCCCGGCCTTCCTCGCAGGCCGCCGCTGTGACCTTGAAGACCGGCAGGTCGCCAGCGATACCACGACGTTTGAGCTGGCTCTGCGCCGAAGCGATGTCATCAGTAACGAGTAGACAACGAGCGTCGATTCCCTCACTACGAAGCCGCTCTGCTGCCTGTCCAAAGTGCAGAACGTCGCCGGCGTAGTTGCCAAAACCGATGAGCACTCCAGCACCACGGTCAGCAGCCTTGCACACCGCATAAGTCTGGGAAGCCGAGGGGGAAGAAAAGATATTCCCGCATACGGCACCATCGGCAAAGCCGGGACCAACCCAGCCTGCAAAGGCCGGGTAGTGCCCCGATCCCCCACCAACGACGAGTGCGACCTTGCGGTCGGTACGGGCAGCACGAACAACTCCCCCAAATACCGGCCTCACATGGTTCGGGAACGCACTGACAAGCCCGGTGACCGCCTGAGACGGGAAACCATCGGGATTATTCACAAGTCGGGTCATAACTGGGTCTCCTATCATCATCGATGGTGTTTTTCCCACATCACATGATAATTAACGCTTTCATAGCCCGTCCGGCGCCGCAGAAATGCGACACTAGAGCCGACGAAGGAGATCACATGACGCCCACCATGCCAGCTCTGGTCCTCAATGGCCCCGGAGACGTCCATCTAGCCGAAAAACCCATACCTACGCCTGGCCCTGGAGAGGTTGTGCTAGCCGTCGAAGCGACGACGGTCTGCGGCACCGATCTGCGCATCATCTCCGGTGACAAAACCACCGGGGTGCATCCCGGGGTCACCCTCGGCCACGAGATCGCCGGAAGAATTGCCTCCCTTGGCGAAGGAGTAGAAGGACTGGCCGTCGGGCAACAGGCTACCGTCTCCATCGTCGTCTCCTGCGGCATCTGCCGGGCCTGCCTCACAGGACGGGAACACTTGTGCAGCCACTGCGAACTCATCGGGTACGGCATCGACGGTGGGCTCGCGCCGTGGTTGTGTATACCGGCCCGAGCCGTGTCTCACGGCAACGTCATCCCGGTGGCTACTGAGATGCCAGCGACCCGGCTGGCCCTGGCGGAACCCCTCTCCTGTGTCCTCAACGGGCATCGACGTCACGGCGGAGTGAATCCCGGGGAGACCGTCGTCATCATCGGCGGCGGGGCTATCGGTCTGCTCCACACACAGCTCAATCTGGCATGTGGGGCCGGACAGGTCATCCTGTGCGAAAAGCACGCGGATCGACGCGACCGCGCCGCGGCCATGGGGGCCGTGACGACCTGCCCGGATGGTCTTCGTGAGGTCGTCGCCGAGCACACTGGCGGATACGGAGCCGACCTGGTCATCGTCGCTATCGGTCGTAACGAGCTGGCCGAGGACTCTCTTGACCTCGCTGCGCCCGACGGACGGGTGAGTTGGTTCGCTGGTTTCCCCAAAGGATCGACGGCGACCATCACCCCCAATACGGTGCATTACCAAGAACTGACGGTCTCCGGAGGATCGAATGCCCGTCGGGCCGACGTCCACCGCGCAGTTGAAATGCTGGGGCGCGGGGATATCGAGGAGTCCTCTATCGTCACTCACACCTTTGGCCTGTCCCAGTGGACTGAGGCTGTTGACGCGGTGCACGGCCATACCGGGGTCAAGATCGCTATTGATCCCCGGTGTTAGGCCGCATCGTCATCGCCTCACAACCTCACTGAGAGGGCCGCAACATCCGGGTTGCCAAATCAGTGCGCTGTCACCGAGACTGACTGCTCTCGCAGGAAGGGTAGGAGTTCGATCTGTGGAGCGCTGGTGACCTCGTTGGCCCACAAGGCCAAATCAGGGTCGCCGTCGGCTTCATCAGCAGCTCGTGAGGGATTACCACCGACGAGCCGCACTCGACCAGCTCCTAAGCTGGCATACCAGTCCTCGTCGCTGGCAGTGGTGACAGCCACACCGACCGAACGCAACGCACGGCCTAACCCTTCGTCGAGGCTCGGGTCTAGGCTCACCGAGATGTCGCCGCCGGTAGCCAAGAGCCCCGCGGCAACGACGCGAGCGACGTCGACCAGTGTGGCGTCAGCGCAGCCCCTTACCTGTGTCGAGACCGGGCGGTACCTCAAGACGTTACGCTCTCGTTCCAGCCCACCAATGTCGGTCGAGCGGCCAAACCACTCGTCCCATGCGTGAGCGTCGCGCGCGACCGCATCAAGAAGCCAGGCTCGTTCATCGCGAGTGATCATACCCTCGACGTGACCGACGAACTGCTCGACCAAAGCGCCGGGACGATCCGCGGGAGTCGGAGTCGTCACCTCAGCTCGGCGCCACAACCCCAACACCTGCAGGTAGTGGTAACCACCGGCCTTGGCGCCTGGGCCAACTGAGGAGCGCTTCCAACCACCGAAAGGCTGACGACCGACGATGGCTCCCGTAATACCGCGGTTGACGTAGAGGTTTCCAGCCTTGACCCTCTCGGCCCAGAACTCGATCTCGGAGGAGTCCAGAGAGTGAAGACCGGCCGTCAGACCAAAAGCGGTACCGTTTTGATATTCGATTGCGGTGGCTAAATCAGGGGCGTACATAATTCCGGTAATCGGGCCGAAGTATTCGGTGAGGTGGTACTGGTCCCCCGGCTTGATCCCACCACGTACGCCCGGAGACCAGTACCGGCCTTCTTCGTCGATACGCACCGGCTCCAGGGCCCACACCTGGCCCGGGTCAAGCTTCGTCAACCCGTCGAGCAATTTGCCTTTGGCGGGTTCGGCAAGCGGACCCATCTGGGAGCGCAGGTCGGATGGTGAACCCACCCGAATTGAGGAGGCTGCATCGAGGATCTGGTGACGCAACCGCTTGGAGCGGTAAGCCTGACCCACAAGAATGATGAGGGATGCTGCCGAACACTTCTGCCCGGCGTTACCAAAAGCCGACTTGATGATGTCAGCTGCAGCCAAGTCATAATCAGCATTCTCAGTGACGATGATGGAGTTCTTGCCGCTGGTCTCAGCTAACACCGGCAGATCATGACGCCACGATCGGAACAGCTTGGCCGTCTCCCACGCGCCCGTGAGAATGACCCGATCAACCTCGGGATGGCTCACCAGATGCTTACCAACCTCGTTTTCCTCAACATCAACAAGCTGCAGGACGTTTTGCGGGATTCCAGCCTCCCATAGACACTCAGCGATAACGGCAGCACAATAGCGAGCCTGCGGGGCGGGCTTGAGCAGTACCGACGACCCTGCAGCCAAGGCTGCCAGGGTGGATCCAGCGGTAATAGACAGAGCGAAGTTCCACGGCGGGGTGACGACGGTCACCCGTGGCGGCACGAACTGGGCGCCGTCAACGGCCTCGAGTTCCTCGGCTCGGTCGGCATACCAGGCAGCGAAGTCGATGGCCTCAGACACCTCGACGTCACCCTCGGCCAGGATCTTTCCTGTTTCAGCCCCGGCTACCGCCAATAAGTCACCACGTCGAGCGGCGAGGGCATGTGTCACCGAACGTAATATGTCGGCGCGCGCGTTTCCACCACGTCTAGACCAGGACCGCTGAGCGTTAAGGGCGGTAGCAATGACAGAATCCACCTCGGCAACGGTCTCGAGGTGGTTGTCGGCCAGGGTGGACTTCCCCAACTGACAGTCCTTCATTTTTTCGACGACCTCATCAGCCCAGACACGGATATTGGGTAGGGAGGGGTCGGAGTCTATGGACTGGATAAATCCGTTGGATAGATCCGGCACTCGATCAGGTTCTTGCTGACGACGAGGCTGCGGCACTTCACGACTGATCCCAGCCACAGCAGTGCGGAACCTTGCCTCTTCGCGGGCGAAAAGCCTGGAATCGTGGCCGAGTTGGAAGACTGCCGACATGAAGTTCTCGCTGGCGGCGTTTTCTTCCAGCCGACGCACCAGATAGCTAATCGCCACATCGAAGCGGGCCGGATCGACAACCGGCGTGTAGAGCAGTAGCCCACCAACGTCAGCTCGGATTCGTTCGGTCTGGTCAGGGGCCATGCCGAGCAGCATCTCAAACTCGACACGATTGCGGACTCCACGACGCTCAGCAAGCAGCTTCGTCAGTGCGATGTCGAAGAGATTATGACCAGCGACGCCGTACCGCACCGAGCGGGTACGTTCGGAGGTCAGTGCCCAGTCGAGGATCCTCTTGTAGTGGGTGTCAGTGGCAAGTTTGGACGGCCACGGGGTTTGCTGCCACCCGTGGACTTCGGCGTCGACTCTTTCCATCGCAAGATTGGCACCCTTGACCAACCGCACCTTGATCCCCGCTCCACCGGCTGCAGTGCGACGGTCCGCCCACTCGACAAGACCCTGAAGAGCGGCAAGCGAATCGGGCAGGTAGGCCTGCAAGACGATGCCCGCCTCCAGATGACGCAGTTCGGGGCGGTCGAGGAGCCTCTGAAAGACCTCAATTGTCAGATCAAGGTCGTGGTACTCCTCCATGTCGAGATTGATGAACTTTGGTTCCGGGGAGGTTGCAGCCAGGTGGTACAGCGGCAGTAACTGCTCCACGACCTCGTCGACCGTGGCCTCATGGGCCCACAAATCAAGCTGGTTGACGACGGCCGAAATCTTGATCGAGACGTAGTCGACGTCGTCGCGGGCTAGTAGAGCCATCGTCCCTTCGAGCCGGGAGGCCGCTTCGCGATCGCCCAGCACAGCTTCGCCCAGAAGGTTGAGGTTAAGCCTGACACCCGAGGTTCGCAATGCTTTAAGAGTGCGGGTCAGCTGTGCCGGTCGTGCATCGACGATGAGGTGACCCACCAATTGCCGCAAGGCATTACGCGCGGCTGGGACGACGACGTCAGGAGCAATGGGTACTATCCGTCCGCCTGTCCGCACCGCCAGTTGGAGTGCGGGCGGTAGGAAGGAACAATCGGTTTTTGCCAGTTCGATGAGATTCGCCGCTGCGGTCCGGGGATCCTCCGGGCGGACAACCCGGTCAATAAAGGCCAAGGTGAAGGGCAGGCCAGCCGGGTGGGACAGCACGTCGGAGAGAAGCCCAGCAGCGATCTGGGCACGATCTATCCGTCGTTTCGTTGCACCATTGGTGTCTCGTAGCCAAGCGTGGACTTGGTCAACTGCCTCGTCAACCAGGTCAGCAGGGCGTGGGGATGGGGAGACCCACGTATCAGCGTCGATGCTCATGGCATGACTGTAACCCGGGCAGACGACAACGCACGGATTACAGCCCATCGGTGCAAGAATATCGCCGCGAATACTCCGAGAGGACAGCTCATGACGCAGACCGCTACCGAGCCGAGCACGACGACGCGCACGGGCATCGAGACAACCGGGATCAAGATCGTCGAAGAATCACAGCGCACTGCCCAACCCCGGAACCTCTTCCTTCCCTGGTTCGCCTCTAACGTCTCCGTCTTCGGCATGAGCTATGGCGCCTTCATGCTCGGATTCGGAGTGTCCTTTTGGCAAGCAATGGCCGCGACCCTCGTCGGTGTCATCGTCTCCTTCGGGTTCTGCGGCATTATCGCTATCGCCGGTAAGCGTGGTTCCGCGCCAACGATGGTGTTGTCTCGGGCAGCTTTCGGCACCCAGGGCAACAAATTCCCCGGAATCATCTCCTGGATGACCTCAATTGGCTGGGAAACATCTCTGGCAATCACGGCTGTCTTGGCAACGACGACGATCTTCCACCGACTGGGGTGGAGCTCTGGGAACTCGGTCAAAATCTGCGCCACTATCGTCGTGGCTTTGATCATTGTCGGCGGCGCGGTGGCCGGTTATCACATCATCATGAAACTGCAGGCCGTTCTGACCTGGATTACGGGCGTCCTTACCGTGATCTACCTGGTGATGGCGGTCAGCCACATTGACTGGCACGCCGCAACCTCGTTGCCGTCGGCATCCTTCCCCGCATTCGTTGGCGCACTGACCCTCATCATGACTGGCACCGGATTGGGCTGGACAAATATCGCTGCCGACTGGTCGCGCTACCAGTCGCGCACGTCTCCCGGGCTCGCTATCGCGTTCTGGAATGTCTTTGGGGCTTCGTTGCCACTCGTTATCCTCATCACCTGCGGACTGCTGCTAGCTACTTCCTCGAAGAATCTTTCTGATGCCATCGGGACCGATCCTATTGGCGCGCTGGCAACGATTCTGCCGACATGGTTTCTCATCCCATTCTTGTTAGCTGCGATCCTCTCCCTGCTGGCTGGTGCCATCAACGGCATCTATTCCTCTGGGCTCACTTTGCTCACTCTGGGAATCCGAGTTCCACGCCCGGCAGCTTCTCTCATTGATGGGACGATTCTCACCACCGGGACCCTCTATGTGGTCTTCGTGGCTCCTAACTTCATCTCCCCCTTCCAGTCCTTCCTAGTGACGCTGGGTGTGCCACTCTCAGCGTGGACCGGCATCATGATGGCCGATATCACCTTGCGCCGCCGCCCCTATGACGAGGCTGACCTCTTTGACGGTTCTGGACGTTACGGTCGTTTCGACCTCACCTCGATCATCACCTTCGTCGTCGTGACCGGCATCGGGTGGGGTCTGGTGGTCAACACCTATGAGGGGGTCAGTTGGAACAACTGGCAGGGGTATCTCCTTGGACCCCTCGGCCTAGGTGGGCGTGGGGGTAATTGGGCCTACGCCAACCTTGGGGTGCTCGGGTCCCTCGTCCTCGGCTATGTCGTCACCCTCATCGTCCGGCGTGGCACAGTACGTCGCCAGGAGTCGCGATGAGTGACACATGGCTTATCGTCATCGACCCCCAAGTAATATTCGCCTCCCCTACATCCTCATGGGGCTCCCCTGCCTTCCCGGACATCATCGAACCGATTAATCGCATGGTCGCTGCTTTTCGTGGCCGAACGATCGTGACGCGCTGGATTCCTGCGACTACTCACAGCGGGTCGTGGCGCGATTATTTCGACCGCTGGACCTTTGCAGATCGCCCCGCAGATGACCCGATATTTGACCTTGTCGACAAGGCTCAGACATGGGCGCAACGCCCGACGATCGACGTCACCACCTTCGGTAAATGGGGAACTCAACTGTCAGCAGTAACTGGCGAGCATCCACACCTCGTACTCACCGGGGTCTCGACCGACTGCTGCGTCATTACGACAGCTTTGGCCGCTGCCGACGCAGGGGCTTGGGTGAGAGTTGTGTCTGATGCCTGCGCCGGATCCGCACCGGATAGCCACGAAGCAGCTCTGACCGTCATGGATCTGTATTCCCTTCAGATCGACGTCGTCACCAGTTCCCAGGTCCTTGCGTCCGTCACCTGAGACTGAGGATCACCTACTTCTTTGAACACCCTGCCTTGTATATGCTTATCTTCAAGACGACAATGGTTATCACTTGCGTACCGGAAAGGGAACACCACATGCATCGTCGTCTTCTGGCCATTGCAACTATCAGCGCCTGCACCCTCGCAATAGCAGGCTGCTCCGATTCCGGGCCAGACTCGGGATCCAGCTCGTCCGCTAGCTCTGACAAGGTTGACGTCGTAGCTTCGACCAACGTCTGGGGCTCGATTGCCCAAGCCATCGGCAGGGACAAGGTCAACGTTGATTCCATCATTGACAGCCCCGATCAGGACCCGCACGACTACGAGGCCACCGCCAAGGACAAGCTCGCCTTCTCCAAGGCCAGGATCGTCATCGCCAACGGAGGTGGCTATGACGACTGGGCTACCAAACTCGTCAAGAGCAGCGGTTCCAAGGCTGACTTCATTGACGCCGTCAAGACCTCCGGCCTCAAGAAGCCCGGCCAAAAGGAGTTCAACGAGCACGTCTTCTACTCAATCGACAGCGCTCGCAAGGTGGCCAAGGTCGTTGAGTCTGACCTCGTCAAGGCCTCGCCGGATAATAAGTCCACCTTTGAAACGAACCTCAAGGACTTCGAGTCCAAGCTCGACGGCCTCAAGACCCGCGCCATCAAGGTCGGGGAGAGACACCCGAACAGTACCGCTATCGCTACTGAGCCCGTGGTCGGTTACCTGCTCGAGGACATGAAGATCAAGAACATCACTCCCGACGAGTTCGTTGAGCAGTCCGAAACTGAAGCCGGCCCGTCTACGAAGGTCGTCCACGAGACCACCTCGCTGATCTCCGACAAGAAGGCCTCCATCCTTCTTGTTAATGGTCAAACGAGCGACGACGTCACCAAGACCCTGCAGAAGGCCGCCCAGAATGCCGGAATCCCGCAGACTGGCGTCTGGGAGACCTTCCCGAAAGGTGTCGACAATTATCCAGACTTCATCGGCAAGGCCATTGATTCCATCGACAAGGGCTTGGCCTGACCTCATGGCATCACATCGTTCTGACACCACCGGGACAACGACGAGTGCCGAGCCTGCCAGACTCACCGGCGCCAAAGTCGCTTTCGGGGACCGGGTGCTGTGGTCTGGACTCAATCTCGTCGTCGAGCCCGGCGAGTTCATCGCCATTCTGGGCCCCAATGGGGTAGGTAAGACCACCCTGTTGCGGGTCCTATTGGGACAGACTCCGCTGACAGCCGGTACCGCTATGGTCGCCGGCCGGCCGGTACGCCGTGGCTCGACCCGCATCGGCTACATCCCGCAGCAACGATCCCTCGAGGCGACAGCTCCCATCCGTGGGCGCGATCTCGTCGGGATGGGAATCGACGGACACAAGTGGGGGTTCGGCTGGTTCAGTCGGTCGCGGCGGCGTCGTATCGACGAGGCCATCGCCTCAGTCGGAGCCACAGCCTTCGCCAATGCCCCATTGACGATGACATCAGGGGGTGAGCAGCAGAGATTGCGCATCGCCCAAGCACTGGTCACCAATCCTCACCTATTGCTGTGCGACGAGCCGCTGTCCAGTCTCGACCTGCGCCATCAGCAGGAGGTCACCCGACTCATCGACAACGCACGCCGGACCCGCAATCTCGGGGTGCTCTTCGTCACCCACGAAATCAACCCCGTCCTGCCCTATGTCGACCGGGTAGTGTACGTCGCCGGAGGTAAGGTTCGCGTCGGCACCCCCGACGCGGTGCTGCGATCGGACGTCCTCAGCGAGCTGTACGGGTCGCATGTTGAGGTATTCCATCGCGGCGATCGCATCATTGTGCTCGCTAACGAGGAGCGCTCACCCCACCTCCACGCCCCAGAAATCTCCAACGAGTCCGAGGAGATGGGCTGACATGGATTTCTCCACGATCATCAACTTCGACAGTTTCAGCCAGCTGGTGCCACTCGTCCACGGTTCAATCATCGCCGGGATCGTGCTCGGTATGCTCGCGGGCCTTATCGGGCCGATGATTCACGCCCGTGATCTTGCCTTTGCCATCCACGGCACCTCGGAACTCTCCTTCGCTGGTGCCGCCGTTGCCCTGTTCCTCGGGGCATCAGTAACTAAGGGCGCCGTCGTCGGTTCTTTGGTGGCGGCCCTCATTTTGGGCCTGCTGGGCGTCAAGGCAGCGGAACGCAACGCGTCCATTGGAATCATGCTGCCCTTTGGTATGGGAATTGGTGTGCTTTTCCTGAGCCTGTATAAAGGCAGATCGTCCAATAAATTCGGTCTGCTCACAGGGCAGATCGTCGCCGTGGACACGACGGAACTCGGCACCCTCGTGACCGTCGCGATCATCGTCGCAGTGTGTCTGGGGATCATTTGGCGACCGTTGTTCTTTGCATCGGTCGACCCAGAGGCCGCCAGAGCACGCGGTGTACCGATGCGGTTTTTGTCCATCGTCTTCATGCTGCTACTTGGCTTGACAACCGCTATGGCAGTACAGCTCGTCGGTGCTTTGCTGGTACTGAGCCTGCTCATCACTCCCACGGCCGCTGCTGCCAAGGTCACGGCACACCCGTTGGCGATGTCGTTACTATCTGTCGTGTTCGCGACGGTTTCTGCTGTAGGAGGAATCTTGCTGTCCTTGGGACCGGGCCTGCCCATTAGCCCTTACGTGACGACGGTGAGCTTCCTCATCTACCTCGTGTGTCTAGGGCTGGGAGCTATTCGTCGGCACCGTGGCTGGAGCCGCCGGATCTTGTGATGCCCCACGACGTCCTGTCGTAATCCCGTGTTGACAGGACGTTGTCATCTCGACACCACCGTGTCGCCACCTGGCCCGAGGCCTTGCTTCTTCCGCTTGCGTCATCACTCTGTTCTGCACGTTAACGGTTGCCAACGCTGAACCCATCAACGCCTCGCATACTATCCTAGTATACACCGGATGACGCGCCAGGACTCCCCACAGAACCTAATGGCGTCAACATCACCGACAGCGGATTCGGGTTGGCCTTCACGCATCGCAATGGAGATCCTGACGACATTTATTACGGTCTGACCGACCGCGGCCCGAACACAGATGCCGACGCCGGCAGCGTGAAGGCTGTCAAACGACTCAGATTCGGCATTAACGGCATCGTCAAAGGGTCCAAGAATCCCTTCCAGCTCGTCGAGAAGCACTTTGGCACTGACGAGTCCCGTCAAGACATCGGCGAGTCGATGAAGGTGCGCATGGATTCTGTACCCAGCAGCGTGCATGGCGCCGGGTATCGCAAGGCCGAACTCTCCACCACTGATAGCACGGTCGATGCACACAACCTCGAGCCCGACACCAGTTACGCCGTGACGACTCCAGTTCCGTCAGCCAACCGACAGTTGCCTCATACCGGGGTTTGAACAGTCAGCCGGATGACTATCGCTCTTTGCCTACGTGGTATCCCTCAAAGCTGACAGCCGAAAATGGGACGCTCCGGTCGCAAGGGCAGTGACCATGATGGCGACCACACTGACTGCCCACATGGTGACGGGTAGCGCCGCAATGGCGGGATCGAAGGATTGATTCGCGTCGGTCGATCCGATCGCAGCATTGATCGCCCAGCCAGCCAGAACTCCGACCACTAGTGACATCGACTGGGCTGGCAGGATCGTGACGATCATCTGCACCAAGAAAGATTTTCGCAGGATATGGGCGGGGGTACCCACGGCTTGTTGAGCGGCAATGGTACGTCGCATTCCCCACCGCAGTTCAACAAATGCGGCAGTACATGCCACCAGGATCAGCAGGAATCCGGCCGCCAGGCCGCTACGCACGATTCCATGCTGTTGGATAAACGCCTGTAGGGTGTCGGGGTTCTCAGCCCCGGCGTGGGCCGCATAGGACGGCGCGGTGGCGTGGAGTTGATCCACTAGCCGATCGAGATCGCCAGTTGTGGAGTCTGCGGTGAACTCCAAGAAGTCTGGAGTGAGGCCTGCCAGCCTCGGGTCGCTGCGAGCGAGGAGAGCGTCATCACCGTAGGTGACGGGTAGGTGGCTGACGGGCGTGATGGTACGGGTCATGGTGTGTTTGTCGTAACCAAAGGTCCATATCGATGGCGCGTCTCGCCTCGTTGCCGGCATCCTTGGACAGGGTCGCACATCGGGGTCGAAGGCGGCCAAGTCGGCGCAGGAGGCGGCAACAAGGGTATGGCCATCGGTGGTCATGTAGATCATGCGTCGGGGCCGGGTGATGCGCCGGAGGGCTTGCTGTTCGGTGGCGGTCCGATCGGTGAAGGGGACCTGGACAAGGACGTGGCGGGGATCCCCCTCGGTGTCGTGGGTACCAGAAATGAGGAATCCCGATCCAAATCCGGCCAGGCCGACCATGATCGTCAATGCGACCACCATCGCAGCGGAATTCGGATAGTGGGCCCGGGCCAGGGCCAAACCGAGACGAGTGGGCAGTCTCAGCTGCTCACGACCGGCGCACCACACGATGATGAGGTGGGCTGACATGACGGCGCCGAGAGTTCCAAGCACAGCCCCACCCATGATGTATCCAGCGCCTCGGTCCCCCAGGCGCTGGCCGTCGTGAGCGAACGCCATCATCAGGCAAATCCAGCCTTCCAGACCGATCGCAGCCACGACGAGGAGAAGACCAACGATCCCGAGCAGATGACGCACTGTCCCAAGCCGGGCGCGGCGGCGCGGGGGGCGGCGTGAAGCCAGCAACCTTCGCAGGGTGCGACGGGCTAACCGACCACTCACGATCACCATGATGACGACGATAGCCAGCCACGCCGGCCATCTCAGCCTCGCCTGCCAAGGCCACCAGGTTAGCCCGAGCACCCCGCTGGTTCCGAGGACGTTTTGAACGGGAACGAACAACGCCAATCCGAGCAGAGCACCCAGGCCAGCGGTCCCGGAAACCTCGGCGGCGAAGACCTGGCCACACCAGTCGGGGTCGCATCCCATGCGCACTAACGTCGTGAACCGGTCGCGACGCGAGGCGGCCGAGAGACTCAGCGACGTCCACAACAACATGGCTGCCGGCAGCCCAACCAGTCCGATCACCTCGATCCACGCAGTACGTGACGACACCCCAGAATCATCTATCCCGGTCAAGCCGAAGCCCTTCAGCTCGCGGCAACCAGCCTGATCGGGGGTGGTCGTAACCGAGAACAACTCATCAGGTGAAGCCAAGGCAGCCCGATCTACCACCACCGGATCGACCGTGCCTAAGCTGAAAACTTTCACGACCCCGGCATCCATCAGCGACTTCAGACGCGGGGAAACGATGGTGTGACCCGGTTGGGGCCAGTGCTTCAGTCCAGGAGGCAGCCAGTCAGCGGGGTGGTTCACCA